>ENA-OPZM01000244-OPZM01000244.1-human-gut-metagenome-genome-assembly--contig:-NODE-244-length-23845-cov-17.325786_pt1 | contig 23845 bp, 24 predicted proteins | sample MGYA00242478_ERZ504493 | MGnify/ENA primary metagenome ERZ504493 (study PRJEB26092, sample SAMD00036227) | human gut metagenome | host: Homo sapiens | study: EMG produced TPA metagenomics assembly of... | reverse complement strand
CGCGCCGATGAGCCGACGCGCCGCATGTGCCATGCGCCCTTGCGTTCGCACCTTGTTCGGTTATGCGCTCGGGAAACTTCGTCATATTCCCTCGCCGCTGTGCCTACTGTAGTGATTAAGCGCTTAAGCTGCAAGTGGGACACGCCATCCGCGCCGTCAAGTCCTTCATCCGCGCCTCCGGCATCGACGACGATTGCGTCTCAACCGGCGCGGATGGCCGCGGGAATCCGGGAATCAGTACAGCGGCGGAAGGGTATTGGCCATACGGATGAAAGGATGCTTGGTGAAACGGCGGAAATCAGCCGCATAACGCGACCCCTCCACCGGAGTGCCGTATGCGCCGGTTCCAGCGGCGCCCGGATCGTTGCGCCACGGCATGTACCACAGCACCCGACGCGTATCGCTGTTGGCGAGCGCGGCGGTGAGCAGGTAGCGCGTCCACGGCGAATCGGATTCGGACGGCGCAGCTGTCTGGGCTGTTCCGGAGCGACAGCATTCGATTCGCCATGGGCAGCGCAACCATCATCCGCGGCACTGGCACAAGCGCCGGCGCCGGCCAGCGCGGCTTCGTCTTCCGCGCTCATCACGTACCGCGACGCGAATTCGCCAGGCGAGCCCACTTCGGTGGCGGCGGCGATCTTGCCGCGTTCACGGGCGAGCCGCCCGACCACCGTCAGCATGGTGATCAGATCGTCGTGCCGTTCACGCGGCCGCTCTGCCTCGACGTCGGCGGGCGCGATGTCCCAGTAGTCGTCGAATCCGAGTACGTCCACATATTCATCGCCCGGGTAGGCGTAGAGATACCCGGCCTCGCATGTGCTTTCCGAGCTCATGTCGATACGGCTACGGTCGGGCGAGTAGGCGTAGAGCACGTTGTGTAGGCCGCACGAGTCGCGCAGGTAGTCCACGGTCATGCGCCACAGGGCGACGAATTGTTCCGGCGTGGTGTCGGTGGGTTGCGCGGGTGACCCGGTGCACCACCAGAACCAGTCGCCGGTGTGCTCGTGGAACGGGCGGAATACGATCGGCACGGATTCGCCGCTGACGCCGTCCACCACCGAGTCCAGGAACGAGGCCACGCGTCCAGCCATTCGAGGAACTGCCCGTGCCGTGCGCCGCCGGGCAGCACAGCCGCCACGGAACCGGGCGCCATATTGTGCCCGTACCCGCCGAAGGTGATCGGATTGGCGGAATGCCAGCTCATGGTCGTCACCGCGCCCATGGTGTAGGCGCGCAGCAGTTCGTCGCGGACGTCGCCCATGGAGAAGCCGTCGATATTGGTGGTTTCGTCGCGTTCCACGCCGCTCAGGTCGCTGCCCCACAGCGCGGGGTAGGTGCCGGTGACCGCGTGTACGTCGGAATCGGTGTTCGGACCGATCACGTTGCTGGTTTCGTTCTGGTGGCCGAACATGGCGAATTTGCCGCTTGCCTGGTGCAAGGATCGGAACAACGTACGGGTCAGCGTGTTCAGGTGCGGGTCGACCGGCTGCGGATCGACGGACCGCAAGTTTTCCCCGCCCATCGTTTCCCCGCTCATCACAGCGCCTCGAATTCAAGGATCACGGTCTGCATAGGACGCAGCGGCGTGACCTTCAGCGTCATCGCATCCAGCTGGGCCAGACTGTCTCATCGCCGGAAATCGCCGAAATCACGGCCCCAATATTCGACTTGCGGCATCTCGTTTTCCGGCGTCTTCAGCACGACGCAGACGCCATCGCGGCGCAGCACGACATGTGGTCCCTGATCAAACATCATTGTCTCCTTGGGCTGTTTCAAGCGGTTACCACGCAAAGGACTCGACCTCGCCATGAGCGCAATTGACTTTTACGGAAAACCAGTATATATTAAGCGCTTAAGTGGAGCAAATGGCGGCAAGCCATCACAGGCACCGCAGCAACGAGGCATCGCAGCGACGCAGGGAGGCGGAAGCAGGCATGGAATCGTCCACACCATACAAAGGCGGCGAAATCGACAGCCGGCAGGCCGAAGCCATCGACACACTCTCCTCGGCCAACGAATACCAAGGCCAATCACGCATCCAAACACTGCGGAAACTGCCATGGAACCGCAAATGGAAGTACTTCCGCGACCAGTTGCTGGCACGCACCGTGGTTATCGCGGCCATCGTCTGCGTGGTCGTATACATCGCCGTGCAGATCCTCGCACCCGCACCAGGGCCGAAACTGTACGTGGCGGTGTTCGACGATGCCGTCGGCCAGCAGGGGGCAGCAAGCCTGCAGTCGCAGGTCGCGAAACGGCTGGACCTGCCGGAAGGCCGCAAGGGCGGAGTGCTCGTCGACACCTATTTTTCCAACGACGAGAACGGCATCAGCAAGCTGCAGACCATGATCGCCAATCATGAGATAGACGCGATCGTGGCCACGCCGAAGACCTTCAAGCAGCTGTCCGGCTACGGCTATCTGACCAATCTCGATTCGTCGCTGACCAAGCGGCAGCGCACGTTGCTTTCCGGCGATTTCGTCACGATGAAGGGCTTCAAGGATTCCGACGATCCCGATTTCGAAGGCGGCGGCAAAGGCAAGGCCGAGCCGTTCGGTCTTTCGATGACCGACTTCCGGCAGTGGAACCGGCTGAAATCAGCCAAGTCCAACGCACTCATCGGCATCGTGCGGGAATCGCCGAATCCCACAACCGCGCAACGGCTCATCGACTATCTCAGCGCATAGCGGTTCCGGCAACCGCCTGCACAGCACCACAAAAACCACCCACGGAGGAGACCATGGCCAGCATTTTCAGTCAGGACAATCCATTCAACGACTTCATGAGCACCGTCGGCGATATGGCGATGATCAGCATCGCCTGGACCATCTGCTCCATTCCCGTTGTGACGGTCGGCGCTTCGACCGCGGCGGCCTGCGAAGTGGCGCGCGAACTGCAAAGCGGCTCCTGCAAGGGCATCTTCCGCAGCTTCTGGGCGGCTTTCAAGCGCCGCTTCCCGACCACGCTTGCCCTGACGGCGGTAATCGCCGCGTTCTGCGGATTGGCGCTGTTCGACCTGTGGTACCTGTCGAGACAATCCACCGACACCGTAGCCGTCCTTTATGGCGTAACCATCGTGGTCATCGCGGTCGTCGGCTCGGCGCTGGCTTTCGTGCTGCCTTTGACCGGCCGCAGCAAGCTGAGCGTCGGCGAGCAGCTCACGCAATCCGCCCGGCTCGCCCTGGGCAAGCCACATATCGCCTTCGCCGCGCTTCTGCTGAACATCTGGCCGATCATCGTGGTGCTGATCGCGCCGGAGCAGACGCTGATGCTGGTGCCGCTGCTGTGGATATTCGTCGGCGCCGGAGCCAGCTTCTGGGTGCAGATGAATCTGATCCGCAAGACCTTCTCGCTCGACTAGATTCCGTCCGAATCCCGCGAATCCGCCCAAAATCCTTCACGCAACGCGAAAACACACGAAAACGCCGCACGGCCATATGGCCATGCGGCGTTTTCGCTTCATAGTTCCACGCCATCGCGCGATCAACGCGCAATCACCACGCGTTCATCGCCCAGCGGGAGCGGGACCAGTGGATTCGCGCGCACGCCGCTCGTACGGCTCCTCCATGATATGGCCGACCTTCTCACCGTCGATGAGCCTGAGCATCAGCCGTGCGGCCGTCTTGCCGGTGTCCACCACGTTGCGGCCCATGGCCGTCAGATTCGGATAGGCCGCGGTGCACATGAAGGAATCGTCCCAAGACATGAGCGACAATTCGTCAGGCACGGCGATGCCTTTCACGTTGGCCACGCCAAGACCGGCCAACGCCATCACGTCATTGTCGTAGATGATGGCGGTCGGACGCTCTCCGAAACCCAGCAGGCGATTGGTGGCCTCACGTCCGGATTCAGGCGTGTAGTCGGTATGCAGGCAGCGGTACCGTATGCCCAATTCGGCGGCCACGTCGGAGAACGCGGCGTCACGGATATACGAGTGGGCCAACGCCTCAGGACCGCCCACACGCGCGATATGCCGATGGCCGAGGTCATACAGATACTGCACCGCCTGACGCACAGCGTCGGCGTCGGCGCTGGACAGGCTCGGCAGGTTGCCGGCCACAGAAGCGTCGGAAATCGCAAGAACCGGCATTTCCGTATGCTGTTCCAGCAGCGCGACGCACGGATCGCCCAGTTCGACGTTGACCAGCAGCAGGCCGTCGACGTTGCCGGTGGCAATCCAGTCCTTGATAATCGCCAGCTTGGCATCCTCGCCTACCGCCATGCGAATCAGAATAGAATAATCATGCTTTTCCAGCTCGGCACCCAAGCCGGAGATCAGCTCCATCATGAAAGATTCGACGGACAGCAGCTCGGGATCGTAATCCAGCACCAAGCCGATGCGCTGCGTCTTCGCCTTGGCCAGCGCCTGGGCCGCGCCGTTCGGCTTCCAGCCCAATTCATGGGCCACCTGCAGCACCTTGGCACGGGTTCCCTCGGAGACTCCGGGTTTGCCGTTGAGGGCATACGAGACGGCGCTGCTGGAAACGCCTGACGCCTTGGCGACATCGAAAATCGTCACCTTGCTTTTTTGAACTGGCATACCCGCACCTTCTCTTTGCTGAAATCGAACTTAAACGGTTCACCTACATCATACAGCAAAGGCGCACCAACCCCCGCAGGAAGCCAGTGCTTACGGCACTTTGCTTCGTAGGGTCGGCGGCGCCTTCACTTAATTTTTCACTTAAGCGGAACCGTCATGCTGAAATGTTCAGCGGAATGCCCTCCTCATCCATCGTTCCGGAGGGCATTCCCCGGACAGCGGCCAAGACGTCACCACTCGCGTTTGAGATCGTTGGCACTGCGCAGCACGTTGGCCGCTGCGAACGCGGCCGGATCGGAGACCGCGTCGGTGGCGATGTGCAGCGTGACGCTCTCGCCGGCCAGCAGGGAGACCATGCCTTCGGTGACGGACGCCTTGGCATCGACCTTGTCGACCATGCAGAACAGGTCGCGCACGTAGCTTCTGGCGGTAACCGTAAGCTCCACGCCGCCTTCAACGGCCTTGGCGGAGGTTTCGAACGCGTCGGCGGGAGCGGCGAGCTTCTGGTCGATGATCTCGGCCGGGTTGAAGACCACGCGGGCGAAGGCGTTGTCGGACGGGGTGGCCACGACCAGCTCATTGCCGGCGTCCCCATAGGAGACGATGTCCTCGTTGAGCGGCAGTCCGATATGGGAAACCGCGCCTAGCTCGACGTCATCGAAGCTTTGGGAAGCGAGCACCTCGCCGGACAGGTTCACGCGCTCGACCTTCCAGGAGCCCTTCCACGCCTTGCGGGTGTCGTTGAGCACGATCAGCTCGAAGTGGTCGTTGGCGGTCTTCACGCCTTCCCAGCTGTGGGTCTCACGGTATTCCTCGGAGACGCGCGGCTGGATGGTGGCCAGGTGCGGCGCGAAGAAGTCGCGGGACGCATACCAGACCGGCTTGCGGTGTCCGTTGAAATCGACCGCGGCCCAGGAGACGACCGGCCAGTCGTCGTTCAGCTGCCAAATCAGCGCGCCGGCGTTCACCGGCTCGAGGGAGCGCATGTGCTCCACGCCGAAGCGCATGGCCTGCGCCTGCTGCAGCTGGCATGCCCAGTGCCAGTCCTCGATATCGGCCCAGTTGTCGGTGGGGATCAGCCAGCTGTGCTCGCCGTCGGACGGCTTGCCGTTGACCACGCCGCCGAAACTCACGTCGTCGAGGTGGCCGGGGGTGATGTGCGAGCGCATGCCGCGCGCCAGTTTGTAGTTGCCGCCGGAGGCCTTCTGATGCACCAGCATCTGCTTGCCGAACGGTTCCAGCTTGCCGTCGTGCACGGCACCGGTGAGGGTGCTCCATGCCGGCGGAGCCTGGTAGCCGAATTCGTCGGCGAAGCGCGGGGTGTACTGCGCGTACACGGTGTAGTCGGCGCGGTTCCAAGCATCCCAGATGTGCATGGTGCCGTCGGTGTCGAGGTTGGCGCCCGTGAACTTGGTGAAGCTCATCGGGGAGCTCGGCAGGTAGGCGGAGCGGCTCGGATCGAGTTCGGCCAACAGGGACGGGAACAGTTCGGAATAGTAGTAGTCGCCCCACGCTTCTCGCCGTATCCGTATGCGTTCGGCTTGCGGTCGTCGTCGCGCAGGGCCTGCTTGTAACCGCCCCACTCGGAGTAGGCCACGTAGTTCTCGTTGGAGCCGTTCCACACGATGAGGCTGGCATGTTCGGACAGGCGGGTGATGTGCTCGCGGGCCTCGGCCTCGACTTCGGCCTTGGTTTCGGCGCCCTCCGGATAGGCGGCGCAGGCCAGCATGAAGTCCTGCCACACCATGATGCCGTACTCGTCGCACAGGTCGTAGAACTCGTCGGACTCGTAGATGCCGCCGCCCCAGGCGCGCACCATATTGGAGTTGGATTCCACAAGATCGCGGATGCCGCGCTCGTAGTCGCGCTGGGAGACACGGGAGATGAAGCGTCGTCGGGAATCCAGTTGTAGCCGTGCGCGTGCACCGGCACGTCGTTGACGTAGATCTGGAACGGACGGCCGATGTTGTCGGCACGGGTGTCCACATGCACGGTACGGAAGCCGACATGGCCGTTCCAGAACGCTTCCTTGGCATCACCGGCGGTGACGTCGACATCGTACAACGGTTGGTCGCCGTAGCCGACGGGCCACCACAGCTTCGCTTCCGGCACGGCGATCGTCAGCACGGCCTCGTTGCGGCCTTCGGCCACGACGCCATCGACGGACAGATTCGTGCCGAAGCCGGAGATTTCGGCGTGCACCGGCACGGCCTGACGGACCGGATGGGAATCGTACGGGGACATGACGCGTCCTTTGCCGGCGCGTTCGATTTCGACGTGCACGTTGAGCAGTCCGGTGCCGTCGGCGGTGACGTCGACCAGCGGACGGACGGATGCGATGCGTACGCCGGACCAGGAGTCGATGCCGATCTCGCGCCAGATGCCGGCGTTGGCCACGTCGATGCCCCAATCCCAGCCGAAGGAATAGCTCGGCTTGCGGATCTGGTTGAAGGCGTGGTGTTCGGTGTGCGGATAGTAGCCACGGGCCTGTTCCATGTGGTCGGATTCACGCACGGGGGATGTGAAGGTGACGGTCAGTTCGTTGGCGCCGTCTCTGAGCAGACCGCGCACATCCCAACGGTAGGAACGGTGGAAGTTGCGGGTGGAGGCGACCGGGCGGCCGTTCAATGCGATGTCGGCGATGGTGTCGAGGCCGTAGGCCACCAGGTCGTGACGGTCGGAGCCGTCATCCTGCCAATCGAAACGGCAGGTGAATCGCCAATCGACATCGCCGATCCACTGCTGCTTGTTCTCGTTGTCGCCGTCGAACGGGTCGTCGATCAGACGGCGTTGAGCAGGTCAAGCGTGGCCTCTCCCGGCACAGTGGCCGGAATGCCCGCGGCGAGCGTCGCGCGCAGTGCCTCGGGAGCGGCTTCCGGGTTGACGGCGGTCAACGTCCAGCCCTCGTTCAGAGGAGCAAACGTGCTGGGGATGTGAGACATGGTGAATCCTTCTAACAAATATTCTGGAAAGAAAAGGGCCGCACCGCGATATGAATCTTGGCGCGGCCCTTGGTTGTGGAAAAAGGAAGTTGGAGGTTACGTTTTTTATTCCTTCACGGAGCCGGCTGCGATGCCGCTGTAGATCTGCTTCTGGAAGATCAGGAACAGGATCAGCATCGGCAGCAGCGTGATGATCACGCCGGCGCAGATCAGGTTGTACTTGCTGCCCATCGGGCCGGTGAAGGAGTACAGCGCGATGGCGATGGTCTTCAGATTCGCGTCCTGCAGGTAAAGGTTGGCGGCGTAGTACTCGTTGTACACACCGACGCCCTTCAGGATGGCGCAGGTCACGATCGCCGGCTTCAGCAGCGGCAGCAGGATCTTGTAGTAGACGGTGAAGTAGGAGGCGCCGTCCATGATGGCGGCCTCATCCAGGGAGGTCGAGATGTTCTCGAAGAACTGGATGAACACGTAGATGGAGATCACGTCGGTGCCGCACATCATCACAATGTAGCCCCACATCGTGTTGACGGCGTGGAAGTTGACCATCATCTTGTACAGCGCGACTTGCATGGCGATGCCCGGAAGCAGTGCCGCAAGGGCGAACATGCCACGGATCAGGCCGTTGCCGGGGAACTGGAAGCGGCTCAGCACGTAGGCCAGCATGGTGCCGATGATCGTGGTGACCACCAGGACCACCACCACCACGATGATGGAGTTGCGGAAGGCGACCGCCATGTTCGACGCGACGAACGCCTGCACGTAGTTGTCGAAGTTGAACCAGTTCTTCGGCATGTCCATGACGGACGTGCTCTGGTATTCCTTGTCCGTCTTGGCTGCGGTCACGAAGCAGCTGACCAGCGGCAGCAGCATCATGAAAGCGACGAAGATCAGAGAGAAATACTTGAGGAATACGGCCACCCCGATCTTGAACTTGTACCAGAAGCCCGCGGTCTTGGCTGCGGAACGTTCCTTAGCGAGTGCGACTGCGTCAGTCATCATGCCACCGCCTTTTCCTTGTTGCTCGGTCCGTTCTTGAAGACCGAAGCGTTCTTCCTGGCCATGCGGGCGCGCTGGCGCTCGATCTTGGCCGCCTGCTTCCTTGCCTTCTCCACGCCGTCATCGGCATCCTTGAACACGTACTTGAAGAACAGGTTCTGCAACAGCGCGCAGATGAGGATGATGATCAGCAGGACGATTGCCATGGCGGATGCCAAGCCGACCTTCTGGCTGGTGTGGGCGAGACGGTCCATGCGCACGAAGTAGGTGGCGGTGCCGTTGGCGCCGGAGGTGATGACGTACGGGCCTTCGAAGGCGGACAGCGAGCCGGTGATCGAAAGGATGACGTTCAGCACAGGATGGTCTTGATGCCCGGCAGGATGATGTGCTTGAACTGCTGCCACTTGTTGGCGCCGTCGATTTCGGCCGCCTCGTACAGCGTCGAATCGATCGACATCATGGCGCCGATGAACAGGATCACGTTCTGGCCGAGATAACGCCAGACGGAGGCGCCCACCAGAGACCAGTTGTTAACGCTTTGGTCTTTCAGCCAGTATGGCAGGTTGTCGAGTTGGAATCCGCACCATTGGAGCACGGTGTCGAACACGTATCCGCGGGTGTAGAAGAACTTGAAGATGAAGCCGACCGCGATGCCGTTGATCAGATACGGGAAGAAGTAGATGGCCTTGAACGCGCTGCCGCCACGGACCTTGAACGCCAGCATGGTGGACAGATACAGCGCCAGCGCCACCTGGATCAGCGCGCCGACCATGTAGTAGAGGCTCAGCTTCAGGGAGGAAAGCGTGTCGGGACGGGTGAAGACATCGATGTAGTTCTGGAGGCCGACGAATTGGCGCGGGCCGATGTACTTCATCTTGTAGAACGAGTAGCCGATCATGGATCCGAATGGCCAGTAAGTGAAGATTACGAGCAGTGCGACCGGAATCGCGGAAAAGGCGACGATGACGCCCGCCTTACGCCAATCTCGGGGCTGCTTGTTGAATGGAATCTCGGCCTTCTCGGTCGGTTCCACTGCTGCTGCAGTCATGATATCCCCCTCTTTGGGTTGCTTCTCTGCCTAACGAAAAATTGCGATGGAAGAGGACTTCGGCTTGGTTCCGCCGAGAACGAGCCGAAGTCCTCAGTGATGGATGCGCGACTTCACGCCGTCACGCCTGGCGTTCCGGAATCACTTGGTGTCGACGCCTTCGGAATCAAGGGCGTCGTTCCACTTCTGGTTCCACTCCTTGACGAGGTCGTTGTAGGACTCGTCTTTATTGGCCGCGTGCTCGACGATGCTCTGGACACGGGAGTCGCCGCCGGTGTTGATGTTGAGTTCGGAATCGGAGTTGAGGTCGTTGAACAGATCCTCCTCGCCGTCAGGAGCCGGTTCGTCGGCGATGAGCTTGACGTTCTTGAAGTCGGAGTAGAGGTCCGGCAGCTTGTCGTCGTCGGCCGCGATCGAGACGCCGCCTTCGTTGTAGGCGTAGTTGGACTTCTCGGTCAGCCACTTGACGAAGATCATGGCCGCTTCCTGGTTGGTGGTGGAGGAGTTCTTGTTGATGCCGTACGCGTAGTCAGAAGCGGAGGTGGCGTACTGCTTGCCCTTGACGGAGATCGGGAACGGCATGTAGCGACGTCCTTGGCGTTGTCGCCTGCGGACTGGATCTGGGAGACCGCCCAGGAGCCGAGCACCATGGTGGCGATGTCGCCGCTGTTCAGCTTGTTCTTGGAAGTTTCCCAATCGGTGGTGGAGTAATCGTCCTCGGTCAGGCCATCGGCCACGGCGTCATACAGGATCTTGTAGACGTTGTAGGCGTGGGTGCCGTCACCCGGATCCTTGAACGGGTTCTTGGTGTGGGTGAAGACGTTGTTCATGTAGTTGGGATCGCCGCTGGCCGTGCCGCCGATGTACGCGTCCCAGGCGCCCATGGTCCAACCAGCCGCGTAGTTGGTGTACAGCGGAGTGGCCTTGGTCTTCTCCTTGATGGCCTTCAGGTCGGAGATGAATTCCTTCGGGGTGGTCGGCAGCTTGTCGATGCCGGCCTCCTTGAAGATCCTCTTGTTGTAGACGATGCCGGAGCGTTGCCGACCGAAGCCACGCCGTAGACCTTCTTCTGGTAGGACTGGTTGACAGCGTACTTGATCTCCTTGTTCATGTCTCCGAGGGAGCCGTAGGAGATGAAGTAGTTCTGCAGTTCGGCCCTGTCGACCGCCGGAATCATCATGATGTCGCCCCAGTCACCGCCCTGCAGACGGGTCATGGCGCTGTTGGCATAGTCGCTGTTGGCTTCGACGGTGACCTTGATGTTCGGATAGGTCTTGTTGAATTCGGCGATGTACTGCTTCCAGGTCGTTCCCGGATAGTCGTTCTTGAGCATATCGGTACGATGGCTGAACAGCTTCAGATTGGCCTTGATGTCCTTGCCGGTCTGACCAAGCTTGATGTCCTTGTACTGTATGTCGGTGACCTTGGAGGAGCCACTGCCGCTGCCACCGCAGGCCGCCATGCTCACCGCGCAGACAGCCGCGATGCCGGCTGCGACGATCTTCTTGAGATTCATCTTCCGATCCTTCCTTGTGAATCCTTGTCCATCACTTCCGGAGTCTCGGCACCGATGCTCCATTGGTGATGCCTTTTTCATCTCAGGCCTCTCTGCCTGCCTTTGATGAACTGGTAGTTATACCATAAATGAACCCCTTAAGTTTGTCAAGCGCTTAAGTTGCGCTCCGCGCCCTCGCCGCACAGCCGCAGTGCCGTCGCAACCCTATGGTCAACCCGCTTCAAATACAGAAAACACCAATCGTTTCAATACATCGAAGCGGTTTGATGTCCATCCCCCACAACCCGCGACCGTTCACGTTAAGAGGTTAATGTAAATTTTTTTACCGGAGTGTCATTAAGCGCTTAAGCATACGTATGCAAAATCCTGCAGCAGCGAAAAACGGCGGAATCGCAACGAAAACGGCGTGCCGCGCCATGAATGGACGCGGCACGCGTTCATGGAACAACGCGCGACGGCGATCGCCGGACGCTCAGCCCTTGCGGGAAGCCAGGAAATCGCGGTACCACATGAAGCTGTCCTTCGGGATGCGCTCCTGCGTGGCGTAGTCGACGTATGTGATGCCGAATCGCTTGGCATAGCCGAAATACCATTCGAAATTGTCAAGCAGCGACCACACGAAATAGCCGGTCAGCGGCACGCCTTCGTCGATGGCGCGCTTCGCCGCGGCGAAATGACGCTTGAGATAGTCGATGCGGTCCGGATCATGCACCGATTTCGTGCCGTCCTCGTTCACCGTCAGCTGGTCCTTGCAGGCCATGCCGTTCTCGGTGACCACCAGATCGACCTCCGGATAGTTGTCGTGCACGCGCACCAGCAGGTCATGCAGGCCGTCCGGATCGATGTTCCAGCCATGTCGGTGTGCGGGCCTCGGTGGACAGCCAGTCCACGTCGGACGCTCCAGGGGCGGTGGACGCCTCGGTGCTTTGCGGGAACTGCGGACGGTCGGACATGGCCACCCGGTTGGTGGAATAGTAGTTGATGCCCAACACGTCGATCGGCTGGTGGATGAGCTCGAGGTCTCCGGACTGGATGAAGTCCCAGTCGCAGATGCCCTTGGTGATGGAGAACAGTTCGTCCGGGTAACGGCCGCGCAGCATCGGGTCGAGGAAAGCGCGGTTGGAGATCAGGTCGAGGCGATGGCAGGCGTCGGCGTCGCCACGGTTGAACTGCAGATTCAACGTGACCGAACACTTGGCCTTGTCCCCCACTTCGGCGCGGACGGCCTGCGTCATCAGACCATGCGCCAGATTCAGGTGGTGGACCGCCGGGAAGGCGCCGGGCCCGAGGCCCAGGCCCGGCGCGTGCTCCTTGGCTCCGTAGCTCAGGTAGGACGAACACCACGCTCGTTCAGCGTGGTCCAGGTGTCGACGCGGTCGCCGAGGCGCTTGGCCACGATACCCGCGTAGTCGGCGAGCGCATAGGCGGTTCTGCGGTTCAGCCAGCCGCCCTCGTCGCCGAGGTATTGCGGCAAATCCCAGTGGTACAGCGTCACGACCGGCTTGATGCCGGCCTCCAGCAGGGCGTCCACGACGCCTTCGTAGAAGTCGAGGCCTTTTTCGTTGGGCACGCCATCAGGCGTCGATATGATGCGGGGCACGGCGATCGAGAAGCGGTAGCGTCCACGCCGAGGTCCTTGAGCAGCGCGAGGTCCTCGCGCCAACGATGGTAGGAATCGGTGGCCACATCGCCGGTGTCGCCGGCGATGGTGGCTCCCGGCGTATGGCTGAAGGTGTCCCAGATGGAGGGGCAACGGCCATCCTCGGTCACCGCGCCTTCGATCTGATAGGCCGCTGTGGCCGTGCCGAATGTGAAATCTTGTGGAAAAGTTAACGTCATTGCGTGTCCTTTACTGAAGCGGTTAAGATATTGATGAGGTTAACCGATGTCATAGATTGTTTGCAAACGACACGCCCCGTTCCGCGGAGCGGGAGACACCATCGATTCGTTCCAAGGAAGGGCCATGAACACCACCACCCAAGCATCGCGATTCATTCCAATCACCAATCCGGACCTTCGGTTCATGGGGCGCATCGACCGCACCCCCGCCGACCATCAGACCTGGGCGTTCCCCTACACGCAGGTATCGTTCCGTTGCACCGGCACCAGCATCGGCGTGCGCCTCGTCAACCATTGGGGGTACGGCGACGCGTATCTCGGCGCCATCATCGACGGCATGCAGGTCAAGGCGCGCGTGCCCATCGACGGCGCGCATGACGGCATCAGCATGGAAAACGGCTATCCAAGCCGCGTGGAACCGACCGGACAGCAGGACGACGGACCGCGCCATCCGGTCGACGTGGCAATCGCCGCCGATCTGCCGAACATCGAACATGAAGTGACGATCTTCAAACGGCAGGACGAGGGCAACAATCGTTTTGACGTGTATGGCATTCTGCTGGACGAGGGAGCGAAGCTCATGCCGACGGCGACGCCGCTGCCGGAGCGCCGCATCGAAGTGTACGGCGATTCCGTAACGTGCGGCGAGCGCTGCGAAGCGGCCTGCTACGTGGGACAGGCCGATCCGGAGGTGGATCTGAGCCCGTACAGCAACGCTTGGTATTCGTACGCCGCCATCACCGCACGCAATCTCGGCGCGCAGGCGCACTTGGTCTCGCAGGGCGGCACGACCCTGCTGGACGGCATCGGCTGGTTCCACGCGCCGGACTACATCGGCATGGAAAGCATCTGGGACAAATCCGTCTACAACACGCAGCTGGGCGGCACGTCCCCTTGGGATTTCGCGCAATACACGCCGCATGTCGTCGTGGTCGCGCTGGGTCAGAACGATGCGCATCCCCGCGATTTCATGGCGGACGACTATGACGGCGAGGAAGCCACGCATTGGCGGGCCCGGTACGTCGATTTCGTGCACGCGCTGCGCGGAAAATATCCGCATGCGCTGATCGTGCTCGCCACCACCGTGCTCATCCACGACCCGTCCTGGGATCGCGCGATCGACGAGGTGTGCCATACGGTCAACGACGAAGGCGACGACCGCGTACAGCACTTCCTGTACTCGCGCAACGCGGCGGCCACACCCGGCCATCCGCGCGTGGCGGAACAGCAGGCAATGGCCGACGAGCTGACCGCGTATCTGGAGTCCTTCGGCCCCGATCTGTGGAAGTGACCTCGAGGCGGCCCTCATAGCGGCCTCGAAACGACTCCAACAACCACAACAACCCCATAGCGAAACCGGCCGCCCCTCGAATCGAAGGGACGGCCGGTTTTCCATATCGTCACTCGGTTATCATCACCTGGTGGCGTCACGCCACGGCATCACTCACCGTCGTCATTCGACGCCGTGTGATCCGTCAGATCAAGCCGGAACGGCTGGGCGGGCAATCCATCGCTGTTGAACAGCGGAGCCGGCCCCCAGCTGCGCCATGCGTACCGCATCGACATCGGTTCCGGCACATCCGGACATGCCAGCGTGATCGTGCCGATGCTGCGGCTGTTGACGGGAATGCCGAATTCGGTGGCGTTGTAATCGACCACGTTCACCTTGGAATTGACGAGGTCGTCGATATCGCAATCCACGAAAATCGCCGCGGTGGCCGGATGGAACACGCCGTCCGCGCCCGCAAGCTCGAAACCGGAGCTCTCCGGCGAACGCACCAGCGAAGGCGGCTCCGCATCGGAGCCTGATTCCTGCTGCCGGGCGTGGTGCCGTCGAAATGCAGGCCGTGCGCGTAACGGAAGAACAGCCGTACGCGGCCGTTCGGATCGCAACGGAAGCCCAACACCGTCGGCCCGTACACGGGAATGCGGGACATGCCGTAAACCTGCCTCAACGCGCAATCGGCGAGCCGTTCGCCCGGAGTGCGCTTGTCGACGGGATGGATGTTGTCGTACTCGCCACAATCGATGGTGCAGATGACGTACACGTTGTCGATGGACTGCGCCGCGTCCCATTGGGCCTCGCGCAGCACCGGCCACAGCATCGGATCGCCTTCGGTCTCGTCCACCTTCTTGTCGATCCATTGCGGAAGCTGCACGATGAGGAACGGCAGGTTCTCGCTCCAGATGGCGCGCCACTCGCCGATCAGCATGCCCAGCAGCTCACGGTAGGACCCACAATACGGTTCGTCCTCCTCGCCTTGGTACCACAGGAAACCAGCCAGCGAGTATGGCGCGATGCGTTCCAGCATGGCGCGGAACGGTCCGGTCGGACGGTACTGCGACGTCGGCGTGACCGGCGGCGGCCACGGGCATGCGCCGTACTGTTCGTTCAGCGTATCCCACGTCACGTCGGGATCGGCTTCCTTGGCGGCCGCGATATTCGCGTTCCAAGCATCGAATCTCGTCTGCCATTCGTCGGTTTCCAGCTTGAACTGCTCCTGCGTCTTGCCGGCGATCGCACGCTCGTACCGGGTGAGATAGCCACGTCCTGCCTCGCTGGAATTCAACGCGTCCTCGCTCATCCAGCACGTGATCGACGTGCCGCCGATATAGCAGTCCACGATGCCGATCGGCAGATCGGGGTCGAGTTCGGAGCGCAGCTTGTGCGCGAAATAATAGGCGACGGCGCTCATCACACCGCTGTTTTCCGGCGATGATTCCTGCCAGCTCGCCGCGTTCTCCGCATTGCGGTTGATGACGCCGGTTTTCGGCACGTTGTAGAAACGCAGCAGCGGATCGGCGCAATTCTCAAGGGCCGCTTCGGCGTTCTCGCTGTTGCGCAGCTCAAGTTCCATATTGCTTTGGCCGCCGGCAAGCCACACCTCGCCGATCAGCACGTCCTCGAATTCGAGGAAATCGTTGCCCGCGGTGACGCGGAGCGTGTACGGACCGCCCTCCGGCTGCGCGGGAAGCATCACGCGCCACGGCGAAAGACCGTCCTTGAGATCCTTCGAAGCGTACGCGTGGGCCTGCGCGACCATCGACCCGTCGAAATCGCGAATCTGCGCGACGACTTCCATACCTGCGCAATCGGCATCCAACGCACCGAACACGGCGTTGGGCTTGTTGCGCTGCAATACCATATGCGAGGCGAAAATCGCCGCCACATGCAACACACCGGCCGAGCTACGTTCCTCGACTCATCGGCTTCCGCAGTCAGTTCAGATCCCGGCGCGGGACCAGTCGCAGCAACCATGGCATCTCTTCCTACTAGAAATATGACATGCCTATCCTATGCCATTCCCGGCCGAGGATACGCGAATCCATCATCCAGTGAGCAGTGGATTTTTTACGATTTCGCGGCTCACTTTGTGGACTGGATACGTACCAAAACAGCCGCTCCGGTAGGATGGACCCCAGTTTGCAGGACAAAATCCATGCACGAAACCACGAATTTCATCTGCGAATGGTAGAAACCCGAACGCTTTCCAAGCGTTCACCCCACTACACAAAAGGAGTGCCAAGTACAATGGCTGCACAAATCTGGTATGAGAACGATGGAGATCTCTCGGTCCTCGAAGGCAAGAAGGTTGCCATCATCGGTTATGGTTCCCAGGGCCATGCCCATGCGCTGAACCTGCGTGATTCCGGCGTCGACGTCGTCGTCGGCCTGCGCCCGACCTCCAAGTCCGTCGAGCACGCCAAGGAGCAGGGTCTGGAAGTCAAGTCCGTTCCGGAAGCCGCCGCCGAGGCCGACATCATCATGATTCTGGCTCCCGATCAGTACCAGCGCACCATCTGGGCCAACGACATCGAACCGAACATCAAGCCGGGCGCCGCCGTCGCCTTCGCTCATGGCTTCAACATCCACTATGGCTACATCAAGCCGACCGAGGACCACCCGGTCTTCATGGTCGCCCCGAAGCCCGGGCCACATCGTGCGTCGTGAGTACGCCAACGGCCGTGGCGTCCCGGTCGTCGTGGCTGTCGAACAGGATCCGCGCGGCGACGCTTGGGACATCACTCTGGCTTACGCCAAGGCTCTGGGCGCCCTGCGCGCAGGCGCCATCAAGACCACCTTCACCGAGGAGACCGAGACCGATCTGTTCGGCGAGCAGAACGTGCTCATGGGCGGCGTGAACAAGCTCGTTGAAATGGGCTTCGAGTCCTCACTGACGCTGGCTACCAGCCGGAGATCGCTTACTTCGAGGTCTGCCACGAGCTGAAGATGCTCGTCGACCTCATGAACGAGGGTGGCCTGAACAAGCCCGTTGGTCCTGCTCCGACACCGCCCAGTACGGCGACTACACCAACACCTGCATCGACGAGCACGTGCGTGAGCGCATGGAATACCACCTGAAGCGCATCCAGGACGGCTCCTTCGCCAAGGAGTTCATCGACGATCAGGACGCTGGCGCTCCGAAGTTCAAGCAGCTGCAGGAAGAATATGGCAACGTGCGCATCGAGACCGTCGGTCCGAAGCTGCGCGCCATGTTCTCTTGGAACAACGGCAAGGATGACGACGCCGACATGGCCACCTTCACCGGCAAGATCGCCCGTGGCTGAGTAACGTCTCGCATTCATTGCGATTAATCGCATTAACTGCGATTGAAGGCCGCCGCCCAAATTGGGTGGCGGTCTTTCGTTATGCCGGAACGTACGCAACCGTCGCACGCACGACGATATGCAAAAAAGCGCCGTCCGCATGAAGCGGGCGACGCTTTCTAATTCGCTAAATAGCTTATGCAGCTAGCGAAGCAATCTCACTGAACCTGGGTACGAGCGATCTTGCCGTTGAAGGACTCGGCCATATCGGCATCGGCGTCCACCTGGTTGTTCCAGGAGAACATGGCGCGCAGCTTCGGGCCAACGGTCTCCAGGTGCGGGTGGCTGTACTCTTCCTGCAGCTTCTTGAACTTCGGAGCGCCAGCGGCCTGGTCATCCATGAACTCCTTGGCGAAGGAGCCGTCCTGGATGCGCTTGAGCTGGTACTGCATGCGCTTCTTGGTCTCCTCGGTGATGACCGTGGAGGTGTAGTCGCCGTACTGGGCGGTGTCGGAGCAGGACCAACGAGCCTTGTTCAGGCCACCCTCGTTGGCCAGGTCGACCAGCATCTTCAGCTCGTGGAACACCTCGAAGTAGGCGATCTCCGGCTGGTAGCCAGCCTCGGTCAGCACATCGAAGCCCATATCGCACAGGTGGTTGATGCCACCCATGAGGACATCCTGCTCGCCGAACAGATCGGTCTCGGTCTCCTCGGTGAAGGTGGTCTTGATGGCGCCTGCGCGCAGCGCGCCCAGAGCCTTGGCGTAAGCCAGGCACAGCGGCCAGGTCTTGCCATCCGGATCCTGCTCGACGGCCACGACGACCGGGACGCCACGGCCAGCGGCGTACTCACGACGCACGATGTGGCCCGGGCCCTTCGGGGCGACCATGAAGATCGGGTGGTCCTCGGACGGCTTGATGTAGCCGTAGTGGATGTTGAAGCCATGAGCGAAGGCCAGAGCAGCGCCCGGCTTCAGGTTCGGCTCGACGTCCTTCTTGTACACGGCGGCCTGGTACTGGTCAGGCAGCAGGATCATCACCACGTCGGCTTCGGCAACGGCCTCGGCAACAGGCTTGACCTCAAGGCCCTGCTCCTTGGCATACTCCACGGACTTGGAGGTAGGACGCAGGCCGACGACGACGTCGACACCGGAATCGCGCAGGTTCAGCGCATGGGCGTGGCCCTGGGAACCGTAACCGAGGATGGCCACCTTCTTGCCATCGAACACGGACAGATCGGCGTCCTTTTCGTACCAGATAGTTGCTGCCATAATTGGCGCTCCTTTATTGTTTTTTGCGATTCGGAACTTGCTTTTTCCGAACAAACTCGCTATTTTCTATTCTTTTTTCGGTTGTTATCACGGCGAGTGATTCCTAGGATGTTGCTCCCCCCGGATTGTGTCCGAGGAACCACTCCGCCTCTCCTGCGGAACTGTTCTAGTACCGCTTTCTTTATGATGTCTGTTGGCGTTCACATAGTGGCTATATTCACGTCAAACGTTTTTTCTAAGGCTCCGAGCCACCCCAAGCGAAGCAGCCCGGCAAGCCGGTCGGCGTCACTTGGTGAAGTCGACGTTCTTCGTTTCCTTGCAGCTCAACACCGCGATGAGGCAGCACAGGGCCATCACACCGAGGTACAGGCCCACGGAATGCACGCCCCAATGATGGGACAGCCAAGTGGCGATGGTCGGCACGAAGGCCGCGCCGACGATGGCAGCCAGGTTGTAGCCGATGCCGGAGCCGGAGTAACGCACGTTCGCGTCGAACAGTTCCGGCAGGAAGGCGCCGATCGGACCGAACGCGGTACCCATCAGAGCGAAGCCGATGCACAGGAACAGCAGGTTGGTGGCGAAGTTGCGCTGACCGACGACCGCCGGATCAAGCAGGAACGGGAACAGCAGGGCGAAGGCGATGAGGCAGCAGGAGGAGATGATGATCACGCGCTTGCGGCCGAACTTGTCGGCGTTCACGCAGGAGATCACGATGAACGCGGCGAATACGCAGACGGCGATCATCAGCATCAGCAGATACTCCTGGTTGCTGAAGCCCAGGTTGCCACCACCCTGCTCGACGGTCTTGGTGCCCCAAGCGAGGGACCAGGTTGCCAGCGTGTAGAACAGCGTGTAGGTGACGGCCACCAGGAACGTGGCCTGGATGACTTCCTTCCAGCTCTTCTTGAACACTTCGGTAAGCGGGGACTTGACGACCTTCTTCTGCTCCTGGGCCATACGGAAGATCGGGGTCTCCTCCATCTGGACGCGGACGACGAGGCCGACGATCACGAGGATGGAGGACAGCAGGAACGGCACGCGCCAGCCCCAGGCAAGCATCGCGTCATTGTCGTTGAAGGTCTCCAGCAGGAAGTAGGTGCCGTTCGACAGGAAGAAGCCGATCGGGGCGCCCAGCTCCGGGAAGGAGCCGTACAGCGCGCGCTTGTCTTCCGGAGCGTTCTCGGTGGCCACCAACGCGGCGCCGGACCATTCGCCGCCAAGTCCGATGCCCTGCACGAAGCGACATAGGCACAGCACGGCGACGGCCGCGACACCCCATTGGTTGTAGGTCGGCAGGCAGCCGATCAGGAAGGTGGCAATGCCCATGGTGAGCAGGGAGACCACCAGCGTGGTCTTGCGGCCCATACGGTCGCCGAAGTGGCCGAACACCAACGAGCCCAGCGGACGGGCGATGAACGCGATGGCGAAGGTCAGCAGGCTGGCCAGCAGCGCGACGGTCGGATTGGTGGTGTCTCCGAAGAACACCTTCGGGAAATAATTCGCAGCGGCGGTGCCGTATGCGTAAAAGTCGTAGAACTCGATGGCGGTGCCGACCATGGATGCTGCGATCACGGTTTTGACCGAATCGCGGACCATCGCCTGCGCTTTGCCAGCGGCCGCTTCGACTGTACTCATTGATGTACTCCCTGTACGTCCTGTTACCGGTTCCCAACTTCCGCCGATAACGATGTTGTTTGTAGTTTTTCTGTTTTCTGTTGTGCGCTATGCCGGCCGGCTTCAAAAGGTTTTCGCTGCGTCTGCCTTGTGGGCTGCAACAAAAATGGCCCCGCATCATGCAGGGCCATCAACGTGTGTGCTACGCGCGCCTCAAACCCTGCCTTCGTTGGCGAGGGATTGAAGCCGCAATGCTCGAATCAGTCCGCCAACGAAAGCGGAATAATAATTCGTGCGGACAGCAGTACGTGTGCGACCATTCCGTTCATCGTGGCGAACCTCCTTTCGCAAAGTCATTTCCCCGGGCGGGATTTCCGCTCGAACTAAGCCGTAAACATAGGCGCGTCCATCTCCCCTATCCACTAAAGGTTCACTATGTGGACGCGCCGTTTCGCTTTATTTTCCAATCATTGGCGATCTAGCACCGTCATAGTCGCCGTCATTGTTGCGATTTCAACCGCAATGTCAGCAGACCCGCCAACAGCATCGAAACAGTGGCGACAGCGAAGATCAGCACGGTGGCACCGGTCGCCACAATCACCGCGGCGCAGGCAGCGACGCCCAGTATCGTGCCGAACGTATTGGCCAGACTATAAGCGGCAAGCGATCGGCCCACGGAACGCACATCCGGCAGCATCGCAAGATCCAAGCTTTGGCTGGCGCCATCGAACACCACGTATGCGAAGCCGGCAAGCAGGGCGTACAGCGCAACCGCCAGGAAACCGTCGTCCATCAGCAACGGCAGCAGCGCAGCGACCATGAACAACACAGCGGACGCGACGGCCGGAATACGCAGATCGCCAAACAGGCTGACGATGCGGCCAAGCAGCAACGCCGCAATCAAAGCACCGACAAACGTGCAGATGGCCATGACCACAACCACCGATCCGGCACCGGCAATGCCGAACAAACCGGCCTCATCGGTATTGCCGACGATATTCGGCGCCAGATACCACTGATATACGGCGATTCCGGCTGTGGCCGCAACGGCGAACATGCGGGCCGCGAATGCCACAGAAAACTTCGGCGCGTTCTGCGGCGGACGGTATTGCGAGAAGAAATCGCCTTTCTCAACATCCCTACGCGCAGGTAGCTGCTGGCCCCTTCGAACGGCAGTACCAACAGCGTAACGACGGCCGCGACGACAAGCAACCCGCGAATACCAGCATCGCGAAACCCGTAGTGCCATCCCAACCTTCGCCACCGGCATGCGGCGTCAGCGCAACAGCCACGGCGACGCCGACCAGCTGGCCAAGCGCCAGCCCCTTGCCGTGCCACGAATCGGCGCGGTCGCGGAACTTGTCAGGCACACGTTCGCCGAACGCGGCGGCGAACGGTATGGCCGCCATCGCATACGCGGCCTGCGTGGCCAGCCAGAAGAACACGGCCCACGGGAGAAAATCACATGCGGAAAGAATCGCCATGCAGATAGCCGCCAATACGCTGCCGCTGACGATCCATGGCGTACGGCGCCCGAACCGGCAGTAGGAATGGTCGGAACCGACGGCGATGCATGCGTTCAGCAGGAACGTCATGATGGCACCTGCGATGACGAGCATCGCCAAATCCGTGACGCGGTTGATTCCCGACAAACGGCTGACGGTTTGCGGAATGAGCACCGTGTTGAACGCCGCCATCGGAGCGGACAGCAGCATTGAGCCAAGCGCAAAACCCGCAACGAGCCGGTTGGCCTGCATTGCGGTCGGCCTGGTGCCGTCCGGAGCGGTCATCGGGTCGCGCAGGTCGAGGAAGGACGATTCGAGGTTCGGCACAGCCACGTCAAGATGCGCGGCCGCGGTTAGGGGCGCTCCACCTTCCGATGCGATGCGCGCGGCCTGGGTTTCCGGACGCTCGTTGGACGCTTCCGGAATACGCGGATGCTGCTGCACCGACAGCGGCGCATGGCCGCCTTCGCTTCGGGAGTCAGGGTCTTCTCATAATCGGGGCGATCGTCGATGCCCGGGCGGATGAACACCTGGCCGGGCAGCGGCTGCGGTTTGAATTCGTTATTCTGATTGTCTTCGGTCATATCTGCTGTTTTCTTGGCTTATCGCGTTTTCTGCTTGTCGCGTTTCATGTGCTTCGATACTCCACGCATGCGCCCGCCCGCTACGAGCGACACATACGAAAATCGCCCGGACGCATTGCTTCAGCGCATTCGGGCGATTCTTCAACGCAACTTACAATACCAACACGTGCGGCCACTGCCGTCCGCCCGACGGACCGGGTGCGACGGACCGGGTGCGCGACCGCAAGGTGGAACGCAATCGCAAGGCCGTACGTAATCGCAAGAAAATACGTAATCGTAAGAAATTTTCCGTCAGGCGACGACAGGCGGATTGGCGATCAGATCATCCGAACGGTGGTCTCCCGCGGAATCCTCCCATTCCAACATGGCGACCGGCGTAGTGTTGTCCACACCGAGACCGCGCTTCGGCTCGAACGTCAGCGTGGCCTGGCTGGTTTCGCCGCGCCAGGTGAAGCTGATGGACGTGTCGTCATCGGTGGTGTACGAGAACGTGCCGTCGAACGCGTCGAGCTCGTTGCGGAACTTCGCGAGCGCGTTCAGCGCCTTGACCACCGGACGCTTGAGATTCTCGTCGATTTCCGCGGTGGAATAGTAATGGCGGTTGATGTCGCGGCCGTTGTTCGTCTTGCGCAACAGCTCCATGTCGTTCCTGCCGGCAAGCGCGCCGACATAGTAGACCTGCGGCACGCCCGGCAGGAAGAACTGCACCGCGCGGGCGGCGATGTAGTGCTGGTCGTTGCACCCGAGCGCCGAATAGTAGGTGCTGTTGACCTGGTAGAGGTCGAGATTGGATGCGGCGGCGCCAGTGGCTGCCTGGGATTCGCCGTGGGTGTTGGCGTGGATGGTGTTGACGAGGTTGTCCACGTCCTCATCCGGCACCAGGCCCTTGAGCGAGCGGTCGAGCTGGTCGGAGCCGATGTCGATCACGCCGATGCCGTCGTGCGTGTCGAGCACGGTGACGGCGTTGTTCGGGCGTATGTCGGTCCAGTGGGCGACGGGCTCGACGTGGCCGGTGCTCAGCGCGTGCAGCAGCAGCGGAGGCAGGGCGAAGTCGTAGACGCGGTCCACCTTGGATGCGATTTCGACCTGCTTCTTGTAGTAGGAGTGCACTTCGATGAGGATTTCCAGACCGCGCTTGACGCCTTCCTCACGCAGACGGGAGATCAGCTTGAAGGTCTTCGGGGTCATGAAGCAGCTGGTGCCGGCTTCCTTGGCGCCATAGCCGACGGCGTCGAGGCGGATGTAGCTGACGTGAGAGGCGGCCATCTGGTCGAAAATCGACATGAGGTATTCCCAACCCTTGTCGGAATCGGTGTCGATGTCCACCTGCTGCGGGGTGAAGCTCACCCAGACCAAGCGCGTCTTGCCGGCGAACTTGTAGTGGGTGAACGGCAGGCCCGGACGCGGACGGTAGATGCCGGCCAGGTCCTCTTCGGTGG
>ENA-OPZM01000243-OPZM01000243.1-human-gut-metagenome-genome-assembly--contig:-NODE-243-length-23858-cov-3.603472_pt1 | contig 23858 bp, 34 predicted proteins | sample MGYA00242478_ERZ504493 | MGnify/ENA primary metagenome ERZ504493 (study PRJEB26092, sample SAMD00036227) | human gut metagenome | host: Homo sapiens | study: EMG produced TPA metagenomics assembly of... | reverse complement strand
AAAAAGAAAGAAAATCTTGCGGCATACCAGATGGCAGCAGAGGTTATGGATCGTGTAGGAATCCATGAGGGAAATGTTTTTAAGTATCACCAGGCAAGAAGAAACACCAAAAATTATCAGGTGGATCTGGAGACCCTGCAGTACGATCTTCTCTACGGAAAACAGTATACATATGACGGAGAGAATCCTTTTGAGCGGACAAAGATGCGTATGGGAATCTATGATACCACACTGGATTCGATTCAGGTTGTGTCTGAGATGGATCACACCTATTATATCCAGGGAACAAACTTTACGCCATCCAGCCAGGTCAAGATCAACGGAGAATGGTACGATACGGTTTACGTGAATCCTACGAAGCTGATCATTACCGGAAAGGAACTGGATGATTTTGACCGGCTCTCGGTAGTGCAGCGAAGCAACAGTTCCACCAGAAAGGCCATGACAAAGAGCCATGACCGGGCTGTTTATGCACTGCTTGCTGACAGCAAGTGGAAGCTTGACAGTGAAAAGAACAGTTCTGATACAGGGCTAACGGAGGAAACGGATATAGCGTCAGAAACGGGATCCACAGAAGATTCCGGTGAAGAAAACAGTACAGACAACCGGTAAATGGCATAGAAAAAATACTCCGATACAAAAAATGTCGGATAAAATATTACGATTAGGACTGGACATCTTCCACCACTATTATATAATGGTATCGTAACGAACAGGAGGGAGAAGCTTTTCTCCCCAAAAGTTCTTTACGAATACATTATAGATAAGTGATGGTTTTTTTTATGAATTACGAAGAAGCAGTTGCGTATATTGAAGATATACCGAGATTTACTACTAAGAACAGCCTGGACCATACCAGAGAATGTTTAAGAAGACTTGGAGATCCGCAGAGGAAATTCCGTGTGATCCATGTGGCAGGAACCAACGGAAAGGGAAGTACCTGTGCTTTTATCACATCGGTCCTTCGGGAAGCAGGATATTCCTGCGGACTTTTTACATCTCCTCATCTGGTGGAGATCAACGAGCGTTTTCAGATCAACGAGGAAGTGATCGATGACGATACCTTCCTTTGTGCTTTTGAAAAAGTTAAAAAGCTTTCCGATGAGCTGGTTGCGGAGGGCAGCTATCATCCCACCTATTTTGAGACACTCCTTCTGATGGGAATGGTGATCTTTGCAGAAGCCGGCGTGGATTATGTAACACTGGAGACCGGCCTTGGCGGACGTCTGGATGCAACCACTGCGGTGGAGGATCCGGCAGCCTGTGTGATCACATCCATCAGCTGGATCATATGCAGTATCTTGGGAATACGGTTTCCGAGATCGCAGGAGAGAAGGCAGGGATCATGGTGCCGGGTGTTCCGGTGATCTACGACGGAAATGATCCGGATGCGGCCGTAGTGATGCGTGAGAATGCAGAGAAGCTGGGATGTCCATATTATGAGCTGAAACGGGAAGATACAGAAATCCATAAGATCACAAAGGACGGAATCAGGTTTTCTCTTAAGGACGAGATATATGGCGATACCGTTTTTGATATACCGTTTATCGCTCGTTATCAGGTTATGAATGCAGCTCTTGCGGTGAAAACCATTCAGGTACTGAAAGATCAGATCCCGGTATCTCTGGAGGCGCTGAAGGCCGGTATGGCAAAAACACGCTGGCAGGGAAGGATGGAAACGGTTCTTCCGGGTGTGATCGTGGATGGCGCACATAACGAAGACGGTGTCGAGAAGTTTGTAGAGACAGCAGAACATTTCCAGAAGGAATTTCCTCTGACTCTGCTGTTTTCCGCAGTGGATGACAAGGACTATACGGATATGATCCGCACGATCTGTACCAGGATCCGTTTCCGACATGTGATCGTCACACAGGTAGGCGGATACCGTAAAGTTCCGGTGGAAGAACTTGCGGAGATCTTCCGTGAAGACGGAGTACCGGAAGTGGAAGCAATAGAGGATGTTCCAGCAGCTTTTGAACGGGCAGTAAAGGAAAAAGGCGAGGATGGAATGCTGTTCTGTGTAGGATCCCTTTATCTGGTCGGTGAGATCAAGGCTGTGATCAGGAGGAAAAAATTATGATCGATTACGAAGAGGAACTGAAGAAATTTGAACCATGTCTGGATGTGGCAGATGTAGAAGGTGCCATTTATGACCGGGAGATCACAGATATCATGGATGTACTCCAGGAGATGCTGCGTGAGGTCAAGAGCAACAGACGTGTAAGATAAGGAGAAGTGAATGAACTGCATAAACTGTGGAGCGTTCCTGACAGATACAGATCTGGATTATTGTCCGCACTGTGGAGCCAATGTACTGATTCAGAAGAAGGTGGATTACCTTTCCAAGCTTTATTATAACCAGGGGCTGGAAAAAGCCAGCATCCGGGATCTGTCCGGGGCGATCAGCTGTCTGAAGCAGAGTCTTGCCTATGACAAACGGAATATCCGTGCAAGAAATCTTCTTGGTCTTGTATATTTTGAGACCGGTGAGGTGGTTGCCGCACTGAGTGAGTGGGTCATCAGCAAGAATATCCAGAAGAACCGAAATCTGGCTTCAGAATATATTGCCAGGCTTCAGGCAAATCAGAACAAACTGGAAACGATCAACGAAAGCATCAAGAAATATAACAATGCCCTCGCCATGTGCAGGGAAGGCCATGAGGATATGGCGGCCATCCGCCTGAAAAAGATCCTGTCCCAGAATCCCAAGCTGATCAAGGGGTATCATCTTCTTGCTCTGATCCAGATGAAGAATCAGGAGTGGAATAAGGCAAGAAGAACCCTGAAAAAAGCAGCCAGGATCGACAAGACCAATACCACCACACTTCGTTTCCTGCGTGAAGTTGACGAGCAGACGGGTGTTACCACAAAGATGGAAAAACGGCGTAAGGGCTTGTTTGGAAATGAAAAAAATGAGAATGATAATATTTCAGGAGAAATCGTTGTAAGGCCGTCATCTTATAAAGAAAGATCAAAGATATCACTTTTCTTTACCACGGTACTTGGATTTGCGGCAGGAGCGGCAGCATTCTGGCTCCTTGTACTGCCGGCTGTGAAACAGGATATTTACAGGCAGGCCAATCAGCAGATCATACAGTACAGTGATTCTCTTTCCAGCCAGAGCGTGGAGCTTACCAAAGCTCAGGGAGAAGCTGCCCAGTCCAGTGATACGGCAGATGCAGTTGCCAGGCAGGCAGAGGAAGAGAAGAAACGCAGTCAGAGCTATGAGGCTTTGTTTAATGCATATACTGCCATGCAGCAGGATGATCTGGATACAGCGGCGCTGGAACTCCAGAAGGTATATGTGGATACACTGTCAGATTCTGCAAAGGGAATCTATAATACTATCAGCGGAAAGACCGGTGTAAGCGGGACCGAGAGCGGAGCTTCTGACGGAACGTCCGGTGATGACAGCAGCACAGATGGAACAGCTGGAGTTGATGCCGCAGCTTCGGATGGAGAAGATACACAGAGCTCTGACGGAGATACCGGAGAAGACAGCAGCTACAGTGACGGAGGATATGGGGATTCCTCTTACGATGGAGGCTATACAGAATAAAAAAAGATCATAACTCATACAGAGGAGAAACCTCGGATAAGGGGAATGTGTGTTGGCACATTCCTCTTTTTTTTACCCTTTGGTCATTAAAAATGGAATAAAAAATCAAAAATGGGGGAATGATAGAATGACATCAGGTTTTGAAAAATCCGGAACCGTGCTGACTGTACATCTTCCGGCGGAACTGGATCATCCGGCTTCTGATGAGATTCGGAGAGATTCAGACCGTATTATTGGACATAACTATATAAAAAATATGATTTTTGATTTCTCAGAGACCGTTTTTATGGACAGCTCCGGGATCGGTCTGCTGATGGGTAGGTACCGGGCACTTGGCATGAGGGGGAAATGTGTGCAGGTTATCAATGTGAACAGTCATATTGCAAAGCTTCTGCGGCTATCCGGAGTGGGAAAATATATTGAAATCTGTGGAATTGAAAAATCGGCAGGTGAACAGGAGGGTGTTTATGATGGAAAACACAAATGAAATGACGATCATTTTGACAGCAGACCGGTAAATGAAGCACTGGCAAGAGTTGCTGTGGCTTCATTCTGTACACAGCTGAATCCTACGCTGGAGGAAATTTCGGATCTGAAGACCGCAGTATCGGAGGCAGTGACCAATTGTATCATACACGGGTATGAAGGGGAGATACATAAGATCCGGGTAGAATGTCGTCTCCGGGGGCAGGAACTTCAGGTAGATGTGACAGATCACGGAGCCGGGATCCCGGATATCAAAAAAGCCATGGAGCCTCTGTTTACCACAAAGGCGGATAAAGACCGCTCCGGTATGGGGTTTACATTCATGGAGGCGTTTATGGATGAGCTTCAGGTGGAATCGGAGGTTGGCCGTGGAACTACAGTGCACATGAAAAAGATCATCAGGAGGTAACTATGGATCGTACTCTTGTCCTCATCGGGCGTGCACACCAGGGGGATAAAGCGGCAAGAGATCTTTTGTTTGAGGAAAATACAGGACTGATATACAGTGTGGCAAAGCGTTTTCTGGGACGAGGGGTGGAGATGGAGGATCTGTTCCAGATCGGCAGCATCGGACTTCTGAAAGCTGTGGATAAGTTTGACATGTCCTACGATGTGAAATTTTCCACCTATGCCGTTCCCATGATCATCGGAGAGATCAAACGTTATCTCAGGGACGACGGGATACTGAAGGTAAGCCGTTCTCTGAAGGAAAACCACTACAGGATCTATCAGGTGAGAGAAGCACTGACACGCCGGCTGGAGCGGGAACCTACGACGGGAGAAATGGCAGAGGAAATGGGAATTTCCATAGAAGAACTGGTAATGACCATGGAATCCGGTGCAGAGGTGGAATCTCTTCACAAAACGATCTATCAGGGTGAGGGAACGGAGATTTCTCTGATGGACAAGCTTCCGGAAAAAGAAAACCGGCAGGAAAAAGTACTGGACAGGATTTTTCTGGAAGAGATACTGGGAACTCTGGAGGCAAAGGAGCGGAGGCTGATCTATATGCGGTATTTTCAGAACATGACCCAGATGGAGATCGCTCATGAGCTTGGCGTATCCCAGGTACAGGTATCCAGAATGGAAAAGAGGATCCTGCGCAGTCTGCAGGAATCCGCAGAGAAAAAATAAAAGAGAGCCATGAGAAATGCTGCTGTTTTCTCATGGCTCCTTTTTGTGGGCAGCAGATTTAGTCAGACTGCTGCTTTTTTATGAAAAAGTACATTTTTGTATTTGGAAAGTGCTCCAAGAAGGATCATACCGATCACGCCGGCTGAGATAAATTCGCCGGCTCCTACTGTGAGCATCATAAACGGGATAGGAAGGTTAATGCCATATCCGTAACGAAGCACAAGAGGAACGATCACAATGTTGGAAACAATCGGCGGGATCGGGGCTGTCCATTTGCCTGTATTGCGAAGCTTGTAGGTAAAGAATGCACCGATAAGTGTGGCAATGCTTCCGAAAATGATGTCAACCGGAATCGCACCGCCAAGAAGATTGGCAATGATACATCCCACAAACAGTCCCGGGATGCAGCCGGTGTGAAGAACGGAAGCACGGTCAGCGCCTCGGAAAACCGGATCTGAACTTCACCGAAGCTAAGTGGCGCGAATACCAGTGTCAGGACAACATATACAGCTGCAATGGCAGCTCCCTGTACCAGAAAATGAGTACCTTTGTTTTTCATGTTTTTTATTCTCCTTTAGTTTTGTTTTACGAGTGGAAGGTCACGAACACTCGGCACATTTATAGGCGGTGACCGCCTTGTAAGCCCTGTACGACCTTGGTTTTTGCGGGCTTTTGCAGCGAAACTGAGTATAGCATAAGGGGCGTGGAAATGCAAGGTACGATCCTGACTATTTGATAACCCTGGCCTGTGTGGACAGACCCTGGCTCTGAAACAGCTTTTTGTAAGAGGAAAGTCTGCTTGCCGGAACCTTTACAGTCAGTTTTTTGTAATTATTCTGACCTGCTCTTGTGAAGATATATTTACCTGAGCTTTTGGAAGTAAGACGTCCTGTCTGTATGGTGACAGAGGTAAGGGCCTTACAGTCACAGAAAGCTTTTGTGCCGATCGCAGAAACTCGGGAACCGATTTTTACAGTACGAAGACTTGTGCATCCCTGGAAGGCTCCGGCACCTATGCTTGTGATATTTCCTGAAATCGTTACCTGTTTCAGGTTTTTACAGTTTTTGAAGGCATTGGCTGCAATGGCTGTGACTTTGTAGGTTTTTCCGTTAGCTTTGACAGTGGCCGGAATCTTTGCAGTGACAGTATTGCGTGAACGTGGTCCCTTTAGTGCTACGGAAGTCCCGGTGGTATTGACTGTGTAGACATTATAAGCATCCCGGAATGTTTTTGCAGTCTGTGGCTTTGGTGTGGCTGCAGGAGTGATCTGGAAATTTAAGGTGATGGTTCCGTAGAAATGGTTATCACCGATGATCTTCAGGGTAGCAGTTCCTGCTTTTTTATTGTTCTGGTATGTCACATGATAATCATTGATGTCAGAGAGCTTTGCTTTTCCAAGAGTTACGGTTGGAACGGGCTTTATGTCAGAGCCTGTATAAGTATATGTTTTTTTGATCCCTGTTACAGCTGCACCGGAAATATTGCATGCGTAGCTGATATTGTTTTTCTTGGCATATGTAACTGCGTAAGAGCGTACGGAGCATGGATCTTGCAAAAATATGCATGAGAACTGTCAGACCAGTAATAGCCGCACCACACAGCATCCGTTCCAATGCTTTTAACGGTATCAGGTATGTTGATCCTGGATAGCTTGTCACAGTAGGCGAAAGCTTCTTTTCCGATCTTTGTGACCCCTTTCTGGATGTCCACCTCTTTCAGCTCAGGAAGATAAACAAAGGCCCTTTCAGAAATACTTGTGATCCCGGGTTTTATTATGACTTTTCTGATCTGGTTTTTGATAGCTTTCCAGGAGGAATCGCTGGAGAAGGAAAACCAGCCGTTTGTTGAAGAGACCGGGTACCTGTTGTTTTCCTCTGTGGAAATAGAAAGTGGTCCGTAGCCGGAGATCGTAAGGATACCATTTTTGAAATTCCAGGTTGCGTTGTCACCTGCGATATGGTAAGTTTTTTTGTCAGCTTTTCCGTTGTCGGAATTAATGGAATAAAAGTTCAGGGTGTTGGAGTTTGAAGCATAATAAACGACCTTGGAATCCTTTACCACAGGCTGACAGTCAGAAATCGGAGCAGCTGTTGTAAACTCTTTGCTGAGGCTCTTTCCTTTTCCGTCCACAAAAAGATAATGAAGGGTGCTGGAAGAGAGCGGATCGTTAGCGGAAGAGCTTTTCCTGTCATCGTCGGAAACGTATTCCTCCCAGGAAATCATAAAACGGTTGTCATTTATTTTGGTGATCTTTACGCCCGCAAAGCTTTTTCCTCCGCCTGTAAAGTTGGTAAGCTTCCTGGTAGCGGTTGCTTTTTCGGAAAAGTCAGATATTGGTGTGACGGACAGATAAAGATTATGAGGCGTGTTTTCAGATACCTTATCATATTTGGACTGATCGATGGAAGTGCCGACGCATAATACACTGTCAGAGGAAACAGCCATGCCGTCAACGCTTGCGTAGCAGGCCAGTGCCCACACAGAAGTACGTGAGCCTCCGTATGGCAAAAGTTCTATGGTGGTGCAGTCAAGTGTATTGCTGTCATATCTGGAAAGCTTTGTACATCGTGAACCCTCACTCTGCTCCAGTACGTAGAGATAAGAACCATGTGATTTGATATACTGTGCAAAGGAATGCCACAGATCGCAGGAAACAATCTTTCCTTTCATGGTTGCCTGGTCGATCTCGGCCATAAGGAAGCCCTGATGTCCCTGACCGACAGAGGGATCCACGTATCCTTCGTGACCGGTAACAACATAGAGCTTGCCGTTGCTTTCTGTCATTTCCACACAGCCATAGTCAAAGGGCGTGCGGACCTCACCGCCAAAAAGCTCCGGGTTACTGGTAATTGCTGCTGCACCGTTCCGGTTCCAGTTTGTATCGTAGCGGATAACGCGGATGACCTCAGCGGAATCGTTTTCTTTGTTGTTTGTCTGGCCTTCTACCAGATAATATCCGTCAGATCCGGCATAAAAGCACCCCACAGTGGAAGCTCCATGTTGATCTTGCGCTTGCTTCTGATCTTCAGATCATTATCGTAATATTCAACGCCGACAGAATTTTTCTGGTGGAAGACCCTCATGTATCCGCCGGAAACAGGAATAAGATCAGAGGTACGGCGTAACCTGACATTGAGATTGTCCTGTGCGGTTGGCGTAAGAGAGCCTGCCCGGGCTGTCTGCGGAAACAGGATCAGACAGAAGCAAAGACAGCAGAACAGAAATAGCAGAGATGTTAATTTTTTTAGCTTTTTCATAAGTTTCTCCTTTGTATGTATTTTTTGATGATCTTCTGTTTAGATTATAATTCATGGGACAGAATTTACAATACAAAATCGGGAGTTATGTAACTACCGGTTCTCAGGATTTCTGTAAATTCTGTTCACAAAAAACATCTTGCGGAAATACTGCCGGTGGGCAGTAACATCAGCAGCAGGAACCTTATGGAAACAGGGGCTTTTTTCTTGACAGCTTTTTGTGATATTGATAAAATATATTTCAGTATATAGGTTAAAGGGGCATTGGTTTTGATCTAAATCGATGTCTCTTTATTTATGTATCACACACATTATACCAGGGAGGTAGAAAGATGTTAAAAGTATGGATCGCAGGTGCCAACGGACAGATCGGACGGGCACTGAATGATGTTCTGGATCCAATGCAGATCGAGACTCTGAACACAGATCTTGATGAGCTGGATATCACAGACACAGATGAAGTGATCAACTTCGGTTCCATTAACCGTCCGGATGTGATCATCAACTGCACCGGTATCACAGATACCGATGAGTGTGAGAAGAATCCGGAACATGCATACCGTGTCAACGCACTGGGAGCAAGAAACTTAAGCATCGTGGCAAGAAAATGCGGGGCAAAGATCGTCCAGCTTTCCACAGATGATGTTTTCGACGGAAAGAGCAAAAAACCGTATACAGAGTTTGACGATACCAATCCGCTGACTGTTTACGGCCGTTCCAAGAGAGCCGGAGAGAACTATGTAAAAGAGTTTACACACAAACATTTCATTATCCGAAGCAACTGGGTATATGGAAAAGGCGGAAACAATTTTGTAAACCGTGTGCTGGAGACAGCAGAAAAAGGCCAGGCACTTTCCGTTGCTTCTGATCAGTTCGGATCACCGACCAGTGCCAAAGATCTGGCAAGAATGATCCTGTATCTTATCGATACCAACGAATATGGAACTTATCACGTAACCTGCAGCGGTGTATGCAACCGTTATGAGTTTGCAACAGAGATCCTTCGCCTTGCAGGAAAGGAAATCGAACTGAGATCCGTGCCGACAGAGCAGTCAGATCTTTCTTCTGTCAGACCGCCTTATGCCGTCCTTGATAATTTTATCCTCCGTATTATTGAAGTGTACGACATGCCGGACTGGAAAGCATCACTGAAAGAATATATGGATGAAAGAACGGAGGACTAGGATGAAAGAAAAAAATATAAAAGAGAAAACACAGCAGAAAAAGAAAATGGGTCTTACCACGAAGATCTTTGTGGCGCTGATCGCAGGTGCGATACTGGGAATCATTCTCTGTTACCTGGTTCCTGACAGCAGCTTCAAGAAAGATGTGATCGTGGAGGGAATCCTTTATGTGATCGGACAGGGATTTATCCGTCTGATGAAAATGCTGGTTGTACCGCTGGTATTCTGTTCCCTTGTCTGCGGAAGTATGTCCATCGGTGATACCAAGAAGCTTGGAACCGTAGGTGTGAGAACACTGGTATTTTATCTGGCGACTACAGCTCTGGCTGTTTCTGTTGCTCTGACTGTGGGTAATCTGATCAATCCGGGTGTGGGACTCGATATGAGCTCTATTCAGTCCTCCGCTTCCTCGGTGGAGACTATGGAGGCTACCTCTCTTACAGATACTATCCTGAATATCATCCCGGACAATCCGATCAATTCCCTGGCAAGCGGAACCATGCTTCAGGTTATCGTATTTGCCTGATCGTGGGTGTGATCCTTGCGAAAATGGGAGAACGTGCAGAGACAGTAGCGAACTTTTTCAGCCAGTTCAATGACATCATGATGGAGATGACCATGATGATCATGGCACTTGCACCGATCGGTGTATTCTGTCTCATCAGCAGAACCTTTGCAAACATCGGTTTCAGCGCGTTTATCCCGCTGGCAAAATATATGATCGGTGTTCTCCTTGCACTGGCGATCCAGTGCTTCGGCGTATACCAGATCCTGCTGAAGATATTCACAGGACTGAATCCAATAAAATTCATCAAGAAATTTTTCCCGGTTATGGCATTTGCATTCTCAACAGCTACATCCAATGCCACGATCCCGATGTCCATTGATACCCTGTCCAAGAAAGTGGGTGTTTCCAAGAAGATTTCTTCATTTACCATTCCTCTTGGAGCTACCATCAACATGGACGGTACCTCTATCATGCAGGGTGTTGCCGTAGTATTTGCGGCACAGGCCTTCGGTATCCACTTAAGTCCGATGGATTATGTGACAGTTATCGGAACTGCAACCCTTGCTTCCGTAGGAACTGCCGGTGTACCAAGTGTTGGTCTTGTTACCCTGACCATGGTATTTAACTCTGTAGGACTTCCGGTTGAGGCAATTGGTCTGATCATGGGTATTGACCGTATCCTGGATATGACCAGAACAGCGGTTAACATTACCGGTGATGCAGTCTGCACAACCATCGTTGCACACCAGAACGGTGCACTGGATAAAAAAGTATTCAACGAATCAAACTAAATATCCGGTTCAGAAAAAGATCCGACTGTCGGGTGAGATAAAAACGAAAAACGGCTGTACATATCGTAAGAGCGATATGTGCGGCCGTTTTTTAACTGAATCAGGTAAGTCCCCTGCCTATTCCTGTTCCAGAACCCCCATGACAGAGGGCAGTTCCAGCTGCTGATAGGTGTGAAGGATCTTTTCCAGTTCAAAGATGGCAGGGGTAAGAAACTTATTCTTGTGATAGACCAGCTTGAATTTCCGGTTCCATTCCCCTGCTTCGTTGCAGAAGACCCGGACTGAACGGTGACGGATCTCATGAGGCATAAGACGGATGGACATAACAGAGAGCATCTGGTTATACAGCACTGCGTTCAGCAGTGCCTGCGGACTGTTGGCTTCCCAGGCAGTCCGGATCTTCAGATCATGGCGAAGGGTGTAATCCTCAAAAAGCTGTCTGGTACCGCTTCCATATTCCCGGACTGCAAATTTCTGGTTGTTCAGCTCCTGGACATGAATGCGTCCTCTGCGGTAAAACGGGTGTTTTTTTCCGGCGGCAAGGACCAGACAGTCGTCGATGATGGGAAGAACGACAAGATCCGGAGAATGGATCTCACCTTCTACCACAGCAGCGTCCAGCTCAGAACGCAGAAGCTTCTGCTCGATATTTTGCGTGTTGGTGACAAAGGAGTAAACGTCAAGGTCCGGTATTTTTTTCTGCAGATCCAGGATAATGGATGGGGTCAGGCATGTTCCCACAGTGAGGTGGATCCCAGCTTCAGAGTGGAAGACTGTCCCTGGTTCTGCATCAGCTCTTCCAGCTGCTGAACTGGTGGATCATTTCACGGGCATGGGGAAGAAGAAGCTTTCCTCGTTCTGTGAGATAAAGCTTTTTTCCCAGACGCTCAAAGAGAAGGCCGTTATAATGAGCTTCCAGCTCCCGGATGGCCTGACTGACTGTTGGCTGGGAAAGATAAAGATGTTTGGCAGCAGCACTCATGGAGCCCTGTTCCGCAACGGCAACAAAAACAGTGAGATGGCGGATGGTCATGTGGAATCTCCTTTTATTGTAAATCGATATATAGGTAAAAACTATCATTTTTATAAAATAATATCATTTTTCAAATACATCTTCAAGTGGTATAGTAGGAGGTACGTGAAAACGATTTCAACAGGTGTTACTGTTCAGGTGTGAACAGTAACTTCAACATTACAAAATACAGGCAAAGATACCGTGGGAAAGTATCGGAATGCCGGTGAGATCAGGAGGAGGAAATATGTCAGCATTAACTATAAGCAAAGAGGAAGAGAAAAGACTGAAGGGGCAGGGGTTTTTAAATAACCGGGGAACCGATGAATTTTCTGCACGGGTGATCACTGTAAACGGAAAGGTGACAGCGGCACAGCACAGATGTATGGCGGAAGCAGCAGAGAAATTCGGCAACGGAAATCTTACCTACACGACCAGACTCTCCGTGGAGATCCAGGGAATCCCATATGAAAAGATCGAAGAGTTTCAGGAATTTATTGCGAAGGAAGATCTGGAGACAGGAGGAACAGGAGCAAAGGTCCGGCCTGTAGTATCCTGCAAGGGAACCACCTGCCAGTATGGACTTCTGGATTCCATATGCAATTTCAGAAGAAATTTTCCGAAGATTCTATAAAGGCTACCGTCAGGTTGCGCTGCCGCATAAATTTAAGATCGCAGTAGGCGGATGCCCGAATAACTGTGTGAAACCAAATCTGAATGATGTGGGAATCATCGGACAGAGGATCCCGCACTTTGACAGTGAGGCCTGCAAGGGATGTAAAAAATGTGCCATTGAAGCTGTGTGTCCAAATAAAGTGGCAAAAGTCGTTGACGGGAAACTGCACATTGATGAGGAGCTTTGCAGACACTGCGGAAGGTGTGTGGGAAAATGTCCGTTCCATTCCATCCCGGATGTACCTACGGATTCAAGATCTATATCGGCGGACGCTGGGGAAAGAAAATTTCTCATGGAAAGGCCCTGAATCGGATCTTTACGTCAGAGGAAGAGGCACTGGATGTTATTGAGAAGGCAATCCTGCTTTTTAAGGACCAGGGATTAAAGGGAGAACGTTTTGCTGAGACTATAGAACGAATTGGATTTGAAAATGCAGAAAAACAATTATTGGAAAAAAATCTTCTGGAAAGAAAAATGGAAATTTTGTCCAAATAGAGATATAAAAAAACTACCTATTATATAAGCTGTCTGAAACTGAAAAAATACAAGTAATAATATAAAATTTTTTTATCTCATTTATATAAATTTTTATTATATCATAATACTTACAAAAAACTAAGTGAAAATTCTATTTGAAATATGCAAAATAATGTGATAAAGTATTAACAATACATGAACGGAGGTAAAAAGAGTGGAAAACTACATGTATTTGGTGCCGGTGGCAGCAGTACTGGCACTTCTGTTCGCAGCATACCTTGCAGCAAAGGTCAGCAAACAGGATGCAGGAACAGACAGAATGAAGGAGATCGCAGGTGCGATCGCAGAAGGTGCCCGCGCCTTCTTAACAGCAGAGTACAAGATCCTGGTTATTTTTGTAGCCGTACTTTTTGTACTGATCGGAATCGGAGTTGGAAGCTGGGTAACAGCAATCTGCTTCGTAGTAGGTGCTCTGTTTTCAACAATCGCAGGATACTGCGGTATGACTGTTGCAACAAAGGCTAATGTAAGAACAGCAAATGCAGCAAAAGAGGAGGAATGAACAAGGCTCTTTCCATTGCATTCTCCGGCGGTGCTGTTATGGGTATGTGTGTTGCAGGTCTTGGCGCACTGGGTGTCAGCGTTGTGTATATCATCACAAAGAACGTTGACGTACTTTCCGGATTCAGCCTTGGTGCTTCTTCCATCGCACTGTTTGCACGTGTTGGTGGTGGAATCTATACAAAGGCAGCTGACGTAGGAGCTGACCTTGTAGGTAAGGTTGAGGCAGGAATCCCGGAGGATGACCCTCGTAACCCGGCTGTTATCGCGGATAACGTAGGTGATAACGTAGGTGATGTTGCCGGTATGGGTGCAGACCTTTTTGAGTCCTATGTAGGATCTCTGGTATCTGCCCTTACACTTGGTGCGGTAGCCGGAGCAGTTTCCGGTGTTCTCTATCCGCTGGCTATTGCAGGCTGTGGACTGATCGCATCCATCATTGCAACATTCTTTGTAAAAGGTGATGATAATTCCAATCCGCAGAAAGCCCTCACAAGAGGAAGCTATGTATCTGCAGCACTTGTTATCATCGTGTCCCTGATCCTCAGCAAGACTCTCTTCGGAGACATGAAAGCAGCCATTGCTGTGATCGCAGGTCTTGTTGTCGGTGTCATCATCGGAAACATTACGGAGTATTACACATCTGCAGATTACAAACCGGTTCAGGGAATCGGCGAGCAGTCTGAGACAGGTGCAGCTACAACTATCATCAGTGGTATCGCAGTAGGTATGAAATCTACAGCATTCCCGATCCTGCTGATCTGTGTTGGAATTTTTGTAGCATATGGTGTGGATGGATTATACGGAATCGCTCTTGCAGCAGTTGGTATGCTTTCCACAACAGGAATCACAGTTGCCGTTGACGCATATGGACCTATCGCTGACAATGCCGGTGGTATTGCAGAGATGTCAGGTCTGGATGAGTCAGTTCGTGAGATCACAGATAAGCTTGACTCTGTAGGTAACACAACAGCAGCTATGGGTAAAGGCTTCGCGATCGGTTCCGCAGCTCTTACAGCACTTGCATTGTTTGTATCTTATGCGAATGCAGTAAATCTGGATGCGATCAATATCCTTGCTCCTCGTGTTACGATCGGTATCTTTATCGGTGGTATGCTTACATTCCTCTTCTCAGCATTCACAATGGAATCCGTTTCCAAGGCTGCTTATAAGATGATCGAGGAAGTAAGACGCCAGTTCCGTGAGAAACCGGGTATCATGAAGGGTACTGAGAAACCGGATTACAAATCATGCGTTGCGATCTCCACAACAGCAGCTCTTCACGAGATGATGCTTCCTGGAATCATGGCGGTCGTTGTTCCGGTTATCGTAGGTGTTGTTCTTGGCGTTGAGGCTCTTGGCGGACTTCTTTCCGGTGCTCTTGTAACAGGTGTACTGATGGCAATCTTCATGTCCAACGCAGGTGGTGCATGGGATAATGCAAAGAAATATATTGAGACAGGTCATCACGGCGGAAAAGGCAGCGAGGCGCACAAAGCAGCCGTTGTCGGCGATACAGTCGGCGATCCGTTCAAAGATACATCAGGACCTTCCATTAACATCCTGATCAAGCTCATGACTATTGTATCCCTGGTATTTGCTCCTCTGTTCTTATCCATCGGAGGACTTCTGTAAACATCATTTCAGAAAAACAGTAAACCCATATTATATAAAAAAGCTCTTTGCAGAAATCTGCAGGGAGCTTTTTTGATGCGACAGACGGTGGATCTGTACGGATATGGTATTGTGTCATACTTATGATCCGGTTTACGGATTTTTTGTCCGTGCAGCCTGTTCGATCAGTGTCTGGTTTACTTCATCCTCGTAGGTCCGCATCTGCACCTGCATAGGCGTGGGATCATGCTTAGCCGCAGCTGTCCGAAATGATTAAAGAAGATCAGTACGCCAAGGCCGATCCCGATGGAGTAGGAAATCTCCAGAATGGTAAAGCCGGAGGAGCTTTTTCCCGTGACAAGAGTGTAAAACTGGTTAAAAAGGCTGCCCATATCTACGTCATTATTAAAGGTCATAATGGAAAAAGCGGCACCGAAAAAGGAAACCAGGCATACAAAAAGGATTTTTATATACCGGAAAAGCTTCCCCTTAGCGGTGCTGATGCGGTAGGTGATGATAAATCCGTTTCACCGATGGGAGAAATATCAATGGAGGGTTCCAGCTTCCGGATCTTTTTCAGAAGATCTGATACAGACATCACATAGCGTCCGGGCTTTTCCGCATCCAGAACAATTACAGGCATGACCCGCAGGCGATTGAGGATTTTGGGATCACTCATGGAAAGTGCAGCAATATCCTGAAGATATACATGTGGGGTGGTGACTTCAATGTTCTGATCCAGCTGCAGATAAAGAGTATCATTCATGAGAAAAACTCCTTTCCCGAAATATTATTTCTTCATTTTTGGACGGAAGAAGAGACTGGCCAGATAAGAGAAGATCAGGGCGGAGGAAACTCCGGCAGCACAGGCAGTGAAGCCTCCTGTAAAAAGCCCAAGGATGCCGTCTTCTTCAATGGCTTTTTTCATACCCTCCCATAATACATGTCCGAAACCGATCAGCGGGACGGAGGCCCCGGCACCTGCAAAATCCACCAGCGGCCGGTAGATGCCAACGGCACTTAACAGGGCGCCGCTGCATACCAGAAGTACCATCACACGGCCAGGCATCAGCTTTGTCTTGTCCAGAAGGATCTGGATCAAGGCACAGATAAGGCCGCCGAACCAGAATGCGTTAAAGTAGTCCATGCTCATACCTCCATATGCTCGATGACAACTCCGTGGGCAATACCCGGAATACTGTCACCTTCGTTAAAGCTTACTTTGGAAAGAAGCGCTCCTGTTGGTACAAAAAGGATCCGCTTCCATTCTCCGGATACGATCTTCGGAAGGATATAGGAGGCAAGGACTACAGCAGAACAGCCGCAGCCGCTTCCTCCTGCGTGAGTGTCCTGAGAAGGATCATCATAGATCAGGATACCGCAGTCTTTATGAATGGGAGAAAGCCGGATATTTTGTTCCTCCAGAAGATCCAGGAGAATTTTCTGTCCGATGATCCCCAGATCACCAGTAAAGACGGCATCATAATCCGAAGGCGTCCGCCCGAAATCTGAAAAGCTCCGTGCAATGGTGTCACAGGCTGCAGGAGCCATACAGCCTCCCATGTTCATGGGATCCCTGAGACCGTAATCCATCACACGGCCGGCAGTAAGGCCGGTGATAGCAGCACAGCCTTTGCCGGAGCGCAGAGGAGCTTTTTCTCCGGGAGGAGATGTACTTAGGATACAGGCTCCGCTTCCGGTTACTGTCCAGGTGGCAGAAAACGGCCGCTGGTTCCCGTATCCCAGAGGAAAACGAAATTCTTTTTCCGCACTTGCGAAATGGCTGGAGGTGGCACATAAGACCCGTGTGCCGAATCCGGCGGTCAGAGCAAGGGAACCGAGAGACAGCGCTTCTCCTATGGTAGAGCAGGCGCCGTAAAGTCCGTAAAAGGGAATTCCAAGTCCGGCGGAGCGAAACAGGTGGCTGCTGTCTGAGCGAGAAGATCTCCGGCGAACATCAGATGGATATCTTCGGAACTCAGTTTGGCTTTGCTTATGGCATGAGTGGCAGTTTCTTTCTGCAGCGTGCTTTCCGCAGATTCCCAGGTGTCACAGCCAAACATGGGATCTTCACAGACCAGGTCAAAAAGATCTCCAAGAGGACCGTCCGCCTCTTTCTGACTGACGATGGATGCGGCACTTTCGATATACAGAGGCTGTGAAAAGGCAATGCTGCTGCGCCAAGTCTGAGATTTTTGCTCATGATATCACCTCCAGGATCTTCAGGATATAATAGATCACACCCAGTCCCCAGGCGCTTAAGATGCCGTAGAGAATCACAGGACCTGCAATAGTAAAAATCTTGCACCCTATGCCGAAAACCTGTCCTTCTGCCCGGAACTCAATGGCGGATGCGGCCACTGAGTTGGCAAACCCGGTAATGGGAACAAGACTTCCAGCACCGCCGAATTTGCCGATTTTGGGATAAATACCAAAGCCTGTGAGAATGACGCTTAAGAGAATGAGAAGGACAGAACACCAGGTTCTGGAATCAGAAGCATCTGCACCGAGAGCCTGCGCTGTGTTGACGATAACCTGTCCGAGAAGACAGATCAGTCCGCCTGTGAGAAAAGCTTTTGCCATATTCAGCGGCAGACTGTGGGTGGGAGTAAGCTGCTTGACATATTGTTCATATTTTTTTTCGTTGATATTTTGCATATGGAAAATCCTTTCGTGAGATGGTAGAGTGACAGTAAGAATTACATCCAACCCATGGCATAATAAAACAGGGAACCCAGGATTTTTCCGGCAGCAATGGAAATTATTACCGGAGAAAGCCCCTGAGAGAGCTTCAGCCGTCTGGCAAAGACGGGAAAGACTTTTGCAATCTCTGCCAGTGCAAGGATCCAGCCGCCCAGGAAAATTCCGAAAAATACTCCGCAGACAGCCAGGAAAAAAGGTCCCAGCGGAATTCTGATCGGAAACAGGGTGACGACGGTTCCGGCAACTGTTCCCAGAAGTGTCAGATCTTCATAAAGAAAAATCTGGTCAGCTGTATGCGTGATACCTGCATAGCGGGGAACAATGGAAAGGCCGATCAGCAGTCCGGAGACACCTCCTGCGACGATGATCCCGGCACAGAAACCGATAAAGCACAGAATCAGCTGTTGAAGCATGGACAGAACCTCCTTGTAGGATTGTATGGGAATAGTATGAGAAAATATAAATTTTTTTATGCGAAAATCTTAAAAAACAAGAATATCTGTACATTTACGGACAGAGATAGTATAATAAAAAGGAATATGGACAGCGGCGGACAGGCGCTGTCTTTCTCAATCAAAAGAAAAAACAGTGTCAGGAGGACGGATATGCAGGATGCTTTTTCACGTATGGAATTGCTCGTTGGAAATACAGGTGTAAAAAAACTCAGCAGGGCGAAAATTGCAGTATTCGGTCTTGGCGGAGCCGGATCACAGGTGCAGAGTCACTTGCGCGCTGTGGTGTGGGGAGTCTGACACTGATCGATCATGAAAAGATCACATTGACGAATATCGGAAGCCAGGTGCTGGCACTTCATTCTACTCTGGGAATGAGCAAGGTAGAGGCGGCCAAGAAGAGAATCCGGGATATTGATGAGAATATTTTGGTGCATACCTACGAAACCTTTTATAATGAGGAGACTGCGGGAATGTTTGAGCTGCGTTCCTTTGATTATATTGTGGATACAATGGGAACACTGTCGTCAAAACTGCTTCTGATCAGCAGAGCAAGGGAAGGACGTGTGCCTGTGATCTCCTGCCTGGACATCGGGGATAAGATAGACCCGTCCAGACTTGAGATTGCGGATATCAGCAGAACCACGGCATGTCCGGCAGCCAGGATCATAAAAAAAGAACTGCGTAAACAGGGAATACGTAAACTCAAAGTACTGTATTCCAGAGAACAACCGGCAAAAGAAAAGCTTTTCAGACGGAGCAGAACTATGGTGAAGAAGCCTGCCAAAGGAAATATTTCCTTTGTGACAGGGACTGCGGGATATCTGCTGGCGGGAGAAGTTGTGCGGGATATACTGTCAGCCGGAAACGTTTCACACAGCTGACAGCAAATGAGAAATTGAGCGCAGATCACGGACAGATCCAGTTCATGAACATGAGTCAAGGCGGAACAGTAATGTCTGCTTTACAGAAATAAAACAGAAAGACTGAGGAAACAAAAAGTGAATTCAGAAATCATAAAAAAGTTCTGCGATCTTCTTGGAGAAGAACGCGTTTTTACAGGCGAAGCAATGAGCCGTCATACAACTTTTAAGATCGGAGGTCCGGCGGATTATTTTCTGATGCCGGATAAAGGCACAGATGTGGGACGTATCGTAAAAATCTGTAAAGAAAGTGCGATCCCTTATTTTATCCTCGGAAACGGAAGTAATCTTCTGGTAGGAGACGGCGGTTACCGTGGCGCGGTTATCCAGATCTACAAAAATATGTCTGCCGTTACCGTAGAAGGAACAGAGATCACCGTACAGGCAGGTGCGCTGCTTTCATCGGTGGCAGCAGCAGCAAAAAATGCAGCTCTTACAGGCTTTGAGTTTGCAGGCGGGATTCCGGGAACTATGGGCGGTGCGGTCGTGATGAATGCAGGTGCCTATGGCGGCGAGATGAAGGATGTTCTCACAGAGGTAACTGTGATGGATGAGGAGGGAGAGATCATTACCCTTCCGGCAGATAAACTGGAACTGGGATATCGTACCAGCATCATCAAACCGCAGGTTATATCGTGCTGGAAGCAAAGCTGCAGCTGAAGAAGGGAAATCCGGAAGTGATCCGTGAGACCATGAAAGATCTGACGATCCGTCGTACCACCAAACAGCCGTTGGAGTATCCCAGTGCTGGAAGTACCTTTAAGAGACCGGAGGGATATTTTGCAGGTAAGCTGATCATGGACAGCGGTCTTGCTGGATATCAGGTAGGTGGTGCACAGGTTTCTGAGAAACACTGTGGCTTTGTGATCAATGCAGGCGGTGCAACTGCAAGGGATGTCCGCACGCTGATGGATAATGTCAGGGATATCGTTTATAAGAAATATGGAGTTACGCTGGAACCGGAGGTGAAGTTCCTGGGTGATTTTGAAGCCTGATTACCATTTCTGGTACATCGTTTTCAAAATAATTATACCACGTATTTGTCTGTGAATCCGATTGCTATAGGATACGAAACAGAGGGAACAGGAATGCGTATATACGCTTTACAGATAACGGAAGAAGAAATGGAAAGGAAGAGAGACTATGCGTTTTGTGATCGTTACAGGAGTGTCAGGAGCAGGAAAAACAGCTGCACTTAAAATGTTGGAGGATATGGGATATTTCTGCGTGGATAATCTTCCAATTCAGCTTCTGGAAAAATTTGCTTCTCTTCTTCCTGAGATGCAGAGTGAAAATGTCAGAAATGTGGCTCTGGGGATCGATGCCAGAAGCGGAAGTGCCCTTGATGAACTGGAAGTAGTTCTGGACCGTATGAAGCAGACAGGGTATGACTACGAGATCCTGTTTATGGATGCTGAGGATTCTGTCCTTGTAAAACGCTATAAAGAATCCAGAAGAAGCCACCCGCTGGCAAGAACAGGGAGAGTGGATGAGGGAATCCGCCTGGAACGTGAGAAAACAAAATTTCTCCGGAAACGTGCGGATTATATCATTGATACCAGCCATCTGCTTACCAGGGAGCTTCGTCAGGAAATCGAAAAGATCTTTGTTGATGACAGAGAGTTCAGCAATATCATGATCTCTGTGCTTTCCTTCGGCTTTAAGTATGGAATCCCGGCAGATGCAGATCTTGTGTTTGATGTCCGATTTCTTCCCAATCCCTATTATGTGGATGAGTTGCGTCCTCTGACAGGCCTTGACGATGAAGTGTTCAATTATGTGATGGCCAGTGATACGGCGAAAGCCTTCGCGGACAAACTGGAGGATATGATCCGCTTTCTGATCCCTAACTACATTAAAGAAGGGAAAACAAGCCTTGTGATCGGTATCGGATGTACAGGGGGAAAACATCGCTCCGTTACTATTGCCAGAGAACTTTTTTCCAGGCTTGCCAAATCGGATGAATATGGTATCCGCCTGGAGCACAGGGATGCGGAGAAGGACAGACTTCTGAAAAAATAACTGCCGTGATGAAAAGTATGGCAGGGAAACAGTAAAAGAGGGTTCGGGATGTCATTTTCAGGAAAAGTCAAAGAGGAACTTGCAGGACAGCTTAGTCTGGCAAGGCACTGTCAGGTGGCAGAACTGGCGGCACTGCTCTGTGGCTGTGGCCGTGTGGAAAAAATGTCGGATGGAAACAGGAAACTGTGGATCCAGACAGAAAATGAAGCAGTTGCAAGAAAAAGCTTTACATTATTGCGAAAAACCTTTAATATAGAGACAGCGATTGTTATCCGGGAAGGGTCTCATCTCAAACGGGGTAAGGTATATCTTGTTGAGGTTGCTGATCCTGTCAGAACAGAGGAAGTACTGCAGGGGACGAAGCTTTCTGTGGATAACGAAACCGGTTTACTTGAAATGGATAATTCGCTTGTGGTTCAGATGAACTGTTGCAAGCGGGCATTTATTCGCGGCACTTTTTTGTCGTCCGGTTCGATCAGTGATCCAGAGAAAGGATATCATTTTGAAATCGTGTGTCCGGACAGCAGGAAAGCAGAACAATTACAGGGGATTATCCGCAGCTTTCACGTAGAAGCTAAAATTGTGGCGCGCAAGAAATCATATGTGGTCTATGTGAAGGAGGGCGCACAGATCGTTGACATGCTGGCAGTCATGGAGGCGAATGTAGCACTGATGGATCTGGAGAACATCCGGATACTTAAGGAAATGCGTAACACGGTAAACCGTAAGGTGAACTGTGAGGCTGCGAATATCAATAAAACGGTAAATGCGGCAGTGAGACAGGTGGAAGATATACAGCTGATCAGCAGAACTATTGGCTTTGAGAGCTTGAGCGATGGACTGGCACAGATAGCCAGGCTGAGACTGCAGTATCCGGATGCTACACTGAAAGAATTAGGTATGATGTTGAATCCGCAGGTGGGCAAATCAGGTGTGAATCACCGGCTTCGCAAGCTGAGTGAGATCGCAGATGAGCTGCGGGAGAACAAGGAGGAGCTATTATGATTAAAAAACCAATCACTATCAACTTATCCACTGGACTGGAGGCAAGACCTGTAGCACAGCTTGTTCAGGTGGCAAGCCAGTTTAACAGTGAAATTTATGTTGAGATTGGCAAAAAAAGAGTCAATGCAAAGAGTATTATGGGAATGATGACCCTGGGACTTGACGCTGGAGAAGAGATTACACTGTCTGCCAATGGTGATGATGAGAATGCAGCGATGGAGAGCATTGAACAGTATTTAAGCAACCAGTAATCAGTTGGGACAGAGCAGTCCGCAGAAAAGGTAGAGTTCTGCGGATGTGGAATATAAAGGGATACAGAAGGAAAGGAAGACCGATTCCCGCTGTATCCCTTTCCGCTTCAAAGCACCTACAAATATGAAAGAGGAAGATTACCTATGTCAAAAGTATTGAAATTTATCGTACATTTTGTTGTGATATGCACACTGATCTGTGTACTGGGACTTGTTCTTCCGCCGTTCTTCGGGGTGAGAACAGTGATCGTGGATAAATCCGATAAGGCAACGAACCTCCCGGTCGGATCTGTTACATATGCGATTCCGGAGAAGAGTTCTGCGATCAGCGCAGGTACTCCGATACTTGTACAGAAAGATTCCGAGACATATAAATATACGATCACCAATCTCGATGCTTCCAAGGGAACCGGAACAGTAACAGATCAGTCCGTTTCCGGAGGAAAGACTTTTACCATTAAGGTTGGAGATTATGTTCCGAAAGTTGTAGTTACCATTGGCTATGTGGGATATCTTATGGTGGCTACAGAAAGTATTGAAGGCCTGATCATTCTTGGTCTGATCGTATTGTTCCTGATCATCCTGTACGTGATCGCAGAGCTCTGGAAGAAAGAGCCGGATGATATTGAGGAAGATGTGAATGATCCGGAACCGGGTTATGTGAAGTCCAGGAAAGAACTGAAGCAGGAAGAAAAAGCACGTGCCAGAAGAATGAAGGAAGAAGAAAAAGAAATCATTCAGGAAGAAAAGGCACGAAAACACAAAAATAAAAAAGCAGATAAGCGTAAGGTTCGCACAGGCGGTTTCGTAGATGAGATCGATGAAGAGGATGTTACAGACTATTCGGAGAATGGAAAGAAGGCTGCTATACAGCGGACTGCACAGACTGCCGCAAGCGAAGCTCATGCGGAACTTAAGAAAGAGATTGCAGCAGCCACTTCGGAAGAAGCAGATATGCTTTCCAGACTGGAAATGGCAGAACGTACGGTTGAAGAAAACAGAAAGCCGCACCGGCCGGAAAGGTTGAAGAGGTTCCGGAAGAGGAAGAAGAACCGGTTACCATTGGAAGCCTTGCGATGCCGTCTTATTCCGCAGCGCAGCTTGCAAGCCGCGTAAAGAAGGCCGGTGATGCACCGGATATCGTTAAGGATGACATTACGAAGGTTACATTGTTTGATTACTCGGATATCATCAGTGGCGATGTGGACGATATGGAAGAATAAAATAAGTACCTATTATATA
>ENA-OPZM01000242-OPZM01000242.1-human-gut-metagenome-genome-assembly--contig:-NODE-242-length-23866-cov-8.300855_pt1 | contig 23866 bp, 30 predicted proteins | sample MGYA00242478_ERZ504493 | MGnify/ENA primary metagenome ERZ504493 (study PRJEB26092, sample SAMD00036227) | human gut metagenome | host: Homo sapiens | study: EMG produced TPA metagenomics assembly of... | reverse complement strand
CAGTTGCGCAGGGTCCACAGATCCTCCCGGGGGAAGAAGCCCAGATCTGCCAGAATGGCGTACTGTGCCGGGCAGCCGTGACCCTTGCTCAGCCACAATGCGGTCACGATCCTCCACTGGGGTTCTTGGGGTCCACATGGGCAGTGTTATAGTAGATAGCCATGAGCATCTCCACCAGAGACAGTGATCCGCCGGGTGGCCGGACTGGCACAGATACAGCATCTTGATAATGTCTGCGCGCAGCTGCTTTGCTTTTTCCTGTTGCATAGCAAGTTCCATAATATGTATCCCTCTCAATCAGATTTGAAGATGTACGTTTTTACGCAGCCGTTGCACCCAGCAGCATATCCGGCAGGAAGGTAACGACCTGCGGGAAGATACAGGTGACAGCCAGCGTGATCAACAACGGAACCAGGAAGGGCAGGATCGACTTGTAAATGCGTTCCAGCTTGATCTTGTTCACGTCCGAAATGACAAACAGGCACACGCCGAAGAGGAGTGACCTGACCGATCATCAGGTTCAGCACCACCACAACGCCGAAGTACACCAGATTGTAGCCCATGGTGTCGGCGATAGGCAGCAGCACGGGCAGCATCAGGGTCAGGATAGCGCCGGGCTCCATGACCATGCCGAGGATCAGCAGGATGATGTTGATAATGAACATGACAACCGCCGGGCTGGAGGAAACACCGGTGATGGTGTTTGCGATGAGGGCGGAGATGCCCTCCTTGGCCATGACATAGGTAAACAGGGTGGAAGTACCGATGATGAACAGTGTGTTTGCAGAGGAGATGGCACTTTCCTTCAGGCACTGCAGGAAGGTTTTGAGATCCATGCTCTTATAGACCAGCACAGAGATAATCAGCGCATAGATGGTTGCCACTGCAGAGGCCTCGGTGGGGGTGAACCAGCCCAGCGTAAAGCCTGCCAGAATGATCACGGGGGTGATGCAAGCGGGCAGCGCATGAACGAACTGACGCGCCAGATTGCGCAGGTTGAAAGCGGTGCGCTCGTAGCCGCGCTTGACGGCGTAGATATAGATGAGCACCATCATCAGCACTGCCATGACCAGCGCCGGGATCACACCGCCCATAAACAGCTTGGACACACTGACCGAGGCCGACGCGCCGTATATGATCAGCGGGATCGAGGGCGGGAAGATGGGGCCGATGACTGAGGAGGCCGCAGTAACGGCAGCGGAGAAATCATCGTCGTAACCGTGGTCACGCATGGCCTTGATCTCGATAGCGCCCAGACCGCCGGCGTCGGCAGAAGCAGAGCCGGACATACCGGCAAAGATGACCGAGGCCAGCACGTTGGCGTGACCCAGACCACCGGGAATCCAGCCCACCAGCTCGCGGGCGGTGCCGAACAGCTCGTCGGTGATCTTACCGGCGTTCATCAGGTTGCCCGCCAGAATGAACAGCGGAATGGCGATGAGCAGCCAGCTGTCAATACCGGAAACCATCTTTTGACCGATGACCACCAGCGGGTAGCCCAGAGACAGGCAGCCCAGCACGGCAGAGAAGCCGATGGACACCGAGATGGGAATGCCAATGATCAGAAATGCAACGAATGCAAGCAAGAAGAGGATCATGCGGCCTTCCCTCCTTTCTTAGCGGCAATGTGGCCGACCAGCATCTCAAGCTCTTCAGCGCAATGAACGCACCGGCAATCGCCATAGGGATGTATTGGATGGTATAGTGAACATTGGGCATGGTGGCATAGGTGCGGGAGGCCACAAATCGGTACTGTGCATTGAAGGCCACGATCATCACGACGCCCAGACCCAGACCTACCAAATCGGTGATGTACCACACGATCTCGGCAGCAACACCATGCAGGCGGGTGACAAGGAAATCCAGCCGGATCAGACCGGACTTGTTGTACAGGGGGATGATGCCGATAAATGCCATCCACAAAAACAGGATGCCGCACAGCTCAGTGGTGGGCAGCCAGCTTTGGTTCAAAAAGTTGCGGCGGCACAGCTCGGTCACGATCAGTCCAACCAAGCCAAGGATCATTGCCATAATGATCCACTCAGCCACCTTGGAAATGGTGTCTGTGATCTTTGTCAAAACTTTCATGTTGCCATTCCTTTTTTAAAAAAGGCGCAGGCCCATCCGAAAATCGGCCTGCGCCGCTGCAAATACAACGAGCTTCGGAAGATTCCCGTCTTACTTATTGCCGTAGTTGTAGATGGTATCGACCAGGCTCTGATCATACCATGCCTCGCTGGCATAACGGGTGTAGTATGCGGGGATGTCCAGCTTCTTCTTGAAGGAGTCGATGTCCGGGTTATCGCAGAACTGCACGCCGCCCTCTTCCATGGTCTTGCGGGCAGTCACGTTATCCTCAGCGATGCAGTCAAAGCTGAACTGTGCAGCTTCCTTTGCCTTCTCGCGCAGCACATTCTGGGTGGTCTCGTTCAGCTTATCCCAAGCGATCTTGTTGGCAGCCATGGTGCAGCCCATCCACATATAATTGATAAAGCTGAAGTAGCCGATATCGTCCCAAGTAGCATTTGCTACTTCGTGGTAGGTGGCGTTGTCCTGTGCCTGTGCGGTGCCATTGCTCAAGGCGGTAGTCAATTCGGTCAGAGCCAGTGCCACAGGGGTAGCGCCCAGCGTGCTCCAGCAGTCGGTGTACATCTGGCTCTGGGGCACGCGGATCTTCAAGCCGATCACATCGTCAGCCTTCTCGATCTGACCCCAGCTCTTGACGGTGGAAACATGACGCATACCGTTGTCGCCCTCAGCCAGATAGACCAGATCGTAATCACCGAAGTCGGCAAAGATCTGCTCACCGATGTCGGTGCTGTTCAGCACCTCGTTGGCTTCCTCGGCGCTGGTGAACAGGAAGGGCAGATCCATAACCTTGGCTTTGTCGTAGAAGGAAGTAAAGCCGGAAGTACCTGCAAAGATCAGATCAATGGTGCCCATACGGGTGGACTCGATCGCCTCGGCATCGTTGCCCAGCGTGCCGCCGTACTGCACATCGCACTTGACTGCGCCGCCGGTAGCCTCTTCGATCAGCTCACCGTACTTGATGATGGTCTTGGTGGGCACGCTGTTTTCGCCGCCGGGGCTGTACAGGGTCAGGGTAGTGTTGGTAAAACCGGCATCGCTGCCGCCTGCGGAAGCTGCGGTGGAGCTGGCGGTGCTGGTGGTAGTGCTTGCGGAAGAGCCGCCGCAAGCGGCCAGACCCAAAGCTGCTGCGCCGATACCGGCGACCTTCAGAAAGCTGCGGCGAGAGATCTTTTTCATAACAGTGTCCTCCTGTTTTCTTGGGCAGAAGCATTTTTCGTGCAACTGCTTCTGCCGAATCGTTTGATTGACGAGAAGTCCGACGTTGTAGGATTGTAGGACAATCCATATCTGTGCTTATAGAATACCTTACTTTGCAAAGAATTTCAATTTCCAGAATTACCTAAAAATATATCATTTTTTTTATCTCTTTGCACAAAAACTTGTATCCATGTTGCAAAACCCGCACGGATGTTGCAATTTTTCGTCTCAAAAGCGGCAAAACATGTTGCACTGTTCTACAATTTTGCAAAAAAGCACCGGCAGCCGCTCCCCCGCTTTCCAAAGAAGCGGAGCAGCGCCCTGCAGGTGCCTGCGTATGCTTTTTTTACGGGCTGTGCCCTTTTTTCCTCTTATAAGGAGACGTTTCCGTCCCTGGTCATGTTGATCAGATCCTGTGCCACCAGCTCCAGATGGCTGTGCATATAATGCTCGGCGGCATCAGCATCCCCTGCCTGCAGAGCCGCCAGAATTTTGGCGTGGGGCATAATGGCGTTCAAGGCGTTCTGGTTGTGCTGGAAGGTGCGCTGCCGGAAGTTTTTAATGCGCTCACAGGTCTGATGGTTGATCTTGATCAACAGTTGGTTCCGACTGGCTTTGACGATGCTGGTGTGGAATTTTTCGTCATACTTTGCAATGGTGGCAGCATCCTGTTTTTCCACTGCTTCGACAAATTTTTGATGGATGTGTTGCAGTTCCAACAGATCCTCGGGCTGGCTGCGCTCTGCCATCAGGCGGGCAGCCAGCGGCTCCAGTGCGTTGCGCACCTGCACGCAGTCCAAAAGCTCCATTTCGTTGGCTCTGAACCACTGCACTGTCTGCTCTGTGCCCGCCTCCTTATCACTTGCCACAAAGGCTCCGCGCCCGGGGCGGATCTCCACAAGCCCCTTTGCCTCCAACAAGCGGAATGCTTCCCGCACGGTGCCGCGACCCACTCCCAGCTGCTTGCTCAGGGTCATCTCCGCAGGGAGCTTGGTATCCACCGCATAGGTACCGTCCACAATACGGTCTGCAATGACCTGCTCCACCTGCTGCACGATAGACACCCGCTTCAGACTGTTCAGTTCTGTTGCCGGTTCTGCCATAAGGACCAGCCTCCTCCTCTTTAATAATACGCAATAGGATATTTTTTGGTACAAAAACAGCCCCCGCAGCAGGGATGTGCAAAGCTGCGCTCCTGTCTTTCTTAGAACAATTATAGCGCGGTCTATTGTATGATGTCAAACACTTTTTGAAAAAAACGGTTGTTTTTTGAGCAAAGAGCTTCAATTGCCGTATTCCGCCTGAAATTTGTGAATGAAACACGAAAATTCTTTCATAGTTTGAAAATACCTGTTGACATTTCCATGCGCAGTGTGTATGATAAAGGCAAGATAGATTGTAGGACATCATACAATCAAAGACACTGTCATGAATAGTCTGCATAAAGGAGATATCGTTATGAAGATCGCGCTTATCAACGAGAACAGTCAGGCCGCCAAGAACGGCCTCATCGAAGCTGCCCTGAAAAAGGTGGTGGAACCCATGGGCCATGAGGTGGTCAACTACGGCATGTACGCCGCCGATGACGCTGCACAGCTGACCTATGTGCAGTGCGGCATTCTGGCCGCTATCCTGCTGAACAGCGGCGCTGCGGACTACGTCGTTACCGGCTGCGGCACCGGCGAGGGCGCCATGCTGGCACTGAACAGCTTCCCCGGCGTCATCTGCGGCCACGTTGAGGACCCCGTGGATGCCTACACCTTTGCCCACGTCAACGACGGCAACGCCGTTGCCATGCCCTTTGCCAAGGGCTTCGGCTGGGGCGGCGAGCTGAATCTCGAGTACTGCTTCGAGAAGCTGTTCGGCTTCGGCCACGGTCAGGGCTACCCCAAGGAGCGCGTTGTGCCCGAGCAGCGCAACAAGAAGATTCTGGACGGCGTGCGTGCTGCCACCTTCAAGCCCCTCATCGAGTGCCTGAAGAGCATCGATCAGGATCTGCTGAAGGGCGCTGTGGCCGGTGCAAAGTTCTCTGAGCTGTTCTTCGCCTCCTGCAAGGACGAGGAGCTGGCCGCTTACGTCAAGACCCTGCTGTAACTTACCGCACCTGCACGACAAGAAGTTCCGGCAGTACCTCCCTATTTATCATTTTCCCGCACAGGGGTCGGTCTGACCCGGTCCCGGAAAAACCGTCAGCGCACGAGAGAAGCTTCTCTTGCGGTGACGGTTTTCTTTTTGTCAGCAGTGCCGCCCATGGCAAGGCGGCGACGCATGAGTCGTGTTCACTTTTCCGGCAATACCGCATTTTCAACTGGCGCAAACTGAAGGACGGAACGCCGGTCTTTGGCTACCAGTGCAATATGCGAACCGTCAACCCGACCCGTTCCTTCGTTCTGGAGCACAACATGACCCAGCAGCTCAGTTGTGATGCCATTTCTATCCCGGAGTGGAAGCTGGAACTGATGGCGAAGAAGATCTTTGAAAAGGTCTGGGGCAATCAGAATAAAGCCATCCTTCGTGCCTGCAAGATGATTGAAAGCTGTCAGAACGGAAAAGCCGCCACACGAATGTCCGCTGCACCGATTCAGGGCCAGATCGAAAAAATCAAAAAACGCAAGCTGAACTACGCTGCCATGCGTGCAGACGGCGAACTGCCACGAGAAGAATATCAAGCCCTTTGCAAACAGGCAGATGACGAGATTGCCCGCTTAGAGCAGGAGTTGAAAGCCCTCTCCCCTGCGCCCGAACCGCAGACGGTTTCTTCGGACATGAAAGCAATCTACGATTTTCTCTCTCAGAAGGTCGATGTGCACAGTGCCCGTCTTGCTCCCGAATTGATCGACCAGTTCGTTGAAGTGGTCACCCCCATTGCCGATTACTCCTACCGCTGGAAGCTGAACACCGGCTGCAAGAAGTCCAAAGAGGAGCGCGCCGATCTGATGGCTGTATCGGAAAAGCCCATTCTCACCTTCACCATCGACTTTGAGACCGCCAAGCGTTACCGGGAAGCCAACAAGATGCCCCACCAGTTCCGTCGTGCAGCGTGGACCGACCTGACTGTGGAGGTGTATCTGTGATGCTTCTGGAAAGCAGCTCCGTGTTAAACGCAATTCATCTCATACATGAGCAAATAAATAAGGCCCACCGCCAAAACTGACGGTGGGCCTTATTTTATGCTTGATTTTTAACGATAATTCGCTATAAAATCCTTATGCTCTCGGGTTTTTAATAGCAGCCTGGGCGGGTGCCAAAATTGCAGAGCGTTCCTCGCTTCATTTGTTCTATGCGATCACCCTCAATCTCATAGCCTTTTTTCAAATCCGCCATGGATCAGAGGACCTACAAAGAATGTGACGAAGGCATTGGATCTTGCTCGTGAATAATTTCCTGCAGCTCCCCGATTTCATACTTGTTCACGGCACAGAAAAGGATCTTCTTAGGGTGGTTGGTGTACGCACCGTATCCGTTCCAGAAGGTGACGCCGCGTCCCATCTTCTGCAGGATTTCAGTCTGCACAGTGGAAACATCCGTAAATATCAGGGCCGCCACATTGATGTTCTGATCGTGAAACCTATCTGCCACCGTATACAGGATTGCCACAAAGATGATGGAGTACATCGTAGTTTCCAAATCAAAAAGGAATAGGCAGACCGAAAAGAGAACCGCATTGACATAAATAGAAAGCCGTCCGCTTTTAAAATCCGGGTATTTCTTTACCAGACACATGCATGCAATGTCCATGCCGCCGCAGCACCCACTGCCCCGCAGCGCATAGCCGACACCTACACCACAGAGAATAGCGCCGAAGATACAGTTCAGCAGCACATCCTCCACAAGGGGTGCTTTGAGTGGCGGAAGTACTGAGAGAAGCAACGTCTGCACTGCTACCGAGAGCATGGTTTTGATGCAGAACCTGCGGCTCATGACCCGGTATCCTATCAGGAACAGCGGTACATTGATGAGGAAATTGATCATACCAACAAGGTTTGCATCACTGCGGATCGCAATGAATCTGCGCAGAAAAATCTCTATAATCTGAGCCAGGCCAATCACACCGCCAAAGTTGATACCATTGGGGGTGACAAACAGGTAGATACCCAAAGTCAGCAGTGTGGAGCCAAATATCAGATCAAAATACTGCTTATATGCTTTATTCATAGCATTCTTCCCGAATCTTCTGTGCATACCAGCCAAAAGAATCTTTTTTGTAGCGGGCGAGGTCTCCGGTGCCGTCGTTATGTTTATTTACATAGACCAGTCCGTACCGCTTATCCATTTCACCGCCGCCCGCGCTGACCAGATCGATGATGCCCCAGACCAGATATCCCATGCAGGGAATGCCGTCCTCCAGAACTGCTTTTTTCATCTGGGTGATATGAGCATCGAGATACTCCACCCGGTAGGTCATGGACGGAACCGTCCACTTCCAGAGTATCCTCCACGCCCAAACCATTTTCCACAATGAACAGCGGCTTGTGATAGCGATCATACAGATCATTCATGGTCACGCGCAGGCCGACCGGGTCGATCTGACGTCCCCATTTCGTGATCTGCAGATACGGGTTGCGCAGGGTAGTAATGGCGTTGCCATCCGCCACATTTTTCAGATGCTCCGGATCCGTGGAAATCAGCCTGGAGGAATAGTAACTGAATCCCAGAAAATCGCAGGTGTTCTGAGCCAGAAGTTCGTCATCACCCGGCTGTTCGTCCAGCGTGATGCCCAATTTTGCAAAGTAATTCCGGGCGAATCCGGAGTAACAGCCGTTCAATTGGACATCCGGAAAAATGTAATTTTTGTTGTTACTGATACGTGCTTCCATCACATCATTGGGGTTGCAGGAATAGGGATAAAAGCTTCCGGCCGCCATCATGCATCCGATTCGGAAATTCGGGTTGATTTTTTTACCGATCCGCACCGCGCAGGCACTTGCCACCAGCTGGTTATGCGCGGCATTGTACACGATCTGGTTGAACTCCGGGTCGTCCTTGTCCACCAGCAGGCCACCGCCCAGATAAGGGATGTGGGTGATCATGTTGATCTCATTGAAGGTCATCCAGTATTTTACCAGATTCCGGTAGCGGTCAAACACGGTGGCAGCGTATTTTTCATACAGTGCGATCAGCCTGCGGTCTGCCCAGGCACCGTATTTCCGGATCAGGCTTCCGGCACATCAAAGTGGCACAGGGTGACCACCGGCTCTATCCCGTACCTACGACACTCCGTAAACAGCTCCTCGTAAAAACGCAGGCCATCTTCGTTCGGGGCGTTCTCTTCCCCGGTCGGATAGATTCGCGTCCATGAAATGGACAGACGCAGCGCCTTGATCCCGATTTCTGCAAGAAGGCGGATATCCTCTTTGTATCGATGATAAAAATCAATTGCTTCCCGGCTAGGATAATAATCGTACTGCGTTTCCAAAATGTTTCCCGGATGCAGCATGGCATTCCATCTGCCGTGGGCTGCATCCGGCAGAAAGTCAGCAGACGCAGGCAGCCTGCCGTCTTCCTGCCAGGCGCCCTCGCACTGGTTAGCAGCAAGTGCTCCACCCCACAAAAAATCGGACGTCAGTTTCATAATACCTCCAACGCCCCGGGACGCATGCGCTCCCCGGGGCGAACAAAATTTTGAGATCAGTGTTTCTTCAAGATTTCCTCGTCAAAGCCAAAGAGAATTGTAAGTACACAGGATGCTACAATCGTCACGATGATTGCAATAACCATAGCCACGATGGTATCCTCAAAGATCGGCAGGGCAAACAGGGAGGAAGAACCATACTCGTAGTTATGGGCACCCAGCAGAGCGGCCACGACACCACCGATGGCGCCGCCGAGGGAAACAGCCCACATAGGTTTCTTCAGCGGCAGGTTAAAACCGTAAATGGCCGGCTCGGTCACACTAGCAAAGATGCAGCCCACTGCAACGGACAGTGCTTCGGATTTGATTTCCTTGTCCTTTGCCTTGATGGCGATGCCAGAGAAGCGCCGCCTTCTGCCATGTTGGACAGCAGCATACCGGGGCGGAACAGGGGATCAAAACCATTTTCCGACAGCAGCTGGATCATGGGAGCTCCCAAGGTCATGTGCATACCGGTCATGACCATGTAGGGGAACAGAGCCGTAAACAGCGCAACCGTGATGGGGCCTGCAATGTTATACAACCACAGGATCGCGGCGGTGACATAGGTGCCTGCCAGCTGACCCAGAGGCGCCAGTGCAAGGATCGAGACGGCATAGGTGGCGGCCATTGTCAACGTACCGACAAAGATAGGCTTGAACACACCGGGGATCACTTTGTTCAGGAATTTTTCCACATAATACGCAACGATTGCCAGCAGCAGCGCAGGAAGCAGAGAACTGCCGTATCCTTTCAGGGCAACATTGATACCAAACATGGTGACTGGATCGCCAGCACTTACAATAGCCGTCCATTCAGGAGCAACCAGTGCACCGGCCACGACCATGGAATATGTGGGGGTCGCGCCCAGTTTCTTGGCCGCTCCATAAGCGACCAGAATGGGCATGAAGTAAAACACCGCATTGCCCACGATGCTCAGCAGCGTATAGGTAGAACTGTCCGCAAAGGGAGCATAAACCTTGGAGATCAGCAGCAGGAACACCTTGATCATACCGCCGCCGATCAGTGCCGGAACCATAGGCTGTACGGCAGCGGAAATGTAACCAATCACTGCCTGCCCAACCGAAATCTTTTCGCCTTTCAGGTCACCGTCCAGTTTTTCGTCCACAGCACCGCCATCGCTGTAGCCCAGCTTCAGCACCTCTTCATAAACCTTCAGCAGATCCTTGCCGATGATGACCTGCAGCTGACCGCCCTGATAGGTGACGCCCAGCACGCCATCCAGATCATTGATGGCTTTCTGGTCTACCTTCTTGACGTCCTTGACCGTCATGCGCAGACGGGTCATGCAGTGAAATACGGAAGTAACATTTTCCTTTGCTCCAGCCAACGTCATGATATTCTGCGCCAACTGTTTGAAATCTTTTGCCATTGTAACATCCTCCAAAAAATCTTCCTGGATGGTAACGGACAGAATGTTCCGGTTCAGTTCCGTACCGGAAACCCCATCCAAACGGTTCAGTTCTTCTAGATCTGCCATACCGCTGTCTTTCACAGTGATATACAGGTGCTCTCCGTCAAAACGTTTTCGTGCAACATTGCCTTCACCACCGATGTGATGTATGATAGTTTGAAAGAATGCATCCTGTTTCATGGCTGATCCTCCTGATTTTTTATCTGAAAAACGATGCGGGCCCTGCACCGCTGTTCATTCAATATGTAATAAAAGATCCGGGCACAAAGCGCCTTCAAACTGCCTGAAAACGCAAGCGTTTTCAGGTCGGATGCGCTCTGTCCCCGGATCACGTCCCGCAAATGGCGAGTGCCGCTCCAAGCAACGGAAGCTGTTTATGTATTTTTCTGGCAGACGCGGTTGATATGCAACATCAAATAGAGAAGTTCCTCATCGTTACAGCACCAATTCTCCTGCTTTTGCAAGAAAGCCGCAATCTTTTTAGCACAGATATATGTTTTAGGGTAATCATTGGCCAGCATCTTTACCATGCTGCCGCTCCCCGTTTCGCTCTGAGTACCGCTCATCAGCCGTTGGATGAGATAGCGGATATGCATCGTGAACCGGTAATAACTGTAGCTGTCCTTATCCAGTTTCAGGTTCATTTCCCGCTCCACAATGGACTCCACGCCTTCCTGAATCTCCAACGCCTTTACGAGGGAATGGATCTCGCTGTTTTCGGTTTCAGCATTGATCAAATGCATTGCAATGCTGACCGCTTCGGAATCCGGAAGTGAGACCCCCCGTGTATTCCTTCAGGATATCCAATGCTTTTACGCCCAGATCAAACTCATTGGGATACAGATGACGGATATCATAGGCAATGGGGATCGTCAGGTTCAATCCGCTGCGAAAGCGCTCCACCGCAAAGTTCAGGTGGTCGGCCAGCGTCAGCGGCAGGTTGGAGTTAAGGGTCGTATTCAGTACGACCTGCGCATCTTCTGTAATGTCGGCACTCGCCAGAAGAATCTCCTGCGGAAGAGTACTGATCATCTCAAAATAACGCGGGTCGATATCGTAAAACGTGCGGTCTATCCGCGACATATCCGTCAGTTCGTATGGAACCGCCGGAAACCCGATGCCCTTACCAATCACGATCAGTTCCTTCCCGCGGGAGTCCTGAGCAACAGCGGCACTGTTATTGATTTTCCGAACAATTCGCATAGCACCCATCCCTCTCCGTTTCGGATAAAGAAAAAACCTCGGACTGCAGTCACAATTATACCTGCAGGTATAGACGCTCTACCGAGCACTATCCTTTGTTCACAAGTACAACTGACGCTTCCGAGGAATCACGTGTTGTAATAAGATGTTAACATAAAATTCATAGAGATTCCATTCGCCTTTTTTACAATTTTATCGGTCATTTTTTGTGCATAAATACTTCTTCTTTTAACTTTAAACCATTCATAAGTCCACCACCTTATTCGACCGATGTACGCTTTCTTTTCTATTATTGGAACCTCTTTCCGCTTACAAAACAAGATGCAAAAAGCTCCTGGCCTCCATTACAGAAGCCAAGAGCTTTTATCTGCTTTATTCTATCAGATTTTATTTCCGGGGAGACTTAATCGCAGCCTGGGCGGTGGCAAAATTACAGAGCGTTCGCACGTACTCACATCTGGTACAGTGCCACCATCAGCGGCATCGTGACGATACACAGCAGGGTCGTTACCACATTGATAGCGCTGGCGTAGTCTGCATCTTTGCCGTACACCTGCGCCATCTGGGTCAGTGTGGATGCGGACGGCGTGCAGATGGCAAGCAGTGTAACCAGCAGTATTGTTCTGCCTCCGGCACTAGTGCTGCAAGGCCGCTGTATTTCAACAGTACGATTCCTATCAGCGGGATGCCCACCAGACGCAGCAGTGTGATCCACCATAGTCTGTGATAGCTCATCAGTTTTTTCAGGTCCATTTCTGCGATCAGCATACCGAGTATCAGCATTCCCATTGGACCAACCATGCTGCTGATCGAATCCACCGCATCCTGCACCGGTGCAGGCAACTGGATCTGCAGCAGGAACAGCAGCACCCCAGCAAAAATGGCGATCATGTTGATATTGGTCAGAATCTTTTTCAGGTCGATTCCTTTTTCTCCGCAGAGCTTCATTTTAGCATGGCTCCACAGCAGAAAAAGCTGCACCGAAAGAAATGCGCTGGTGTAAATGACCCATTCCTTGCCCAGAATAGCCGTCACAATGGGAATAATAAGGTTCCCTGCATTGGAATAGATCAGCGAGGTTTCCTCTACACCATCCAGTTTCAGCACCTTGCCCAGAAAGCCGACCACCACGATCAGCACCAGATGCAGCAGCACTGCCGTAGCCAGTGCCAGCAGCAGACCGTTCAGAATCTCGGGCTGATACTTCACCTGAAACGACGAGATGATCACACATGGCATGACCAGATACAATGAGATCATGGAGAGCACCTTGCTGTCCCGACTGCGGACGATGCCGCAGAGCACCAGCACAATGCCCAGAGCCATGACCAAAAACAGAGAAAGGATCTTTTTTGCCAGAATCAAACTTATCATATCGATATTCCTTTGCGGCAGCTGTTGTACGTGCTGCACCCTCACACAAAAAATCAAGTGCAGTATTTTTCTTGTTGTTTTGAAAAATACTGCACCGATCTTTTTTATTTGATTAGTCCTCGGCGGGAAGTTCCAGATCCTGTCCGTTGGAGGCGATCACCTTTTTGTAATACTCGAAGGAATCTTTCTTCCGACGCTGCAGGGTTCCGTTGCCCTGATTATCCTTATCCACATAGATAAAACCATACCGTTTTTCCATCTCGCCAGTGCCGGCACTCACGATATCGATGGGCCCCCACCAAGTGTAGCCGAAGATATCACAGCCGTCAGCCACAGCCTGCTGCAAAGCTTCGATGTGCTTTTTGAGGTACTCCATGCGGGCAGTATCGCGGATGCGGCCATCCGAGTCAATGGTGTCTGCCGTACCAAGCCGTTTTCAGCAATGAACATGGGCTTCTGGTAGCGGTCATACAGTTCGTTGCAGACGAATCGCAGTCCCACCGGGTCGATTGGCCAGCCCCACTTGGATTTTTCCAGATAGGGATTGTCCGCACCTACGTGACCGCCCGTATTGGAGCGGATCTTCATGCCAGCAATGTGGGTAGAGGTCATGTAGTAACTGAAAGCCAGATAGTCGTTGGTGTTCTGTGCAATCAGCTCAAAATCACCCGGCTCCATCTGCACCTGTACGCCCAGCTCTTCCCACTTGCGATCGATGTAAGAGGGGTAACGGCCGCGCAGCATCACATCCGAGAAGAACAGCGAACGCTGACGAAGCTGATAGGTTTCCATCACATCCTCCGGGCGGCAGGTGTTGGGATATGCTGTGCTCAAAGACAGCATGCAACCGATCTTTGCACCCGGTATCATCTCATGGCAGGCTTTGACAGCCAGTGCATTGGCCACAAACATATTGTGTGCAGCCTGATACTGCCGCTGCGGTGCATTGACATCATCTGCCACCACCATGCCGGCTGCCAGATAAGGCAGCTTGAGGGTGTTGTTGATCTCGTTGAAAGTCATCCAGTACTTGACCTGATCCTTGTAGCGCTCAAACAGCACCTTGCAGTAGCGCTCAAAGAAGCCGACCAGCTTGCGGTTGTCCCAGCCGCCGTACTTTTTGACCAGCGCCAGCGGAGTCTCAAAGTGAGAGATTGTGATCACCGGTTCAATGCCCCAGCGGTGCAATTCCCGGAACATATCCTCGTAGTAGCTCAGACCCTTCTCGTTGGGCTCGGCATCGTCGCCGTTCGGGAAAATGCGACTCCATGCAATGGAGGTGCGCAGGCACTTCATGCCCATCTCGCCAAACATGGCAATGTCTTCTTTGTAGTGATGGTAGAAGTCGATGGCTTCATGGGAGGGATAGACGCGGCCTCATGCAGCTCCAGCGCCGGGTCCAGCTTGATGAAACGATCTTTGCCGGTCTCCAGCAGGTCGCAGATCTCCAGGCCCTTTCCATCTTCCAGATAAGCGCCCTCGCACTGATTTGCCGCCAGTGCGCCGCCCCATAAGAAGTTTTTTGCAAAGGTTTTCACGGCAGTTCTCCTTTTATCAGTTCTGAGCGGCCTGCTCTGCTTCTGCCTGCTTATTGGCAATGATCATGAAGGGGACATACACCAGAGTTGCCAGTGCCAGACCAATAATCTGCACCACAACACCCTGCCAGCCGTGGCCAATCAGTGCACTCAGCAGCACGGGCGTACCAAAGGCAACGTCAACGGTGTTGCAGGGCATAAAGCCAATCGTGCTTGCAAACAGTGCAGTACCGGAGCACAGCATAACAGAGAGGATGGAGGGAATCAGCATGGTGGTGTTCAAAACCAGAGGCAGGCCAAAGACCATGGGCTCGCTGATGCCGAACAGTGCGGGGCCAATGGCAACTTTGGCAACAGCGCGATAATCTTCACGCTTGGACACCAGGAAGATAGCCAGGCAGACGGGCAGAGCCACCGGCAGGGCAACGAATGCGACCCAGAAGCCGTAGGTGATGGGAGAGGACGGGGTCTGACCAGCGGCCACAGCAGCAACGTTTGCAGCCAGAGCAGCAGCCAAGAACGGGTCACGCACAGGCTTGATGATCAGTCGCCATGGATGCCCAGGAACCAGAATGCACGGCAGACCAGAATGATGATGAACAGACCGGCAGGGCTCTGGAATGCGTTCTCCAGAGGATGCTGGATGGTGGTGTAGATCCAGTCGGTCAGGTACTGGCCGCTGATCTGACGGAATGCGTAGCCGCCAATGGAAACACCCAGCAGAGTGAGCACGATGGGGATCAGAGAGTTGAAGGAAGTGGTGATCGCTGCGGGCACAGAATCCGGCATCTTGATTTTGAGCTTATCGAAGGTCATCAGGAAGGCGAACAGCTGGCTTGCCAGAATGGCGACCAGCATACCTACGAACAGCCCCTGAGAACCCAATGCTGCACCGGGCAGGCCACTGGCGGTACCGGTCTTGTCGTCCACCACCACAGAAACGATCTGCGGGCAGATGGTCAGGTAGGAAGCCAGTGCCATGATGGCAGAGATATGCTCCGGCACATTGTTTTTCTTGCCCAACTTGAGGCCAATCAGGAACACGATAGGCAGGGTCATGCAGGACAGCGTTGCAAAGTTTGCAGCGGTGAAGATGGGCTTCAGTGCTTCCAGTGCGGGGATCCACTTGGCAAGGCCAGTCGTAGTGCTGCACAGGATCGTATTGAACAGGCTCATAAACGAGCCAACGATAACGAACGGCATGTAGATGGTGAACGAATCCTTGATTGCACCAAGGAACTTGTTTTCGTCCACTTTTTCGGCCACCAGGCTCATGCCATCAACGAACTTGTCGCTAAATTTACTCATGTTTTTTCTCCTCCAAAAGGGATTTTCCAAACAACTCAGCCGTTGTTCACCAGATCCTCGGCCTGCTTCAGAATGGCAGCACCGTTGCAGCGGCCATAGGCCAGTGCATCAATGACCGCCACCGGTGCACTGTCACCCACAGTTGCCTTGACCTTGCGCTGCAGATGGCGCACCTGCGGGCCCAGCAGCAGCACATCAAAGTTGCCAACGTTCTCCGCAATCTTGTTCTGATCCACAGCCCAGATCTCATAGTCCTTGCCCTGCTCCTTTGCAGCGTCCTTCATCTTCTGGACGACGACGCTCGTGGACATTCCCAAGCAGCAAGCCAGCATGATTTTCATAACGATTCTTCCTTTCTTGTGTTCCGTGTTTATTTATGATTCTGCTTATAGAGTTCAATGAACTCTTCTGCAAAATCGATGGACATGATTGCCATGGTCAGGTGATCCTCTGCGTGGATCAGCACGATGTTCAGTTCCACGCTCCTGCCCTGAGCTTCGCTCTGCAGCATATCGTTCTGTACATCGTGCGCCTTGGCCATCTGCTCTCTTGCTTCGGCCAGATTTTTTTCGGCCTGTTCAAAATTGCCGTTGCGGGCCTCCTCGATTGCCATCAGTGCCAGCGATTTTGCATCACCAGCGCAGGCGATAATTTCAAATGCAACTTCGTACTTCTCGTCATCAACCATTTTCTTGTTCCTCCAGTCCTTGTTCTTTTTGTCTCAGCAGCCCCAACAGGACCTCGAACCGGCGCTCTGCGATCAATTTGCAGATGCAGGCTTCATCGACCATAAGCTGCGCAACAACCTGATAGAATTTTTGCAGTTTTGCGGTGGCATCGTCCGCGATGGACACCAGAAATACCACCTGTACCTTTGCTTCGCCCCACTGCACGGGCTTGTCCAGAATGGCAAGGCAGACGAAGGTATCTTTGCTGACTGCCTTCCACGGATGCGGCATTGCCACCAGCCCACCAAACGAAGTGGCGGCCAGCGATTCCCGCTTTTTCACGAGCTGTAAAAAATCATCCGGCAGCTTTTTTTTGCCACACACGAACCGGCACATCTGTTCCAGTACCTGCTCCCGTGTTTCGCAGTTGAGATGTGGCAGAAACAGCTCCGGGCTGAAATATTCTTCCACAGTCCCCTTTTTGCCCTGCATCAAGAGCTTTTTCATCTGGGTCAGTTCTTTTTCGGTGGGGAAGAACTGGATCTGTCGGATGGGCACCGGAACATAAATGGGAATAGGCACCGTGGAAAACACATAGTCGATCTTACTGAAGTTCACGCTCCGCAGCCCGATCACGTCACAGGTCTGTACCCGGCCCAAATTCTTGCCGAATTTCTGCTGGTAGCGGTAAGCCAGCAGCTGGGCGCTGCCTTTGCCGCTGGCGCAGACGATCAGGATGTTTTTAGGTGCCCACTCTTTGGCCTTCTGCCGTTCCAGTGCCAGCGCAAAGCTGACGGCGATATAACCGATCTCGTCCTCCTTGATGGGGTTCGGGCTGACGTCTTGCAACACGCTGCACGCCTGCGTGGCCATCTCGTAGGCCAGCGGATACTCCCGCTTGATATCCTGCAGGATCGGGTTCTTCATCCGCATCCCACTCTTGATCCGCGCCAGCAAGGGCACCATGTGCATGCACAGGCCCATGCGCAGTTCCAGATTGTCCCGGAAGTCGATGCGGAACGCCTCGTAGATATGCTCGATCATATCCGATACGATGCGGTTGACCTCCTGCGGAATCACCAAATTTTCATCCGAGGTCATTGCGTTTGCCCGGTACATCTGTTTGCCGTTCAGATGCATAGCAATGTAGTAGACCTCCGGCAGTGGAAAAGCCACGCCCGTCATGTTTTCGATCTGCACGGCGATGTGGCTGGCCACTTCTAGGATTCGCTCCGGAAGGTCTGCCTGCATGCCATCCGAGCTTTCTATCGCGTGCCCTGTGCGGATGCGCTCTACTGCGACCTCAAGGTGGACCGCCAGATTATCCAGCGCCATCGTGGACATGGCGAACTTTTCTTTTTCCAGCACCCGGCTGACCAGCTCCTGTATCTGCTGCTCGACCGGGCGGCTCTCGTCCCGCTGCGCCGCAATGCAGATCCTACGGTTCGTCTCACTGCCCACCACGCAGATGCCGTAGCCCGGTTTGCGGCGGATGCTCAGCCCGTATTCCGCCAGCTGCCGCTCCACTTCGCGCAGATCGTTGGAGATTGACCGCCGCGACACGAAAAACTGCTCGCTCAGATCATCCAGCTTGGAATAGCCATCCTTTTCCAGCAGATACTGCCTCAGCCGCTGTATCCGCTCCTGCGCGTCCTGCGGGATGCCGGCCCGTTCTCCCTGCTGTGGTTTGCTGCCCGACACATACGTCTGTGCATCCGTGATCTCAATGCCGAACCCCCTGCCGGGTTTGGCTGTGATGCAAAAGCCATTTTCCTGCATTTCCTTTGCGTAGGTCTTAATCAGGCTACGCACTGTTTTGCCGCTGAGTTTCAGCTGTGCGGCCAGTTCATCCGCCGTCATAGGGCCACTTTTGTCCAGTATTTCAGCGATCGTCCAGATCCGCTCGTCCATCTTTTCACCTCCCCCAGCCTGTTGATTAGCACATTTATTTTCTTATCACTGTTAAAATTATAGCATTTTTGCTCAATTCGTTCCACGTCCAGAATTTCCACATTCACTCCGGAAATTGTTGCATGTATATTTTACCGTTTGGATATTCTGCCAGTCAACACAAAAACCGCCCCGGCTTCCTGTTACGAAAACCGGGACGGTTCATATACTTTATTGGTGCTCTCTCAAGCTCTCACGCAATTACTTGCGGGGGTTCTTGATCGCAGCCTGGGCGGGTGCCAAAATTACAGAGCGTTCAGTTCAATCCACCTTCACTTGCCCTGTCTACTTAAGAGGCTCTCCATAGTTAGTATGGCAATGGCCATTGTTTTGCATCCCAAATTCAATATATTCTGAAAATGTCGTTCCAGAAATCGTAGTATTCGTCAAATGCATCACAACGGCTACTCCTGCCAAATCATCATCCCAAATTTCCTTATAAATAGCATTATTGGAATACAATTTCAGGCTTACATTCACAGAATCACCCGTTGCGAGCAGCGCTCCTATTCCTCCTTGCCCAGAATTTTGACATGCCACCAACTCTGTTTTGCCTTGGAATCCAACAATATCAACACTATCTACTTGAATATGCCGAATAATCGATTCCGAAATATTTTGCAGGGAAAATTCTACTGTTTTAATATACTTTATCTTCTCAACCGAAGAATCAATATTCACTCGAATTTCATTGATTTCATGTTGTACGGAATCTCCATAGTACGACCGAAGAATTCTAAACTGTTTAGCCTGCGGTGCATAGGAAAGTGCTCCACGATGAATCATTGTCGGTTTGCAAGATGGATTTGTCATTTTCACAACTGGCAACAGTTTTTGCGTCATTATTTTTTGAAGCTTATTATTTTCTTCGCTCAAACGCTCATTGACTCTCTGTGCGTCTTGTCCCTGCTCAACAGTGATAATGCCAAGTATAATGGTACCCAGCAAAGCTTGCAATCCAGAAACATAGGAAAGCGCATCTCCTGCCGACCATTCAGCCGAAAAAGCACTGGAAAATTTAAAGAGGGTATTAACCACGATTGGAACAGCGATCATTGAGATCGTAAGCAACGCAATCAGTAACCATTTATATTTTGCGAATATCTTCTTCACAAAGATCCTGCCTTTCATCTTTATAGCTGTAACTCAATTATACCGTCCCACCACTCATAAAACAAGAACCTCCCCTCCTCCACAGAAAAATGCCTATGGATTACATTGGGAAATCCATAGGCATTTAAAAACTTATTTTCGAGAAGGCATAATCACCCTTCTACTATAATAATGGTCACTGTATGTCCGAAAGATAAGGTTTCAGCACCTCAACCAGTTCGTAAACTTTCGTTCCGGGGGCTGACTCAGAGGGCTTCCGTCCTTCGTTTTGCTTGTCCAATCGCTTTGCATTGGCAATCGCAATGTCCATGTAAGGCCGCAGTACTTCATACATATCTGGGCGGTTCTTCTCGTAACCACCTGCACCGATGTTTTTCAGCCAATCGCTCAGCTTCGGCCAGTAACGAGATCTATCAATATCAGTGTCCATATACATAAAATGTAGCAAATACCACAGTTCTACGCACTGGTTCGACCATACAGCATGGTAAATTGTTTCACCCTGCGCACTGTATTCTTCGCACAGCTGTGCCACCATGTCAATATTTTCTGCCGGAAAATCATCTGTGTCATAGACAATCCAGACGTGCTTAAACACAATGCCGTTATTCTGAACGTATTGACGAGCTTTCATCAACAGATTCACCGTATTGTCGCCAATGCCCTCTACCTTTAGCTGGATTCTATCACGGTACTTAGAATTGATAATCCGTTGAATTGCGCCAAAATACTGCGGCTCGGTTTCTGTACCTTCAGATGCAATCAAGTGGTATTCCGGCTGAATCATCCTTGCCTTATCACGGCGATTCTTCATCCAGCTTTTCCCAAGGTCACTCTTTTTCGGAGGTTTCAGACTCATGCCCAGTCCCTCCCTGTCAGCATATTGGAAAGGTAGGGATCTGCACCATATCGACCTTCCAGATACTGCTTGTCAAAGGCCGCTGTGCTCTTGACGCGAGTATTGTCCTCCTGCCGGAATTCGTAAAGCGAATAAATCTCGCTCTCATGATTGTCATTCATTGCGGCAAACCAAATTTCATCACGGCGGAAAACAGTGTTTTTCATCGTAGTCAGGTCGTGAGAACTGAATAACAGTTGTGCGCCCTTCTTGTTCAGTTCTTGGTTCTTGAACATCTGAATCACATACCGGAGCAGCTTCGGATGCAGCTTGGCATCCAGTTCGTCCACAACCACTGTGCGGCCTTCCTGCAATGCTACCATCAGAACCGGCAAGGCTGCGATCATTTTCTTGGTTCCATCCGACTCTGCTTCAAAGGGAAGCTCGTAGACCTTGCGTTGATCGTTCTTTGCGTGAACAGGTGCTTGCTATCTTCATCATAGCGATAACCGGACAAATCAATACCTACATCATTCAGTGCATGAATCAGGCTTTCCTTAGTCGTCTCACTCTTGGACACCAGCACAATGTTTTCTGCTCTGGGGTTTGCGTAGCTCTGTGTAATACAGGATTCAAACCAATTCTGCACTTCTGCAATCACAGGGATATTGTAGTTGATTGCCAAAAAAGAAAGATACGGCATCTTCGGGTTGACGTCCAAGTTGATGCTTGCCTTATTGATACTTGCACCCAATTCAATCTTCTGGCCGTCTCGTTCAAAAATCAGTCCTGTCTTCTTACCACCAAGTGTACGCCACAGAAGAGACTCAAAGACAATTTCTTCCTTGAGTGCAATGTAATACTGGTATTCCTTCTCGCCGACACGGAAGAACACCTGAAAAATCGTAGGTTCATTCGCAGAACTTTCATCCAGCATAAAGGGAGCCACACTGCTGCCCTGCTGAAAAATCATTGGCTGCCGATTCTTCTCCAATGCATGAATCGGCTTCACAACAAGGTTAATCAGGCAAAAGAATGCCTGAAGCAGATTCGTCTTACCGCCACCATTGGGGCCGTAGACTGCACTGACTGGAAGTAAGTCTTCTGCTTTCTCCTGTCGAATCAAGGCATCCTGAAACTCCGGAATCGCCATTGCACGGAAATCGAATGTGGTTTCATCCTTATAAGACTTAAAATTCTGAAAAGAAAACTGGCAAAGCATTCTTTCAACTCCTTCCTGTTATTAGTATACCTCATTTTCGATTTTTATTCCAGCATTTTAGAAAATCTCATTCTTATATAAGTTTTATAGAGTGAAACCGAAGAGTAAAAAGTTTTTATTTATACAAAAAACGGAGTTTCCCGCAGCATGGTATCACCTCGCAGATGTGAGTCACTTGTTATTATTGTACCTTCTGTCTGCTCACAAAACAAGATACAAAATGCCCGCTGGCTCTTGATAAAGAAAACCAGACCTGTCTGATTGGACGAAAACCACCCCAAATGTCGAAACTGGATTTACTGCGATCTGTAATGATTTTTTCATTTGTCACAATGAATTTGAAGGGCAGAGATCGGAAATACGCTGCCTTTGATCAAATCGCCCTATAAGAAAGCCCCAAAAAGCAGTTTATTATCATCCTATTAGATTTCGATCTATGGATAACAGTGTCATAAATCACCAGATAGAATGCTATGCGTTTTTATAGTAGTTGTTCCTCCTGATCAATTTCTATTTGATTCACAACATCCTGATAAATCACAAAATGAGGTGTTTTTTATGACAATGGCAAAGAAGCTCCCACTTTTAGCACCTTCCATTCATACGTTTGAAGTGAATGGAACGTATACCGATTGCGAAGCGAAACGCACAGTATTTATTTTATTATAATCCACCGTCGGATCGAGATGATATTCAGATATTATGCTTCGAATTTCCCGATCACACTTTTCTATTGCTTGACTCGCTTTTCTACATGCAACGCATTCATCCTTTGTCTTATATGGCAATTCAATAATTATTTTCAAATTCTCTCTTAATTCATCATATGCCAATTAGCCTCATCCTTGGTTGATCCAAACAAATCCAACCATCTCATTTCAACCATCTCATTAGTAATTCTGATATTTGGATTATTCGCTAATGCCTCCATGCCTATTCTCAAAGCCATTCTCTGCGCATATCCAATTTCTGATGTCTTTCCTTTTTCTATCAACGTGACTACATCGTCTTCTTTTTCGCTTCCATAGTAACAACTGAAAATATCCTGTAGAAAAGACACATTTTCTTCAGTCAACTTAATGCGGTTGTCTTTACTCAGCAATTCATGTGCTCCAACCATACAATCTTTATCCTCATCGTAAAATTTTCCCATTACGATGTCGAACGCTTTATCCAATTTCTTTTTATAAAACGTTGTGTAGTTATTTATTCCTCCTTTCGCCTTACCCCCAACTTCATTTTTCTTTTTTCCTTTAACTCTGCCACAATCAAGCATTTCCGAACCATTTTCTCGCTCATTCCAACTTGAGATATAAAAACAATTTGCTTGCTCTGCCCATATTCTCAAAAGCAACTGCCTCATTGATGTTGTATTTTTCACTCTGCTTTCTTTAGGGATCTCATTATATATTTAGATTAATTTCTATACAACTATCATTTATCTCTATTTCATCTGCATACAATCCCTTCATGATTTCTTCACGATCTTGTTTATATTTTTCTTCCAGTATTCTCAATTTTATATTTGCATTTTTTTGCACCCGTTGAATTTCTTCAACTGCGTATTTTTCAAACTTTTCAACCTGCTCATTGAATTCATCATCATTCCATGCTTGCCTCTTTATTGCCTTCCATCTTTCTCTCAATTCATTATTGCCATACTTCATTTTATTTTCCTCAATATGCTTTTCGATAAACAAACCCTCCCCGGCAAAACCATTCAGTTTCACCGGGGAGGTTTATCATACGCTTATCTTCCCATGTTTTGCGCGATTAGTGCATCTTCATGCAACAATCTTACTTTCTGGGATTTTTGATAGCAGCCTGAGCAGCAGCCAGACGTGCGATAGGCACACGGAAGGGAGAGCAGCTGACGTAGTCCAGGCCGACGTTGTGGCAGAACTCCACGCTCGTGGGGTCGCCGCCGTGCTCGCCGCAGATGCCCAGACCCAGATCGGGACGGGTCTCGCGGCCGTCGTGTGCAGCCATCTTGACCAGCTTGCCAACGCCGATCTGATCCAGATGCTGGAACGGATCGCTCTCGTAGATCTTGTTCTCGTAGTATGCGCCCAGGAACTTGGCGGCATCATCACGGCTGAAGCCGAAGGTCATCTGGTCAGGTCGTTGGTGCCGAAGCTGAAGAACTCAGCTTCCTTAGCGATCTCGCCGGCAGTCAGGGCTGCGCGCGGGATCTCGATCATGGTACCGACTGATACTTCATCTCAACGCCGGCAGCAGCAATCAGTTCGTCTGCGACCTTGACCACAACGTCCTTGACGAACTTCAGCTCCTTGACCTCGCCGACCAGCGGATCATGA
>ENA-OPZM01000241-OPZM01000241.1-human-gut-metagenome-genome-assembly--contig:-NODE-241-length-23871-cov-3.574124_pt1 | contig 23871 bp, 31 predicted proteins | sample MGYA00242478_ERZ504493 | MGnify/ENA primary metagenome ERZ504493 (study PRJEB26092, sample SAMD00036227) | human gut metagenome | host: Homo sapiens | study: EMG produced TPA metagenomics assembly of... | reverse complement strand
GCTGTCCCAATTGTCAGACTCCTCCCAGTTGATATCAAATATAATTCGCTGCCAGAATAAGGATTCCGGCTGCAAAAGAATAAAAATGCAAAATAAACGCAGTCTGACTGATTCGAAAGCTTAAGCATAAAACGGATCACCAGATAGCCTGTGATCCCGGCCACGATCATTCCAAGAACATAAATAAATCCCTGGCCAACAGTCATATGAACAGAAGTGAACTCTCCCATCTCCATAAAAAAAGCTCCCACCACAGCCGGAATGCTCATCAGCAGCGAATATTTCACTGCAAACTTCCGTCCGAGACCGCAGAAAAGTCCTGCACTCATGGTAAGTCCAAGTCTGGAAAGTCCCGGAAACACAGAGAGACCCTGGCAGATACCCATCCACATAGCATCTCCAAAACTGGTTTCTTTTGTTCCCTTGCTGCCATTGACATTACTGTAGTCCACAACAAGGAGGATCACACCTGTAAGAAGGATTCCGATCCCGGAAAACATGTGTGAGGATGCGCTTCGCACAACAAGTCGTTTGCACTGATATCCGATCAGGACTGTAGGATGGTGGATACCATGATCAGGGCGGTAAGCTTCCGATAAGTTCCGCTTATGATCTTTGCATAGGTAAGCTCTTTCCCAGTCCTACGGTTATAGAGAAAAATATTGGCATTTCCGATCAGATCCAGTATCATTCCGATCAGCTCGATCCCGATCTTCTTGATGTCCTTCAGAAAAACAAGGATCAGAGCTATCATAGTTCCCAGATGGAGCATCACTTCAAAAAGCACACCGGAACCTCTGGTACCGCCCAAAAGATCCTGCACTCCACAGAGATGTCCGAAGCTGCTCACCGGCAGAAATTCGGTGATTCCCTGAATGATTCCCAATATAATCGCATGTATCACTGACATAATGATATTTCCTTTTCTTAAATTTTTTCCAACACATTATAGCATAACTGAGTAAAACTTACAATCTTCACTTGGAAAAAGTTTCAAACAAATGTTCTTTTTTTTGATCTGCAGGAAAAATCCTCCGGCTGCATCAGAAAACACAGTCGGAGGATCTGTTTATAAACAGACTTTCTGCTTATTTATTTTTCAGATATTCGTCGATACCTTTTGCACCAGCTTTACCTGCACCCATGGCAAGGATTACGGTAGCTGCACCTGTAACGGCATCACCACCGGCATATACGCCGTCCTTGGATGTCTTACCGGTTTCTTCCTCGGCAACGATACATCTTCTCTTGTTGATGTCAAGGCCCTTGGTTGTGGAAGAGATCAGCGGGTTCGGTGAAGTACCAAGAGACATGATAACAGTATCTACATCCATATCATACTCGGAACCAGGAATCTCTACCGGACGTCTTCTTCCGGATGCATCCGGCTCACCAAGCTCCATCTTGACAACCTTCATACCGTTTACGTGGCCATTCTCATCAACGAGGATCTCTTTCGGATTTGTAAGAAGATCAAAGATGATGCCCTCTTCCTTAGCGTGATGAACTTCCTCTGCTCGTGCAGGAAGCTCTGCCTCACTTCTTCTGTATACGATATGTACCTCAGCACCAAGTCTCAGAGCTGTTCTTGCAGCATCCATGGCAACGTTACCACCGCCGACAACTGCAACCTTTTTGCCTGCTGCGATCGGTGTATCATAGGAATCATCGAATGCTTTCATGAGGTTGCTTCTTGTCAGGTACTCGTTTGCGGAGAATACACCGCTTGCATTCTCACCAGGGATACCCATGAACATCGGAAGTCCTGCACCGGAACCGATGAATACAGCCTCAAATCCCTCGTCCTCGATCAGCTGATCGATGGTAGTGGATTTACCGATGACAACGTTGTCTCGAATTTAACGCCAAGCTCTTTGACCTTCTCGATCTCTTTCTTGACAACCTTCTGCTTCGGAAGACGGAACTCCGGAATACCGTAAACAAGAACACCGCCAAGCTCATGAAGAGCCTCGAATACAGTTACATCGTATCCTGCCTTTGCAAGGTCACCTGCACAGGTAAGTCCGGATGGACCGGAACCGATCACTGCAACCTTATGTCCGTTCTTAACCTCTGCTCCTGCTGGTTTGATATCATGCTCCAGAGCATAGTCTGCAACGAATCTCTCCAGCTTACCGATAGAAACAGCCTCGCCCTTCTTACCGCGGATACACTGTCCCTCACACTGGGATTCCTGCGGACATACACGACCACAGATAGCCGGAAGTGCGGAAGATAAACCGATCACCTTGTAAGCCTCTTCCATGTTGCCCTCTTTGATGTGCTCGATAAATCCCGGAATATCGATGGATACCGGACATCCCTCTACACATTTCGGTTTTTTGCACCCGAGACATCTCTGTGCCTCTTCCATTGCTTCTTCCTGGTTATATCCAAGACATACTTCCTCGAAGTTTGTCGCACGTACCTTCGGATCCTGTTCTCTTACAGGAACTTTTTTTAACATTTTTGCATCTGCCATTAGTTGTCACCTCCGCAATGTCCGCATCCACCGTGGTGGGTATCGCCTTCCTGAAGCTTCAGTAATGCACGGCCCTCCTGGGTCTTATACATCTGACTTCTCTTCATAGCCTGATCGAAATCAACGAGATGTCCGTCGAACTCCGGTCCGTCTACGCAGGCAAATTTGATCTCATCACCGACCTGGAGACGACAAGCGCCGCACATACCGGTTCCGTCAACCATGATCGGGTTCATGCTGACAATTGTGTGGATACCAAGCTTCTTGGTAAGAAGACAGACAAATTTCATCATGATCATCGGTCCGATTGCTACACAGACGTCATAATGCTTGCCCTCATTTGTCACAAGATCCTCAAGAGTCTTTGTTACCATACCGGAACGGCCATAGGAACCGTCATCTGTTGTAACATAAAGATTGGAAACAGAGCCAAGCTCTTTCTCAAGGATAACCATATCCTTAGTCTTGGAACCAAGGATAACATCAGCTGTGATGCCGTGCTCATGGAGCCATTTAACCTGCGGATAAACAGGTGCGGTACCGACACCACCGGCTACGAATACCATTTTTTTCTTCTTAAGTTCTTCGATATCCTCATGGACGAACTCAGACGGACATCCCAGAGGTCCTACGAAATCACGGAATGAATCTCCCTCTTTCAGTGCGGACATCTTAATGGTAGATGCTCCGATCTCCTGGAATACGATGGTGACTGTACCAGCCTCGCGATCGTAATCGCAGATGGTAAGCGGGATCCTCTCTCCCTTTTCGTCAAGTTTAACAATGATAAATTGTCCTGGCAGACAATGGCTTGCCACACGTGGTGCATGCACAACCATAAGATGGATCTTAGCTGCCAGCGTTTCAGCTTTTAAAACCTTATACATGGTCTTCCTCCTCGCGCAAATTATAAACCTTTATTAATAATACGCTAAAAATCAGCATATGACAAGAGTAGATTTACAATTTCTGTCAAAATTCTTTACCACAGCACAGCGCAACCATATTAGTCTTATGCAACTAACATCATCAAAAACCACATACAAAACTGGTTATTTCTGCGATTTTTTCCTTTCGATGAGGGTATACAATCGGTCCAGCGCCTCCCGGATCCCTCCTACTTCATCGATGAGCCTTCCTTTACCGCTTCCTCCCCTTCCAGCATAGTCCCTACATCTTTTACAAGCTGGGAGGTATCCAGCATCAGCTCCTCCATTCGTTCTGCCGTGATATGTGAATGTCCGGATACAAAGGCAATGATCCGGTCCTGGATTTTTTCCATATTGCGGTAGGACTGCGCCACGCCAATAAACATTCCATTCTGACGCACCGGATGGACCACCATGGTGGCACTTGGCACGATAAAAGAATAATCTGCTGATACCGCCATGGGTACACCTATGGAATGTCCCCCGCCCAGCACCAGGGAAACCGTAGGGATACTCAGAGACGCGATCATCTCCGCAATGGCAAGCCCTGCCTCCACATCTCCTCCTACCGTATTTAAAAGGATAAGAAGTCCCTCGATCTCTTCATCATCCTCAATGAGAGCCAGCTTTGGCAGTACATGCTCATACTTGGTTGTTTTGCTGTGAGACGGCGCGGATTCATGGCCTTCGATCTCCCCGATCACCGTCAGAAGCTCCACTTTATGCTTCCGGGAATTTCCATCGAGCACTGCCTGCCCGGTTTCCCGGATCTGCTCGTTCTGGCTCGCTTCCCGGTCCAGTTCCTTCTGTTTTCCCTCTTCGTTCTGTTTTTCCATAAAAAATACCTCCGGAATCTGAAATTCTGGAGGTATTATATGCAAAATATTATTTTCTATTCAGAGATCATTCGTCCCAGTTTGTCCATACGTCAGTAACGTCATCGTCATCATCAAGAAGATCCAGTGTTCTGTGAAGATCCTTGATAGCCTGGTCATCAGTCAGCTCCACATATGTCTGCGGGATCATGGCGATCTGTGCTTCTACAAGCGGGATTCCGGCTTTCTCAAGAGCCTCACGTACAGCACTGAAATCGTCCGGTGCTGTGATGATCTCAAAGCTGTCCTCTTCCTCGCTGAAGTCCTCAGCACCTGCATCCAGAGCTGTCATCATCAGCTCGTCCGCATCCATCTCACCGCACTCATCCTCAAGCTCTTCCTTGTCGATGATGATCTGGCCCTTCTGGTCGAACATAAAGGATACGCATCCCTGTGTTCCGATGCTTCCGTTACCTTTGGTAAATGCGTTACGTACATTACCTGCAGTACGGTTCTTGTTATCTGTAAGAGTCTCTACGATAATGGCAACACCGTTCGGACCATATCCCTCATATACAGCCTTCTCGTAGCTGTCTGCAGAATCCGCACCTGCTGCCTTCTTGATTCCACGATCGATAGTATCGTTCGGCATGTTGTTGGCTTTTGCTTTTGCGATGACATCACGAAGCTTGCTGTTGTTTGCAGGATCCGGGCCGCCGGCCTTTACTGCCATAACGATCTCACGGCCGATGACTGTGAAGATCTTACCCTTCTTGGCATCATTTTTCTCTTTCTTATGTTTGATGTTGGCAAATTTTGAATGTCCTGACATGGTATCTTCCTCTCCTTGTTACCGTATATTTTCTTTCGTGCCCTGCTCATTTTGGGTACCGTTTTACATAATTGCAACTCGGTTTAATATAGCACTTATGAAAGATTTCGTCAAGAATCAGAAAACAAACCGGTCAAAATTCCTCATGTTCCCCTTAAAAAGTCAGTTCCAGACTGATCTCAAGCGCATGATTCACCTTATCAAGCATAGCACTGTCCAGATGACACACCTTATCCTTCAGACGCCGCTTGTCGATGGTGCGGAGTTGTTCCAGAAGGATCACGGAATCCTTTTCGATCCCGTAGGCAGATGCATCGATCTCAATATGTGTCGGCAGCTTTGCCTTATTCATTTTTGATGTAATTGCCGCACAGATCACTGTGGGGCTGTGACGGTTGCTACATCGTTCTGGATGATCAGCACCGGACGGATGCCGCCCTGTTCACTGCCCACTACAGGTCTTAAGTCCGCATAAAAAATATCCCCTCTTTTATAACCACACAATTCACACTCCGATTCTGGTCCGGCTTATTTGCAAGCCGTATTCCTTTTTACAGATAAGTATTTCCACAATTTCTTTGTGTATACCATGCGTGGTACTTTTTTTACCGGCCTTATGTCTGACCCGGCGTTCCGGATCCGGGTATTTACGGATCTACTGGAAAAAGCTCTCCTCTTCTCCACATTCCTTACCGTCTTTGATATAAACTCGCGGAACACGTTTACTGATCCCGCAGACAAATTCATAGGAAAATCTTCCGGAAAGATCTCCCAGTGTCTCCACACTGATAAATTCCTCTCCGTCTCTTCCCATCAGGGTGACCTCGTCCCCGGCCTTCACCTCCGGGATATCTGTGACATCAACCATAAACTGATCCATGCAGACACGTCCGAGGATCGGAGCCTTTTTGCCCCGGATCAGGACCCAGCCTTATTGGAAAGCTGTCTCGGATAGCCATCTGCATAACCTACGGGGATCGTTGCCATTCTGGTAAAACGTTCCGTAACAAACGTTCCTCCATAGCTTACCGCTGTTCCGCGTTCCACATTTTTCACATAGGATACATGACTTTTCAGCTCCATTGCAGGTGTCAGCTTCACGATATCACGTTCTACCTCTTCTGACGGATAAATACCGTAAATGGTGATGCCGGCACGAACGACATTGAGATTTGCTTCCGGAACACGGATGATACCTGCACTGTTGGAGCAGTGACGTACCGGGATATGAACGCCTCTTTTTTCCAGAAGCTCTGCAAAACGGAGATAACGGTCCAGCTGCACCAGTGCAGGAGAACGGTCAGCCTCATCCGCCCTGGCAAAATGAGTAAACATTCCCTCGATCACCAGATTCGGGATTTTTGAGATTTTTTCGATCTTTACCGCATTTTCCGGAATATCCGCATATCCGATCCTTGTCATTCCCGTATCCAGAGCCAGATGAATATGTACATTTTTTCCAATGCGTGCACCTGCTTTTGCATATTCTGCCGCTGTATTAAGATCCGATATGGTGATCCGGATATCATTGGCTGCAAGTTCCTCATAATATTCCTCAAATACAAGGCCAAGGATCAGGACAGGCTTGGTGATCCCTGCATGCCGAAGCTCCAGTGCCTCCTCTGCAGTAGCTGTTGCAAATCCCCAGATATAATCATAGTCCTGGATCAGACGGGCAATAGCTCTGGCACCATGGCCATAACCGTCCGCTTTGATCACAGCGATGATCTTTGTCCCTTCTTTGACATTTTTATGCATTTCCTCAAAATTGTGGGCAATGGCGTCCAGTGATACCAGTGCTTTTACTCTCTCGTATTTTTTCATAATTCCGACTCCTCTTCACCTATAGCTAATGCCCTGGCAGATATTCTATGATATCTCCTGCCAGCATACTGCGCTTTCCTTTTTCAGCGGCTGCAAGATCACCGCAAAGTCCGTGAAGATAAACACCTAACGCGGCCTTTAAAACCATGGGAGGCTGTTCCTCCGTTTTCAGATACATACATAACACTGCTGCCAGGATCCCGGAAAGCACATCTCCGCTTCCTGCAGTTGCCATTCCGGAATTACCGGAAAGATTCAGATACATCTGTCCTTTCTCATCTGCGATCACTGTACATGCATCCTTCAATACGCACACAGAGCCTGTTTCCGCAGCGCATTTCAATGCAGTATCTGCGATCTCATGCTGGATCTCCTGGATCGTTCTGCCACTGAGCCGGCTCATTTCTCCGATATGCGGTGTCAGAACCACATGCTCTCCCAGATACTGGTACCACTGAGGATGTGCAGCCAGAAGGTTCAGACCGTCAGCATCCAGGATCAGCGGTTTTTTCTCCCGGGCAGCCGCCGTGAGAAACCACTGTTCTCTCTCACGGCTGGCCACTGATGTTCCAAGTCCCGGTCCGATCACGATCACATCACACCAGGATAGAAGCTGTTCATTGGATTCCTGATCAAAGCGGCTGCAGACCATAGCCTCCGGAAGGAGTATCTGCAGCGGGATCCTGTTGGCTTCCACAGTCTGGATCTTTACCATTCCCGCACCGGCACGAAGTGCTGCACTGGCGCTTAAATAAGCAGCTCCGCACATTCCCTCACTTCCGGTCACAAAGAGCACTTTTCCGAAGGTACCTTGTTTCCGCCGGGATCACGTTCCGGAAACAGCTTCAGATCTTTATTTTCCAGACAGGCGGCAGATGCAGTCACAGCTTCCTGCTCATAGATCCCGATATCGGCGGTAACGATCCTTCCTACATACAGTCTCCCCGGATAAAAGCAAAGACCTCTTTTCCGGTAGGCAAATGTGACAGTCAGATCGGCGCTGAAGGCAATTCCCATTTCCAGGCCAGTATCTCCGTTCACTCCTGACGGGATGTCAACTGCGATCTTTTTGGCCCTCGCACTGTTCATCTCATGGATGATATCAGCATAATGCCCCTCGATCGGGCGCGTCAGGCCTACCCCAAACACGGCATCTACTATAGTAGTATATTCACTCCACTGCGGGTTATTCACCTCCGGGACACGATAACCGGAAGCGATCTTATACTGAAGAGCTGTCTCTCTGGTCATTTTATCTTTGTTTCCGACCATATAAAATTCTGCCCGGATTCCCTTCAGATGGAACAATCTGGCAACAGCGATACCGTCACCGCCATTATTTCCGCTTCCGCAGACTACCAGGATCCTTTCGTCCTTCTGGAGATACTTTTCTGTTTCCTCTACCACCTTCAGTGCTGCCCGCTCCATCAGAACCTCGGAGGGAACTCCGATCTCACGGATCGTTGTGGAGTCCAGATCCTTCATTTCTGCGCAGGTAACAAGCTTCTTCATTCTGTCTTCTGCCTCCCCTCTGTCATAGAGAAAGCTGCCGTTTCCGGCAGCTTAACAATTCTTACTTATCCACATGTTCCTGCCTGTATTTGCTGAGATTATAAGACAGTGTCATCAGACTCTCGGAAAGATGAACGTTCTCTACGATCACATCATCCGGTGTCTCAAGATCAAGATGTGCAAAATTCCAGATTGCCTTGATTCCGTTCTCCACCAGAATATCTGCCATTTCCTTGGCTTTATTCTTGGGAAGTGTCAGGATCGCGATCTCCACGTTATTCTCTCTCAGGAAAAACGGAAGCTCACTGAGCATCTGGATCTCAAGTCCACGGACTGCGATGCCCTCAAGCACAGGATTTACGTCAAAGATACCAACAAGCCTGAACCCGCGCTTCTCAAAATCCACATAATTGGCAAGTGCCTGTCCCAGATTACCGGCTCCCAGGATGATCATCGGATGAACGGTATCCAGTCCCAGAATCTTACCAATCTCTGTATAAAGATAGTGTACATTATAGCCATACCCCTGCTGCCCAAAACCGCCGAAATTATTAAGATCCTGACGGATCTGAGAAGCTGTGGTATGCATCTTCTTACTTAATTCATTGGAAGAAATACGTTCTACATTATCTTCCATCAGCTCTCCTAAGTAGCGGTAATAGCGTGGCAGACGCTTAATCACCGCTTTCGAGATTTGTTTTGTCTCCACGATAGTTTTCCTCCTTACCTTACACTAGGTTAATTATAACGAATTGACATTTTCCTGTCAATTAAAGTTGTCTATTCTGTACAAATTTCTTTATATTTTTTCTAATAATTGATTTTTTCTTTGAAATCCCGGCAGTTTCCGTTATAATAGGTGGAGGATTTTTCCCTGTTCAGACATAAACAGGGGTGATTCTTTATACAGGAGGACAGTTTTTATGATTTTATCATGTCAGAATATATGCAAGGCCTTTGGCGAAAAAGTAATTTTAAATGATGCATCCTTTCACATTGAAGACCGTGAAAAGGCTGCTCTGATCGGCTGCAACGGTGCAGGAAAGACCACACTGCTGCGGATCATCATGCAGGAGCTTTCTGCTGATTCCGGTACCGTGGTGCTTGCCCGAGATAAAAATATCGGCTATCTTGCCCAGTACCAGGATATCCACGGACATCATACCATCTACGAGGAGCTTCTTACCACCAAACAGCACATCATCGATATGGAACGCCGTATCCGCAATATGGAACAGGAAATGAACACCGTGACCGGTGATGATCTGAACCGTCTGATGGAAACCTATACCCGCCTGACTCATCAGTTGAACTGGAAAACGGATACGCTTACAAAAGTGAGCTGACCGGTGTCTTAAAGGGTCTCGGCTTCACGGAGGAAGATTATGACAAGCAGATCGAAACTCTTTCCGGCGGTCAGAAAACCCGTGTGGCGCTGGGCAAGATGCTTCTTTCCAAGCCGGATATCCTGCTTCTGGATGAGCCAACCAATCACCTGGATATGGAAAGCATCTCCTGGCTGGAAACTTATCTTCTGAATTATCCGGGAGCTGTTTTTATCGTCTCCCATGACCGTTATTTTCTGGATAAGGTGGTCACCAAGGTCATTGAGATCGAAGCCGGACAGACCCGCGTATATAGCGGCAACTACTCTGCCTATGCTCTCAAGAAGGCTCAGCTTCGTGACGCACAGTACAAGGCATACTTAAATCAGCAGCGGGATATCAAGCATCAGGAAGCCGTTATCGCCAAGCTGAAATCCTTTAACCGTGAAAAATCCATCAAGCGTGCGGAAAGCCGTGAAAAAATGCTGGACCGTGTACAGAGGATCGAAAAGCCTCTTGAGCTCCAGGACCGGATGCGTATCTCGCTGGAACCACGGGTGTTAAGCGGAAACGATGTGCTCCACGTGGAAGCGCTTTCCAAGGCCTTTCCGGGACAGACCCTGTTCTCCGATATCTCCTTTGATATCAAACGCGGCGAGCGTGTGGCACTGATCGGAAACAACGGAACCGGAAAGACCACCATGCTGAAGATCATCAACGGTCTTATTGAGCAGATGCCGGCAAATTTTCCCTTGGTTCCAAGGTGCAGATCGGTTATTACGATCAGGAACATCATGTTCTGCATATGGACAAGACAATTTTCCAGGAGATCTCCGATACTTATCCGACTCTCACAGAGACCGAGATCCGAAATATGCTTGCTGCATTTCTCTTTACCGGAGATGATGTTTTCAAGGAGATCTCCGCACTTTCCGGTGGAGAAAGAGGCCGTGTTTCCCTTGCAAAGCTGATGCTTTCCGAAGCCAACTTCCTGATCCTTGACGAGCCTACCAACCATCTGGATATTGCCTCCAAGGAGATCCTGGAGGAAGCACTGGTCAGCTACACCGGTACAGTCCTTTATGTATCCCATGACCGTTACTTTATCAATCAGACTGCGACCAGGATCATGGAGCTGACAAACCAGGCAGTGGTAAATTACATCGGTGATTATGATTACTATCTGGAAAAGAAGGATGAGCTGACCAGTACCTATGCACCGGGAAGTACTTCTCCGGAGGCACCTGCCGAAGAAAAAACGTTTTCCGAAAACAAGCTTTCCTGGCAGCAGATGAAGGAAGAACAGGCAAAGAAACGAAAACGGGAAGCCGAGCTGAAAAAAGTCGAAGCCCGTATCGAAGAGCTGGAAACAAGAGACAGTGAGATCGACGAAACCATGGTCCTTCCGGATGTCTGCACCAATGTAGCGGAATGTACAAAGCTGAGCCGTGAAAAAGCAGCCATCGCTGAAGAACTGGAAGAGCTTTATGAAAAATGGGAAGAGCTGGCCTGACGGTCAGCTCTTTTTTATCCCCTTATGTTTTTATGGAAGCAGCATGCCGAGATGCTGTTCAAAGCATACACCATCGTTACGGTCTGTTCCTTCCTCCACCGCATCCCGGATCGATGCCGAGATAAAGTCCACGGCCAGCTCTGCACAGGTTTTCATGGAATATCTTTTTACCAGCCCTGCACTGAGCACGGATGCAAAAAGATCTCCTGTCCCGGAATAGCTTCCTCCGGATTTCTCTGCAAATATCCAGGAGCTGTTTCCGTTTTCCAGGACAAGATTTCCCATTTTCAGAGGCTGCCCTTCCTCTCTGTGATCTACTCCGGTGATCACAACGGCAGGAAGTGAAAATTTCCGGGCAAGTCCGCACCCGATCTCCCGGATCTCTTCCATCCGCCGGGCCTCTGATGCCTTTTGCAGTTCCTTCCAGATCTCCTCCATTTTTTCTTTTCCGCGAAGAAGGAGGAGAGCTTCCGTAAGGTTCGGTGTGATCACATAGGAACGGTGTGTCAGTTCGCAGAACCGACTGCGGAGCTCTTCTGTATAGATCGGATAAACCGCGCCGTCATCCCCCATCACCGGATCTGTAAGAATCAGAGTATCCTTCCCTGCAAACGCATCCATAAATTTCAGGATCCTGTCTGCCTGCTTATCATCAGAAAGAAATCCTGTATAGATCCCATCCGGAGAAAATCCTCTTTTTTTCCACTGCTCCATATATGGTTCCATGTGTTCTGTGAAATCCTCACAGAAATAACTTTCATAACCGGTCTGGTTGCTTAAAACAGCGGTGGGAAGTGGACACGCCTGGACTCCCATCACCGAGATCACCGGGATCGCTGCTGTCAGTGAACATTTCCCCAGCCCGGAAAGATCATTGATCACTGCTATTTTTTTCATGGTAATTCTCCAGTCTTGAGTTTTTTTCTGTAATATTATAGAATGAACTGTCAGGTTTACGCAATCATTTTTGGAAGGAAATCATCATACTTATGTTAAATATATCTGCAGAACACAAAAAAGAACACCTTTATCTGGAGGTTTATCACTATTACCGGAAGCTGATCATGGAAGCCGTCTCCTTCCCGGAAGCAAAATGCCCTCCCTCCGCAAATGCGCCCAGGAGCTGAAGCTGAGCCGTACCACTATCGAAAATGCCTATCTTCTGCTGGCAGCAGACGGCTATATCATCGCCAGGGCACAGAGCGGCTATTATGTCACCGGCATTGCTTCCAGGCAGCATCTGCTCACCCCCGAAAAACAGGATAAGGATATCACGCCCTGCCTATACGATTTTGCCTCTTCCGGTGTTGACCGGGAAAGCTTTCGTTTTGATCTGTGGCAGCGTTACATCAAAAGCGCCCTCCGCCAGGGCGACCGTATGCTTTCTTATGGCGAACCCCAGGGCGAAAGCGATTTCCGGGAGGTTCTCGCAGACTATATCCGGGAACGCAGAAATGTGATCTGCTCCCCGGATGACATTGTAGTAGGGGCCGGTCTCCAGCCCCTTCTCCAGATCCTCTGTCCTCTGATCCATGAACGGAAAACCGTTTCGTTCCCCACACCGTCCTTCACCACATGCAGCACCATCTTTCAGGATTACGGCTTTGATGTCCATTATCGGGACAAAAGCTGCGATGTGATCTATGTTTCTCCTGCTCACATGACAAAATGGGGCGAGATCATGCCGGTAAAACGACGCCTGGAGCTAATCCGTCATGCGGAGATCAATGACCATCTGATCATTGAGGATGATTCGAAAACGAATTTGTTTATTTCCAGAAGCCGACGCCTTCACTTTTCGGTCTTGCAGGTGGTGAAAACGTTGTCTATATCGGTTCCTTTTCCAGGCTGCTGCTGCCTCCATCCGTGTCAGCTTCATGGTACTGCCACGCTCTCTCCGGGAAAAATATACAAAAAAAGCAGCCTTTTATAATCAGACTGCTTCCAAGGCAGAACAGATCGCGCTCTGCCAGTTTATCCGCGACGGGCATCTGGCCTCTCAGACAAGAAAGCTCCGCCGCCTTTATTCCCAGAAGCTGAAGGCTCTTTCCCAGGCTGTCCGGGAAACCTTCGGCCAGGACTGCCAGATCCAAACAGGAGCCGCAGGAACCAGCCTTGCCCTTACTCTTCCCTGTTCTCTCACAGGCAGTGAACTGACAGACAGAGCCGGAACCGTGGTCTGGGACTGGAGGTTCTCAGAGAAAACGGAGCCGAGGTCACCCTGGTCCTCTCCTGCTCCTCCATTCCATCCAAGGATTTTCTGCCTGCCTGTCAGCTTCTGAAGGAGGTTACCGGCTCCTAATCTCTCCGGTTATCGATCATGTAGAGCAGGGCATTTACAATGCACGCAGCAATGTTGCTTCCACCCTTGCGTCCCTTTGCCACAATATAAGGCACATCTGCGTGCATGATCAGCTCCTTGGACTGCACAACATTCACAAAGCCTACCGGCACACCGATGATCAGCTCAGGAGAAAGCTTTCCGTTCTCAATAAGCTCATAAAGACGTACCAGTGCGGTAGGTGCGTTTCCAATGGCAAAGATCAGCTTTTTATCCATCTCTGCTGCCTTGTCCATGCTGGCTGTGGCTCTGGTAGTCCCGTTCTTTTTTGCAAGGGCAGCCACATCCTCATCGGACATGAAGCAGTAAGCCTCACCGCCGTAGCGGGCAAGTGCACGCTTGTTGATCCCAGCCTTTGCCATCTGGGTATCTGTGACGATGCAGGCGCCATTGCGGATGGCGTCCATGGCCATCTCCACTGCCCCCTCCGAGAAGCAGAGATTTTTTGCATAATCAAAATCTGCGCTTGTGTGGATGCAGCGTTTTACGATCAGCTCTGTTCCCGGAATCAGGGGAGTATCCCCCAGCTCTTCTGTGATGATCTCAAAGCTTCTTTTTTCGATCTCCATGGGTTTTACATTTTCAAGCTCAACTTTCATTTCTATTCTTCCTCCGTAATCCCGTTTTCCAGTATCTCATAGATTTTTTTCATATCCAGATGCTTCCGCAGCTCTGCAGCCAGGATATCATACTGCTGTTCCTTAAATGCCGCAAAATCCACGCCTGTCATATTTTCCACATCAATACCTTTTTTCTCGCCGATCACGCGGATGATCGCCTCTGCAGATGCTTCCTTATCGAAAACGCCGTGAATATAGGTTCCGCACACATTTCCCGCAAAAGCACCCTCTTCTTTTTTCTTACCGCTGACGCTGTCTGTGATCTTCGTGGCTGTTCCTGCATTCTCCTTCAGGATACTTTCGCCCATATGGATCTCATAGCCCTCGATCTCCGCACCGGAAAGAGGAGCAAACACACCGGACAGCTGACCGAAATGCCCCTGCACCCTGGTCCTGGTTTTCTTTTCGGCAAATACCGTTTCCATGGGAAGAAGTCCCATTCCTTTCATGGAACCGCCATTTTCAACTCCATGAGGATCGCTTAAGGTTTCACCCAGCATCTGATAGCCACCGCAGACACCAAAGATCAGCTTGCCTCTGGAGGCTTCCTTGAGAACCGCTGCCTCCATTCCGCTTTCCCGCATCCAGATCAGATCGCCCATGGTGTTCTTGGTTCCAGGAAGGATGATCATGTCCGGAGAGTGAAGATCTCTCGGGTGTTTTACATAGCGGAGAGAAACTCCGGGAATGCTCTCAAAAGGATTAAAATCCGTAAAGTTGGAGATCCTTGGTGTACGGACTACTGCGATATCAATGACACCGACTTCCTGCTTCCGGTCAAAACGCTCCGTCAGGCTGTCCTCATCCTCCACCTGGATATCCAGATAAGGCGCCACCACCCACCACCGGATCCCGCTTCTTTCCTCAAGCATGACAACACCAGGGTCCAAAATAGTCTTATCTCCGCGGAATTTGTTGATGATCAGCCCCTTTACCATAGCCTTCTCATCGTCCTCCAGAAGCTCCACCGTACCGATCAGCTGGGCAAAAACACCTCCACGGGTCAATATCTCCCACAAGAAGGACCGGTGCCTTGGCCATCTTTGCCATCCCCATATTTACGATATCCTCGTCCTTGAGATTGATCTCGGCAGGGCTTCCCGCACCTTCGATGACAATGATATCGTTATCCGCTGCAAGAGCGTTGTATGCCTTCATCACATCCGGGACCAGGGTCTTCTTATATTTGAAATAATCCCTGGCACTCATGGTTCCAAGAACTTCTCCGTTTACGATCACCTGGGATCCTACATCATTGGTAGGCTTCAGAAGGATGGGATTCATCAGGACAGACGGCCGAATCCCGGCTGCCTCTGCCTGCATGACCTGGGCCCGTCCCATCTCAAGACCATCCTCTGTGATAAAGGAATTCAGTGCCATATTTTGTGATTTAAAAGGAGCCACACGATATCCATCCTGCTTAAAGATCCTGCAAAGTCCCGCAGCCAGCAGGCTTTTTCCGGCATTGGACATGGTTCCCTGTACCATTATTGCTTTTGCCATAATATACCTCCCTCAAGTACTTCGATCAGTTTTACATTTTCTTCATGGCGCTTTACCGCGATCCGATAATACCCCTTTGTAAGACCCGGATAATTGCTGCAGTCACGGATCAGGATCCGCTTGCGCAGACAGAAGTCAAAGAGCTCCTCTGGTCCTTTAAAGAAAATATAATTTGCTTCCGACGGAAATACTTTATACCCAATACGGACCAGCTCATCCTTCAGCCACTGTGCCTCCCGAAAAACAAGCTGTCTTCCCTCCTCTACATATTCCGTCTCTGTAAGTGCCTGGAGCCCGGCTGCCTGGGCCATGGTGGAAACATTCCATGGCTGAACGCAGAGCTCCATCCTTTCTATCAGCTTTCTGTCAGAACAAAGGCCATAGCCCAGCCGCACCCCGGCCATGGCATATCTTTTTGTAAATGCTTTCAGGATAAAAAGATTATTGAACCCGGAAAGAGAACGCTTCAGAGAATACTCTTCCGGGTCCTTTACAAAATCAAGGAAACATTCATCTACCACCAGCAGGATATCCAGTTTTCTGCATTTTTCCAGGATCTTTTTCAGAAGCCTGTGGGGGATCAGCATGCCGGTAGGATTGTTGGGGTTACATAAGAAAGCCATATCCAGTCCCTTATGGAGGATATCCAGATAGGCTTCACTGAGCACAAAACCGTCATTTTCCGTCAGCATGTAATATTCCAGCTCACAGCCAGTGCTGGCCAGAGCCTGTCCGTATTCCGCAAAAGTAGGCGCCGGGATCAGAGCCTCTTTGGCTTTACTGCATGACAGAGCGTAAAGATCACTTCTGCTGCTCCGTTACCGCATATTACCTCTTCCGCTTTTACCCCTTCCGATTCTGCGATCCTTTCCCTGAGAACGCCGCATCCCACCTGGGGATACTGTGCAATATGATCCAGACTGTGGATAATGGCCTGCTTCACACTTTCCGGTGTTCCCAAAGGATTCAGATTTGCCGAAAAATCCAGGCAGTCTTTATGTTTATATACGTCTCCTCCATGTATGTGTTTTGTCATTGGTCATTCTCCTGTCTGTATTTATTGTTACCTTAATAATCCGAACCGGATCCCCGCACTGAGCAGTCCAAATACAACCACACCCAGTATGGATGCCGCGTACATCAGCCGGTTAGCCCTTTTGATATCCTCCGGCTCCACCGGGCGGATCGGATCCCCGATCGTGGGTTTTTCATATAATTTCCCGAAATAATATGCATTTCCCGCAAGCTGTACATCCAGCGCTCCGGCCATGGCAGCCTCTGTCTGAGCAGAGTTGGGGCTTGCATGATTTCTCCGGTCACGTTTGTAGATCTTTGCCGCATTTTTTGTATCCATTCCTGTAAAAACAGTTCCTGCCACCATCAGCCATCCGGAGATCCTGGCAGGGATATAATTGGCCACATCATCCAGCTTTGCCGCAATACGGCCGAAATAAAGATATTTGTCATTTTTATATCCAAGCATGGAATCCATGGTATTGATACCCTTGTACAAAAACATCAGCGGCACCCCGCCGATAGCCATATAAAGCATGGGGGCGATCACGCCGTCGGATGCATTTTCCGCAACGGTTTCCACGGCAGCCTTTGTCACGCCGGTTTCCGTAAGCTCTCTGGTATCACGGCCTACGATCATGGACACCGCATAGCGTGCCTCGTCCAGAGTCCCGTTTTTCAGCCGGTCATAAACCTTCATACTCTCATCCTTCAGGGAACGGGTGGCAAGAAGCTGATAGCACCAGAAAACCTCCAGCACAAATCCGGCCACCGGCAGATACCGGTAAAGATAATAAAGCACCAGAAGCGGCACCCCGCCGCTGAACAGACAGACAAGCACTACGATCAAAAAGCCTCCTGTCAGCTCACCGCCGTGATTTTTCGGAAAAATCTTCCGGATCACCTTTTCCAGCACTGCAATCAGATTGCCGATGACACAGATCGGATGATAAAGCCATCTGGGATCTCCGATCAGAAGATCCAGTACAAATCCTATGACCAGTGCAGGAAGACTATATTTCAGCATCTTTTTTCTGCCTCCGTTCCTTCTTATATTCCAGTGCGTTCTTCAGAAAACGTGCCGGAACTCTGGGATTTCCGTAATAATAAAGATGCGGAAATCCTGCCATCAGCCTGCCCCGGTCATGGATACAATCCCATCCTCTTTTAGATGCCGGCTTTGCCGCATGAAAATCCTCTCCGCAATCTGTGGAATCAAAGTAATGGAATTCATGAGCCGGGATCTCACCAAGTCCGGTATCCTGTTTTTCCGTAAGGGTGATATAGCCGAACCGGTTCAGCTTCGGTGTCCGGTAAGCCCTTCCAGGGATCACCCCGCAGACTCTGCGCTGCTTTCCTTCCATATCCTCCATTTCCTGATGAAGATACATGAATCCGCCACATTCTGCCAGACAGGGCATTCCGTCCCGGATGACTTCCCGGATCCGGGTGCACATTTCCTGATTTTCTTCCAGCGCCTCCCCGTTTAATTCTGGATAACCGCCGCTTAAAAGAAGCCCGTCCAGTTCCTCCGGAAGCTCTCTGTCATGAATAGGGGAAAAACGCACCAGCTCCGCTCCCATCTGCTCCAGAAGATTTAAATTATCCGCATAGAAAAAGCAGAAGCTTCATCATCCGCCACACCGATCCGCACCTTTTCCTCTGTACGGTATCCGAAGGCAGTATCCTTCTGTATCAGCATTTCCGTCTCCGGTGCCGCAAGCTCCGGTGCTTCCCCTGCAAGCTCCAGGATCCCATCGATATCCAGGGTTTTCTCCAATACCTCGGAAAGCTTCTGCAGACGGCTTTTCAGCTCCGGGATCTCCTCCGGAAGCACCAGCCCCAGATGACGGCTTTCGATCACACAGTCCTCCACCTTCGGAACATATCCCAGCACCTTTACGGAAAGCTCCTCTTCCAGAAGCTTCTTCATCCTGGGATACAGCATGGGAGACATCTGGTTAAAGATCACGCCGCAGATATGACTGTCCTTTTTGTATTCCAGAAAGCCCTTTACATAGGCAGCCAGGGAAACACTCATGCCCCGGCTGTTTACGATCAGGATCACCGGTGTATCTGTGGTGGAGGCCAGATCATAGGCGCTGGCTCTGGAGGTGATTCCTCCTACACCGTCATAATACCCCATGACTCCCTCCATCACTGCGATCTCACAGTCCGATGCGTTCTTTGCCAGAAGATACCGGGTCCTGTCTCCATCTGTAAAAAACGTATCCAGATTTCGGGATCTTGTACCGATCACACGGCTGTGGAACATGGGATCTATGTAATCCGGGCCGCATTTAAAAGAAGCTACCTTAAGGCCACGGTTCACCAGCGCCTGAAGAAGCCCGCAGGTGATCAGGGTTTTTCCGCTTCCGCTGGCACCTGCCGCAAGAAGTATTCTCGGGATCTTCACCTAAATCTCCTCCCCTCTTCCGCTGCAGGAAATGATATAGATCGGATTCTCACCCATCATCATATGATACCTTCCGATAGATTTTGATCTTGCCGCAGACAGCTGTACGATATCCACATCTGTCAGGCTGAAATCTCGTATGGCATTCATGGCTTCCGTCACAGTCTCCAGAGTGATGCAGTTGATCACGATCCGTACTTCCGGATTTTTGTCCAGAAGAAGCCGGATGATCTCATTCATGTTTCCGGAAGACCCGCCGATAAAAGCATGTGTCGGAACAGGCAGCTCCACCATAGCTTCCGGTGCAGTACCCGGTACGATCTCCAGATTATCTGCGGCAAATTTCCGCCTGTTCTCCTTAAGAAGAGCAAGGGCATCCTCCTTTTTCTCGATGGCATAGACCTGCCCCTTCCAGGCACGCAGCGCCATCTCAACGGAAACCGAGCCTGTGCCCGCTCCCACATCATAGCAGACAGAATCCTCCTGAAGACGAAGCTTGGACAGAGAAACCGTACGCACCTCTTCCTTTGTCATAGGCGCCTTCCCACGGAGAAATTCCTCATCACAGATCCCGTGAACTGCGGGCAAAGGTTCTGCCTTTTCATTGCACGCAGTTACCACGCTTAATGCATCTCCCCGGTATTCTGTAAGATCTGCTGCCCTGGCATGAAAGATCTTTTCATTTTCGTAGGAAGATTTTCGCTACATAAAGGGTCACATCACCCATTCCATACTCAACCAGACGAGAAGCCAGACGAGCTACCCCATCCTCTGTTCCCAGAATGGAAAAGACCTTGGGGTTATGTCGGATCAGTGAGATCAGATTGCAGTCTCTTCCATGAGCGCTGACGATCCTGGCATCATCCCAGGAAAGACCGATCTTCGCCATAAAATAAACAACAGAAGAAATCCCACAGATCACCTGGACATCGCCATCCAGAAGATCCATCAGCTTCCTTGCGCCGCTGTAGAAGCCCACATCTCCGGAAAGGGCAATGGCAACGGTACGGTACTGTGGATGTGCCTTGATATACTCCACGATCTTATCACTGCGGTACTCATGGAGAACCATCTGTCCGGGCCTCTGTACGGCATCTGTCATACGCTTTGCACCGATCAGAAGCTCCGCCTCATCAAAGGCCTTCTTTCCTTCCAGGGTCAGGGTTTTTTCCGCACCCATGCCGATGCCACAAGAGAAACCCTCTGTGACAGGGTAAGGCCGAACAGCTTTGCCAGAAATACCCTTGCTTCCGGCAGGGACAGCCCCTCCTCCTGCAAAGGTCTTCCGATGATCACAGGTGTGGCGCCGCAGCGCTGACAGGCTCCATCTTTTCCGGGAATCCACCTGCCAGACCGGTATCCTTGGTGACCAGATAGCTGCACTGGAACTGACGAAGCATCGCTTCGTTGATCTCTGTGGAAAATGGCCCCTGCATACCGATGAGATGCTTTCCCTCGATCCCCAGCTCCGCACAGGAGCTAATCACAGAAGGGATGGACAGCACCCGGGCAAAAAGCCTCTCCTGGTAATCCGGGATCACTGTAAATTTAGACAGCTCCTTGCTTCCTGTGGTAAGAAAAATGTTCCCCTCTGTGCCGGAAAGAAATTCTGCCGCCTTCTCCGTGCTTTCCACGTAGATGGCTTCACGGTTCTTCTCTCCCTCCGGGCGAAGAACACGCTGATAACGGATATTTTCGTTCTCACAGGCAGACCGGATATTTTTTGTCACCTCTGCCGCATAGGGATGAGTGGCATCCAGAACGATCTCCGGCGCTTCCCTCCGGAAAAGCTCCTCCATATCTTCGATTTTCAGCCTTCCGGCGCTGACATGGAGAAATTCATTTTCCTTCAGAAGGGATCCGCCATATTCCGTAGCTGCACAGGCATAGACCGGAACATGATTTTCCGCAAGGAACTCACAGAGTGCGTAGCCCTCGGTGGTCCCTGCAAAAACAATGGCTTTATACATTCTTATATCCCCTTGGTGTTACCATCTTGCCGTTTACATTCTTAGTCTGTGAATTTCCCACAAATACGGTAGTAAACATATCCACTTCTGTATCACGAAGCTCCTTCAGTGTCATAACCTGTGCAGTCTCGCCGTCACGTGCGATCTGGGCGACCGTGCCGCAGACAGTGTCCGGGGACTTGTATTTCATCATCAGATCACAGGCCTTCTGAAGATAATCCTTACGTTTTCTGCTGGACGGATTGTAAAGGCATACCACAAAATCCGCCTGTGCTGCTGCCAGAAGCCTTGCCTCGATCTTCTCCCACGGAGTCAGAAGATCACTTAAGCTGATCAGGCAGAAGTCATGGATCAGCGGTGCACCCAGCACTGCGGCGCGCCTGTAGCTGCTGTCACACCCGGGATAATGATCAGCTCCACATCCGGATAGTTTTCACCTACCTCATACATCAGACCTGCCATACCGTAAACACCGGCATCCCCACTGCAGATCATGGAAACGGTTTTTCCTTTTTTTGCCTCATCAAAAGCAAGTACACAGCGGTCTACCTCTTTTTTCATCGGTGTGGTCATGAACTCTTTACCTGCAAAATACTCCTTTACAAGATCCACATATACGGTGTAACCGATGATCACATCACTTTCATTTAATGCACGGATCGCTCTTCCAGTCATCTGTCATACGCACCCGGGCCAATTCCTACAACATAAATCTTACTCAAAACGTATCCTCCGATTTCCGGCTGCAAGGGCGGTGGTCACACCGTCCCGGCCTGTTTTTTTTCTGATCAGTGTACCCTGTCCGCAACCCAGAACCGCGCTTCTCTCACAGACATTCTCTACACCTGTTATCTTTTTTACAAATTGTGACGGGGTAAATTCACCCTGCACTGCCTTCAGCTCTTCCTCTGTAAAGGTCAGAAACGGAAGCTGCCAGGCTTCTGCCAGAGAAAGAAGTCCCACCTCTTCTTTCTTCAGATCAATACTGGCAACAGCTCTCAGTGCTTCTCTGTAAACATCTGATTCCTTCAGACATTCCTCTGCCGCCTTCTGTATGGAGACTGCATCCTTTCCCCTGCGGCAGCCCATTCCCAGAACTGCAGCGGGCGGCACCACATGGACTGTATTTTTAAAGGGCAGGCAGCTCTGTGGATCGTCACCGCAATACCTGTTTCCGGTGCCTCATCGGCTTTCTCACCATTCTCCGGATCCGCTGCAACTGAGCGCCTTCCGTCTTTTCCGCAAAGCACCAGACCCTCCGGCAGCTCTCCGTCCCATGGAAACTCACTGTAGAAGCCAACGCTCTCTCCTGCAAGAAGGGCCGCAGAAGCCTCCTTCGCAGCCTTCATATGAAAAATAGCACAACCATTCTTTTTTGCAAAAACATCCACTGCAAAACGACTGTGAAGATCTGTGGCTGTTGTCACAACCGGCACTGCCTTAAGATATCCGGCACAGCGAAGTGCCAGCTCATTGCTCCGCCAAGATGTCCGGAAAGAAGAGCAATGACAAATTTTCCGCATTCATCGATCACCAGCACAGCCGGATCCGTCTTTTTTCCGGCAATGTAAGGTGCGATACTGCGCACTGCGATCCCGCAGGCGCCAACAAAGATCACGCCCTCTTTTCCTGCCTGGAACTGTTCCCCTGCCCACTGGGAGGTGGAAACAGAGATCGGATCCGGAAGGTACCGGCTCTTTTTTGCAAGGGTGACATTCTCACCCTCTTTTTCCAGAGCCTCTGAAGCCTTTCCCCTGTCTCCAGCCCTGTCATACTGAAGCAAATGATGGAAATGTTCATATTTTATTTCGTAGCCTCACGGAACTCTGTGGTAAAGCCCGGATCATATAGCTTGGATCTGTCATAGCTTGCAGCATTGACCGCATCGCCTACCAGCATAAGAGCTGTTTTTGTGATCTTGTTCTCTTTTGCTGTCTGGGCCAGAGTACCCACTGTACAGATAAACTTCTTCTCATCGGGCCAGGTTGCCTTGTAGACGATGGCAGCCGGTGTATCCTCACGGTATCCGCCCTCCACCAGTCTGCGGCTCAGCTCCTCCAGCATACCTGTACTGAGGAAAATAACCATAGTCGCATTATGAGCGGCAAAGGACTGAATGCTCTCTTTTGCCGGCACCGGTGTCCTTCCTTCCATTCTTGTGATGATCACACTCTGGGAAATATCCGGAAGTGTATACTCCAGGTTCAGTGCAGATGCAGCTCCGCAGAAGGCACTGACACCCGGGCAGGAATCATAGGAGATCCCCTTTTCATCCAGGATATCCATCTGCTCACGGATCGCACCATAGATACATGGATCGCCGGTGTGGAGACGAACGGTCATCTTACCTTCAGCCTCTGCTCTCTCCATAACAGAGATCACTTCCTCAAGGGTCATCTTTGCACTGTTATGGATGGTGCACACATCCTTGGAATACTCCAGAAGCTGGGGATTTACAAGAGATCCCGCATAGATGATCACATCTGCCTCTTCCAGATACTGTTTACCTCTTACTGTGATAAGATCCGGTGCTCCCGGACCTGCTCCTACAAAATGTACCATAATCTATTCCTCTCTTCTATCTTTGTTTTCTTTGATAATGATCAGGGAATAATATCCTGCATCCTCAGGGATCTCCTCCACGGTCCGGTAGATCTTTTCGTCCGGCATTCCGCAGTTTTCGATCATCATGGCCTCTGCCCCCTGGGAAAGAAGCTCCGCCTTCACATCCTTCATTTTCTTTCCGGCCTTCATAAGGACCTTAGTACCGGAAAG
>ENA-OPZM01000239-OPZM01000239.1-human-gut-metagenome-genome-assembly--contig:-NODE-239-length-23929-cov-2.835224_pt1 | contig 23929 bp, 33 predicted proteins | sample MGYA00242478_ERZ504493 | MGnify/ENA primary metagenome ERZ504493 (study PRJEB26092, sample SAMD00036227) | human gut metagenome | host: Homo sapiens | study: EMG produced TPA metagenomics assembly of... | reverse complement strand
TTCACGCATCAGAACTAATTGCAAGATTCTTTTATTATTTCTTTACCGGTTATGCAATCGCTCCACTGTATAATACCTATCTCTCACATACGCTTCATGACTTTCCTTTGGTCACATTATATCTTCTACCTACTTCCGCCTTTCGCACAGTTCCGCTAAAATAGCTCGCTTTTGAAGGATAGAATGTAAACCAACCTCGTTGCCCCCCAGAAACTCATTATAATAATTGCAGACTTGTTTGCCTGTCATTCTCATCATTCTTTAATAAGCTTGCATATACGTGTTTGATCTGTTTTCATATTTTCTCTCCCGATATGCACATAATACTTCGAATGATAATAAGTAGTTATCTATCGGACTCATTATAAACATAACGCAGCGCTCAACAATCGGCAATTCAGACTTCTGAATGCCTTTTGCCGATCGCTGCTTTTGTTGTAGTATTATGATTAGTTAATTTGCGAAAGGAGACCGCCCTATGACCGAACAACAAATAGTATCTGCATATTTCACTTACTGCAAGTTGCAGAAAAACCTGGATAACAAAACTTTAAAGGCATATCAGATTGATCTCAAGCAGTTTGTTGCTTTCTATCCAAAGCCAACAACAGTCACACGCACCGATATGGAACTTTACATTGAGCATCTCATGGAACACTACAAAGCGTCTACTGTGAAACGTAAAATTGCAGCAATAAAAGCTTACTATCATTACCTAGTCTACGAAGAGATTCTGGATCACAGCCCCTTTGAAAAAATCCAATTACATATTCGCCAAGAAGTTTTACTCCCTAGAACTATTGATCGCCCGATACTTGGTGCCATCTTTTCTGCCGCCTACCGCGAACTTTCGACCGCCCATTCCAAAGTTGCCCGCCAAGAAACAATTAGAAATATCGCCGTACTTGAGCTTTTGTTCGCTAGTGGGATTCGTGTTTCCGAGCTTTGTACAATCACCTGCGATAACTTGAATTTAGATAGCCAGGTTGTTCTTATCCGCGGGAAAGGTAGTAAAGAGCGAAAAATCTACTTAGCTTCCGCCCCTGTGGTTCGGGCACTAAAAGAATACTTGCAAGTTAGAGTTCCCCGCATTGCCGATGAGCCTTTCTTTTTCTTAAATAGAGATGGGAACAGATTGTCTGAGCAGTCCGTTCGCAGGATCATCAACCGGTACACCGATCTGTCAAACCAACCCGGCCATTATACTCCACATATGTTCCGTCATTCTTTTGCCACGTATTTATGGGATGCTTGCGGTGACGTTTACGAAGTTAAAGAGATTTTGGGGCATAGTTCGATCAAAACTACTGAGCGTTATGTCCACGCTAGTTTTGAGCGTCAAAAGAAAGTGCTTTCCTCCATGCATCCACGAGCCACCTTGGAGTTCACCTATTAAAGCAGCAACGTTTATGCTGCTCATTTGCTTCTTCCCGCACTCCATGAATAGAAGATAATCTCTAATTATCTGTTGTTCGAGGGTAATCAGCTATTATCTATTATTATTTGGGAAATCAAGGAAATATTATCTTTTTAAGCAGGGGACACCAATTATGAATGCGATTATTTTAGCTGCAGGAAAAGGTTCACGTATGAGAAAAGATGGGTATAGCACGCCCAAACCCTTGCTCCCCATTTTAGGTGTCCCAAATTTGGAACGCACAGTATGGATGCTCCATGAATTTGGCATCGAAGATATTACCGTACTCTGTAACAGTGAGTTTCTGGAGCAATACCGATTCTTGCAAAAAAGATATCGTTGTCATATCCTGCATAATCCTATTTACAGAAATACATTATATTCCATGAACCAAGCAATCGACTTATTTCATGATACCTTTGTGATAGAAGGAGATTTGGTCCTAGCTCGAAATATTTTTTTCCCGGCAAGACAATAGCTTTTACTATGTAATGCGCTATCCTCAATGTGGAGAAGACGCTTGGCATCCTATACTTGAGGGTGAACAAATAACCTCGTTCCAAATTGGATACTCTAACGAACCGTGTCTTCTGGGGGTTTCGTTTTGGGCGCAAAAAGATTGCCCATTGGTAAAATCTGTACTACGGGAATATTTTACGGAAGAAAACTTTAAAAATGATTCTATCTTTTGGGATGACTGTATTACCAGCGTTCTAAGGCAAATTCCAATCCGAGTGCGGGAAGTTAGTTCTAGCGATGCCTGTGAAATGAACACCGGTATTGAATATAAATTTGCTCAAGAAATGTGCTCAAAATATTTTCAAAATTGTCTACCCTTTATTTTGGATTATGGCCGAGAACAAGCTATTCGTTCTCATCGGCTTAATTTTGTGGAGGATATAGACTCGTGTACACAGTGGCAGGAACAGCTTTTGGACTATCTTGGCGATAAGAGTCAAGAGGGGAATCTGAGCCGAAACCCTACCGTTTTCACATGTGGTGAGTTTCCATTCATGGCTAAGGACACACAAACTGGAGACTATGTGGCTTATTTTGATGTCGCAGAGGCTTCCCACTACATATTGCTCCGTCGACTATTTGTTGCTCAGGAGGCCCGTAGACACGGGATCGGAAGTGAAATCGTTCGCTACATCAAACTGTACGCAAAACTGTCTAACAAAGAACTTCGTGTCAATGTGTATGACGCGGATGCGGAACAATTCTATCGAAAACTAGGAATGAAGCCCTATTTCAAAACGCTCCGCTTTCCTATGGAGGATCTACTATGAAAGGGAAACAAATAATTGATAAGATACTAGAACAATACAAGCATGAAGATATCAATTTTGACATGTATATAGTCGCCGATGCACAAACCAAAACCGTGCGTGAAAGTGACCCCCGCATTTCCCATGCTGATGAAAGCGAGTTTTTCTCCCGTATGGAATTTGCTGAGATTGCGTCCGCATTATTTAATGTATTTGGATTTGCCCGGGTGTTTTACAGTGAGATATCTTTTATTGAATATGTCATCCATAATAAAATACAGCCGAAGGATTGCATCGTTTATAATTTTTCGCGTGACGGAGTGAATCCCGGCAAGAAATCCTTGATTCCAGCATTTTGTGATCTATATGGCATAAAATATACAGGGAGCAACGCATTTGTGATCTCCCTTCTTAGAAACAAAAGGATTTATGGCGACATTCTTTCCAAAAACGGTATCCCAGTACCTATTACATACGAATTTCTTCCTGACCGTACCACGCAAGCAGACATCTTGGACGTGTTTAATGGTTTGGATATCCTGATGAAGAATATTGATGAGTCTGCCAGCATAGGGCTAACCCCCCATTGCAAAATGAGACTGAGCCATGACTCATACCAGCAGTTTTATAATACGGCCACAGCAGTAAACTCCAAACGCGTTTTAGTACAGGAGTTTATTGCCGGGCCAGAATGTGAGGTGTTAGTCGTAAAATACCAAGGACAATATTTAGCCCTGGATCCGGTGGAAATCGTTTTTCCTGATGATCAGGAATTCATGGATTCCGAAATCTCAAACTCCTATCGATACACATTCAAGTTACTGGAGGGAGCTGCCGCCAATGATGTTCGGCAATTGGCGGCCAAAGCTGCGGAAATATTGGATGTCAAGGATTATGCTCGCTTCGACTTTAGAGTGAGGGACGGAATTCCCTACTTGTTTGACATCGCTGGGACTCCGTATACAATCCGCCACAGCTCGATTGCCTACCTCTTTGACCAATATGATCTGAAGTATGAAGACATTTACAAGGTAATTGTGACTTGTATGCTTTCTAACTACCGAGATGCTTAATTGTACGAAGTATACTGCAGATCCGAAAGCATCAATCCACGGAAAAAGAAACGCGACAGAGTGTTTTCCTTACGATTGACATGCACTAGGTTGTGACAGAAATCGTAGGCACTCATTGAAATGCGTTTCCGTATTACGTCAGCAAGGGCCTGGTCTTTCATTTCCCAGAATTTCTCCTGCTTCTTAAAGAGTGCAGGAATAAATCCATGAACAGATTGGCTTAACTGTTCTGCCATTTCCCAGTTTCCATCACGAATCATGCGGAAAACCTCAAACCAGGCAAAGTAGTACCGATAAAAATCGTCAATATCCAAATCACTAACATCAGATACATCCTTGCAGGTCATTTGACGTTCTAACATAGCCTTGTACTTCAAATACTGCTGATCATTGCCACTGTACAGGCAAAGAGAACATATATTGGTAAGTATGACAAACTCTGTGGCGCACGGCTTTTTATGTAATAATTTTTTCAGCTTAGAAAAGGTCTGCCTGGCTTTGGTCAAGCAGACCTTTTCACTTTTTGCCTGCGCCTCTGCCTGCAAGAATTCCGCAATCAGAAAATTGTTCTGCAGTTTTTCGGGTTGTGGCAATGTGATTCCATAGTGGTCTGCAATTTCTTGTGCCTGTTTGCACAGTTCCTGAGCGTCATCATATTGCTGGATTACAATGTCGGTTCCAGCCTGACAAACCAAGGTCAGACACATTTCATCCCAAATTTGATTTCTAGAAAAGTAGGACTTGGCACGCTCATAATAAGGGGTACATTGGGTCTGGTTCACGAAAAGAAAGGCCTTCCGGTTAAATACATTTTCAATATACTGCCCAAGCCCCTTTGCGCTTTTTGAACTACAGGCGTTTGAAAGACTCAAACTCAACTTGTAGAGTTCGGTAAACTCGTCATCTCGATTTAAAACATCTAGAAGGTAGGGTGCCACGGTATAAATGATGTTGAGACGTACAATTGTTTCATCCATTGGCTTTAGCTTAATGGGATTAACAGAATCAGTTAAAAGAATCTCATGATTTGCATATGACAGACATTCTTCAAAGAGCAGTTTCAAGTCTTGATTATAGGGGGAATGTGTCCGGTATAGGTAGTGAAAATATGCTCGTGATAGCTCAGCTTTGAGAGGCACATCAAAGCCTTTCCTTTTTAATCTCAAGTAAGCTGAATGCAATCCCTGAAGATCTTGTGTATCAGGTGATTTGACGATCATCTCGTAAAAATCTTTGATTTCTTGGAAATCCTCTTTCTGCTCTGCTGTTCCGTACTTATTTATTGCATCATCTATTTTAGAAAGTAAATCAAAATCTATGCTTGAAAATCTGCTAGTATAAGCAAGTCCCAACAACGCAAATGCCTGGGGTCCAATAGCCCTATAATATTTTATCAAGTAAAATGCTCGGATGTAATACTCATCCTGCTCATTCACAGTATAGTACTGATAGTAGTGTAGGAGTCGTTCTCTTCGCTTCTCAATACTTTGCTTTTCAAGCGCAGATTTAATCTGATAGCAGGGAAAATCGTAAAAACAATCTAAACTCTTGTCAAGAAATGCCTCTTCTTTTGCTATGTCCAGGCTGTTTGCAACTGTATTATCATTTCTATTCGTAATAGATGAAATTTCAGTGGTTGTGAAGGGCTGTATGGCAAGTGATGATGACAAAATAATATCTTCCATATCTGATTCAGATATTTCTTTGTTCAGGCCATCTGCCTTGAGTTTCGCAAGCCGTCTTTTGATAACATACTCCAACGCTGCAAAATAGTCCTTGTTCTGGAAAGTTAGATCAACAAAGAGAAAATCGGCAAGGTACAGATTTCCGCCACTGATTTTTTTGTATTTGCAGAATGTTTTTGCTTTACAGTGTCGGTAATCAACAGCTCCAAATGTCTGCTTTTTAAATACTCTAAAATATCATCTGAATCATAGGGACTTAATTCAAAATGTGTAATTCGTTCTGCCCCGCTTCCCATGCTTAAGAACATGGTATCACTAGTATCTGTAACCAGAAAATAAACCTTTGAGGATAATGCCCTTTCCAAATCCTCTCGGTGAGATAGCAGGAGTTGTGCCATCGACTTCACTTGACTATGAGCACTCGATAGGCCATCTAAACAAAACAGAAACCGATGGTTTTGAAATGATCGCAACAAGGCCTTTAGGTGGTTATACTGGCTCTCTTCGCGGTGTGCTCCGACCTCCAAGCCAGCAGACATATATAGGAAGCTTGCAGAAAGGGATAGGTTATCCACTCTTAGTTTCGGCATATTCCCTACAGCGGAACGGGAAACAAAACTATCTCCACGATTTATATAAGACCGCATACGAGATATTTTTTCGCACTTTTTTACAACATTATTTGCCACAAAGCTTTTTCCGGAACCCGCAGGTCCTGTTAATAATATGATTTCTGGAGCTGTCTTATTATTATAGGAATCGACCAACCGTTCAATTAACTTATCCCGGTTAGAAAAACCATTAATTATTCCGTGCTCCATAATTTCACCCGCCGATAGCTCCTATTCTTCCCCAAATAGATTACCCTCGAACAACAGATAATTAGAGATTATCCTTCATATAGATTATTATACCATAACAGGAATGTTTCCGCATTGACATATTCCCCAAATATCCAGCGAATTTTTTGGAGTTTTCGCCATATCCATTTTCCCATCAGTTTGTAGAATACACAAAATGGCGAGGTTGCCCCCGCCATTGAAAGAGTTATTCTCTAGTTCTATTATGCAAATTGCAATAACAAGTTGAGCAACAACACAAATTTTCAAAACCTTTGCTGCAATCGCTCACTGCGGTTCTACTTGCTGCACATCTGCCTTACCCATAGGCCAGGTTCTATTCTCTGCCTTCCGTACCTATATTTCGTCAGGCACGGGCGTGTCTTGTCGCTCTATCCCCTGAAACCAGAGGATAATCAGAAAGGTTGCTTCAGGACTCTTGCCTGCGTACTACTTTCCTGTGCCAGCCACCCGGTAGAGGTGACCGCTTCTGTGGACATCTATCCTTCTCGGATAGTTACGTCTATTCTGTTTTCAAGGTTCCTGTAATTCATTACTTCTGGCGTTATGACAGAGGCTTCTCGCTGGTAGCTTTCCGATCCCATGGAACTGCGTCGCCCATCCAATATTTCTTGACTGTGTTTCTAGAAATTCCCAGAATTTTAGCTGCTGCACGCTGACTGGTTACTCCTTCAAGTTGCAGCGCGCGGATTGATTTGTAGACATCCACCGATGTGACCACCTTTCTATCGCCTCCCGCATAGTAGTCTACATCTATTATACGGGAAGCCATTAGGTGGCTCAAATATTCGCTGTCATTTTGCTGGAAAGTGGCTCAAGTATATATTAGCATTCACATCATGCGCGATATATTAAGCAAAAGCCGGTTGCTTTGCATTGCAACCGGCTTTCAATTTGCTTTTTAACTTTGGAGCATGGCTCTATATTTGGCGCGATCAGCTTCAGGAATATGCAACGCATCCATTGCTGCATCGACAGACACTTTAAAGCTGTCCATCACGTTACGAATCGCATTGAGAGTTGCTTTGTTCTCGCCCCTCTCTTCACCGATGCCAATTCCTTTCGCAACGCCCTTCTCCATTGCCCTTTCCATAACACCTTGGCTCAAATTGCACATTCTGCGCACCTCACTTTCAAGCGTTTGTGTCATCGGAACATCAAATTCCGTTTCTAATATTTCTTTCTTCGTTTCGGGACTCTTTTCTTCTGAAAGCAGTACTTCCAAGAATTTCAGCAGCCCGCCATAGTTTTTGTCGTCCTCATCGCCCAAGCAAATCATCACGGCGCTCATCAGGTCGTAGTTTCTGACTTGCTCAACCGCATCACCAATGATATGCTTTTCCTGTATGGAATACTGCGTAATTGTGTTTCTGCGGTTCTTCGGCGGGTTCATACATACCCAAATCGAGTACACTTTCTTGATTTTACCGTACTCGCCTTTGGTAAATTCCGTGCCGTACTGCGCCGAGATCATACGGCTGCAATAATAAATTGCACGTTTCAACAGCGGATACCCTGCATTGTAGCGGTTCTGTGCCTCCACGTTCAAAATCAGCCAATCAGACCATCTTGCTCGGTGCTGTGGCATAAAAGCGGACATCGTAGCGAATCGTACCCTCGGTCAGCGTCACATCTTCCGTATTCGTGCCGTGAATCGTGGCAGATACGTTGCGGTTTGTTTCATCGGCGTCCACGCCGACAGCGCCAATCTGCGGTTCACCCTCGATATACTTCTCCGCAATCTCCCGCACCGTACAGCCGTGATATTCCGGAACGCACTCCTTCATAATAACGGCCAAAATGCTTTTGTTAGCAAGCAGACGCTTAACGCCTTCATCGTAGCGGGCATCGGCATCTACTTGGGATATGCTTTGCGCCAGATAATTTTCTTCCTGCTGCATGGGATAAGCGCCTCCTTTCCTTGCCTTTATTATACGCTGTTTCTTTACTTTTTGCAATAGTGCTGTCCATAGCACAAAAAGTGGACTATTCACTTTCCTGCGTGAACAGTCCGCCTTTTCTGTTATGCACCAATTTCTGTATTGTAAGTTTCTGCTGTGCATTCCAGAAACTGTCTGTACTTCATATTAAACTTCACAATAACTTGGTATTTTCTTCCGACCTCTACCCTATCAATCAGATGGCTCAGTATCATTCGTTTCATTTCCAGCGGAGCGGTGTCAAATTCTTCTGCCCAGCCTTTAAAGTCATCGTAGTAAGTACGCAGTTTCCGAATTTCAGCCGCTTCGTTTAACCTTGCATTTTGGAGTTCCGCGTACTCTGCCTTAGCATCATCCAGTTCCTGTTGGTATCGGCGGATTTGCTTGGCAATCATGTCTCGGTAAAATTGCTTGTTCCATCAAGGCATTTCAGTATCTCACCCTCAAAGCGTTCCAGGGCGTGCTGAGCGGCTTTTATCTTTTTCTCCGCTGCTGCACGTTTTGTCTTTTGCAGGTTCGACTCCTGTCGAATCCGATTCTCAGCCACTTGGGAATAGGGTGTGTCTCGGATTTGCTCGAATACTTCCTCTACAATTTTCAAGACGATGGCATCCACTCTCTCGGCAAGGTACAGTGCTTGCCCATCACAGTCTCTGCCGCCTTTGTTGCGTTGGCCGCGCTGAAAGCAGTTATACTTGGGCTGGACTTTTTCGCGGATACTACCATCCGCCAATTTGTAGCGGTCTGTGTGCATAAAGCCGGACATCTTCGCTCCGCAGTGGGCGCAGTAGACAATACCCGCCAGCAGCGTCGGGTTCTGGCTGGTATGGGCGATTCGCCTGTCTTGCGCTGTCTTTGCGCTGCGTCGGCTGATAATGTCATTGGCTTTTTCGAATGTTTCTTGGTCAATGATCTGCAATTCCGGTATGTATTCCGAGCGGGCATTTTTCGTAATGATGTAACCTGTATATCCCTCGTGGCGGATAATGCGGAGTATGTTACTCGATTGGAATTTTGCTCCGGCACGGGTACGCAATCCTCGGTTATTTAACATTTCAGCCAGAGCATATCCGCTGGTGCCTTCTTGGATAACCTTATAAAAGAGCTCTCGAACCCATGTAGCTTCTTCCTCATTGATGACCAGATCCATGACCGGCTTATCACGCTTGTTTCGTCTGCCTTGGTCTTCTAACTTGTAACCATAGCATACGAAACCACCTGTGTAGTGGCCGCTGGACACGATTTGTCGGATTCTATCGCGGGTTCGGATGGATGTTTTCTCCGACTCCCCTGCCGCCTGCCAAAAGCGGATGTAGTTCATTAGTTTATCGCCGTGTGTCTCGATTTTCTGCTGACCTTCGTGGGTACTCCACATTTGAATCCCATGCTGGACGAACCATTCCAGCACAAAGGGAGTTTCGCTTTCGATTCGTCCGAGACGGTCAAACATATAGACCAGCAGAATGTCAAATTCGCCGTTGGCGGCTTCTTCTTTCAATTGCTGGATGCATCGCGTTTTGATGCCGACACCTTAGAACCGGAGACGCCCTTTTCAGCAACTTCTTTTACGACTCTCCAGCCTTGCTTTTGTGCAAACTTACGGCAGTCTATTTTCTGCATCGGAATATCATCGTGGTCTACCTGCCCTTTTGTCGATACACGATAAGCCAGTGCAACGCGCGGGGCATCCGCTTCAAGATGCATCTGCTTTCCCTTAAAATAGGCATCATCCAGCCACATCTGGTCTGCTACCGAAATTTCAATAGCTTGGCCATTCGAATCTACGCAAATCATTCTGTTCACCTCGCTGTTCATCTTGCGAAATGGTTGGTGCATTTTCGCAAGACAAACGATACTCTATTATAATAAGGAAAGCTATTCACCAAAACGGAGAAGAACCGCTGCCAAAGTGGAGCGCAATTCTACCTATTATCCTGTTCTTCCCGTTGTTTGCGCAAATCGTATGCGGACATGATCAGTTCTTTGATTGGAATCATAACGTCCGTTTCACAGTTTTCGCAAAAGGTCAGTTCTGCGGTATACTCGCCGCAGCGAACAACAATGCTTTGTACGCCGCTTTTTTCCCTTTTTGTTTCAAGGATTTCCATCTTCGCATTCCTCACATACCCATACGGGCTTTCTTCTCTGAGGGCGGCTCAATAGTCTGCTCTCCAACCCTGTCAGATAGAGTTCATATTGTAGATTGGTCTCGGTCGTAATCAGCACTGCACCGTAATTTTGCAGAAAGCGCAGGATGCGGTACAAGATTGTAATGTCGTGGCTCAACCGGTCAAGGCTCTGCACCATGACGGCATTGACACGCCCCTGCTGCACAGCGGTGAGCATGGCGAACAAATCAGGTCGCCAGAACTCGGTACCGCACTTCTGCTCCATGCAGGAGTTGACAATGATGTAGCCGCGCCGGTCGGCTTCGCGCATGACATCGGCCAGCTGATCCTCCAGCGCGGGCAGGTTTGGTGCGGCGCTGCGGGCGAACGCCCATACTTTATATTCTGTCATGGCCGCACCTCAAAACTGATCCATAAGCGGGAGACGAACATCAAAGCGCGGCTTTCCAAAGGATGCCCGCGTGAAGCGGTCACCGACAAAGCGTTCCAGCCGCTGTTGATGAGTTCGGCGTTCAGGTCACATTCGGTGGTGATGAGGTAGACATCATTCTGACGCAGAATTTCAATAACGCCTACCAGTATGTAGCTGTTGCGGCTGATTTGTTCCAAATCGCGCACCATCACGGCTTCAATCCGACCGTTCTCTACTGCGTCCAGCATAGAGCGCAGACCGATGCGGTCTTTCAAGGTGTTTCCGCTGCAATGGTCAAAAGATGTGCCGCGCACAAGAAAACCGTGTCCGGCGGCTTCGTCGATAAGTCATACAGCCGGTCAAAGGCAATGCGCGGATCGCTGTTGGCGCAGCGCACATAAATCCAGACATCGTGGTTTCGCATAAGGTACATCTCAGGTTCCTCTTTTCACAAAAAGTAATCCGGACGCTTCTGCTCCCGGATGAATTGCTGAACATCTCCGATTTTCTCGGTGATTGGGCAAGTCGGCAGTGCTGCCAGTGCGGCGTCATGATACCTGCCGCCGATGCCCGCGCGTTCGTCCAGAATAGCGACCACACAAGAGTCCTGCTCCGTGCGGATGGCACGTCCAAAGCCTTGTCGCAGTTTCTTCTGCATTTCGGGGATTATCTCGACGGCTATGTACTCCTGCAAAGTGGGATATTTCTGCCGTTCGTAATCGCTGACCGGGTCTGGAATTGGGAACGGTAGTTTTGGGATAATGAGCAGGGACACCATATCGCCGGGAAAGTCGATGCCCTCCCAGCAGGAACCGGCGGCAAACAGTACGCCGTTGCCGGACTCTTTGAACTTCTGGATGATTTTGCCGCCGTTGCGCCACGCCTGATAGGTCGGATATGTCCACTGACCGTCCGTCAGCGCGCGGACTTCCGCCATCTGGCGGTACGCTGTGAACAGCACCAGCGCATGACCATGGCAAGCATCCACCAATCGGACGATTTCCTCTGCCATTCGGCGGTTGTCCATTCGCGTTCTTGTGCGCGGTGGAAAGTATAACAGACATTTTTTCTTGTAGTTAAACGGAGAATCTGCTCGGAAATGACGCAAGGGGCGATAGGTTGTCAGCCCCAAAAGCTGTTCCGTGTGGCGGAAATCTCCGGCTGCTGCCAGTGTGCCGGAGGTCAGAATCGCGGGTTCGCGTGTGTTCCACAGCGCACTATGGAGCAGCTGCGGTACGCGGCTGCTGGCTGCGCAGAATGTAGCTGACCGTCGGCATCGTAGTCGATGTAGAGGATGCGCGTTGGTACTTCCAAGAGAAAAAGGCGCAGGAGGCTTTCTGCTTCTCCCAGCCTGTTCAGCAGGTATCGCGGCACATCCGGCAATCCGCCAGCATTTTGCAACAGTGCTATACAGTCGATGAGAGCAGCGCGGCGGAACGGTGTAAGCACGAACGGTTCACCCGCTTTTCTTCGCAACTTGGAAAGCCCCTGCGTGCAGGAGAACGACAGCGTAAGGAACGCCGTCCGCAGATGTCTGGCAAAATCCTTGTAGTGCGCCTGTTGTAATAAAAGGCACAATTCATCCATGTTGTGCGGGGATAATGTTTCTGTGTACATTTGGTGGGCGGCATCGGGCAGTTTATGTGCCTCGTCCACCACCAGTGCCTGATAGCTGCGCAGGAGCAGTGGTCTATCTTCTTGCCGGTGCGATGCGTCAGCCAGCAGATAATTGTGGTTGCAAATTTGGATGTCGGGCTTCATAGAATCCCGCAGATATTGCTGGTAGCGGCAATCCTCGCGCAGAAAGCAATCTTGCGGGCAGGACGGCGGCACACAAATGCGGCAGCGGTCATAGCGGGAGAGTTCCGGAATTTGATCCATGTCCAGAATATTTTCTGCAATGCGCAGGCTGCTTTTCTCCCGCGTTCGTTTCGGATGCACCAGCGATGCTCTTTCGGCAAGGCGGGCATCGCAGACAAAACGCTCTTTGCCCTTGCGGACAACGGCTGTGATGGGTGCGGTGATGATACCCTCGTCCAGCAAAATAGCGGACAAGTCGGGTAAGTATTCAGTGAGAATTGCGTCCTGCAAAGCGACGCTGGAGGTGGAAATAACGATGGGCAGTTTCATCCGTTCGGGCGATTCATCTGCCAAAGGATACAGCCCACGAGGTAAGCCAGCGTTTTGCCGGTGCCTACGCCTGCTTCGCACAGGGAAATTTCCTTATTATATAAGGTATCTAAAACTTCATGGCAAAGCGCGATTTGTTCCTCGCGCACCGCATACCGTGCCGGGGTAAGATCTCCCGGAAAATTTTCTCGGCCATACGGTGGGATTCCGCATAGCCCGTTGGATAGGTTTGCATTGGTTTACACCCCTGTTTTCCATCCCGTTTAAAGCAAAATGATGGGCAGCAGGCGCTTGGGGTCCTGCTGCCCACGATTTGCCCTAAACGGCAAAAGTAGATAGTTATGTAAGTGTGCCACATTTGCCGCCCGCACCCCTGACACCGGGAACACAACAGGCAGGGTGTTGGCACACCCGTTCACTGACTCCGCCGGAGTCTTACTGCTTACAACTCCGGCTCGGTCACCCCCTCTGACGCTGGAGGCCGCTGGCGTATCATTATGGTCTTTCCCGTCACAATTCTGGTTTGCCAGACCGCCCACTGGGGCTTGCCGGGAAAGGAACGTACCTGTTATGCTGGGTATTCGGTTGTCAAGGTGCAAGACGATGATTATTTATCATCGATCAGAGCCAAGTCTCGAAGGATTGACCGTATGTAAACGCGTTCTTCTTCTGGAACTATATACATAATTCTCAATAACGCCGCCGTTTCATCCGGGTCAAGGAATCTAAGGTTTTTTCTTTTAGTTTCCAACTTAATTCCACCATTCGGCCCAGTTTGTGACGATATGCGGTAACTCAGTGATAATACATCGACATCATTTCGGATTGTCGCGTAAGATACTCCAAACCGCACTGCCAAGGGTCGTATTTTGACATAATCATCTGCGAAATATAAAATTTCAATGATTTCACGGCGGCGTGCCGGAGTATCTATCACTCAGTCACCTCCTTCCTGCTGGCTCTATATTCAGCCTACTACCGATTGTGCTAAAAACCCCCGCACAATCCTAAAATTTTCTGAAATTTTTCTGCTCTGCTCATATCCAAAGAAAACAGGTCATGCGTTTGCTATAAACGCATGACCTGTTTTCTTTACTAGATGTACGGTTTCTGTTTTGAAATGGTTACAAGTTCTTTTCTTGTATTTCTATCCCTATGAAGTTTCTTTCACGACCTATTTTGTATAAAAAAAGCCCATAATAAACACTCATGGTCTATTTATAGCACTATTTAGCCCTCAAATATTGCGTTCGAAACTGATACCCTTATTTTGAGGTGATTATTATGCAAGATATTTATATTTCCATCGGCCAAAGCATCCGCCGTCGGCGTAAAGAAAAGCACTTGACTCAGGAGTCCCTAGCCGCAAATGTCGAAACATCTGCACAATATATCAGCCGTATTGAGCGCGGGCAAGTTTGTCCATCTCTCGAATTTTTATATAGACTATCTGCCGCACTGGAATGCCCTATTTATTCTTTACTGCCATCCACTGCACCCAGCGCTTCTACCAGTTTCTTTTCTCAGGAGCTTGCCAGTCAACTCAACAGTTGTACTCCGCAACAGCAACAGTTTTTGATGAGCTTTATTTCTTGGTTTCTCCAACAGTCAACTCCGTTTAGTGAATAAACCCATTTTATAGAAGGAATATTGATGCTTGCACTATATATTTCTCTGCTGGATACCGAAGAGCAGATAAGCAAATTCGAACATATCTACACAAAATATCGTGGTATCATGTTCTATACCGCCAAAGGTGTCCTGCAAGATTCTTATTTAGCAGAAGACGCCGTCCATGAAACTTTTTTAGATATAATACGGATTATAGATAGTATACGCGCCAACAATGAAAAGGAACTATCACAATTTTTAAGAGTTATGACTCACCACAAATCTGTTGATATGGTTCGCAGGTGCAACCGTCAAAGGAAGTCTGATGCTGAAATTGAAAATCTCGTTCTTTCAAAGTCAGATGTAAATGCGGAAACCATTGTACTTGATAAAATCGACTTTGAAAAGATGCTTTCGCTTGTTCAGTCTATGAACGAAAACTACAAGACGCCGCTTTTTCTAAAAGTTCAAGGCTACAAGGTCAGTGAAATCGCTGATTTTCTCAACATTTCTCCTGAAAATGTAAAAGTTCGTCTGCACAGAGCGCGTAAAATCATTCTGTCCGGATTGGAGGAAAATGGTAATGAATGATGACAAAATCCGTATTTCCCCAGACGCTCTTATCGCAATGATTGTAACGGAGGCACAGGATCGAGAACTTGCGCAGATGCCGAGTTTGGAAGAGATGAACGAAGACTTCCAGCCTCAGAAAAATTCCAGCAAAAGATGGAGGCCCTTGTTCGTGACACAAAGCGTAAAGCCGAGAGAAAGAAGCAACTTTTGAATGTCAAACGTTGCTTCATCACACTTACTGCTGCAATTTCCATTTTTTCATGTACCATGCTCCCCGTCAAAGCCGTGCGCGAGGCTGTTATCACAACGCTTATTGAGTGGCACGATAAGTTTGTATCGATTATATATGTTAATGAAGAATCTTCTGTCACCGCATTTCATATTACGCCATCGTATATTCCCGAAGGATTTTCTGAAATTGAATCATCTGATGAATTCAACAGTCTCTACTACAGCCAGTTCAAGAATCCCAGCAATGACTGGTTTCATATTCTGGTGCTCCCCATTGAATCCACGCAAAAGATGTCTCTGGATAGTGAATTTTCAACATACTACTCCGTAAATTTCAATGGCATACAAGCCATTTGGGGTATTATGGATGACAAATCCAACACCCTGCTCTGGGAAAGCGGAACACTATCTTTTCAGGTCCGAGGAAATCTCGATTTGACAGAGATTATTAAAAATTCCGAAGGGATAAAAGTTGAATAACTTTTTTCTACCCTTGTAACCTTTTGTGCTCGCATACGAATACATCTACAAGAGGTTCACTAAAATAAAGGAGTAAGAAATGAAGAAAAAACTTTGTGCCATCCTCATCACAATCCTAGCTTTCACGCTTTTCGCCACCTCTGCTTTTGCTGCTGAAGCACGTTGGCGTAACGTCGCAACCATAACCCCTGTCATCTCTGCCAACGATAACAGCTATGCAAGTGTGATTAGTTGTCTTGAAGGAACAACCAAAATTGAATGTACGCTGGTTCTTTATGAAAAAAACTGGCTTGGTGTATATTCTGAGGTATCTCGTTCTTCTTCCACCTACTACGGACATACACATACATTTTCCGGAACAACCAACATTAAGTCCGGCAAAACCTATAAGCTAGTAACCACCGCCACTGTTACAAGGAACGGTTTCAGTGAGGACGTCAGCGATACCTTCGAAAAGAAGTGCTAATTCTCCTATCACAACCATAAAATAAGAACCTCTTGGAATCCTCGGCTCCTGCAGCCGAGGATTTTTTTGTTTATTCTGTAACCAAATGTCGATTGCAAACGGATTACAGTATACTTCAAGAAAAATGATTATTCACGGGAGGAAAATTCGTGCTGGTTTTCTATCTTGCCGCAATCGACAGCGATGAGAACAAAAACAAATTCGAATACATATATCGCAAATATTATCGGTTTATGCTGCGAACCGCATCATCAATCATTCGGGATTCCTCTCTTGCGGAGGATGCAGTACACGAGACCTTTGTCCAGCTTCTCAAGGAAATTGATTCACTAAGAATCGACAATGAAAAGTCTCTCCAATCCTATTTATATATCCTAACTCGTGAGCGAACGATTGACTTTCTTCGAAAATGGGAGCGACGACGAGGTGTTCTGACGGACTATGAAAATCGCTCCTCCAGCTTTGACAATTTTAAGGAGCCGGAAGAAATTGCATTGACAAATCTACAGCTAAACAACGCAGTCAGCATTCTTTCCGATATGCCTTCAATTTACCGTCGAACCTTAGTCCTGCGCGTGAAGGGTTACTCTATTCGTGAGATCGCGCAAATCACAAATTCGAGTGAATCAAACGTTAAAACCCGTATACATCGGGCGCGCGCTATTTTACTTAAATCGTTCGACACCTAACCACAAAAATATTTTTGATTTCGGTTTACATTTGCAGATGATTTTTCTCTTTTCCCTTTCAGGAGGGGAAGAAGAAAATGAAATCATCTCTTTATACTTGCATTCAGGATATTCAAAATGGTGACCGTGAGCAGGCACTTGTCTCTTTTGGTAGAAGATTTTCGTTCCCCTGCCTCAAGAAATATGCATTCTTCCTGCAATCAGAGGATGCATTGCAGGATTTCCAATGTTTCTTACTAATGTTCGCCAAAAAATTTACAACTCAATGAGTTGACTATAAGCACGGACGGTGCTATCATTAGCTATATCAACAAGGCAATATATCATCATTATATCGCACTTTCTAAGGCAAAACATCATCAGCTTCCCACTGTTTCGATTGAAAGCCAAACGGAATATGATCCTTTGCAGTTTGATACCGCATTCAGCGAATCCGATACATATAATAATCTCTTGCTGCTTGATCTTAAATGTGCGCTAAGTACCGAAGAGTATCATGTCATTTATGACCATTATTTCCGTCAATATAGCATCCAAGAAATCGCCACAAGAGACAATAAGTCTCGACAGGCCATAAACAAATGCAAAAAGACCGCAATCGCAAAATTGAGACGCTATTTTGGCGTCATATCATAGCTATCAACGATCCACCCTATTTTTTGACTTTTCGTAAACCATTTTGAATACTGATACTCATTTTGTGAACATTCCATGCACATCTTCGTATTTTCCCTACAAACGTCCTTTTTCCGTTTGTGGTTAGATATTATTGAAGGAGGATTTCGATTATGACTCAGAAAAGCACAAAAGCCATTCTTTCTATTGCATTATGCACTTGCTTACTGTCGGGATGCAGCATTTCTATTACACCTGCATCGTCCTCGGCATCATCCACTCCTTTATCAAATTCAGAAAACAATTCGGACACAAATTCGACGGATACATCCGCTTCAGCACCCCCATCTCCAACTCCTGCTGCCACGGCTTCCGTTGATGAACCTGTCGAGTCGGCATCTGGTGATGTGCTTCCGGAGAGTACTCCCGCCCAAAATGAACAAATTTCCGTATTTCCTGATAATGAAGCGCAGAAATCCGATCTTGCTTTATATACCCAAACTTTGGGACGTTTTTCCATTCCCCTATGCAAAGCACCAAAGATATTCCTTTAGATTATTCTTTGTCATTCTTTTTGCTATACCAGACTTTTGAAAGAAACGGCGAGGGTTCTTCTTATACACAGAATTCCAATTTTTTCTGGGAAATTCCCGAAAGCGATATTCTGCAAACCGCCGATCTATATTTAGGGCTTTCTGATCTTTCTATTTCGAGTATAACCGAGTGGCCCTTTGGTGATCCACAAAACGGGACTTGCTATTACAGCCAAGAAACCTCTCTCCCCTACGGCGATATTACGGTAACAGATGTAACGTTCGATACGGCGGCTTCTGAAGCTCTAGTTTTTACAGAAACATCTGATAATCAATTTGAGGATTCCTCAAAACAAAAAAGCGCCTTAGTTTATCACTTCACTTACACTGATAATTCTGATGGGAATGTCGTTTATCAACTAGAGTCAATCACTTCCCAATGAATTTCCCATCATCAATCTTGTAAGACCGCTTTATCTTTTAACTGCCATCTAGCATAAGACAAGAGGCATCCCCCTTGTAGGAGAATGCCTCTTGTCTTATGCTAGGGCGTACTTTTTTTCTATTAGAAGTACGCCATCGGGTTGATCCAATCACGATCAACATACCGATCAGTGCCCGTTTCAGGGTTCATATCGGTACTGTTAGCCTGCATAGCAAAGTGCAGATGAGCAGCCGAGGAATTGCCCGTATTCCCCATATAGCCAATGATCTGCCCCTTGGTGACATACTGTCCTACGCTTACGAGCGGTGCAGACTGCATGTGCATATAGATGGTTCGCAAATACGAGCCGCCATTGCTAGGTTTCGGGTTTGCGCTCTGGATAAAACGCAGTTACCCATGGATGCGTTACCGGAGGTACCCTGAGAGGCATTCCAGTTAAATACGCGCTTAACCTTGCCAGAGCAGAATGCATAAATGGGATCGCCTTCAACACCAGCAGTCACTGCACCGATATCAATACCGGTATGTCCAGAGGAATAGGACTGGGTGATACGCGTAGACTTCGTCGGCCACACATAATCGCCCGTACTGCCGCCACCGCTGGACTGGGACGCGCAAAGCTGCCAAATCTGATTGTCTGCATTGGATGCATTTTCCCACGTCAGAGCAGCACCGCTCGAATTGGATGCCGGAGTCAGGTACAGGTTGTGGTTGATCATCTTGATACGGTACAGGTTATTGGCCGCGTCAACGGTCAAAAGGTCAATCAAAGCATCGTTAAAGTTGCCAGAGACCGGATAGAAGTCACAAACACTCCCTGCTTTGGTTCCGTAAATGTTCAGACCATACGCATTGTTGAGGTCAGAAAGCAGCTGGCAACCACCGCTGACTTGTGAACTTTAAGGCGCTGATCAGCAGAACCTGCTGCCGTATACAGCGTAGCCTTCTGGTGAGATGCGATGCTGCCATTGCCATAGCGGTTCAGCCAAAAACTGCTGTTGCCGCGATACGGACGAAAATAGTAAGATTGCTCAAAAGTGTAAGCCATGATTTTTTCACTCCTTCATTGAATTTTGTCCTTGCACCTCGTCAGGTGCTTTTGTGAACGTTCACTAAGTAAAGAGATTACTGCACCAATTTTGTAAACCCTAAAATCAAAAAAATCAGAAACCATTTATCGTGTTCGCTTTATCTACCAGTTCCTGCAGCTTTCCGGAAAGATAGGGGCCGGGGCATGCTGTAGCAGCGTACATACTGTGCCAGGTCAGATTTTTACCCTTAACCAATTTTCCGAGGTCATTGCGGCGGGCAATATCCGCAACCAGTGTAACCAGCGTCTGGAACGTCGTATCCGAAACAGGCCACTCCGGTGCGCCACCACTATTAGATGTCTCAATTGTTACTGCGCGGCAGTTTGCTTCCCAGTTGCCGTTCGTCCATGCCACATCACTTTCATGGACATACTGTCCGATATTCGTTTCAGAAACACCGTAGTGGGACGATCCTTTTCGACCTTCGCGCTGCCAAAGTGCGCCCAACGCCTCAATCGTCAGAATACTGGCACAATGGTGAATCGTGATTTCGGAAATAGTGCCGCCCTGCGCTTTGCGATTTTTAGTATAGTTATCCTTGTAGGCCGGGATAAATTTGGTAACCAACTTTGAGTCAGACGTGTCAGAGCCAGCGTCACTATCGCTACCATCGCTGCCGGTTCCGGGTTCAAGAATTGTAAACATCTGTTCTTTCTCGCCCGTGTAGGCCGTCCATTTCAGCGCTGTACCGTCCGCTGTCAAATAGGTATCCCGATCCCGCAGTTTAAGATAGTAGGTATCAGTCAGACCCTCTACCTGTACCGCAGTTATAACCGTGTCGATATCGTCTGCCGTGTTCAAGTGCCAAACAATGCAGTTGGCATTGCGCGTGTTGTAATTCAACGCGTACCAGCCTTCACCACGCTGCAAAACGATTCGGACATTGCCATTACCGCCGTAATTTTCCAGCGCCCAGCGCTGATCGGGATTGTTGGTGCGGTTAAACAGGTTGACTGCTTCACCATTTTTTACAGTACCATCTTCGTGGTTGCCCAGAACATTCACATACTTACCTGTTGCCACATTCTGCAGTTCATAGTAGTGGTTAAATTCGTATGCCATTTGTGATTCTCCTTTTTTGCTTTTGAGCGGCCGCTCAAAAGTAAAAGAGAGCAAATACTGTAAAATGTAAATCGCGTTTACATTTTGCGGTATTTACTCTCTTTGAATAGTAAATGAACAAAAGGAGAACTTATTGAGATATGCAAACAGATTCTGTTGAAAAGGCTGCCGGTGTTGGTGCCATTGGCTTATGGGCCGCAATGCACGGCTGGCTTGGTTGGCTTGTTGTCTTGTATGCTGCCTGTATGATGCTGGATTGTCTAACCGGCACAGCACAAGCTATTAAAAATGGCGAATGGAGTTCCCATAAAGCCAGGCAAGGCTTGTGGCATAAAGGCGGGAGTATTATTATGGTTTTTGTCAGTGTCTTGACCGATATTTTGCTTGGGCTAACGCTGAATCATATTTCAGGACTTACCCTTCCTTTTAATTATGACATGTTGCTTACGCCAATCGTCCTGTTTTGGTACATTGTATCTGAACTAGGGAGTATTTTGGAAAACGCTGAAAAAATGGGCGCATCGATTCCCCCATTACTAAAAAACGCTATTGAGAAAATGCGTGACAATGATAATGATAAACATAACACATCCGTGTGAAATTCATATCATAAAGATATTGCAGGCGTTGATTTTAAATGGGCATAAACAAAAATAGCCGCCCGCCGGTCATTGAACCAGCGGGCGGCTATTTTGCTTATTGGTGGATTCCACTATTTCATCGATAGAAGTTTTGTAAAAGAATCGGAATCTCGTTGAAATCATTTGCCCATATAATCTTAACACCTAACCTGGCAAAGTGATTGGATGCCTTCATCAAATCCTTGTTTGTCAGCTTCTCTTTTGCCAGGATTGCGTAGTGTACCTTTGTCTTTCGGTAGGTTATTTCCAACAATCGCCTTATGTTAGGGTCTGCTAGGCTGCATCCAACGAACAAGCAGATATTTTCTCGAAAGAAAGACAACTGGCTGGCTATTTGCCAGCTATATCACTACTTAGGTAAAGAAGCTCATGGAATCTGCTCGTGTTTTATTTATCAATACTTCTAAATGCAGATGATTACCCGTTGCCCGCCCGGTATGGCCGACATAGCCGATAACCTGTCCGGTCTGCACCTGCTGCCCTGTTGTAACGCAGATACTTGAACAATGTGCATATAGTGTTTCCAGCCCGCCGCCATGGTCGATTTGGATGTAGTAGCCGTAACTGCCGCCCCAGCTGTCAAGGCCATTGGCAACAGTTACTGTTCCATCTGCGGCGGCAAGGATGGGGGTGCCCTCGGCGCAGGCAATGTCAGTGCCGGTGTGGGAACTGACCTCGCCGGTGATAGGTCTACGCGGTGGCCGAACTGTGAGGTAATTGTACCCGCAACCGGCAGCGGCCATTGCAGGGTGCCTGTCGGAACGCGGGTGCCGTCCGGAGCCATGACTTCTCCCTCGCCCGGCGCGAAGCCTCCGAGTAGTTCTGCCCATAGCTCTTCGTACCGCGAGTCTTGCAGTAATTGCAGATAAGTATTCTGGCGGGTGGAAAAGTGATAGTCTGCTGCCATCTCGTCAGGCGTTTTGTGAGTCAGTTCGATTACGAGGACGGTTTCCGTTATCTCTGCGGTGGCCTGGTTGCCATCCTCATCGGTGGTATCTATTGTGATGGTCTCCGGGTGGGTGGAATAGTCCACCTCGTTCATCTCCCACATGATTTCTCGCAGTTTGTCTACCTGTTCCTCTTCAAGCGAAGCAACCGAGGAGCCGAACTCATCCCCTGATACATACGAAGAAAAGACCGCCAGGACATCCTGCCAACGGATGAAGTACACACCATCGTTGGCTACAATGTCCTGGCGGTCATGTTGTATGGTGTTAGAGATTTCTTCCAGCCGGTCACGGTATTCCCCCGTGAGAGTCTCCAAAGCTTCTTGCACGGAAATGGCGTTTTCGTTTGGAGCATTGGCGGCAAAAAAGATGCCATAGGCCGAGCCGGACACAAACGCCACAAGGCTGATGACAATTATAATGCTGAGTGCACGCTGATGCCTGTGACAATGGCCGTGACAAGGCTGCGCAGACTGGCGAGAAAATGCCGGATGGCCGAGCGCACCGCCGTAGCGGTCTTACGGGTGTTGGCGGCGGCTTTCTGCATGGCAAGCTGCACTTGGCGGGTGCGGGTCTGCACTTGGGCTTGAGTTGTTACGTTCCGCACAGTTTCATTTGCGGCGGTGCGCAGCTGGCGCTGGCCTTGGGTCACGCCGCGAATGTCGCGCGGAGCGGTTTTGGCGGTGTCGACCTTTTCCTTTGCCCGCTGGTGGGGCAAATCCGCCCCACGGTGCGGGCGCGGCTCTGCGTCGGGCAGCGTGCCACGCCGTGCCTGTTTGGGGCCTACACCGCGCTCACCGGCGGTGTAGCGCGGGAGGTTTCGACCTGCTCTGCGGTGTGCCTCTCCCGGTATTTTTCGATTTGCTTGCGGGCAAACTTGCGACTCTGCTGCACGGTGAAATCGGTATTTTGCTGGATAGCGGAATGGGATGTATCGGTCACCATCCGCCGGTGTCGTTGGCCGTGGTATAGTCGCCATCTCCTTGCGCAGAGGTACTTTCCCGCAGTTTTGCTCGACTTTTTTCCTTGGTCTCTGTCCACGCCTTTTTCAGCGCCGCTTTCGGAATTTTTCCCGCAGAATCACTTTTCGGCGCACGCTCGGTTGGCTTTTCTTTTATCTCTTTCATGGCATCCTCCCTGTCATAAATTATTCAAATAGAATTTCAAAATCGTTCAAACGGCTTTTAAATTCTGCACACAAGTGGCCGTTATAATAAGTCTCGTAATCAAGAAACAAACGCGGGAAACATCCCGCACCTACACACTGTGCCTTAGACCATGCCAGAGCAATCGCTCGGTCAAGGCCAGACAACAAATTAGGCTAAAAAGCCATTACATATAAATTGCCGCTGCATCTTATATTTTTCGAGATGCAGCGGTTTTCTTTGCAATTATGAAAAAATGTCGCTATAATAGGAATATATCTTTGAAACACGAGGTTTTTCCCATGAATCTGTATATCAGCGCCGCCGAGTATGATTACCACACTCTGCTGAAAGTGGCCGAGATGGCCGGGCTTGCCGGAATCATCGGCTTTCACGAAGCCGGTGACGGCTATCTGGTAACTTTCCCGGATGGCGAAAACACCGAAGCCCTCGTCAACGATTATAAAGGTCGGCTGCGGGATTTGG
>ENA-OPZM01000238-OPZM01000238.1-human-gut-metagenome-genome-assembly--contig:-NODE-238-length-23935-cov-4.273269_pt1 | contig 23935 bp, 24 predicted proteins | sample MGYA00242478_ERZ504493 | MGnify/ENA primary metagenome ERZ504493 (study PRJEB26092, sample SAMD00036227) | human gut metagenome | host: Homo sapiens | study: EMG produced TPA metagenomics assembly of... | reverse complement strand
AATAAAGAATATAAGAAAAACAAAGAAACCATCCGAGGGACAGTCTTCATGCTGGGAGAGCGAGAAGGACGAAGAGATGCGTGAGGATGTTGAAGGAAGAGCTTTCCGATGCAAAAAAGAGAGTGGAGGAGCTGGAGCATGAGCTGAAGATCCTTCTTCTTCCGAAGGACCCTAACGACAGCAAGAACGTTATCGTTGAGATCCGTGGAGGTGCAGGCGGTGATGAGGCAGCACTTTTTTGCAGCAGAGATTTATCGTATGTATGTGAAATACGCGGAGTCCCGCCGCTGGAAAACCGAGATGCTCAGCCTCAATGAGAACGGCATCGGCGGCTTCAAGGAGGTTACCTTCATGATCAAAGGTGAGGGTGCATATTCCAGACTGAAATACGAAAGCGGTGTTCACCGTGTACAGCGAGTACCGGAGACAGAGTCCGGCGGAAGGATCCATACCTCTACCTGTACGGTAGCGATCATGCCGGAGGCGGAAGAAATTGATTTCCATCTGGATCTCAATGAGTGTAAATTCGATGTGTTCCGTGCATCCGGAAACGGTGGTCAGTGTGTCAACACCACAGACTCCGCAGTACGTCTTACTCATATCCCTACAGGAATCGTGATTTCCTGCCAGGATGAGAAGTCTCAGCTTAAGAACAAGGATAAAGCACTTCGTGTGCTCCGTTCCCGTCTGTATGAGATGGAGCTTGCAAAACAGCATGACGCTGAGGCAGAGGCAAGGAGAAGTCAGATCGGTACAGGCGACCGCTCCGAGAAGATCCGTACCTATAACTTCCCTCAGGGACGTGTAACAGACCACAGGATCAAGCTTACCCTTCATCGTCTTGAGAATATCCTTAACGGAGATCTGGATGAGATCATTGACAGTCTGATCGCAGCAGACCAGGCAGTGAAGCTGACAAAGCTGAATGAACAGGAGTAAGCGCTGATTACAGCTACAGAGTTCAAAAAATTATAATAAATCAGGAGGAAACGAAAATGAAAAAGACAGCATTGGTGATCATGGCAGCCGGTATCGGCAGTCGTTTTGGAAAAGGAATCAAGCAGCTTGCACCGGTAGGCCCGAAAGGCGAGATCATTATGGACTATTCCATCCATGATGCACTGGAGGCAGGATTCAACAAGGTCGTATTTATCATCCGCAAAGACCTTGAAGATGAATTCAAAAAGGTAATTGGAGATCGTATCTCCAAAATTACAGAAGTTGCTTATGCATTCCAGGAGATCGATGATCTTCCGGGCGATTTTACAAAACCGGCAGACCGTACCAAACCATGGGGAACCGGACACGCTGTGCTGGCAGCAAAGAAAGTCCTTTCCGAGCCATTCGCTGTTATCAATGCAGATGACTACTATGGAAAAGAAGCCTACGTAAAGGTGCATGACTACCTGGTACAGGATCATCCGCAGGATGGCCCGATGCACATCTGCATGGCAGGTTTCCGCCTTGGAAATACATTAAGTGATAACGGAAGCGTCACAAGAGGAGTGTGCCATATTGAGGGCGGCAAGCTTGTGGGCGTTACAGAGACACATAACATCTTCAAGACAGCAGACGGCGCAGAGACAAGAAATGACGATGGTACAGCAGAAACACTGGATACAAAGAGCCTTGTTTCCATGAATATGTGGGGACTGACACCGGAATTTATGGAGATCCTTGAGAAAGGCTTCGTTGAGTTCCTTGGTGGGATCAAAGAGGGAGACATCAAAAAAGAGTATCTTCTTCCTGAGCTTATCGACCAGCTGATCCATTCCGGAAAAGCAGCGGTAGATGTTCTTGAGACAAAGGACGAGTGGTTCGGTGTTACTTATCAGGAGGATAAGGCATCTGTACAGGCTGCATTCAAAAAGCTTACAGATGACGGCGTTTATCCGGAAGGACTGTATCACTAATAAAGGAGAACATTATGGGTAAATATTTCGGAACAGATGGTTTTCGTGGTGAAGCAAATGTAAAACTTACAGCAGATCATGCATTTCGCGTGGGACGTTATCTCGGCTGGTATTACGGCAGAGATCACAAGGCGAAGATCGTGATCGGCAAGGATACAAGAAGAAGCAGTTACATGTTTGAGTATGCCCTTGCGGCAGGACTCACCGCATCCGGAGCAGATGCCTATCTGCTTCATGTAACCACAACTCCAAGTGTATCCTATGTGGTACGTACAGAAGATTTTGACTGCGGTATCATGATTTCCGCAAGCCATAATCCGTTTAATGATAATGGGATCAAGGTCCTTAATGAGAACGGACAGAAGATTTCCGCAGATATTGAAGCACGTATTGAGGCATATCTGGACGGTGAGATCGAGGAACTTCCGCTGGCAACTGGAGAAGATATCGGCTGTACTGTGGATTTTGCATCCGGAAGAAATCGTTATATCGGACATCTGATCTCTATCCCATGCCATGATTTCAAAAATATCAAGGTTGGACTGGATTGCTCCAACGGAAGCTCATCCGCCATTGCCAAGAGTGTTTTTGACGCACTTCGTGCAAAAACCTATGTGATCAACAATGAACCAAACGGAACCAACATCAACCGTGGCTGCGGTTCCACACACATTGAAGTTCTGAGACAGTTCGTGGTAGATAAAGGTCTGGATATCGGTTTTGCGTATGATGGTGATGCAGACCGCTGTATCGCCGTAGACCATCGCGGAAACATCATTGACGGTGACAAGATCATGTATGTGTGCGGCAAATATTTAAGAGAGAAAGGTCAGCTCAACGGAAATACAGTTGTAACAACCGTTATGTCCAATCTTGGTCTTTACAAGTCTCTGGAGCGTGAAGGCATCGACTATGAGCAGACTGCAGTTGGTGACAAATACGTTGCCGAGAGCATGATGGAAAACAATTACAGTATCGGTGGTGAACAGTCCGGACATATCATCTTCAGCCGCTATTCCGCTACCGGTGACGGGATCCTGACTTCTCTTATGATCATGGAGGCATGTGTGGATCAGAAGGCCACACTCTGTGACCTTGCAAAGGAGATGAAGGTTTATCCGCAGCTTCTCAGGAATGTGCGTGTTTCCGACAAGAAAACAGCACTGGAGAACGAAAAGGTAAAAGCAGCCATTGAGGCAGCTGCGGAGGCACTTGGCGATGACGGACGTATCCTGGTACGTGAGAGTGGTACAGAGCCGCTGATCCGTGTTATGGTAGAAGCGGGAACGGATGATCTCTGCCATAAATATGTGGACAGCGTTGTTGATGTGATGGAAGCCGAAGGGCTTGTTGTAGAATAAGGAATTCCATGAAAAAAACAAAGATCGTATTGATTCTTGCAGCTGTTACAGGAGTTTTGCTTCTGGGCGGCTGCGGCAGTGAAAAAACAAAAATATATGAACAGGCCGGAAAGGATCTTTCCCAGGGAAGCTACAAGTATGCCCTGGAGGAGTACCAGAGCTCTATCCAGAACGGAGTGAAGCTGGCACAGTCCTATCGCGGGGCAGGTATCGCAAGCCTGCGTCTTGGCAAATATGAGGATGCGGTGAATAGCTTCACGGAAGCTCTGAACTGCGATAAAGTAAGCAAAAGCCTTCGTAAGGATATCCTGTCCTACCGGGCTACTGCAGAGCTGAAGTCTGGAAAATACGAGGATGCCATGGCAGACTGTCAGACACTTGGAGAAGATTTTTCCATGGATGCAGGCAGTTATTTCCTCACCGGAAAGGTTGCCCTTGCCATGGATTCCTACGAAGAAGCTGCATCTAACTTCAAACAGGCCTATGGAGAAGATTCCACCTATGATATGGCGATTGAGATCTATGAGGCATATCTGGACAAGGATATGGAAGCGGACGGGACCAGATATCTGGAAGCTGCTCTTTCTTCTGAGGCCAAGGATGCTCAGGACCACTGTGACAGAGGCCGTGTCTACTATTATATGGAAGACTACAGCAACGCAAAAAAAGAGCTTCTGGAAGCAACCAAGAAGGATAATACGGAAGCATTGCTTCTTCTGGGAATGGTATATCTTGCCCAGGATGATGTGGAAAATGCCAAGGCAATGTACAAGCAGTATATTTCCGCAGTGGGTGATTCCGCCAAGGGCTATAATGGCCTGGCACTGTGCGATATCCGAAGCGGAGATTATGATTCCGCTCTTGATAACATCACAAAAGGCCTTCCGACAGCTGCCACAGACGAGATGCAGAGCCTCCTGTTCAATGAGATCGTAGCCTATGAGAAGAAGCTGGATTTTGCTACTGCACTGACCAAGGTCCAGGAATATATTGAGATGTTCCCTGAAGATTCCGCTGCAAAAAAAGAGCGGGCTTTCCTGAAAACCAGAACGTCTTCGGAGGGCTGATATGGAATATTTTGAGGAAATACAGGATAGGGTTATCCTGATCGGTGTTCAGGCAGATCGGGGGGATGACATGGAGGAATCCCTGGATGAGCTTGGAGAACTTGCGGCTACGGCAGGTGCGGCGGTTGCAGGCAGGATCATTCAGAATCGTGAGGCCGTACATCCGGGAACCTATATCGGAAAAGGCAAGATTGAAGAGGTAAAAGGTCTGCTCTATGCCCTGGATGCCAATGGTGTGATCTGTGACGATGAGCTTTCTCCTGCCCAGATGAATAATCTGGAACGGGAGCTGGAGTGCAAGGTTATGGATCGTACCCTGCTGATCCTTGACATTTTTGCGAAGCGTGCTGTCACAAGTGAAGGCAAGATCCAGGTAGAGCTTGCACAGCTTCGTTACCGGTCTGCACGTCTTGTGGGACTTCGTTCTTCTCTTTCGCGACTTGGAGGAGGAATCGGAACCAGAGGCCCCGGTGAGAAAAAGCTGGAGACAGACCGTCGTCTGATCCGGAACAGGATTTCCGCACTGAAGCAGGAGCTTTCCCAGGTGGAAAAGCACAGAGAGCTGATCCGTTCCAGAAGAGCTGTGGGAAATCTGAAGACAGCAGCCATTGTCGGTTATACCAATGCAGGAAAGTCAACGCTTCTGAATACACTGACAGGCGCCTCGGTGCTTTCGGAGGATAAGCTGTTTGCCACACTGGATCCGACTACCCGTCTTCTGACGCTGGATGACGGACAGCAGCTTCTTCTTACGGATACCGTAGGCTTTATCCGCAAGCTTCCGCACAATCTGGTGGAAGCCTTCAAGAGTACTCTGGAGGAAGCCAAATATGCGGATTATATCATTCATGTGGTAGATGCATCCAATCCTCAGGCGGAGATGCAGATGCATATCGTATATGAAACCCTGAAAGAGCTTGGTGCCTGGGAAAAAAGACGATCACACTTTTTAACAAGCAGGACCGTGTTTTCGGGGAGAGCTTCCGGGATCTCCGGGCAGACCATACGCTGAAGATTTCCGCACAGACAGGAGAAGGGCTTGAGGAATTTAAGCAGCTTCTTTCGGAGATCCTGGCAGAAGGACAGATTTATATGGAACGGCTTTTTCCTTATTCGGAGGCCGGTCAGATACAGCTGATCCGTGAGTATGGACAGCTTCTTTCGGAAGAGTATACCGAAGGCGGGATTGCTGTAAAAGCAAGAGTTCCGCGGGAAATCTATCCGAAAGTCACATAATGTTAAAATATCTACTCAGTACCATATATAGTACCGTGAACAAAACGGGCACTATATATGGTGCTTTTTATGTTGACGCAAAGAGGCGTGTCTGATACAATAAGCTACAGCGCTTTGAACACAGATCGTGAAACGGAGTGTGTTCGTAAGCAGGCAAGTGAGGCGGAATGGAATATCCGCTTATAAATAAATGCATGAGGGAGGCATTTTCTTATGTTTCAGGTAGTAAAAAGAGACGGCGAATTAGACGAATTCAAAATGGGGAAGATCACCGCGGCAATTGACAAGGCATTTGATGCCAAAGGCAAGAATTACAGTTCGGATATGATCGATCTTCTGGGACTTCGTGTTACAGCGGATTTTCAGAATAAGATCGAGAACAACCGGATTTCTGTTGAGGATATCCAGGACAGTGTGGAGAACGTACTGATCCAGGCCGGATATTCTGATGTTGCCAAGGCGTATATCCTTTATCGTAAGCAGCGTGAGAAGATCCGCAATATGAAATCCACCATCCTTGACTATAAAGAGATCGTAAACAGCTATGTAAAGGTTGAGGACTGGCGTGTAAAGGAGAACTCAACGGTTACTTATTCTGTAGGAGGTCTGATCTTAAGCAACTCCGGAGCAGTTACCGCAAACTACTGGCTGTCTGAGATCTATGACAACGAGATCGCAGATGCACACAGAAATGCAGATATCCATATCCATGATCTGTCCATGCTGACCGGTTACTGTGCAGGCTGGTCCCTGAAGCAGCTGATCCGAGAGGGACTTGGAGGTATTGAGGGTAAGATCACTTCTGCACCTGCAAAGCATTTAAGTGTACTCTGTAACCAGATGGTGAATTTCCTGGGTATCATGCAGAACGAGTGGGCAGGCGCACAGGCATTTTCATCCTTTGATACTTATCTGGCACCTTTTGTAAAGGCAGACAACCTTTCCTATCCGGAGGTTAAGAAATGTATTGAGTCCTTTGTATATGGCGTAAATACTCCAAGCCGCTGGGGTACTCAGGCACCGTTTTCCAACATTACACTGGACTGGACCGTTCCGGACGACCTTGCAGAGCTTCCGGCTATCGTAGGCGGCAAGGACATGGATTTCAAATATAAGGACTGTAAGAAAGAAATGGATATGGTCAACAAGGCATTTATCGAGACCATGATCGAGGGAGATGCAACGGACGTGGATTCCAGTATCCGATCCCGACCTATTCCATCACAAAGGAATTTGACTGGTCTGATACCGAGAACAACCGTCTTCTTTTTGAGATGACTTCCAAGTACGGTACTCCGTATTTTTCCAATTATATCAACAGTGATATGAAGCCAAGCGACATCCGCAGCATGTGCTGCCGCCTCCGTCTGGATCTCCGTGAGCTCCGTAAAAAGAGCGGTGGATTCTTTGGCTCCGGTGAGAGCACAGGCTCTGTAGGCGTTGTTACCATCAATATGCCGCGTATCGCATATCTTTCCAGAACGCCGAAGGAATTTTATCAGCGCCTGGACCACATGATGGATATCTCCGCAAGATCTCTTCATATCAAGAGAGATGTGATCAGCAGGCTTCTGGATGAGGGACTGTATCCGTACACGAAGAGATATCTTGGAAGCTTTAACAATCATTTTTCCACCATCGGTCTTGTGGGAATGAACGAAGCGGGCTTAAATGCCTGCTGGCTGAAAAAAGACATGACAGATCCGGAAACCCAGAAGTTTACAAAAGAGGTTCTGGAGCATATGAGAAACCGTCTTTCAGACTATCAGGAGCAGTATCCGGGAGAGCTTTTCAATCTGGAGGCAACACCGGCAGAGTCCACTGCATACCGTCTTGCAAAACACGACAGAAGCCGTTATCCGGATATCAAAACAGCAGGAAAAGAGGGCGACACTCCGTATTACACAAACAGCTCTCATCTGCCGGTTGATTACACTGCGGATATTTTTGACGCACTGGATATTCAGGACGATCTGCAGACTCTGTATACTTCAGGAACTGTATTCCATGCATTCCTTGGGGAGAAGCTTCCGGACTGGAAGGCAGCGGCAGCGCTGGTACGTAAGATCGCAGAGAATTATCGCCTGCCCTATTACACCATCTCACCGACCTATTCCGTATGTCAGGAGCATGGCTACATCAGCGGCGAGCATTTCACCTGCCCGAAATGTGGAAAGAAGGCTGAGGTTTACAGCCGTATCACAGGATATTACCGTCCTGTACAGAACTGGAACGATGGTAAGACCCAGGAGTACAAGAACCGTACCCTCTATGATATTACCCATTCCCAGCTGAAAAAGGTCCATACCAGTGTGATGACCATGAAGGGTGACGAGGTGGAGATCCAGCCTGTGGAATCTCATAAATATCTTTTTACGACCAGCACTTGTCCGAACTGCCGTATGGCAAAGAAAATGCTGGAAGGCGAAGAACTGGAGATCATCGATGCTGAGCAGAATCCCGAGCTTGTCAAGCAGTATGGGATCCGTCAGGCGCCTACACTTGTCATTACTGACGGGGCGAAGGTTAGGAAGTATGTGAATGCTTCTAATATACAGAAGTATGTAGACGAAGAGTTGGATTGAGTTTTTTGCCAAAATAACTGTAAGTAAAAAATGGATGGCTGGACGCATGTCTGTTGGATGTGTGTCTGGCCTTTTTTATATTGGGAATTTTATGTTATGATATTTTATGTTTGAGATTTGGGGCCTGGAAAAGATGGTTGACATTTCATGTCGAGATGGGTATACTTATACCTGAATTTAATGATTAAAAGCGTTACGCTTTAACGTATGAATGTATACGCGAAACGCTCCATCCGGAAGGGCCCCGCTGGGGAAGGGATTACTTCCACCAAATTTCATCGCATTAAAATAAAAAAGAAATAAAAAAGAATAAACAAGAAAAGAGGAAAATTATTATGGTAAAACAGAACATCGTCTTCGTAGAAAACACTCCAGCAGTCTTCAGAAAGTTACAAAGATTCTTGCAGAGAATCAGATCGATATCTACGGTTTCGGCTGCTTTGACGCACCGGAGTTTGCAAACTTCCGTATGGTATGCGACAATCCGGAAAGAGCAGATGAGATCATGGCTGAGCATGGATACATGACTCGTATCACACAGGCTATCCTAGTAGACCTTCAGGATGAGATCGGTGGGTTAGACAAGCTTCTTAGTGTCATGGGCGACAGCAACGTAAACCTTCATTACATCTACACCTTCTTCCACAGAGGCCTGAAAGTTCCGGTAGCGATCATGCACTGTGAGGATCTTCTGGTTGCAGAGAGTGTTCTCCGTAACAATGGATTCCAGGTTCTGAACCGCCTGGTAGATCCGGATGGAGAAGCAGAGGCGTAATCAATCGCATAAAAGGGACAAACAGGAATGAAGTATCGTATTTTTATTGTAGAAGATGACGAAACAATCGCGAATCTTCTGAAAAAGCATCTCAGTTCCTGGGGATATGACGTTTTTCTGGCTGAGGATTTTTCCAATATACTGCAGGAATTTGCGGGGAAAGCTCCTCAGCTTATTCTTCTGGATCTGAAACTTCCATTTTATAATGGCTTTCACTGGTGTGAGGAAATCCGAAAGGTTTCCCAGGTGCCGGTGATCTTCATCTCCTCCGCAGCGGATAACATGAACATGGTCATGGCCATGAGCCGTGGAGCCGATGACTTTATTGCCAAGCCTTTTGATATGGACGTACTGGTGGCCAAGATCCAGGCAATCCTCCGCAGAACCTATTCCTTCGGAAACCCGGGAAATGTCCTGGAACATAAAGGCGCGGTTCTCAATCTTTCCAGAGCGACACTGACCTGGAACGGGGAGGAGACGGAACTGACCAGAAATGAACTGCGTATCCTGGAACTGCTTTTTTCCCAGGCAGGGAAACCGGTATCCAGAGATGCCATTATGACAAAACTGTGGGAAAGTGACAGCTTTGTGGATGACAACACCCTGACCGTAAACATTACACGCCTTCGCAAAAAACTGGAGGCGGCAGGCCTTGTGGATTTTATCATCACGCGAAAAGGTCTTGGATATATGGTGTGAGGTTTTTATGGAATCATTTCGAGCATATTTAAAACAGACAAAAATTTTTTCATCGCCTGTGTTTTTATGGCGGCTGTGTCGACAGCAGTGATCTGCCTGTACCAGCTTCCCCTGGAGGCGGCGGTCTATCTGGCAGTTCTGTGGCTGGGAGCAGGAGCTGCCGTTTTTTTATACGGTTATGCCTGTTACAGACAGAAGGTGCAGAACTTAATCCTGGTGGAAAAAGCTCCGGAGATTAATCTGGACCGGCTGGGCGAGACCACCGATGAGGTGGAGCTTCTTTACAGGGATATCATCCGGAAACTGGACGGCATGCGGATGGGTGCGGAGACAGAACGGCAGCGTTCTCTGGAAGAAATGACCGATTACTACACTATGTGGGCACATCAGATCAAGACGCCGATCTTTGCTCTACGCCTGCTGCTTCGGGAGGAGCCGGAGGAGAACCGGGAGTCCCTGGCACAGCTTTTTCGCATTGAACAGTATGTGGAGATGGTGCTGGGCTACCTTCGCACGGAGGACATGTCCGCCGATCTGAAGCTGACCCGATGCTCGCTGGATCGGATCATCCGGGAGCAGATCCATAAATACGCAGGGATCTTTGTGTCAAAAAAGCTTTCGTTATCATATGAGGGGACAGATGCGATCGTTCTTACCGATGAAAAATGGCTTGGTTTTGTCATTGGACAGATTCTTTCCAATGCGTTGAAATATACAAGAACGGGCGGCATTGAAATCTGGCTGGAGGATGAGCGTGGAAACAGGGTATCTGAGAATCCAAATTTGAAGCAGAATACGGCCCCGGGGATTTGTAATACGGCCCCGGCAACTCTGGTCATGGCAGACTCCGGCATCGGAATCCAGCCGGAGGATCTTCCGCGCATCTTCGAAAAAGGCTACACAGGCGTCAATGGACGGGAGGACAACCGTGCTACCGGGATCGGTCTGTATTTAAGCCGGAAGATCCTGAGAAAACTGGGTCACGAGATCACTGTGGATTCCCAGGTGGATAAAGGCACGGAAGTTCGGATGAGCCTGTGGAAAAAAGATCTGGAGATGTATTAACCTTACACAAATGTAAGCTTCCTCCGTAAAATGTAAGCCACTTCGATGGCAGCCGCCGGAGAATTTTCTTATACTGAAACCATAACATAGCGTTTCGGGTAATTCTTACATCAGGTTCGATCGCTTTAGAACATGATGCACGACTCCCTGGATCGCTGTAAATACAGATAAGAAAGGAATTAGCGTATGGCATTACTGGAAGTAACAAATGTAAAAAAGATATACAGCACCCGCTTCGGCGGAAATAAAGTGCAGGCACTTTTCAATGTGACATTTTCGGTGGAAGAAGGAGAATATGTGGCGATCATGGGAGAGTCCGGTTCCGGAAAAACAACACTTCTGAATATTCTGGCAGCCCTGGACCGCCCCACATCCGGCGAAGTGCTTCTGGAAGGAAAAAGCATTACTCACCTGACAGAAAAAGAAATTTCCGCATTCCGTCGGAAGAACTTAGGCTTCGTGTTCCAGGATTTCAATCTTCTGGACACCTTCAGCCTCCGGGACAATATTTATCTTCCTCTCGTGCTGGCAGGGGAAGATTATCAGGAGATGGAGCAGAAGATCCGTCCCATTGCAAAAGCCCTTCACATCAACCAGCTTCTGGAAAAATTCCCCTACGAGGTTTCCGGCGGACAGAAGCAGAGAGCAGCAGTTGCAAGGGCACTGATCACAGATCCGAAGCTGATCCTTGCGGACGAACCGACCGGAGCCCTGGATTCCCGTGCAGCCTCCGATCTTCTTTCCATGTTCAATGAGGTAAATCGGGAAGGCCAGACCATTCTCATGGTAACTCACAGCGCGCAGGCCGCCAGCCACGCATCCAGAGTACTTTTTATCAAGGATGGCGAAGTGTTCCAACAGATCTACCGTGGCACAAAAACAAGACAGGAAATGTACCAGATGATTGCAGATACTCTGACGATCCTTACGACAGGCGGTGAGACCTATGCGTAAAGGAATGTTTGGAAAACTGGCAGTGCAGAACATCCGGAATAACCGGAGCACCTATGTTCCCTATATGCTTACCTGCATTTTCTGCATTGCATGATGTATATGATGGAATTTCTGCGGGACTGTCCCACATTGGAGAAAGCAGTGCCCCAGGCAGCAGAAGTGAGGATGATCGTAGGAACCGGTGAAGTGGTTGTTGGAATTTTCTGCGTTATCTTTCTGATCTACAGCAACAGTTTTCTCATGAAACACAGACAGAAAGAAATCGGGCTTTACAACATTCTGGGACTGGAAAAAGGCCATATCGGAAAAGTGATGTTTCTGGAAACAATCATGACTTCGCTGCTTTCTCTGACGGCAGGGATCGGGATTGGCATCCTTGGAAGCAAGCTCTCCCTGCTTTTGCTTTTCCGTTTTCTTCATGTTCCGGCAGTGCTGGGATTTTATGTTTCCATTACAGGAATCCTGTTTTGCATCGCAGGATTTGGAGGGATTTTTCTTGTTATTCTGGCACTGAATCTTACCAGAGTAAGGATGAATAACCCCATAGAACTTCTGAGAGGCGGAAACACAGGAGAGAAGGAGCCCCGGGCAAAATGGCTCATGGCACTTCTGGGGATGATTTCTCTTGGAGTGGGATATTATCTGGCAGTAACCACGGAATCCCCAATCCAGGCAATTTTCATTTTTCTTCTGGCAGTAATTTTGGTTATGGCAGGAACGTATCTTCTTTTTACCGCAGGAAGCATTGTAATCCTGAAACTTTTGCGAAAGAACAAAAAGTTCTACTATAAAACTGGCAACTTTATCAGTGTCTCCGGCATGATCTATCGTATGAAACAAAATGCGGCAGGCCTGGCCAGCATCTGTATTTTAAGTACAGGAGTGCTCCTGCTTCTTTCTATGACTGTGTCGCTGTATTTTGGAATGGGTGACATCATGGTGAACCAGTATCCTTTTGATACGGATGCCAGGATTTCGGGCATCAGCCAGGAACAGAGTGAACAGATTCAGAAAGTTTTTGCACAGGCAATCAAAAATGATCAGGTGCCGGCAGAAAAAACAGTGGACGAAACTTATCTCGAGATCGGCTGCAGGCAGGAAAAAAACGGTATTATGATCGGACAGGCTTACAGTTACTCAGAAGCTGGAAAATCCGTAGATCTGTATACGATCCGTCAGTCTGAGTATGAGAAACTTACCGGTGAAAAAACAGATCTTCACGACGGCGAGATCTTTGCCTGGTATCCGTCTGAAAAGGAAAAAGACATATTAAAAATTGATGACCGGGATTTTGCAGTAAAAAAATGGCTGGAAAAAGCACCTTTAAGTGCCATGAACAATCTGGTATCCAATATGGCGGCAATTGTTGTGACGGATTCCGATTTCGAGTATATTGACGGGCTTCGGACAAAGATGTATGAAGGTCTTGATGCCTACGAGGCTGGAAAAGATCTCACAGTTCATTTGGGTGTAGATATCCGTGGCAGCGGGGAGGAAAAGATCCGGTATGGCCAGGCTGTTTATCAGGCACTGAAAGATTACTGCAGAAGCGGTGGCTTTTCAGAGAATACCATCGTGATCGGTGGTGTCCGCCAGAGTGAGTACGAAACGTATTATGTAGATAATGGAACGACCCTGTTTATTGGAATCTTTTTGGGAGCACTGTTCCTTATGGGAACGGCGATGATCATTTACTACAAACAGATCTCAGAGGGCTACGAAGATCAGGGAAGGTTCCAGATCATGCAGAAAGTAGGTATGAGCCGCAGAGAGGTGAAAGGAGCTATCCGCAGACAGATCCTTCTGGTATTTTTTATCCCGCTTGTGATGGCAATGGTGCATATTTCCATGGCATTTCCGCTGATCCGCCGGCTCCTGCTGCTGTTCGGAATGGCCAATACAAAATTGTACGTGGGCTGCACTGCGGGAACGGTTCTGGCCTTTGCGCTGGTCTATGGACTGATCTACTCCATGACAGCCAGATCTTACTATAAAATAGTGGAAAAAGCATAAAATCGGTGAAAAAGCACAGCTGTGTTTGCTGTGAAGTATTGAAGTTTTGATATGGCAATGCTACAATAAAGGGGCGTGTCAGGAAGCAGAAAAGTTTCCGGGCACGCTCTTATTTACATGTACAACGAACTATAGCGATGCACTAATTTATTGGATCGCTGTAAGACGAGACGCTGGTGATCGCTGCACAGATCGGAGAAGCCTGCAAAGGTGCTTTTCATAGTTGCGTTTTATAACGGAATGTACATACAATGGAGGAAATCGATGAAAAGAGAAAGTTTCAGAAAAGGTATGAAGGATGGAGTTCCCATCGCTCTTGGATATTTTGCGGTATCCTTTACCTTTGGCATGATGGCTGTTGCCGGCGGCTTGAGTATCTGGCAGGCAGCTCTGATCTCCCTGACCAACCTGACATCGGCCGGTCAGTTTGCGGGACTGGACATTATTTTTGCGGGAGGCTCCATGTGGAGATGGCAATGACCCAGCTGATCATCAACCTGAGATACTGCCTGATGTCATTTTCCCTGTCCCAGAAATTCCGGCGTGAAGAGTCCGGTATCCTGAAATACATCGCTGCTTTTGGTATCACCGATGAAATTTTCGGGATCAGTGCGGCTCAGGAGGGAAAGGTCAGTGTATTTTATAATTACGGAGCCATGTGCGTGGCAATTCCCGGATGGACTCTTGGAACTCTGGCAGGAGGAATCTCCGGAAGCCTTTTGCCGGATTTTATGCTTAGTGCGTTGAGCGTTGCCATTTACGGAATGTTCCTGGCCATCATCATCCCGCCGTCCAAAAAGAGCAGACCGGTTCTTGGGGTTGTTGCGGCATCCATGGCAGTCAGTACTGTTTTTGCGGTGACACCGGTGTTAAAACAGGTATCATCCGGATTTATGATCATTATCACAACACTTCTGGTAGCAGGCCTGGCGGCTTATTTCTGCCCGCTGGAAGAGAAAGGGGAAGCCGTTCATGAGTCATAATGTATATCTCTATATCCTAGTGATGGCAATTGTTACCTATCTCATCCGTATGCTGCCCCTTGCTCTTGCAAAAAAAGAGATCAGAAGCCCGTTTATCAAGTCCTTTCTGTATTATGTGCCATATGCCTGTCTGGCAGCCATGACCTTCCCGGCCATCCTGAAGGCCACAGACAGCATCATCTCCGGTGCAGCAGGTTTCCTGGTAGCACTTATTGCTGCATATAAGGAAAAAAGCCTGATCACAGTAGCCCTGCTGGCATGTGCGGCGGTGTTTATCGTGGAGAGGGTTCTGGTATTTATTTGAAGAGGGGATATGCGGAAATATAATACGCAGGAGGGAGCTTCGAAAAGCTCCCTCCTTTTTCATTTATTCACCTAAAAATCCAAGATCGATCTCTCCGTCAAACACCGTAGTTGCAGGTCCTGTCATATATACAAGGTTTTCATCTCTTTCCCAGGAGATGTTTAAGTCTCCGCCAAGAAGCTGTACAGTAACCGGCTTGCTGCCGTCAACCTTGTCATTGAGGATGGAAGCTACCGTAACTGCGCAGGCGCCTGTGCCGCAGGCAAGGGTTTCTCCGGAGCCACGCTCCCATACACGCATCTTTACGGTGTGGCGGTCGATCACCTGAACAAACTCAGTGTTGACTCTGTCCGGGAAGCATACGTGATTTTCAAAGGACGGGCCGATCTTTTCCAGGTCAAGGCTGTTCACATCGTCTACGTAGATGATGGCATGAGGATTACCCATGGAAACTGCGGTCATGTGATATTCTTTTCCGTCGACGGTGATGGGAGCGTCGATCACCTGCTCGGTTTTGGCAACCACCGGGATCTCTTTTGCAGTGAGGATCGGGGAGCCCATGTTGACTTTTACCATGGAGCCTTGCCGTCGCGGATGGTAAGATCCACATATTTGATACCGCTTCTTGTGGCGATGCTTAAAGAAGTTTTGTCCACAATGCCGTGGTCGTAGACATATTTGGCAACGCAGCGGATACCGTTTCCGCACATGGCGCCCTGAGAGCCGTCCAGGTTGTACATATCCATCTCGCAGTCTGCAATCTCAGACGGGCGGATCAGGATCAGCCCATCGGAACCAATGCCAAAATGACGGTCGCTGACAAATTTTGCCACTGCGGCCGGATCCTTAACAGTCTCCTCAAAACAGTTTACATATACATAATCGTTTCCAATGCCGTGCATTTTCGTGAATTTCATAATAGTAGCCTCCTCTTGTTTCTGAATATTATACTTGTTTTTTCTGTTGGAGCACAAGACCCACATGAAAAAAACACGCAGTTTTTTTCCATTTGTTGCCTTTAATAGTATAGTATATTGGACAATTGTTATCGAAAAGTGAATTTTCCCTGTGGAATTCCGGTAAATTAGAAGTGGATTTTTGTATTTATGGATTTTATGTGCTTGCATTTTGTCAGAAACATGGTATCATAAAACAAAGTAATATGCATGGAGATGTATAATTATGCTGTACATTACGAATTGGACTGACAGAAGCAGAGAGACAGTTAACGTAAAGTACATAGAATTCAGGAGGAAGAAAAAATGAAGAGAAAATTTATGGCACTTGCACTTGCAGCAGCTATGACAGTTTCTATGACATCCGCTGTTTTTGCAGCAGATGAGATCAAGAGCGCAGATGATCTGGAGGGTAAGAAGATCGGTGTTCAGCTTGGAACAACCGGTGATGCAGACGCTACAGAGGTTAAAGACGCAACAGTAGAGAGATACAACAAAGGTAATGACGCTGTTATGGCTCTGAAACAGGGTAAGATTGACTGCGTAGTGATCGACAGCGAGCCTGCCAAGAAATTTGTTGAGAAAAACGATGATCTTGAGATCGTTGAGGATATTTTTGATAAAGAGGAGTATGCAATCTGTCTTTCCAAAGATAATGCAGACCTTACCAAAGAGTTTAACGAGGCTCTGAAGGCTCTGAAGGATGACGGAACTCTGGATTCCATCAGAGATAACTATATCGGTGATGATGCAGGTAAGACACCATATGAGACTCCTAAGGATGCAGATCACTCCAAAGGAACTCTTACCATGGCAACAAACGCAACCTTCCAGCCATACGAATACTATGACGGAGATAAGATCGTAGGTATTGATGTTGATATCGCTCAGGCTGTCTGCGACAAGCTTGGATATGAGCTGAAGGTCGAGGATATGGAGTTTGATGCGATCGTAAATTCTGTTAAATCCGGAAAAGCTGATTTTGGTGCTGCAGGAATGACAGTAACAGAGGATCGTAAAAAGAGCGTTGATTTCACTGATCCGTACACAACTGCAGAGCAGGTTGTTATTGTAAAGAAATAATTTTGCACAGAGAAATCAGAGGATTCTGAACGGATAAGCTGAGAAACAGATATTCGTTGCAGGGTTCAGTAGCGAATGATCAGGTTCCGGATATCCGGGTATGTTTTCCGGATTTCGGAACCTGTAGTTTTGGAAAGGGTGGAAATTTTGAGTCTTATTGAACAGTTTCAGTTTAACTTTCTGGACGACAATCGCTGGCAGTTCATTTTGTCCGGTCTGAAAAATACCATCATCATTACTTTTTTTTGCTGTACTTCTTGGTATTTTTCTGGGATTTGTCATTGCTATTGTCCGTTCTACACATGATAAGACAGGTAAGCTTAAGATCCTTAATGTGATCTGTCGTGTTTATCTGACGGTGATCCGTGGCACACCAACGATGGTACAGCTGCTGATCGTATTTTATGTTATTTTTGCAACCATAGATCCGGGTAAGATAGTCGTTGCCATTATCGCCTTTGGTATGAACTCTGCTGCATACGTGGCTGAGATCGTCCGTTCTGGTATCATGTCTATTGATCAGGGACAGTTTGAGGCAGGACGGAGCCTGGGTCTTAACTATACACAGACTATGATCAAGATCATTCTTCCGCAGGCGGTCAAGAACATTCTGCCGGCTCTGGGAAATGAGCTGATCGTACTTTTGAAGGAGACATCCATCAGTGGTTATATCGGACTTATGGATCTGACCCGTGGCGGAGACATTATCCGAAGCCAGACCTACAGTGCACTGTTCCCGCTGCTGGTAGTAGCTGCAATCTATCTTGTGATCGTTTGTTTCCTTACCTATCTGGTAGGAAGACTTGAAAGGAGGCTGAGAACCAATGAGCGTAAGTAATGAAGTGCTTCTGGATGTACAGGGACTTGAAAAGGCCTATGGCGGCAATCAGGTTCTCAACGGGATCACCACACAGATCCGCAGAGGTGAAGTAGTAGCCATCATCGGACCATCCGGCTGTGGTAAATCCACATTTCTCCGTTCTCTGAATCTCCTTGAGGAGCCAACCGGGGGAAAAATCCTCTTTGAGGGAACCGACATCACAGATCCAAAGGTGGATATCAACCGTCATCGCCAGAAGATCGGAATGGTATTCCAGCAGTTCAATCTGTTTCCTCATAAGACAGTAAAAGAGAACATCATGCTCGCACCGGTGACACTGAATCTTATGAGTAAGGAAGAGGCTGAAAAAACGGCACTGGAGCTTCTGAAGCGAGTAGGTCTTCCGGATAAGGCAGATTCCTATCCGGACATGCTTTCCGGCGGTCAGAAGCAGCGTATCGCCATTGCAAGATCTCTTGCCATGAACCCGGACGTGATGCTGTTTGATGAGCCTACATCTGCTCTTGATCCGGAGATGGTAGGAGAGGTCCTGGAATTGATGCAGGAGCTTGCAAGATCCGGCATGACCATGGTTGTGGTAACTCATGAGATGGGCTTTGCCCGCGAGGTGGCAACCAGAGTCCTCTTCATTGATGAAGGAAAGATCCAGGAGGAAAATTCTCCTAAGGAATTCTTTGCAAATCCAAAGAATAAGAGACTTCGTGAGTTCCTTTCAAAGACATTATAATGATATTATAAATATAAGAATATTAAAAACGGATGCTTTATCCTCCTGTGGAAATGCTGCAGGAGATAAAGCATCCGTTTTTTATAGTTACAGAATAGTGACGTAGTTATTTCACCGGCTGGTTCAGATCACTGTAGGTTACATCCTCAAAGGGGAGAGAGATGCGTTCTCTTCTGGCAGAGGAAAGGTAGATTCCTTTTACCATTTCCAGGGTTTTTCTGCCTTCCAGTCCATCGATGACAACGGGGAGATCCTCACGGACGGAACGGTAGAAATCACGGATCTGCAGGTGATGGCTGCTTCCCCAGTAATCAGGACCCACATTTGTGGTTTCATAAGTGTTTCGGATCTCGGCATAGGTGCCGTCCAGCTCGTAATAGCCCATGTCCTGCTTCAGGCCCAGGCGTCCTTTTTCGCCGATCAGCTCAATATTGATCGGGGAATCGGTTCCGTAAATGTTGCATGCATAGAGATTATAAAGACAGCCGTTTTTGAACATGATAGCAGCGTCTGCGGCATCCTCAACCTTTACAAAATGATGAACATAATTATGAACACTTCCGTCGATCCATTCCACATCGGAATCCAGCATATATCGAACACGGTCAATGCTGTGGATCGCCTGGTCGATGAGAACATCGCCACCCTCTTTGTCCCATGTTCCCTTCCAGTCACTTCCGCTGTAATAGTCGAGCGGACGGTTCCAGGTCAGATAGGAACGGGCGGTAAGGATCTTTCCGAAATCACCCCGCTGGATCATTTCACGGAGCTTTTCCACACTTTTTGTGTAACGGGTCTGGAAGATAACACCCAGCTTTACATGAGTTTCTTCAGCGGTACGGATCATTCTGTCTGCATCCTGAAGACAGGTGGCGATGGGCTTTTCGGTAAGGACGTTAATGCCGGCTTTCATGGCTTTGATGGCCATGACCGGGTGCAGGAAATGCGGCAGACAGAGATGTACCACATCAATATCCTTATCCAGGATCTCATCAAAGTCCGTAGTCCAGGAACAGTTAAATTCCTCTGCAAAGGAACGGGCAAGAGCGGGGTCCTTATCGACAGCATATATTAATTCTACTTCGTCGCTGAGACGATGGAATGCATCCGCATAAGAGACAGAAATACGGCCGCAGCCTACAATAGCAGCTTTCAGTTTTTTTCATGGCTTCCTCCTTATATCATCCGATAAAAATTCGTCAGATCCTGATTTGTAAAAGAATAGTGGATATCAAAAAAGTATTTCATGGCTCCGTTCAGGAACGAATCGCTCTGGAGCTGAGAGTAACGGACGGTCACATTATCTACCATCCTGCGAAAACCTGTTTTTTTCAGGTCTTCCCGCACTTCGTTGAGAAAATATTCGCCAAGAGCAGGGATTTTTCCGCCGAGAACGATCAGAGATGGATTTACGGTACTGATCAGATTACTCAGGGCGATGGACAGCTCCCATGCCATCTCCTTTACCATGCAAGAGCGGTTGGATCGCGGAAAGTGGCAGCCTTTCCCAGATCTGAGAAGGTGATTTCTGAAAGTGCGCTTAAGGATGGAATCTGTCCGAATTCCGGGATCCTGTTTTTCAGAGCCTGTTCCGAGATCATAACCTCCAGACATCCATGATTTCCGCAGATACATTCCGGACCGTGAGGATCAATGGAATAATGGCCGAATTGGGTAAAAGATCCGCTGGCAGTTCCGAGCATACTCCCTTCTGTGAAAAGGGTGGCACCGATGCCGCGACCGAAATTGAGAAAGGCAAAATTTTTCTCTTTTATATTTCCATAGACCTTTTCTGCATAGGAATAGCAGGCAGTATCATTGAGAAGATCTACCGGGTATCCCGGGAATGCAGTCTTCAGAGATTTAATGATCTGAGTGCTTTCCATGGAAGGCAGATTCAGGGTCGTGGAATATACTTCATTGCTGGAGGCATCGATCATGGCAGACATTACTACACAGATGCCAAGGATACGATCAGGAGCACAGTGTTCCAGAATGGATTCCCGGAAACAGGAGCAGGAGCATGCAACGTGATTTCATCTTCGGAAAGCTTTCGTGCTTCGTGAAAGACGGAAGTGCCGGCAATGTCTACCAGATAAGCCTCTACAGTATTCTCATGCCAGTTCATGACAACGATGTAGTAGCTGTTCATCCGTACCTGAAGACAGTTCGGCTTACGTCCGATGCTGTCGGATTCTCCGATACCGCTGTCCACGATGAATTCCCTTTCGATCAGTTCGTCTACAAGAGTAGATACGGTTGTCTTGCTGAGCTTCGTCTGTTTGGCAAGGTGTGCTCTGGATATTCCGGGACTGGAATAGATGGAAGTATAGAGCCGTTTCATATTCGTGTTCTTAATAACCTGCTGATTGACAAGTTTCATAGTTTCTTTTCATCTCCAATCCTTTAAAAATAAACGGTACCGAAAAAATGGTAAAGTCTCCGTACTAAATATATCCTATCATAGATGCAGAAAATAATCAACATGTGGCTGTACAAAGAAAATAGTGATTATCATGAAAGGAAAGATAAAGGAAACTGACAATTACAAAGAAAATACAACATAACACAGATATTTTCATCGAGGATTTGCAGAAGAACTGGAATAAATAGTACGGCGAAAGGATTAATTGACTTTATATGTAAAAAATGCACAAATAAACCAAGAAATATTGTTAATTATACAAGAAATGCACATTAAATGGCGAAAAAGCAGGAAAGAATGTTGACAGATACGGCAAAGGGTGCTATCCTAAATCCAAGCTAAGAACGGCAAAAAAGAGAGCTTACAGCAAAAAACACAGATGTTTCTGCAGAAAGCTTTTATTTTTTGGAATATTAGTTAGGTCACTGGACAAATAAAGAGAGGTAGAGAGATGAGAATAGGCGTGATTGGATGCGGCGGAATGGGAACGACTCATTACTTATCCCTGAAAGTCTTATCAGAAAAAGAGGATGATGTTGAGGTAGTTGCTCTGTCTGACTGCAGAAAAGAATTTCTGGACAAGGCGGCATCATACTTTCCGGAAGCTGCCACGTATGAATACGGAATGGAACTGCTTGAAAAGGAACAGCTGGATATTGTACATATCTGTCTTCCAAGCTATCTGCATGCAGAACATGCAGTAAAGGCGCTGGAAAAGGGAATGAATGTACTGGTTGAAAAACCGGTATGTCTGACTGAAGAGGATTGCCAGATGCTTCTTGAAGCAGAAAAAAAGATCCGGGAAGAAGGTTATGGTAGGCCAGGTAGTACGTTCCTTTGAGGAATATAAATATCTGAAGGAAGCTTACGACACAGAAAAATTCGGAAAGCTGAAATCTATTACTATGGAACGTATCAGCGGAGATGTGAAATGGGGATTTGAGGACTGGTTCCATAAGGAAGAAAAGAGTGGTTCTGTTGTGCTGGATCTTCACGTGCATGATCTTGATTTCCTGCGTTATATGCTGGGGGAGCCGGACAGCTTCCAGGTAAATGCCAGCAGATTTGAAAGTGGTATGATCAATCATATCATCACGGAGTATGAATTCGGAGATGTTTTTGCTGTAGCAGAAGGTATCTGGGATGAGTCACCGGCAATGAAGTTCCATGCAGCGTTCCGTGCACATTTTGAGGATGCTACGATAGAATTTAACGGTGCCCAGTCACCGAGCCTGACAGTATATAAGAAAGACGGAACTGTGGAGACGCCGGAACTTAAAGCTGAATATGAAGGCGAAAGTGATGTGGCGGGGATCAATGTTTCCAATCTGGGACCATATTATACAGAAATCAAATATTTCCAGGAATGCGTCAGAGAAGATAAACCTGTAGAGGTTGCTCCTCTGATCGAAGGAGTAAGATCCGTACAGCTTGGAATTAAAGAGTGGAATGCGGCAAAAGAGTACGTAGACGCACACGAAAGCAAATAATGAAATTTTCACTGAAGGCAGTGAGAAAAATAAAAAAAGCTATTCAAAAGGAGGATATGCAAATGAAAAAAAGAGTGATTTCTATTCTGTTATCAGCAGCAATGATCTCATCAATGGTAGTCGCAGGAGGGGTAACTGCACATGCCGAGGAAAATGTAACACTGAATGTATTTGATGCACATGCTTATGGTCTGGATGAGTATGACGAGATGGTAAAAGCCTTCGAGGAATCACATCCGGGTGTGACTGTTGACGTACAGCATGCAGCTAACGATTATGACACACTGCTTCAGTCCAGAGTAAACTCCGGAGATACACCGGATGTATTTGATGCTGAGGCCGGAACAAAAGCGAAAATGTACTATGATTACGCTTATGACTGGAGCAATGATACAGAGGTTCTGGACAAATTCAATGAGGACGCTGTAAACCTTGGAAAAGATGATGAGGGAAATGTAAAATCTCTTCCATGGACCTATGAGAACATGGGTCTGATCTACAACAAAGACTGCTTTGAGAAAGCTGGTATCGACAAGCTTCCGACAAACATGGATGAGCTGGAAGAGGCATGCAAGAAGCTGAAGGATGCAGGCATCACTCCGTTTGCGCTTGCTTCAAAGGAAACATGGGTATTAGGACAGGTTGCAACACATTTCATGATCGACAAAGACAAAACAGCTGCTGAGACAGTAGATGCGATCAAATCCGGAGAGACATCATTTGCAGATATGCCTAACTGGGAGAACCTTTACAAGTTTCTTGATCTTGCTGTAGAGTATGGTCCGGATAAGCCGCTTGAGGTTGACTGGGAGACATCAGAGAATATGCTTGCAAACGGCGAAGCAGCTATGATCCATATGGGTGACTGGTGCCAGTCTACACTGGATTCCTTTAATCCGGATGCAAATCTTGCATTCCTTCCATTCCCGGTAGGCTCCGGTGAAGATGATGCAACTGTATTATCCTCCTGTAACTGGACTTATATTGTAAACAAAGATTCCAAGAATCTGGATCTTGCAAAAGAGTATTGTGAGTTTATCCTTACCTCCGAAGAAGGCCAGAAATGGATGGCAGAAGGTGTAGGCGCTGTTCCTGGTGCAAAGTCTGATATGAAAGTAACCGGCGCTCTTGCAAATGATGCTAAGACCTATATCGATGCTGGAAAGACAAACGGCTGGATCCACACAATTGCTCCTGGCAGCTACGCAGATGAGTGTGGTCCGTATCTCCAGTCCTACATGCTTGGAGATATGAGCGCAGATGAAGTAACACAGCTTTTCCAGGATTTCTGGACATCTGCAGAATAACAAGGAACTCCAGGAGCCGAAGAGAAACAGATTTGTTGATTTTGGGCTGACGGAATGTAACTGACAAAAGAGGGAGACAGGCAGCAGGTTTGCCTGTTTCCCCCAATATAAACCAAAGAAAAATTGAATTTCTGGAGGGGATAGGATTGAA
>ENA-OPZM01000235-OPZM01000235.1-human-gut-metagenome-genome-assembly--contig:-NODE-235-length-24102-cov-3.062273_pt1 | contig 24102 bp, 31 predicted proteins | sample MGYA00242478_ERZ504493 | MGnify/ENA primary metagenome ERZ504493 (study PRJEB26092, sample SAMD00036227) | human gut metagenome | host: Homo sapiens | study: EMG produced TPA metagenomics assembly of... | reverse complement strand
TATCTCTCGTTTTTACTGCTTTTGGTTTGTTTAAACCGTTCTTTAAATGTAAAGAAATTTTCGAGAATCGTATGTGTTTCACTGTTTAGTTATCAAGGTTTGTTGTGTCTGTCTCTCAGACAGCTCGCTTATTTTATCTCATTCTCAACTGTTTGTCAAGAACTTTTTTAATTTTTTTGAAGCATTCAGTCTCCAGAAAAATTAAAACGGAGAAGGAGGGATTTGAACCCTCGCGCCGCGTTAACGACCTACTCCCTTTCCAGGGGAGCCCCTTCGGCCAGCTTGGGTACTTCTCCAAATTGCCCTACTTACTAAGTAGTTCTGATATTCATCTCTGTCGTTCTCAGCGACAGGTGATATTATATCTCGTATATTTTATATTGTCAAGTACTTTTTTTAACTTTTTTAAAAAGTTTTATTTTGTACTTAACAAGCGGAGAGAGTGGGATTCGAACCCACGCGCCCTTGCGGACAAACGGTTTTCAAGACCGCCTCGTTATGACCACTTCGATATCTCTCCATATAATGTTTTTCAACATTTTTTGTGCTGTTTTGTCAGCGCATGTTGTATTCTATCATCAAATATCCCCCTGTCAATAACAAATTTGATATTTTTTTCAAAAAATTGGACATATAGCTTCAATTTCTGCTATATGTCCATATTTACTGGGATTTTCACCCGGTTCTACTCTCTGTTTTCCTTCAAAAATGCCTCCGCAACCACCAGATCTTCCGGCGTTGTGATCTTGATATTGCGATAAGAACCTTCTGAAAAGCGGATTTTCACCCCTGTCTCATGTTCTGCTACCATGCATCATCTGTGATTCCGGTCATTTCCTTCTGCCGAATACTGGTATATGCGTCATAAATCAGCGAGTACTGAAAGATCTGCGGAGTCTGGACGATCCATACACTGCTGCGATCCGGAGTTTCACTGACATTCCCATCCTCATCTGCGATCTTAACTGTATCCTTGGAAGGCATGCCTGTAACACTGGCACCTGTCTGTTCTGCTGCCATAAGTCCTCTTTCAATGATCCCATGATCAATAAACGGTCTGGCACCGTCATGGATCAGTACATACTCTGTGTCTTTACACGCACAAAGTCCTTCATAAACGGAATCGTACCGTTCTTTTCCGCCGGATACTACAGCAGAAACCTTTGTAAAACCATATTTTTTCACGATTTCTTCTCTGCACCAGGAAACATACTCTTCCCCTGTTACCAGGATCACATCCCTGATCAACGGACTTTCCTGAAAACAGCGCAGAGAATAACAGAGCACCGGCATCCCGTCAAGCTCCATAAACTGCTTCTGTATTTTACTGTGCATTCTCTTTCCCTGGCCTGCTGCCAGGACAATAGCTGTATTTCTGCATTCTCCCATGATCAATTACCCCGGATTCTTTTATCTTTCGCCAAGCTTCAGGTTCGGAACCGCATTCAGATCCCAGCTGTGGCGTGTTCCCCTAATATATTCATAGTAAGCTGCCACTCCGATCATCGCTGCGTTATCCGTACAGAAGATCGGTGACGGACGGTAAAATTTGTATCCACGTTCTGTACATGCTTTTTCCATAGCAGTGCGAAGTGCTCCGTTAGAAGCAACACCTCCTGCAATGGCAACCTTTTTCATGCCAAAATCAGCTGCTGCCTGCATGGTATGCTCTACCAGTACATCAACAACCGCCTTCTGGAAGGATGCCGCGATATCTGCACGGTTTACTTCCTCACCTTTCATTTTTGCCCCGTTTAAATAATTAAGAACTGCGGACTTCACGCCGCTGAAGCTGAAATCATATGGATTTTCACCGATTTTTGCACGTGGAAACTCAATAGCATCCGGATTTCCTTCCTTTGCCAGCCTGTCGATCTTCGGACCTCCTGGATATCCGAGCCCAATGGCACGTGCAACCTTATCAAATGCCTCTCCTGCCGCATCGTCTCTGGTTCGGCCCAGGATCTCAAACTGACCGTAATCCTTCACAATAACAAGATGGGTGTGTCCACCGGATACAATGGCACAGAGAAACGGCGGTTCCAGATCCGGATGCTCAATATAGTTGGCAGAAACATGGCCTTCTATATGATGCACGCCTACCAGCGGCAAGTTTCTTGCATAGGCAATAGCCTTGGCTTCTGCCACACCTACAAGAAGTGCACCGACAAGCCCCGGTCCATAGGTTACACCGATAGCATCAATATCATCCAGAGTGACGTTTGCCTCGTCCAGTGCTTCCTGGATGACCTGATTGATCCTTTCTATATGATTTCTGGAGGCGATCTCCGGTACAACACCTCCATACAGTTTATGGATCTCGATCTGTGAAGAAATCACATTTGATAAGACAGTCCTTCCGTTTTTTACAACGGAGGCTGCCGTTTCATCACAGGAGCTCTCAATACCAAGAATTAATGTATCTTTCATTTTTTCAGTCCTCTTCAAAATTCAGTTCCACACTCTTCCCGTCTTTTCCCGGCCATGCCTTCGGAAAGATCTCACGTACTGTATCCATGTAATCATCCGGACGTACCAGAGAAGGGCTGTAATGGGTCAGCCACATTTCCCCCACTTCCGCATCACGGGCAAGAGTAGCCGCTTCACGAAACGTCATGTGTTTGTAGCCTTTTGCCTTTTCGATCTTGTCATCTTCACCGTACATTCCCTCACAGATAAAAAGATCGGAGTCTTTTGCATTACGTAAAATAGACTCTGTCGGTCTGGTATCTGTGGTATAGGTAAGCTTGATCCCTTTTCTCGGCGGACCAAGCACCATATCCGGTGTGTAGATCCTTCCTTCATCCTCAACGGTCTGTCCCTTCTGCAGCGGATTCCAGAATTTCAACGGGATCTCATGCTCTCTGGCACTGTCAGGAGAAAATTTTCCCTGACGCAGGATCTCAAGGGTATATCCATAGCATGTAACATTATGGTTCACCCGAAATGCAGTGATCCGGTAACCATTCAGTTCCAGAACTTCCTCCGGTTTCGTGATCTCGATAAATTTAATTTCAAAGGGCAGCTCCGGTGCGATCACACGAAGTGCGCTTACCACACGTTCCAGTCCTCTTGGGCCTACCAGAGTCAGCGGTTCTGTGCGGTCTGCATTTCCCATAGTCAGAAGGAGTCCCGGAAGTCCGCTGATATGATCCCCATGATAATGGGTAAAACAGATCACATCAATAGGCTTGAAGCTCCAGCCCTTTTCTTTAATGGCCACCTGGGTGCCTTCCCCGCAATCGATCATCAGACTGCTGCCGTTATAACGGGTCATCAGTGCAGTAAGCCATCTGCGTGGCAGCGGCATCATTCCTCCGCAGCCAAGTAAACAAACATCTAACATATTTTTCCTCTTTTCCTGTTCTGTGGCAAAGTTTAGCATACTTATCCCGTACAGACAAGTACCTCTCCCGGGTAAGCCTATTCAGAAACTGCAGTGCGTGTCATAAGAACAGCATCCTCTGTGGGATCTATATAGTATCCCTTTCGCAGGCCATCCCGCACAAATCCCTGACGTTCATAAAGCCGGATCGCAGTCTCATTTCCTGCCCGGACCTCCAGATGGATCATGGTGATCCCACGCTCTTCTGCCAGACGGATCATGCTTTCCATAAGGAAATTTCCGATTCCCTCTCTCTGACGGTCTCTGCGGACAGCCACATTGGTCACATCCCCCTCATCCAGCACCGTAAGAAGACCGCAATATCCCAGGATCCGGCCCTTTTCTTCCACAACAAGAAACATCCCATTCTCTTTCATAAGAAATGTCAGAAATCCCTCTTTTGTCCAGGGGACTGAAAAAAGCTCCTCTTCGATCTCCATAACCTGATCCAGGTCATCCACAAGCATTTCTCTTAAGATCATGCGTTTTCCCCTTCTGATCCTTTTTTCAATTTCTGGGCACGCTCCCGCTCAGCCTGTGAGACACGGAGATAATCCGGTTTGTGCTCAGCCGCTGTCTCGGTTCTGCCTTCTTTATAATAAAGGATACCTAGTGCACCTACAGCACCTGCTCTCTGTCTGGAAAGATGGGCCGGTGCAAAAGAAAACGGTACAGTAAGCATATCTGCGATGGTATTTTTAAATACCGGGACTCCGTCTCCGAGGAATGTTTACGGCTTCTCCCATATCATTCAGCATGGAAAGAAGCTCCTCGATTCCCACTGCCATCTGATCCTTTACCGTCATGAGCCTGTGGTCCTCGTAACGGTAGATTCCCGTATAAACCTGCTTTCTTCTGGCATCCATGATCGGACAGATCAGCCGTTTACATCATAGAGATTATAGCCAGTGCCTCCACTGTCGGAATCCCGACCAGTGGTTTGTCAAGGGCAAGTCCAAGTCCCTTGGCTGTGGCAGAGCCAATACGGAGTCCGGTGAAAGAGCCGGTCCCTTGGCTACCGCAATAGCGTCAATAGTCTTCAGATCCAGCTCTGTCATCTTCACGATCTCATCCAGCATGGGAAGAAGAGTCTGGGAATGTGTTTTCTTGTAATTAACTGTATATTCCGCTACCAGTGTATCGTCCTCCACAACGGCTACAGATGCCACGATTCCGGAACTGTCCAGTGCCAAAACTCTCATTCTGTCTTTTCTCCTCTCTCCTCAATGGTGATCTTTCTGTATTCAAAACCCTTCTCAAGATCTTTTTCAATGGTAACTTCGATCCTTTTCCGGCAGGATCTCCTCAATGAGCTCCGCCCATTCGATCAGACAGATTCCCTGCCCGAAAAAATAATCATCGTATCCGATCTCTTCCATCTCTTCCAGATCCCCGATACGATATACATCAAAATGATAAAATGGCAGACGTCCGTCTTCATATTCCTGGATAATGGTAAATGTAGGGCTGTTTACAGGTTCTGTAATTCCAAGACCTGCTGCCACTCCCTGTGTAAACACGGTTTTTCCAACTCCGAGATCGCCTGTCAGTGTGTAGATTTGTCCCGGTTTCGCATTCATTCCGATCGTTCTTCCGACCTCGAATGTTTCCTCAGGATCATGCGTTTCTATGACCATATTTTCCACCTTTTTCTTGCACAATTATTCTTTGCATATTATAATAGAGCGAACAGCGAAATACAATACTTTTTGAAAAGGAGTGCGAAAACTATGGCAAATCCTATCGTTACCATCACAATGGATAATGGCGATGTAATGAAAGCGGAATTATATCCGGAAGTTGCCCCAAACACAGTAAATAACTTCATCAGCCTTGTAAAAAAAAGGCTTTTATGATGGCCTGATCTTCCACCGTGTCATCAACGGCTTTATGATCCAGGGCGGATGCCCGGACGGAACCGGTATGGGTGGCCCGGGATACAGCATCAAGGGTGAGTTCTCTCAGAACCGTTTCAAAAACGACCTGAAGCATACACCAGGTGTTCTCTCCATGGCAAGAGCCATGAATCCGAACTCTGCCGGTAGCCAGTTCTTTATCATGCACAAGGCTGCTCCGCATCTTGACGGAAGCTATGCTGCATTCGGTCAGATCATTGAGGGTATGGATGTTGTAAATGCTATCGCAGAGACAGACACAGACTACAGTGACCGTCCTCTTGACGAGCAGAAGATCAGCTCCGTGACTGTTGATACCTTTGGTGTGGATTATCCGGAACCAGAGAAATGCTGACAGGCATAATTTTCTGAAATAAAAAAAAAGCCCCGCGAAGAGCAGACTGTAACGCAGATCATCTGACCTCTTCCCGGGGTATTTTTATACCGACATTCTCTTTTCTTTTACTTTTCGAAGGTCTTCACTTCTCCGTTTACTTTTGCAAAATACAGCTCTGCATCCTTCTCAAGTCCGGCTCTTCCGTTTGTTCCCTCTGTGAGCGTCTTCTTTACCTCTTCGATCTGGTCATCCGGCACCAAAAGTTTCAGGACAACCTTATCGGTATATTCGGAATCCAGGATCGGCAGACTTCTTTCTCCTGCGATATACTGGATCTTTCCGATTCCTGTATAATCCGTCGTCACCTGAAGGGATATCCCATGATGCTTTTCAATGACAGTACTTGCCGCCAGTCCTGCCTGGACTGCACCGGAATATGCCCGCACAAGCCCTCCTGTCCCAAGAAGGACACCTCCAAAATATCTGGTCACCACAATGGCTGCGTTATAGATCCCAGCTCCCAGTAGCACATCCAGCATAGGCCTTCCGGCTGTTCCGGATGGTTCTCCGTCATCACTGCAGCGGGTGGCTTCCCGGTTCATCCTACGGAATATACATAGCAGTTATGACGTGCATCCCAGTATTTTTTTTTCATTTCTTCGATAAAGGCAAGGGCCTCTTCTTCAGTTTCCACAGGACGGACGGTTGCGATAAAACGGGATTTTTTTTCCACAAGTTCGCCTTCGCCGCCTTCGTATATGGTTTTATAATGTTCCAGCATGGTTTACGCCTCCGTTATCTGTATCCAACCCCTCTGTTTCAGGCAGAGTTTTCTTCATTGTATAATAATTATCTTCATTGCACAATGTATAAGATATCATGAATTGTGAAATTTTTTTTAAGGCTTTATTTGGCTTTCCATATTTGTTATAATAAAACGGATTATAAAGGAGGAATATTATGAACTACGGAAAAAGATCCACTTCCAAGAAGCGGAATGCTCTGATCTCCCGTACTTCCATGCTGGAAAAAAGAGCACATGTTTCGTTTATCCGGGTTTTATTTACAGCTCTGATCGCAGTCTGCGTCATGGTTGTCTGCCTTGGTATCGGCTCCTTCCGGGGCGTGATCGCCGGAGCACCTGACGTCAACGATGTGGATATTTCACCTCTCGGATATGCAACCTTCCTGTATGATGACCAGGGAACACAGATCCGACAGCTTTCAGCCCCTACATCCAACCGTCTTCCGGTCTCCCTGGACCAGATCCCGGTCAGTCTGCAGCATGCAGTGGTAGCCATTGAGGATGAGCGTTTTTATGAACATAACGGTATTGATGTTCGCGGTATCGCACGTGCCGCAATGAAGGCGGTCACCACCGGTAACTTTTCCGAGGGTGCCAGTACCATCACACAGCAGCTTCTGAAGAATAATGTTTTCACTGACTGGACCAACGAATCCACACAGCTGGAACGTTTCACACGTAAGTTCCAGGAGCAGTACCTTGCTGTACAGATTGAAAAAAAATATGACAAAAATGTGATTCTTGAGAATTACCTGAATACCATTAACCTGGGTGCAGGTTCCTACGGTGTACAGGCCGCTTCCAAAAAATACTTTAACAAAGACGTATGGGATCTGAATCTTTCTGAATGTGCCACACTTGCCGGCATCACGCAGAACCCTACCAAATTCAATCCGATCACCAATCCAAAAGCGAACTCCAAGAGACGTAAGGAAGTCCTGGATCACATGCTGGATCAGAATTACATCTCACAGGATGAATATAATGCAGCACTGAATGATGACGTTTATTCCCGTATCCAGGCCGCACAGCTTGAGAACACCGAAGAAGAAAGTACTGTTTACACGTATTTCGAAGATGAGGTTACCAATCAGGTCATCAGCGACCTGATGAACATTAAAGGATATACCAAGACACAGGCTACCAATCTTCTTTACAGCGGTGGTCTGAAGATCATGACAACCCTGGATTCCAACATGCAGCAGATCCTTGATGAGGAATATGCGAACCCTGATAACTATCCGGCCAATGTTCAGTATGAACTGGATTATGCACTGACTGTACAAGGTCCGGATGGAAAACAGACCAACTACAGCAAAGAAATGCTGCAGCTGTATTTCCGCGATCAGGATCCGGAATTTGATCTTCTCTTTGATTCTCCTGAGGAAGGTCAGCAGTATGTGGATCAGTACAAGGCCAACATCCTAGCAGACGGAAGCACCGTAGTATCTGAGCGTGTAAACTTTGCGCCACAGCCACAGTCTTCCATGACTGTCATTGACCAGCATAGCGGTTACGTAAAAGCCTGATCGGAGGCCGTGGCGAAAAAACAGCCAGCCTGACCCTGAACCGTGCCACTGATACGACCAGACAGCCTGGTTCTACCTTTAAGATTGTTTCCACCTATGCACCGGCGTTAAACGAAAAAGGCGATACACTTGCTACAACCTTTATGGATGAGCCTTACGAATACCCAGACGGATCTCCTGTCAACAATGCCTCAAGAAGCTATGGCGGTGAGACCACCATCCGTAAAGCGATCCAGAATTCCATCAATGTTGTAGCTGTTAAATGTCTGGAACAGGTTACCCCGGCTCTCGGCCTTAAATATCTGGATGATTTCGGTTTCACCACACTGGCTCACGGAACTGAGGCAGATAAAGATGCCAACGGAAATATCTGGAGTGACGCCAACCTGGCTACTGCTCTTGGCGGTATCACCAAAGGTGTCAAGAACGTGGAGCTTTGTGCTGCATATGCAGCCATTGCCAATGGCGGAAACTATATCAAACCGATCTATTATACACAGATCCTTGATCATGACGGAAATGTTCTGATCGAGAACTCCTCCGTTTCCAGATCTGTGATCAAAGACAGTACTGCTTATCTTCTTACAAGCGCCATGGAAGACGTTGTAAAAAAAGGTACCGGTACCGCCTGCCAGCTGGACAATATGACTGTAGCCGGAAAAACAGGTACTACAGAGGACTACAATGACCTGTGGTTTGTAGGCTACACACCGTACTACACCTGTGCAGTATGGTCCGGCTATGACAACAACGAAAAAATTCCGGAAGATGCCCGTAACTTCCACAAAAACCTCTGGAAAAAGGTTATGACCCGTATCCACGAAGGCCTGGAGGACAGAGATTTCGATATGCCTTCCAGTGTGGAAAAAGCCAGTGTCTGCGCAGAAACCGGTCTTCTTCCCAGATCCGGATGCCCGACTATCACAGAGTATTTTGATATCTCCAGTCTTCCCACCGAATACTGCGATCAGCATTTCTACGGCAGCAGCGATTACGATGAAGAGGACTATTATTATAACGAAGATACGGACGCCGATACCGATGCAGCAGCTGAAGCGATTCCAAGCGCAGCTCCGGACAGTACTGACAGCACCGACACTGACAATACTGACAATTCCGATGACGGTTCCGATAATACCGGTGATGATACTGACAATTCCGGAACAGACGACAACACCGGTGGTGATGACGGCAGCTATGATAACAGCAATGATACCGGTGGCGATGACACCGGCGAAGATCCGGTAGAATATTATGAATGATCTCCATTATAGGTATCTTTCATAAACAACATATAAAAAAAAGTGGTTTCCTGAAATATGGAAACCACTTTTTTACTTTTAATAACTTCTTACTGTCTCGCAGTTTATCAGTTCAGGCAAGTCCCACCCACCGCTTATTACTTTTCGCAATTGAAGCAGGGGACTTCCCTGGTTCGGTTAAAGTACCATCCTGGCTGCACCGTAGATTCCTGCATCATTGCCAAGTGTCGCGATCACGATAGGAGTATCCTTGCAGGATTCAAAAGCATACTCTCTGTAATATTTCCGGATACAGTCAATAAGCGGCTGTCCGGCCTTGGAAACTCCTCCGCCGACAACAATGGTCTCCGGATCTGTCACACAGCAAATAATGGCAAGAGCACCACCCAGCTGCTCTCCGACCTTTTCCATGGTTGCTACAGCTACCGGATCATTCTCCTTAAATGCGTCCAGAACTGCTTTTGCTGAAATCTCTCCGGCATCTCTGAGAACACTGTTCTCACCGGAAGCTGCAAGCTCTTTTTTTGCCATGCGGACAATTCCGGTCGCAGAAGCATACTGTTCCAGACAGCCCCTGTTTCCGCAGTTGCAGGCTTCTGTTTCATGATGATCCACATTGGCATGTCCGATCTCGCCGCCGGCACCATGATGTCCGGTCACGATCTTTCCGTCAACAATGATACCACCGCCTACACCTGTTCCAAGTGTTACCATGATCACATCGGAGGAGCCTGCTGCAGCACCCTTCCATGCCTCTCCCAATGCCGCTACATTGGCGTCATTTCCGGCTTCAGCATGAAGGCCTGTAAGTTCTTCCATCTCTCCAACAACGTTCTTATATCCCCAGTAGAGATTTACTGCACATGATACTTCTCCTTTGGAGTTTACCGGTCCCGGAACACCGATTCCGACGCCTTCCACATCCTCTTTGGAGATACCCTTTTCTTCCATCTTGGCATTTACTGCTGCTGCCACATCAGGAAGAATCTGATCTCCATTATTTTCTTTACGGGTGGGAATCTCCCATTTCTCAACAAGAGTACCATCCGTGCGGAAAAGTCCGCATTTTACAGTTGTTCCACCTACATCGATTCCAAAACAATATGTTCTCATTTCTTACCCTCTCTTATTCTTCGTCATCCGGATTTTCTCTTTTTTTCGCAAGATTTGCCTGTACACGCTTGTACAGAGCCTCTGCCGCATTGTATCCCATCTTCTTCTGTCTGTGGTTGACAGCCGCTGCCTCAACGATGATCGCCAGGTTACGGCCCGGACGGATCGGAAGAGAATGGCATACCACCTTATTTCCAAGGTACTCTGTATACTCCTCATGCAGTCCAAGACGATCGTATTCCTTGTCTCTGTCCCACTCCTCAAGCTTGATCACAAGATCGATAGACTGGGTATCCTTAACGCTCTCAACACCGAACAGTGTTTTTACATCAATGATACCGATACCACGAAGTTCGATAAAGTGACGTGTGATATCCGGTGCAGATCCCACCAGTGTTACGTCACTGACCTTACGGATCTCAACAACATCATCACTGACAAGACGATGGCCTCTCTTGATCAGCTCCAGGGCTGCCTCACTCTTACCGATACCGCTCTCACCTGTGATCAGGATTCCCTCGCCGTAAACATCAACCAGCACACCATGAATCGAAATACATGGTGCAAGCTGCACGCCCAGCCAGCGGATGATCTCTGCCATAAAGCTGGAAGTTGTTCTTTCTGTCACGAATGTCGGAACATTATATTTAACAGCCAGATCGATCATATCCTGAGACGGACGGGTCATGGTACTGAAAATGACACATGGGATCTTGCTGGAAATGAAACGTTCATATTTAAAACGTCTCTCCTCCTCATTAAGCTGCATCAGATACGTATACTCTACATATCCGATGATCTGAACTCGTTCATTGGCAAAATGCTCCAGATATCCGGTAAGCTGAAGCGCAGGTCTGTTGATCTCCGCAGTCTTGATCACGATGCCTGACAGGTCGATCTCCGGAGTCAGATTATTAAGCTCCAGTTCCTGTACCATTTTTGTCAACTGTACACCCTTCATACTTTTGTCTCCTTTTCGCTGAAAGTTTGCATTCTCACTGCCGTTTTACCGGGGCGTGAGACACCTTATCTTCAATTATACACAATCACTGCTGAAACTGCAATGCAGCATCAGGATTTATGAAAAAATTCATAGACCTGACGGGCGCTTCTGGCATTCATGCTCTCTGTCTGTGCCAGTTCTTCCTCCGATGCATCCCGGATATTTTCCACAGATTTAAATTTACGCAGAAGGGCTTTCCTCCTGGTATCACCGATCCCCGGGATATCATCCAGGATAGAATGGACCTGTTCCCTGCTCCTGAGGGAACGATGGTATTCAATGGCAAACCGGTGGGCTTCATCCTGGATCCTGGTGATCAGGCGGAAGCCTTCGCCGGATGTATCAATAGGGATCTCCACATTGTTGAAATACAGGCCTCTCGTCCGATGATGATCGTCCTTGACCATACCGCAAACCGGGATGCTTATCCCAAGCTCATTCAGCACCTTCATAGCTATATTTACCTGCCCTCTTCCACCATCCATCAGGATCAGATCCGGAAGCCTTGCAAAGCTGTCAAATTCGCCGTTACTCTCATGAGTGAACCTTCGGGTCAGAACTTCTTCCATGCTGGCATAATCGTTGGGGCCCTGTACCCATTTGATCTTGAACTTACGGTAATCACTGCGTTTGGGACGACCTTTTTCATAAACTACCATGGATCCCACAGACTCAAAGCCACTGATATTTGAAATATCATAGGCTTCCATGCGCACCACATTTTTCAGTCCCAGCCATTCTTCCACCTCGTGAACAGCTCCGATGGTTCGTCCTTCCTCCCGCCTGATCCGTTCTCTGTCCTTGGCAAGTACCATACGGGCATTTTCCAGGGCAAGTTCTACCAGCTTTTCCTTTGTTCCCTTCTTCGGGACCCGGATGTGTACCTTCTGCTTTCTTCTTCCTGACAGCCACTCCTCTATGATATTTGCATCTTCGATCTCACACTGCAGCATGATCTCAGATGGGATAAATGGCGTTCCCGCATAAAACTGTTTCAGAAAGCTTGAAAGGACCTGCGCCTTTGTATCGCCTTTTGCCACACGGAGATAAAAATGATCTCTGCCGATCAGCCTGCCATCCCGGATAAAAAACACCTGGACAACCGCATCCTGATCCCTGAGGTCTTCACTGTCATCCATTGCTACTGCAATGATGTCCCTGTCCTCCTGCCCGTAGCCGGTGATTTTCTGCCGTTCCCCGATCTTCCGGATACTGCTGATCAGATCCCGGTATTCCATAGCATCTTCGTAGCGCATTTCCTCCGAAGCTTTCTGCATTTTTTCCATCAGCTCACTAATGGCGTCCTGAAAATCTCCATTCAGAAATTTGATCACCTTATTGATATTCTTTCGATATTCTTCCTGGCTGATATACCCTGGCAGGGTGCCTTGCACTGTTTCATATGATAGTACAGACAGGGCCGGTCCTTTCCGGTATCTCTCGGAAGACTGCGGTTGCAGGAGCGTACCTGATACAGTTTCCGCACCAGTTCGATCACGTCCTTTACTGCTCCGCCGCTTGTATAGGGGCCAAAATATCTTGCCTTGTCCTTTTTCATTCTCCTGGCAAAAAGCACTCTCGGGTATGGCTCATGAACTGTCACCTTAATAAACGGATAGCTCTTGTCATCTTTGAGCATGGTATTGATATTTTGGACGATGTTCCTTGATAAGATTACACTCCAGCACAAGGCTTCCAGCTCCGAATCCGTAATAATGTACTCAAATCTGGTAATATGTGTAACCATCCGTTCAATCTTGGCACCTTTATTACGACTGCTCTGGAAATACTGACGTACACGATTCTTAAGGCTTATGGCTTTTCCCACATAGATGATCTCGTCTTTCTCGCCATGCATGATGTAAACTCCCGGTTTTGCCGGAAGCTTCTTTAATTCTTCCTCGATTATGAACATACTTTATTCTCCTGTTTTACTATTACAGTAATAAGAAAACCGGGATTTCTCCCGGTTTTCTTATGATCTGTTTTATGCCTGTGATCCCGGCTTTTCTTCTGTTTCTGCATGATCGCTATCTGTTGTCTGAGCAGATTCTTCTGTTTTCTCCGGTGCCTGCATATCCTCTGTCAGTTCCTGTCCGGATATCTCCGGTCTGACTGAACCGATTCTGTACTTTTTGCAGCCTCGTTATTTTCCGCGATCATTTCAATATCCTGTTTATTGGACACTTCTTTTTCATCCTCGGAAAGTACCAGATCATCCAGATTCTCCGGGATATCCAGGCCCTGCTGAACTGCACGGAGGATCTTCATGAACTCTTTGCCTGTAATGGTTTCCTTGCGGATCAGATATTCCGCGATCTTATCCATCTCTGTTCTGTGACTTCCAAGGATCCTCTTGGCTTCCTCATAGGAATGGTGGAGAAGCTTCATCACCTCATGATCGATCTCTGTTGCGGTATCATCACCACAGTTTAAAACTGCTCTTCCGCTGAGATACTGGTTCTCCTGTGTGGCAAGTCCCATCAGTCCGAACTTCTCAGACATACCATACTGTGTGATCATGGCTCTGGCCACCTTGGTAGCCTGCTCAATATCATTGGCAGCACCTGTAGTGACTGTGTCAAAAACAATCTCCTCTGCAGCACGTCCGCCAAGATAGCCTACCAGCATAGCTTCCAGCTCTTTCTTGGTGTTAAGATATTTTTCTTCCTCAGGTACCTGCATAACGTAACCCAGGGCTCCCATGGTACGGGGTACGATGGTGATCTTCTGTACAGGCTCCGCATCCTTCTGGAGTGCATTTACCAGTGCGTGTCCGACTTCATGGTAGGATACGATCCGGCGTTCCTGTTTGCTTAAGATACGGTCCTTCTTCTCTTTTCCCACCAGAACTACCTCTACGGATTCTTCCAGGTCCTTCTGTGATACAGCTTTACGTCCCTTCTTGACTGCAAGGATCGCAGCCTCATTGATCATATTGGCAAGATCAGAACCTACCGCACCGGAAGTTGCAAGTGCAATAGCTTCAAAATCAACGGTGTCATCCAGAAGCACGTTCTTGGCATGTACCTTCAGGATATCCACCCTTCCTTTAAGATCCGGTCTGTCAACGATCACACGTCTGTCAAAACGTCCCGGACGGAGAAGAGCCGGATCAAGAACCTCCGGTCTGTTGGTCGCAGCAAGGATCAAAAGTCCCTTGGATGTATCAAAGCCATCCATCTCCGCAAGCAGCTGGTTCAATGTCTGCTCACGCTCATCATTTCCGCCGCCATAGCGGGAATCACGGCTTTTACCAATGGCATCGATCTCATCGATAAATACGATACATGGAGCATTCTTCTTGGCTTCCTCGAAAAGGTCACGGACACGTGAGGCACCCACGCCCACAAACATCTCCACAAATTCCGAGCCGGAAAGAGAGAAGAACGGTACCTGCGCTTCACCTGCAACTGCTTGGCAAGTAATGTCTTACCGGTTCCCGGAGGACCTACAAGAAGTGCGCCCTTAGGCAGCTTGGCTCCGATGGCTGTGTATTTTCCGGGGGTTGTGAAGAAAATCCACAACTTCCTGGAGAGATTCCTTGGCTTCATCCTGACCTGCCACATCCTTAAAGGAAACGCCCGTTTCCTGCTGCACATATGCCTTGGCTTTGCTCTTGCCTACGCCCATGCCCATGATCCCGCCGCTTTTGTTCATGCGGCGCATGGAGAACATCAGAAGTCCGAACAAAAGCAGTGTCGGCAGAACCACGCTCAGGATCATTGCAACAAATTCACCAAAAACATCCGGCGGATCGGTCTCAAACTTGATTCCCTTTCCTTCCAGTCTCTTGGTAAGTGCTGTACTGTCTTCGGTCTTCGTGGTGTAATAGCTCATATCCTCGTACTTGGAATTCTTTTTCTTGGGTACGATCGTCAATGTACTGGACTGGATCGTTACTTCCTTAACCTGGTCCTTATCCACCATATCGATAAATTTATCATAGGAGATCTCACTGCTGTTATCCTTCAGCATATTGGTAAACAACGCGAAGCACACCAGTGTGACCAGGAGGCATATCAGAAAAGCCAGAATCGACTGATGATTCTTACCTGATCCCTGCCTGGGATCTTTGTTGTCAGGTCGCTTCCCGTCCTGATCATTATTCAGTTGATTATTCATTTTTTTCCTCCTCTTGTCATTTCTTTATTATAAAGAGAAAAACCATATAAATCAACTGCGAGATTACAAAAATACCATCGAAAAAACACCGCATTGGATATTGCCAGTGAACGTAAAGTTGTAGTATACTGTTCCCAGTGAATTGGAAAATTAAAGAGGAGAGGAAATCAGACAAATGAAAATAGGTTTTGATAATGACAAATATCTGAAAATGCAGTCAGAACACATCCGTGAAAGAATCGGTCAGTTCGGCAATAAGCTTTATCTTGAATTCGGCGGCAAACTGTTTGACGACTACCATGCATCCCGTGTTCTTCCGGGTTTTGAACCGGACAGCAAGCTCCGCATGCTGATGCAGCTTTCTGATCAGGCGGAGATTGTTATTGTTATCAGTGCCAATGACATTGACAAGAATAAAATACGTGGCGATCTTGGGATCACCTATGACGAAGATGTGCTCCGTCTTATGGATGAGTTTTCAAGCCGTGGCCTGTATGTGGGAAGCGTATGCATCACACAGTACTCCGGCCAGGAAAGCGCCGATCTCTTCAAAAAACGTTTGGAGAAACTGGGAATCCGTGTCTACAAGCTTTACCTGATCCCCGGCTATCCAAGCAACACTTCCTTTATTGTAAGTGACGAGGGTTATGGAAAGAATGATTATATCGAGACTACCAGACCTCTGGTCGTGATCACAGCACCGGGACCAGGAAGCGGAAAGATGGCAACTTGCCTTTCCCAGCTTTACCACGAATACAAACGTGGGGTAAAAGCCGGCTATGCAAAATTCGAGACCTTCCCGATCTGGAATCTTCCTCTGAAACATCCGGTAAACCTTGCCTACGAAGCTGCCACTGCAGATCTGAACGATGTCAACATGATCGACCCGTTCCATCTGGAGCTTACGGCAAAACTACCGTCAACTACAACCGTGACGTAGAAGTTTTCCCTGTTGTACAGGCCATGTTTGAGAAGATCATGGCAGCTGCCCTTATAAATCTCCGACAGATATGGGTGTCAACATGGCAGGTAACTGCATCGTTGACGATGAAGTATGCCAGGAGGTTCCCGCCAGGAGATCATCCGCCGTTATTATAAGAGCATGAACGCTCTGGTTTCCGGCTCCGGCACAGAGAATGAGGTACGTAAGATCGAGCTTCTTCTCCAGCAGGCTCATGCAGAGATCACTGACCGTAAGGTTGTTCCGGCTGCCCTCGAAAAAGAAAAAGCAACCAATGGCCCTGCCGCCGCTCTGGAACTTCCTGACGGAAAGATCGTATGCGGAAAAACCTCCGATCTTCTCGGCGCATCCGCTGCTCTTCTTCTCAATGCCCTAAAAGAGCTGGCAGGAATCGATCACGAACTTCATGTGATCTCTCCGGATGCCATCCACCCGATCCAGCAGCTGAAGACCAAATATCTGGGAAGCAGGAATCCACGTCTTCACATTGATGAGATCCTGATCGCCCTTTCCATGAGTGCCGCAACCAGCGATGCCGCACGCCTTGCCCTGGAACAGATCCCGAATCTCCGTGGATGCCAGGCTCATACTTCAGTAATGCTTTCCGATGTGGATGTGATCAGCTTCCGTAAGCTTGGTGTTGAGCTTACCTGCGAAGCCAAGGCTGAGAAAAAGAAAGAATATCAGAAAGTCTGATCTTATAAACACCAAAATCCCCTGTGCCGGATCTACGTACAAACGCTGAACCGTACAGGGGATTTTTTTGAGGGAATCTATAATCAATCAACTTGCCGATATTTTCCTATTTAATTCATCCTATCTTTCTGATAGACAATACCACCTGTTGTAAATTTCACAACACTTCCGTTTTCGACCATATGAAAATAGGTTCACCTTTCTGTTCTCCTGAAATATTTCTCAATTCCGTCACAATATATATTTATAATTTCCGGAGATAACGCATACTTTTTATAACAGTCTTTTTCTTTTTCGCAGACGTGGGCAGGAAAAAACGCTGCTTACTTTTTTCTGATTTTCTTCAATTTTAAAAGGCTTTCATAGTATACACGCAAAGAAGCAGATGGGGCAAGCGGACTTTTTCCAGGATTCAAATGTCCCCACACTTCCCAGGTGAGCATGATATCTCCTGTAAAAAGCCATCCTTTCTTCTCCTCAAACAATGCAATACACCCCAGGGTATGACTGGGAACTTCCAGAACTTTAAGTTTTTTATCTCCCAGATCAAAGATATCCCCATCCCTGACTGTACAGATTTTTCTTGCCGGTCCGGGATTCCACATTTCAAACGAAAATCCCTCTTTTTCAGGAATTTCAAAGAACATGAGCTCAGACATTTCTCTCAGCTCCTGGTCTACGATCTGATGGGAAAAAGGTTCGTCATACCTTCCCACACATACTTCTTCAAATTGATAATTTCCTGAATTATGATCCACATGAGCATGAGTATTTACAACAATCAGAGATTTTTCTCCACAAAGTTTCAAAACTTCTTCTTTTAAATCGGTAAGTCCCAGTCCCGTATCCAGAAGAAGAGCTCTTTCTGTTCCATTTATCACATACATAACCGTCTTATCTATTTCATTGATCGCCCACAGATCTTTTTCCAACGGAATGATCCTGAATAACTGCATCTTCATTCCTCCTTTATTTTACAGCTCCCATTGTCAGTCCGCTTGTAATATATTTTTGTGCACAGATGTAAAGGATAATTGTGGGAATAATACACAAGGTAAGTCCTGCAATAAACAGATTCCACTGTGTGCTGGTAGCACTTCTGAACATGAAAAGATTTACCGTCAGCGGTCTCAGTTCACTGTCTCCAATGAGAATACTGGGAAGCAGAAAGTCATTCCAGGACCACATAAAAAACAATACACCAATGGTAACCGTTGCTGGTTTAACAAGTGGAAATACGATCTGCGTCATAATTCGAAAAACTCCACATCCATCTATTGCGGCTGCTTCTTCCAGCTCCCGAGGTACATTTTTCAAAAATCCCGTAAATGTCAGAATTCCAAACGCACAGAAGAATCCAATATCAAGAATGATAATTCCTCCAAGGGAATTGGTAAGATTGGTATTTGTAGCAAGTACAGAAATAGGAATCATAACTGCATGAAACGGCACGATCTGTCCGAAAACAAAATACAGATACAGATTCTGTGAGATTTTCCCTCGAAGATGTGAGATTCCGAAAGCACCGGCAAACGATACGAACAGCCCTCCCAGCATAGCTCCCAATGTAATCACAACAGAATTTTTTAATGCAACTAAAAAATTCATGCTTTCCATGGCATTTTTAAAATTATCAAGATATAAAGACTTTGGTAATGCCAGAAAATCAGCCGCAATTTCCGGACTTGTTTTAATTGAATTCATAACGATCCACAATACCGGTAAAATAAAAATAAAGCCTAATATAAACATTGCTGCGGTACCTGCAATTTTCTTTTTCCATGTCATTATGACTGCACCTCTCTTTTTCTAGTAATATTAAGCTGAATCAAGGAAATTGCTGCTATGATCAAAAACAGGATCACCGATTTCGCACATCCATACCCCATATTAAAAGTTCCAAATGCGTCATCATAAATATTCATGGCGATCGTCTGTGTTGTTTTTGAAGGTCCGCCGCCGGTTAAAGCGTAGTTAATATCAAATGCTTTAAATGCATTTGCAATAGATACAAACAGATTGATCGTAATCGTTGGCATCAGAAGCGGAAGCTGGATTTTTATAATACGATTCAGTCCCACACATCCGTCAATGCATGCCGCTTCCATCACATCAAGAGGAATCGACTGCAAACCTGTGATGTAAAGGATCATCAAAAATCCCAGCCCTGCCACACGGTAACCACTGATACCGCCGCAAATGCTGCCGTTGAACTCCCGAACCAGCTAAACCCTTTTACTGCTTCCGAATGTAAAAGTTCTCCAATTATTGGCGTTACTTTCTGAAAAATAAATGTCCACGCCAGGGCGATCATAACTCCACTGATAATATTCGGAATAAAAAAGAACGCCCGGATCACTGGCTTACCGAAAATATGTGTATTCAACGCCAGAGCTATAAAAAAAGCCAGTACATTGGTCAGAACAATCGTAACCACTGCAAGTTTAAACGTCAAAAACATAGATTGTATAAAATCTCTATCATGGACCAAATCGACAAAGTTTTTTTATTCCGATCCAGTTATGCGTTCCTTTGATCAGATTCCAACTGAAAAACGAATTCGGGATCGTTCCAAAAATTAACGGTCCTGCCAGCGCAAAAGTATAAATACATAGTGCCGGCAGCACAAGAAGGAAATAATATTTTTTCTGTTTTCTGTATAAAATGTCCGACATGTTTCCTACCCCCGTATATAGCAGGCGGACTTTTAAAAGTCCGCCTGTTTTCCTGTGTGTTTATTCTTCTGCAAGCTTTTTAAATCCTTCATCAAGAGCATCCAGTGTCTGATCTTCATCGGTTATTCCTGCAAAATATCCCTGAACATCATCGCCCAGAACATCGCTTGCTCCGCTTGGAAGCTGATTCCACAAAGTACTTCTGACCTTTCCTGCATCCATATACGCTTTCAGATCTTTATAATAATCCTTACTTGCAATTTCATCATCTGCTTCAATGTCCATGCAAGCCATAAAGCCGCCGTAGCTGTTGGTCACTGTTTTCAGCCAGTCCCCGCCATCTCCGATATAATCAAGCACTTCCAGGGCTTCATCCAAGTGTTCCCCGTTTGCGTTGGCCACGATCGCATCTGTTGCACATGCCACAACTTCTGCATCATCTGCGTTATCACTTACTGGAACTGCAAAAAATCCGATGGAAGATCCTGTGTTACACTTCCTACAGAAATCGTTGCCGCATCTGAAAGAAAGATCATTGCTGCTTCCTGGTTTGCAAATGCATAAAATCCTGTGGCCGCATCCGAATCCATATAATTCTGTCCGGAATTTTCTTTCATAAGATCCATAAAATCAAAGACTCTGTCTACGCCATCCACCTTAAAGCTTCCTTCTCCCTTATTCATGGAATCCAGCCAGCTGTCGATCTTATCTTTTCCACCAAGTACTCCTCCGAATAAGGAGCAGAATTCCTGACTTACTGTCCAGTTATCTTTATAAATAGCGGTAAATGGTGTAATATTCGCAGCCTGAAGTTTTTCACAGACTGCTTTCATCTCATCAAAAGTTTCCGGCACTTTTTCAATTCCTGCTTTTTTAAAAAGATCTTTATTATAAAGTACACCCCACCATTCATACATCTGTGGAAATCCCCACACTTTGCCATCATAAGTAACTGCTTCTTTTGCATTGTCATAAAGTTTGTCCACAAACTCATGATCGCTTACATCTGCCAGCAGCCCGTTCTGTGCAAAATCATATACCTGAGAATAAGAACTTACTTCAAAAAGATCCGGCAGATCTTTTGCCGCTGTCTTTGCTCCAAGATACTGGTTATAATCTCCGGACTGCATCTCCACAGATAATTTTATATTATCATGAGTCTGATTAAACCCTTCCGCTGCTTTATTGTAAATATCCGCAGCTCCGGAAGTCCACACTGCCATCTTGATCTCAACTACATCGTCTGCATTTTTCAGATTACTTTTTGCGTAAACCGGCATCACTGTTCCAACAAGCCCCATTGCCATGAGCGCTGCCATTGCGCACGCTGTCACCTTTCTTCTCTTCATTTGTAAACCCTCCGTTCTTTTTTGATGAACTCATTATATTATAATTTTTAATATCAAAACAGTGCACACTTCTTGACATTATGTGTCACTTTTCATAATATGTATTGGTTTTTTTTTGCTCATCATTATATAATAATGCCAAAAGGAGGGGTAAGAATTGTTTTCTATTACTGCAAAATTTAAAGAACACTCTATAAAATTTCGAATTCTTGTCATCGTTCTTCCAGTTGTGATCCTCAGTTATATCATTTTGTTATCTTCTTTTTATATGATTTATGTAAAAGAATCCCGTAACAATATTCTTCTGGAACATGAAAAGAATACTCTGTCTATCGCCAAAAATACAGCCAGTTATTTTTCCTCACTGAACTCCAACATTGATCTGCTGCTTTACGGAACAGAAATTCAGTCTCTGATCCATTCCTATGCAGACAAAAAGCTCAGTCCGGAAGAAGTTCAGTCCCAGTGTAACACCCTTTTCTCCACATATCTTTTAGGTGCTCAGTCTAAAATTCAACGGGTTTATATTGTTCTGACCGATAATGGGATTATTTCCAATCAGACTATTTATAATTCCACCCTGGAACAACAGGAACAAAAACTGGAGCAGCTCAGTGAGTATCTAAAACAACCAAAGGGAACCCTCTGTTATTACTATTCTCCAAAGGAACCTTATACCATCACTGCTGCCAAAAATATTTTTGATATCCAGAAGCCGGAAAAAAAAGATCGGTATTTTACTGACTGAGATCAATATCCGGTTTATGGTGGATATGATCACGGAACATCAGGATTCCGAATATAGTTATTATTCCCTTTTTCAAAATAGTGACCTGGTATATACAACTTCCCCCTACGCCCCATCCGTCACAGCCAGCATGAATATGAATTATCACTCCCACAGGGGGAACAATAATTTTTATGCCATCCGCTATTCTGTAAACGATTTCCTGCAAATCGGAGGGCTTCTCAACACAACCGGCGCATTTCATTCGATCAATCGTGTATGGCGTCAGCTACTGGTTATTTCCATATTTTTTCTCTTGATACTGGTTTTCGCCGTTATTCAGATTTCAAGAACCATATCCCAGGAATTTCAGGTTTTTATCACCAAATTAAAACAAACTTCTGTTGCCGATGAAACCGCCCTGATCCACACAGTTTCCAGCAACGAATTTTCTGAGCTGACAAAGGAATACAACCATATGCTCCTGCGCCTTCAGGAATCCGGAAAGAAAATCACAGAACAGCAGATTCTTCTGAAAAACGCAGAGCTGAAAACGCTTCAGGCACAGATCAACCCACATTTTCTTTACAATACCCTGGACTGTATCTCAAGCCTGGCATCTCTTGAAAAAACAGCGCAGATTACAGATATCGTTCCAAAACTGGCTGATATCATGCGAATGAGCATCAAAGGCCCTGATCTTCTTCCTATTTCAGAACGATCTAAATTACGTAAGAGAATATTTGGATATTCAGAAAATGCGTTTCCAGGATCGGCTTCTTTTTTCTGATCGAATGCAACGATTCCATGGAAGATCTGTATATCCCAAAACTGATCATACAGCCGGTCGTTGAAAACGCTATCATACATGGTATCAGTGAATCTGTGGAAAATGGTTTTCTTTCTATTCAGTTATTTACTTTTAAAGACGATGTGCTGATCAAAGTCTATAACACCGGCCCCCTGTTTTCTCACCAGGTAATTGAAAAGATTCACTCTGTGTCACAAACTTCTTTTTCTGACCAGAAAAGCATTGGCCTTATAAATATTCAGATGCGGCTACGGTCCCAATTCGGAAATTCCTATGGACTGCTTCTTGAAAATATGGAAGACCGTACTTCTGTATGTGTTACGATCCGTATTCCACAAATACATCAAAGGGAGGACCTGACAAAATGAAAATTCTGATCGTTGATGATGAAAAGATCATCCTGGAAAAACTTAAAATGTATATTTCACAGATTTTTACAGAAAAAGAGAATATTTTTACTTCTGACAATGCAGCAAAAGCACTGGAGATCATATCCTCCCGGCAACCAGATATCATTCTTACGGATATCCGTATGCCTGGAAAAGACGGCCTGTATATTTCTTCTTTCGTGCATAATAATTTTCCAGATAAGATCGTAATACTGATTACCGGTTTTTCTGATTTCAAGTATGCACAGACAGCGATTAAAAACCATGTTTTCGATTATATCCTAAAACCAGTAGACGAAAACGTCCTGAAAGAATCCGTATTGAAAGCTATACATACTATCACAGAACGGAAAATCAGCGATCATGCGCAAAAAATATGAATCCTATCTAAAAGAAAATATCAGAAATCTTCAAAAAGATTTTTTTTGAACGATTGCTTTTCAGGAACACCACTTCCCTTTCTTCTTCTTTTCATGAAGAAGTCACCATGCTCCGCCTGGATCATATTAAAAGCTATTACCTTTTATACTGCAAATGTTCTACAACAATTTCAAAAGATCTGGAAAAAGAATATTACTTTACGCATATCGCCGAACATTATCTTCAGGAACAGATTCCGGGAGCTCTTATTTTTTTCTTATGGAAACGCTTTTGTATTCCTTATGTCCGGACATTGATGAAAAACAACTTACAAAAATAACTAATTTCATACACGGGGAACTGAAAAAGAATCACGTTATCATGTCCGCAGCCATCAGCAGTCACTCTGAGAATCTGTCTGAAATTCCCCTGCTTCGAAGCCAGACTGTAGAAATTTTTAACACCCTGAAAAATTCCAGTCATTTTGTCATGCTCTACCGTGATCTGGAAACCAACCCCGTTGCTGTCATGTATGAAAAATCCAACTATTTTCAGGTTCTTCTCAATTCCCTGTCTTCCGGTGACAAAACAATGATTCAAAAGCATTTTGATGAGATCTCCCAGTTTTTCACCCGGCAAACTCCTGATGAGTTCAACTAGTTTCATGTATAGTTTTATGA
>ENA-OPZM01000234-OPZM01000234.1-human-gut-metagenome-genome-assembly--contig:-NODE-234-length-24124-cov-14.507230_pt1 | contig 24124 bp, 20 predicted proteins | sample MGYA00242478_ERZ504493 | MGnify/ENA primary metagenome ERZ504493 (study PRJEB26092, sample SAMD00036227) | human gut metagenome | host: Homo sapiens | study: EMG produced TPA metagenomics assembly of... | reverse complement strand
CCCGCGTTCGTCACCGTTTCGACGATCTTCTTCGCCGATTGGTCGATGACCTCATGGTCATAGGACTTAAGCCTGATGCGGATTTTCTGTCCCGCCATTGCCTTCCGCCCTTTCTAGCGATTCGTTAGTTACTGTTTACCAGCCTGCTTCTCAAAGGGCACCGGCGCAGAAGACCCCCGAAACCGTGGAAGTTCCGTGGTCATACCACATCAGTGCGCAGCCATGCAGTTTTCACTCTCGTGATCACTGTGCCACGCTCGCTTTTTTAATTCCAATTTGCGAGCCCTAAAATCAGGCAACTTCTTTATTTAAGCATCAGGGGTAGTCTTAAGAAATCCTCGCGTGTCGCGGTCTCAAGTCCTGTTTTCAAGTCCCTGAAAACGAATGAGATGCACATTGCCGATCGTCTGTTGCGATCATAATGCAGCATCATCCGAAAATGCTTTTCCACATATAAAAAACGAGGAATCCGGTTGAACGAATCCAACCAAATTCCTCGTTATCTATGATGCTTGCCGATATAACGCAAGCACCTTATATGTAGGTCACTGCTGATGGCCTATACATGAAGCGACTCATGCACGCTCGGAAGCTTCTTCCGTGGCGGCCTCGCCCTGACGCTGGACGCGCAGCTTGTGTCCTTCGGCCTGGCTGACGCCGTAGTATGCGGCGATGGCGATGTCCTTCATATCCTCGATCTGCGGGATACGCGGATTTGCCGGAGCGCACTGATCCTCATAGGCACGCATGCCGATCTGATCGAGGATGGACCAGAAGTAGTCCTCGTCCACACCGCACTCCTGGAAGCTCTTGTTCATGCCGAGCTTGTTGTCACGGTAGTCCTCGACGGCCTTGGCCAGGTTCTCAACGCCCTCTTCCGGAGTCTTGCCCGGGTTCACGCCAAGGTTCTTGGCGATCTCCTGGTAACGTTCCGGAGCGATGTACTTGTTGTACTTCGGCCAGCTGGTCGGTTCCTCCGGAATGGAGCCGTTGTAGCGGATGACGTACGGCAGCAGGATGGAGTTGGTACGACCATGGGCAACGTGGCACAGAGCACCGATGGTGTGGGCCATGCCGTGGCACATGCCGAGGAATGCGGAGCCGAATGCCATGCCGGCCATGGTGGCGGCGTTGTGCATCTTCTCCTGGGCCTTGATCTTGTCTTCACCCGGCTCGCCGTTGACGGACTCGGCGAGGTTGTCCCAAATCAACTTGGCCGCGTGCAACGCCATGCCATCGGTGAAATCGTTGGCATAGACGGAGACGTAAGCCTCGAAGGAGTGGGTCAGGGCGTCGAAGCCAGCATCGGATGCGAGCTTGCGCGGCTGGGTACGCGCCAGCACCGGATCGACGATGGCGACGGACGGGGTCAGCGCGTAATCGGTGATCGGGTACTTGTAGCCGGTCTTGTGATCGGTGATCACAGCGAACGGCGTGACTTCGGAACCGGTGCCGGAAGAGGTCGGGATGCACACGAGCTTGGCCTTCTTGCCCAGCGGCGGGATCTTGAAGGCGCGCTTACGGATATCGAAGAACTTCTCACGCACGTCGGAGAAGGAGATTTCCGGGTGCTCGTACAGCAGCCACATGATCTTGGAGGCGTCCATCGGGGAACCACCGCCGACGGCGATGATGGTGTCCGGCTCGAACTCCTCACGCATCATGGTGGCACCGCGCTCGACGGTTTCGACGCTCGGCTCCGGCTCGACGTAGTCGATGATGCGGAAGGTCACACGGTTGGAACGTGCGCGGAGCTGGTCGATGATCTTGTCGACCACACCGAGCTGCTCCATGACCTTATCGCACACGATGACGGCCCTCTCGATGCCGTACATGTCGCGCAGGTACTTGATGGCGTTCGGCTCGAAGTAAGTCTTGGCCGGAATCTTGAACCACTGCATGTTGTTGTTCCTCCGAGCGATGCGCTTGATGTTGAGAAGGTTAACTGCCTGAACGTTGCCAGACACGGAGTTGCCGCCGTAGGAGCCGCAGCCGAGGGTCAGCGACGGTGCGATGGCGTTGTAGATGTCGCCCACGCCGCCGAGGGAGCTCGGAGAGTTCCAGATGATGCGGCATGCGTGCATGCGCTGGCCGTATTCGCGGACCAGAGCCTGATCGTTGGTGTGGATGGCTGCGGTGTGGCCTGCACCATGCTTGAGCATGGCTTCGCACATTTCGAAGGCCTGTTCCTTGTTGTCGGACTTCAGCACGGCCTGGACCGGAGCGAGCTTCTCCATGGTCAGCGGCTCGTTCTCACCGACTTCCTTGCACTCGGCGGCAAGAATGGTGGCGTCTTCCGGAATCTCAAAACCTGCGGCCTTGGCGATGTACTGCGGGGACTTGCCCGGCACCACGGAGTTGAGCTTCGGGGTCTGGCCGGAATATGCGGTGCAGCCGAACATGTACTGCTCGAGCTTGGCCTTCTCTTCGTCGTTCACAAAGTAGGCCTTGCGGCGCTTGAGTTCCTTGATCAGCGGAGCGTAGACTTCCTTGTCGGCGATGATGGCCTGCTCGGTGGCGCAGATCATGCCGTAATCGAAGTGCTTGGAGAGCACCAGATCGTTGGCGGCGCGCACGATGTCGACGTTCTTGTCGACATATGCCGGAGCGTTGCCAGCGCCGACGCGAGGGCCGGCTTGCCGGAGGAATATGCCGCCTTGACCATGCCCGGGCCACCGGTGGCGAGGATGGTGGCGATACCATCATGCTTCATCAGGGCGCCGGTGGCTTCGATGGACGGGTGCTCGATCCACTGGATACAGTTCTCAGGAGCGCCTGCCGCGATGGCTGCGTCGCGCACGATCTTGGCGGCTTCGACGGAGCACTTCTGTGCGCCCGGGTGGAAGCCGAAGATGATCGGGCAGCGGGTCTTCAGCGCGATCAGCGACTTGAAGATGGCGGTGGAGGTTGGGTTGGTGACCGGGGTCACGCCGGCGACGACACCGACCGGTTCGGCGATCTCGTCGATGCCCATGACATCGTCTTCACGAATGATGCCGACGGTCTTCTGACCGGCAGATAGTTGGTGACGTGCTCGCAGGCGAAGATGTTCTTGGTGGCCTTGTCTTCCACCAAACCACGGCCGGTTTCCTCAACGGCCATCTTGGCGAGCACCAGATGCTTGTTCAGTGCTGCGACGGAAGCCTTGGCGACGATACGGTCAACCTGCTTCTGATCGAGCTTTTCGAAATCGTCAAGAGCCTTCAGGCCCTTCTTGACCAGAGCGTCGACCTCAGCCTCAGCTGCGGCGAGCTTCTCTTCCGGAGTCGGCTTGGTCGGCTCTTCCTTCTTTGCGTCTGCCACTTGAAGTCCTCCTCGATTCTTTGGGGGTTTGCAAAGTAGTTTCCCGTTATTCCATCCGCCTCGAAGCGGATGGACGCGTTGCTGGTCTTTTGTGACCTAGGACACACTTTAGTGAGTATGCAATATGATGTTCCACTGTGTCGTGTCGCAAGAGAAATGTTATCTTCTGTTCATTTAATGTTTAGATTGCGTTCTTTTATGGAATCAAAAAGCCTCAAAAACATCATTTTGAGCGTTTTTGTTGCTTTTTATCATAAATCACACACACTTTCTCAAGTCTCACCTCCATATCTTTTATAAAAGTATTTTCTATATGATATCAATCATATCGAGCTTTTACAAAGTCGATTTATTTATCTTGTTCGTCCAATGTATTTTTTCCGCCAGCCAGTAGGAGTTTCGCCTGTTTCTTCAAAGAAGCGACGATTGAAATTCGAAGCGTTACCATATCCGCAAGCGCGACGAATCGAAGCGACGCTTTGATTCGTGGTCGTCAGCAATCTGCATGCATGCCCGATACGCAATCGTCGAACAAAATCCGAAAACCCTATTCCCGCAGCCCTTTTGAACAGACGAGAGAAAGCCGAAACGCTCATTCCGGCCTGGCGGGCGGCCAAATCCATGCTAATTTCACCGCTCAGATGCGATGAAATGTACTCGATGGCATCATTGACCACACGTTCCGCACCACTGCATACAGCCGGATCGTATCCGGACGCAACCACCGTATAGGATTCATCTGCGGGGGCATGCGCGAACACATCCAACACACGAATCAGATCACTAACACGGCAAGCAAGACTATGTTCCTCCATGTTTTCCAGAATCGAACCGGCCTGACGAGCGGATTCACCGCTCAGCACCAATGCCTGCCCCGCACGTTTCAACACCATTGCAAAACCAGACGTTTCCGGAAATCCAGACATCAGCAGACGCATGGTTTCCGGACGCACATGGCACACCACATCACGCTGACGAAGCCGCTCCCCCGGAGCGATGTCGGACACCCAATTATGCGGAAGATTTGAACCAATCAGCGCAACCTGCCCGGCCTCATACGGAACAACGGCATTGCCCGCCATCATCAATCCGGTACCTTCCCGAATTAGATGAATTTCAATATGAGGATGATGATGCCATTTCGCCAACGAGCTTGGGTAGCCATGCTTCGCCCAACGCACCGAAGCCTGCGCGTCCGGCACAATGATCTCCAATACGCCAGAATCGTTCGGACTTCCACCTTTCGGCACGAATCCACCAAAAGAGGTCTGAGCCAAAGCCGCCTTCCCATGCCGATTATCGTTGACTTGTGCAACAGCCCCCATGACACAAACCCCTTTCGTCGTTCCGTAACGTGCGTAACGTCAGTCGTTTTTCACGGTAATCTGCAGCTTGATGTCTCCAGGACGCCCCTCGGCCATGCGATCGAACGCCGCCTGGGCATCCTCCATCGCATAGGTGTCGGTGATGAATGGCTTCAGATTCAGTTTACCGTTAGCCACGAGGTCAATGGCCTTCTGATACACATTGGCATAACGGAAGATATTTTCGATGCGCACCTCGGTAGCCTGCAGTTCCGTAATGTCGATAGCCACCGGATTGACCGGAATGCCAACGATAACGGCAGCGCCACCGGGAGCAATCAGCTTCCAGAATGTCTCGTATGACTTCGGCGAGCCCGAGCACTCGAAAGCCACATCAGCACCCCAGCCCCCCGTTTCCTCACGGACGCGCTCCACCAAATCCTCCTTGGTGAGATCCACCGGAATAATACCTGGAATCTGAGCCGCAATCGCCAGTTTGATTGCCGACACATCAGAAATCAGCACCTTGGAAGCACCACCTGCCAACGCGCACGACGCGGTCAGCATGCCGACCGTGCCCGATCCGGTGACCACGCAGACATCGCCCGGCTTGATACGAGCCTTGGTGGCGGACCACATGCCCACAGCCAACGGTTCAAGCAGCGCACCCTCACCGAAGCTCACATTGTCGGGCAGCTTGTAGGTGAACGCCGCAGGATGGTTCACCGTTTCGCACAGGCAGCCATCAATCGGCGGAGTGGCAAAGAAACGCACCGCAGGATCGACGTTATACATGCCCAGTTTGCTGGCACGCGAACTCATATCCGGAATGCCGGGCTCCATGGCCACACGATCGCCCACCTTGAAGCCTTCGACGCCAGGACCGACCTCAACCACCGTGCCGGAAGCCTCATGACCGAGAATCATCGGCTGCTCCACCACATATTTGCCCACGCGACCATGAGTGTAATAGTGCAGGTCGGAACCGCACACACCAACGGTATGCGGCGCGATCTTCAGCTCGCCTAGACCAGGTGCGGGGACGTCAGGCACCTCACGCACATTGATGACGCCCTGCTCTTCGAGAACGACTGCTTCATGATTATTCTCCTTTGTGGATAATGATGTTTTTTGAGAAAAATGATGATCGAGCAATTGATATTCAATTGCGATTAGTTACGCTCGATCGCGGCAATGCGATGGCCGCGATCGTCAAATCCGGGTTGATGAGGATGAATGCCGAACGTGACCAACGATCCGATCGCATAGCAGATCGCATACGTCCAGCACACGCCGCCGAATCCGATGGTGGAAACCAGCACCGTCGCAATCAGCGGACCGAAAAACGTAGCCAGGCCGGAAGCGAAATTATGCGCGGAAATCGCAGCACCCTTATGTTCCAACGCCAACGCGGGAAACACGGCTCCCATAGGAACGAAAGCGGAAATTCCCAATCCAAGAACAACCGCATCAGCACACATAAGCACCATATTCGCCCCGAAAAACTGCGGAATGTAATACATGCCCAGCGTGCCGATCACACAGAACCAGCAGCCAAACCAGCGCATTTGCCGCATCCAACCATGCGAATCGCCCATACGACCCCAGAACACATTGCCGAAAATGGTGACCACAAACTGGAATCCCCAAATCTGACTCCATTGCGAAACCTTAAACCAAGCGCCGCCACCATTGTTGGTAGTGGCTAAGTAGAGCGGCATGATGACGGGAAAGCCATACAACGTCAGATTGCAGATCACACGCACCACCGCAGCCAATGCAATTTGGCGATTATGCACCAGAATGGTGGCTCCTCGACTAAGCTCGCGCAGCTTGTCGGCATTGCTCATGGAAGAGGTGTCAGCACCCTTGCTTTTCGGCACCAGCAGCAGGCAAATCAGCAGTCCAGCTATAGAGAACGGCAACGAAAGCCACAGCGAGTAGTACTCGCCCACCAGCGGAATGGTGAAACTCGGCAAATATGCGCCGAATACGCCAATGCCGAACGAGTAGGCGGCCCAAAACCACCCCATAGCCGACGCGAGCTTGGCGGGATCGATGGTTTGCGCCATCAACACCACGAACGAGTAGATGAACAGCGGGTAGCCAACACCTCGCAACGCATACACGCCTAGCATCAGCGGATAGACGCCGCTCGGCAGCGCCACACCGACGAACAGCAGATGCAAAACAACCCAGGCGCTTGCGCCGATCAACATGATGCGTTTGGCACCGAACATTTCAGCCAGCACACCGGACGCCCAGCCGGCAAGCGCAGCCATCAGCCCGTACATGGTGAACATCAGCGACGATTGCGAAGAGCTGAATCCCTGGTCCACGATGTATTTGGACAAAAAGGTCAATTCAAAGCCATCGCCGGTCATGAACACCGCTATGGCGATCAAGCCGGCCAATAGCGTGCGCGGCAGACCTATCTTCATAACATGCCTCTTTTCTTGGTGGAACGTCGTTGTCACCGTCTCAACTTTTTTGTTGATAAACATATTTTCAACGCAGAAAAGTGGTAGAAAATCCCTTATACACGGCCATTTTTTATACTTTTTTGCAACACCCGTTATTTCAGACCAACACAAGACATAAGGAAAGGACTTTTATGAAGTAGTCTTGGAAAAGAAGTTGCGCAGGAAGGATCAACCAGTGAAAGCCCAATCCGCCCTATCGGTCAAAGAAGCCAATCTCAAGGCCATGACCGCGTTCATCTACACCCAAGGTTCAGCCACCAAGCAGATGTTCGAACACGAATTAGGACTCAGCCTGCCAACCATCACGCAGAATCTGCGCGCCATGGAGCCGACGGGCTCATCGTCAAAGGCGAGATGCAGCAATCCACCGGTGGACGCAAAGCGCAAATCTACGAATTCGCGGCACACTCCAGCGTGGCGATCGGCGTGCGCATCCAAACCACACAAATCACGCCATCGCCATTGATCTGAACGGCAAATCCGTAGCTACCAGACAGCGCACACTCCCCTATCGCAACAACGACGCCTACTACCAGCGCATGAATGGCATCATCAACGATTTCGCGCAAGAACTGGCGAAACAAGGCAGCACGGTACTCGGCGTGGCCTTCTGCATGCAAGGCATCGTGTCGGCAGACGGACAGTCGATCACTTTCGGCAAAATCATGGGCAACACCGGCCTGAAACTCAGCGAACTCAGCCACGGCCTCAACTATCCGTCGCTGATGATTCACGATTCCGACGCTTCTGCCATGGCGGAACTCTGGTTCGACCACAATCTGAAGGATGCCGTCTGCATCTACCTCGAACGACGCCCAGGAGGCGCGGTCATCGTGGACGGATCGCTCTACCAAGGGCCAAACCAATGCAATGGCTCAATCGAACATATGACGCTGATTCCAGGAGGCAACACCTGCTACTGCGGGCAACAGGGCTGCATGGACACGTATTGCTCGCCGGAAACGCTGATGGAGGACGGCGAAAGCCTGCCCGGCTTCTTCTCGGTATTGGAACAAGGCGAGCAGGAGCACCGCAAACGATTCTCGCAATGGCTGGATTATGTGGCGCTGGCGGTAACGAACATTCGCTCGGTGCTGGCCGGTGACGTGATCATCAGCGGTGAGGCAGCACAATATCTCGATGATGACGATATGGCCGGACTACGCGAACGCGTGGTGGAACATACGCCATTCGGCACCACGGATTTCACCCTGCGCAAGGGAATGGCACTCGACCATCAAGACATTATCGGCGCGGCCCTGCGTTTTGTGGAACCGTACGTACGCGAACTATGCGATATGTGACCGCTTTTACACATATATTAATCGCATTAATCGCATCGCTTGCATAACAAAAGAAGCGTGTTGCCGAACCCGTATATAAGGTTCAGCGCACGCTTCTTTGTTTTCTTCCGTCTGTTTCGCTTGCTGTATTTGTTTTCAGCGATTATTTGACGGTACTCATCTCATGACAGTTATTTGACAATCTGGCAGAATTCGATGGTTTCGCCGTTCGGTCCGTACACATTGAAGTAACGAATGCCGTGCTCCCAGAAGCTGTCGATATGCTGGATTTCGTTATCTTTGAAATTCAGTCCGAGTTTCTTCGCGTTGTCGAATGCGGCTTCGATGTCGGGAGTGTCGAATGCCCAGTGGTTGATGGCACCGGTGGTCAACGGAGCCGGATCCCCCTCCCACGTTTCGATGGTCAGATGGCCGTAACGCAGGAATGCGCAACGGTTTTCGCCGTTATGGAACAGTCCGGCCAATTCAAAACCAAGCTTCTTCGTATAGATTCAATGGTTTCGTCGAGATCCTTCGCCGGCATGCCGGAATGCTGCAGATCGGTAGTGAATTCAGACATCGCTTTCGTCATAAAATTACCTCCTGATAATGATGAATACGATTGATTTTTCCCTTTTGTGATTAGGATATGCGCTATGCGGCGATGCCGGCGGCGCATTTGCCGTCATATTGTGACGCTTTTTTGCTAATTCCAGGCTGTTCAGGACGAATAAACAGCGTCAGCACAAAAGCAAGCACGTACAGTGCCGCATACGCCCAGCACACACCCTCGTATCCGATGGCCGGCAGCAGAATCGCAGCAATGCCAGGACCTGCGAACGTGGTTAATCCTGCCGCAAGATTGTATGCGGACAATGCCGCACCCTGCTTGCCCTCACCGGCATACAGCGTCATAATCGTCGGCAATGACGAGAATGCGCAGGTACCGATGCCCACAATAATCGATGCAATGATCATCATCACCGCATTCGCACCAAACCATTGCGGAATGTAGTAGAAGGCGACGGAACCGACGGTCAGTATCGCACAGCCGAACCATCGCATTGGCCATACCCATCCGAAGCGGTCCATGAACCAGCCCCAGAACGTGTTGAAGATCAGGGTGACCACAAATACGAATCCCCAGATGCGCATCCATTCCTCGGTTTTGAAGATATTGATTCCACCATTGTGCGTAGTGCACAAGTACAACGGCATGATTACGGGGAATCCATATAGCAGCAGATTGTTGATGATGCGAATGATGGCGCAGATTAGAATCTTACGATTGGTGACGAGAATGGTCGCGCCTTCGGCAAGCTCCTTCAACTGTTCCTTACGACTTAATCCTTCGCCTTTCAGGACTTTGTTTTTCGGCACGAACAGGAAGCACATAATGGTGCCAACGATGGAGAACGGCAGCGCGAACCAGAATGTCTTGTATTCACCGACCAACGGCATGATGAAGCTTGGCAGATATGCTCCGAACACACCGATTCCTAGAGAAAAGCAAGTCCAGAAGAATCCTGTGGCCGATGCGAGGCGCGACGGCGAAATGTATTGCGCCATCAACACTACGAAGCTGTAAATGAACAGTGGGTAGCCGATGCCGCGCATCGCATACAGCCCGAGAATCAGCGGGTATATATGGCTGGGAATCGCCACACCCAGGAACAGCAGGTGAACGCCGATCCACCAGCATGCGCCGAACATCATGACCTTGCGAGCACCGAACATTTCGGCAAGCACGCCTGCGGACCAGCCGCCAAACGCCGCGAACAGGCCATACACCGTGATTAGCAGCGACGCTTGGGAGGAGCTGAATCCTTGATCCACCATGAATTTGGAGAGGAAGGTGAGCTCGAAGCCGTCGCCAGTCATGAAAATGGCGACGGCAAGGAACCCCAGCATCAGCGTTCGCGGAACACCCAAACGCTCAAGCACGCGGATCATGTCAGGCACCAATCTTGACGACAGCCTTGGAAACGCCAGTGATCTTGCCGTCGAGGAAGTCTTGCACCTGCTCGAGTTCAAGCTCATGGCTGATCAGGCCTCCGATGTTCATTTTGCCGGAGGAGACCAGCGAGATGGCATCGCGGAAGGTGAGCGGGTTGATGAAGGAGCCTTGGATGGTCAGCTGCTTCTTGTAAATGTCGTACGTGTTCATTTCGAAATGCGCCTCCTGCGGGCCGACGCCGAACATCAGCACCTGCGCACCTTTCTTGGCGGCAGCTACGGCCTGCGCTTGGGTCGCAGGAAGGCCGACGGCTTCGATGATTACATCGTAGGAATCTTCCGGAATCTGTTCGCGGGTGGTGTTGTACGTTTCGGTGACGCCGAACTGCTCCTTGTTACGCTGCAACTTTTCATCGAAAATGCCGGCAAGATCCACCTGATGCACGCCGTACGCCTGCAGAAGCTGGGCGAAGATCTGCCCCATGAAACCGTCGCCGATAACCAACGCCTTCTGATACGGGCGAAGTTCCAGCAGATCGAGACCATGCACCGCGCATGAGACCGGCTCAACGGCGGCGGCATCACGCAGGGAAACGTTATCTGGTAGCTTGTAGACCACACTTGCGGGGGCGGTGAATTGTTCCGCAAGGCCGCCGTTGCGGGTCACTCCGACCGCACTAAGATGGTCGCAGAGTTCAGGACGTTGCGTCAGGCAGAATTCGCACTGGCCGCAGTAGATGTTCGGGTCGACGGCGACGCGGTCTCCCGGCTTGACATTGGTGACATCAGCGCCGACCGCAGCAACGATGCCAGAATTTTCGTGGCCAAGTACGATCGGCGGCACCGCAGCGGCCGATCCGGGCGACCGTCATACAGGTCATGATCCGTACCGCACACACCTGCATATGCGGTGTTGATCAGCACTTCATCGGGTTCGATCTGCGGTGTTGGCATGTTCTGGATTTCGAATTTCTTGACACCGGTCAGTACAAGAGCTTTCATGATATGTCCTTTCCACTATGAAAGAGGTTCCGGCAGATCGTTCTGCCCGATGATTGAAAACTATACACTTTCTTAAATTCTTTTGCAAATCTCTTTTCATAAAGTTATTTGCAAAGCGTGTTGCCGCAGAAAATCAACGTTTTTCAACAACAATCACCATCACAATATGCACATCATCATCAAAAACAGCCAGAACGGCATCTCACCGGCAGAGCAGCAACCATCGATCTGACATGGGCGGAAATGGTCCCGACATAGTAAGTCAACAGATAATTTCAAAGTGTTTAGAATGAGGTTATGAAGAACCCACCTTTGCATCGTTACGCAACCCGCCCAGGCCTCTATTTCACCGACGATGGTGGCGCGGACGCCGTTGTCCGCTCAGAAACAGCAGACCAAGTGTGGTTTTGCGTACTTGAACCACTTGACCAACCGAGCGCCTTCTATGCCGACGCCGTACGTCTGTTCAACGAACCCGGACTCACGTTCATCGACCAGGCCAAAAAACAGCGCATCTGCACCAGACGCATCCCCTCGCTCAACCTTCGCGAAACACTGTTCCGCATGGACGGCCCCAACTACGGACTGTGGTACGTGCATATCCCCCAAGCCTGGGACGGCATGCAATACGGATACCGCGTCAACGGCCCATGGGATCCCGATCATGGCGTGAGCTTCAACCCGTACAAACTGTTGCTCGACCCCTATGCCAAAGGCATCGAAGGATCAATGGAGCTTGATCCCGGAGCGTTCTCCTATGAATGCGAGATCGTGAACGGCAAAGTCAAAGGTTCGCCATTCGGCCCGATGAGCACCATCGACTCCGTGGGGCGCACGCCAGTTTCCGTAGCCATAGACGACCGCGCCATCGACAAACACGCAGGGGAACCCTCGCACCCACACGTTCCGTGGAGCAAAACGGTTATCTACGAGCTGCATGTCAAAGGCTTCACAGCCAACGCGCTTGGCTTCCCAAAGAGCTTCGCGGCACCTATGCAGGTTTGGCACATCCGGCGACGCTCTCCTACCTGCAGGATTTGGGCGTCACTTCCATTGAGCTGCTGCCGATTCAAGCCAAGCAATCCGAACTGTTTCTGCAGGAACGCGGACGCGTCAACTATTGGGGATATTCGACGCTCGCTATTTCGCGCCGGAAGCCTCATACGCCACCAAGCGCTCCCAGGAGGCCGGTGCGGCCGCAGTACGCCAGGAAGTCATCGACATGGTACGAGCCTTGCATGAGGCCGGATTCGAAGTGATTATGGACGTGGTCTACAACCACACCTGCGAATCGGTCCGGAAGGACCGACCGTATGCTGGCGCGGACTCGACAATCTGGCATATTATCGACGCACCAAAGATAAGATCAGCCGCCTGTACGACACCACCGGCTGCGGCAACACGCTTGATTTCACCAACACGCACGTCACCACATTCGCCGTGGATTCGTTGCGCTATTGGGCCAAACGCATTGGCATCGACGGATTCCGATTCGATCTCGCGGCGACGCTGGCACGTCTCGACGGTGAATTCACCCGCTACCATCCGTTCCTGTATGCATTGCGTTCCGACATGCTGCTCGGCAATCTCAAAATGATCATGGAACCTTGGGATTGCGGTCCAAATGGCTGGCGCACCGGCGAATTCGGCATCCCCTTCGCCGAATGGAACGACAGGTTCCGCGATTGCACACGCAAATTCTGGCTGACCGACGTGGATCGCATGCGCGGTGGAGAATACGGCGAAATGACCATGCAGGAGATGGCCACACGTTTGTGCGGATCATCCGACCTGTTCGCCACCGATCCAGGCCGCGGTTCGACCGCGTCCGTGAATTACGTGGCATGCCATGACGGCTTCACCACAGCCGATCTGACCATGTACAAAACCAAGCATAACGAGGCCAACGGCGAAAACAACCGCGACGGAACAAACGACAATCATTCCGTCAACTTCGGTCACGAGGGCCCCAGCGGCGATCAAATCATCGTGCAGCAACGGCAACGCGCCACCATGAACCTGCTGGGTACGCTGCTGCTTTCGCTAGGCACGCCAATGCTGCTTGCCGGCGACGAATTCGGCAATTCGCAGAACGGCAACAACAACGCCTACACGCAGGATAACGACACCACCTGGCTTGATTGGGATTGGCTGTACAGTACCGAACAAACGCCGGAATTGAAGCAGTTCAATCTCACTTCCCGTTTAATCACATTGCGTAAATCCCGCGATTTGTACAATCATGAGGATTTCTTCACTCGCCTGAGCGAAATCGGTTTGCTGAAGAAATCCGATCGCGTGCATTGGTATTTGCCGAATGGACAGATGCCAAATGATGCGGATTGGACGAATCCTTCCGTCCGTTCGTTCGCCATGCAGCTGCTATCCCCCGACGAGCCAAGTCTGCTGATTCTGATCAACGGTTCCGATGAGGTCACGCGTTTTCATCTGCCGAAAGACATCGAATGGGAGATGGTCTGGTCCTCATCGGAGATTGTCGGCGAATATCCGGGATTGGGAACGTCCATCGAACGGGTGTCGGAATTCGACGAAGAATCGGAAAGCAAGCCCGCGGGCAGGCTCCGCAACCATCTGCACCGCATCAACATGATGTACTGGCAAATGAAAGACGATGCGGACAATCTGCAATCCGCCGATGATGGGCTGTCGGAAGATGATCCGACATTGTGGACGCTTCCGGCATTGAGCATCAGCGCGATGAAGCAGATGCCAACCATCTAAACGCCAGTCAAAATACCGTCTGGAATACCAAGAAACCCCTCGGAAGTCGAATTTCCGAGGGGTTTCGTATAAGCCGTAAAGCTTTAGCGCTTCGAGAACTGCGGAGCGCGACGAGCCTTGTGCAGACCGGCCTTCTTGCGTTCCACGACGCGAGCGTCGCGGGGTCAGGAAGCCAGCCTTCTTCAGGGCTGCGCGGTTCGCATCACGATCGATAGCGTTCAGAGCGCGGGCAACGCCCAGGCGGATTGCGCCAGCCTGGCCGGTGGTGCCGCCACCGTCAACGAGGACGATAGCGTCGAACTTGCCTTCGAGCTTGAGAAGCACGATCGGGGAGTTGACCTCACGCTGCAGCAGCTTGGCCGGGAAGTACTCTTCCAGGGTGCGACCATTGATGGTCCACTTGCCGGTGCCCGGAACCAGGCGGACACGAGCGACGGCTTCCTTACGACGACCGGTGCCATAGCCCGGAGCGATAGCGGAAGTACCGGTGCCAGCGCCAGCGTTGGTCTCGGTGGTGTACGAGGTGAGCTCCTCTTCGGTCTCGAGAACCGCGGAGTTGTTGGTGTTTTCAGCCATGTTTCTTATCTCCCTTCGGTTCACTTAGCCTGCTGCGAGACCTGAGCGATCTCGAAAACCTGCGGCTTCTGGCCAGCGTACGGATGCTCGGTGCCACAGATGATGTGGAGGCGATCCAGCTGGACCTTGGCCAGACGATTCTTCGGCAGCATGCCCTTGATAGCGGACTTGATGATGCGCTCAGGGTTGGTCTTGAGCAGCTTGCCGTAGCTATCGCGACGCAGGCCACCCGGACGACCGGAGTGCATGTACAGTTCCTTGCCCAACTTATTGCCGGTCAGAGCGATCTTATCGGCGTTGAGAATGATCACGTGGTTGCCGGAATCGGCGTGCGGAGCGTAGGTCGGCTTGTTCTTGCCACGCAGCAGGATGGCTGCCTGGGAAGCGAGACGGCCGAGCACCACGTCGGTGGCGTCGATGACGTACCAGTCGTGAGTCAGATCAGCTGGCTTCGGAGTGAAAGTTTTCACGATGTACCTTTTCTATATATTGTGTTCCGGACCTTCCATCAACATCTCTGCGTTGGTTAGGCGCGGAATGATGCCTTTTTCAGGTCTCATTATCCGTGGGCTCCCTGAAAGTCCTCGATGGCGAGTGGGAAAAGCGCTTTGAAGGACCCCGTAGGGAAACACAACAATCTACTAGTATATCGCCAGCCTTGACATTCGCGACACATCAACCCTAGTACTTGCGAATACGGAAACACAGCAATCGACACGCAAAAGCCGGCGACGCTTGGCAGGTCTCCCTACCTTGCATCGCCGGCCTTCCGCCAATCGAAATCAGCTGCAATCAGCCTCAATCCGCTGCAAGCTCAGCCGCACATAATCGCTGCGATCTCCTGCAGTCGAGTATTGTCGAACAACTGCTCCAGCGGCACGACATTGCCATCGCCGTCAGCCAGCGGAATACGCCAGTTCGGATATTCGTTGCTGGTGCCCGGCTGGTTCTGCGTGCGCTTTTCGCCGACCGCGTCGACGATGGACGCCGCCATGAGCTTGCATGGCGATCCCTTCAAACCGCGGTACAGCGCGTCGATGATCTCGTTTTCGTTGGCAAGCTCGTCTTCCAGCGCGGAAGCGTCGAGATAGCCTTCGTCGACAAGCATGCTCAGCATGGCGTTATGTTCGGCTTCCGCGGACTTCTGGAATTCTTCGACCGGACCGGACAGCAGTCCAAGCTGTTCACGCAATTTGACATGCCCGTACTCCAAGTAGCCGGCTGCCGGAGGCAAATCGTGCGTGTTGACGGATGCCAACGCATACGGACGCCAATCCTTCGGCGCACGGAATTCGCCGTCGAACTGCTCGAACCATTCCACAGCGCAACCGAGAATGCCGTGCTCGGACAGCGACTTGGACACGTATGCCGGAACCACGCCGAGATCCTCGCCCACGACCACACCACCGGCGCGGGATGCTTCCAATGCGAGAATGCCGAGCATGATGTCAGAATCGTAATGCACGTAGGTGCCGTCCATGGCTTTCTTGCTTCCGGAATCCACCACAAGCGGAACAAGCCGAGAATATGGTCAATACGTACCGCGCCCGCATTGGAGAACATGCCGTGCACCATATCTCGGTACACCTTGTAGCCGGTCTGTTCGAGAGCGATTGGATTCAGCGGCGGCTGACTCCAATCCTGACCCTGCTGGTTGAACATGTCCGGCGGAGCGCCGACCGTGGCGCCCTTGGCAAAACGCTCCGGGTTCCACCACACGTCGGAACCGGCCGGATGCACGCCCACAGCCATGTCGGCGACGATGCCGATCTTCATGCCGGCCTCGCGCGCCGCCTGCTGGGCCGCATGCAGCTGCTCGGTGGCGACCCATTCGAGCCAACGATAGAATTCAAGCGTGTCCGGGTACTGTGCGCGAAGCTGCGCGACTTCCTCGGAATCACGATTGTACTTGCGCACCCAATCGTCGTCGCTGCCATTCGAGGCGCCCCACTTGTCGTAGCACAGGCACCATGTGGCATAGGATTCGATCTCATCGCCCACTTCGGCGAGATACTGGTCGAACTCGGCTTGACGCTGTGCGGAAAGGCCGGACTTGTAGATGATCCACAACGCCTGCATCTTGGTACGCCACATGGTTTCGCGATCCAAGATCCGCGCATTGCCGTTGAGCGGCTTGACCTGCTCATGCAGTTCATCCACTTTCGCCTTGTCTTCCGGCGAAGCACGGCATATTCCGGCATGGATTCCGGTCGAATATAGCTGAAATTAATGAAACGGCGCGAAATCGGCAGATACGGCGATGGCTCGATCGGCGGCACCGGTTCGGCGGCATGCAGCGGATTGATCAGCATGAAGTCGGCGCCGGTCTTCTTCTTGGACTCGACGAGCAGGGTCTTCAGATCCTCATAGTCGCCGATACCCCAGGAACCGCTGGAACGAATGGAGTAGAGCTGGCTCATCCAGCCCCACAGGGAGCCTTCCTTCATGTCGTCAAGCAGCTCGATCTTTTCCGGAGCGCTGATAACGGTTGCAATCTCCGTCTTGCCACCAACGGTGACTTCAAGGGTGTGATACCCCTCGGGAAGATCTGCCGGAAGCACCAGATATGAGGTGCACACGAAGCCGCCGTCGACCTCGACCACGGTATCGCTGCCACCCTCGAGCTCGATTTTGCCGGCATACGCCCCACCGTCTTCCAGCATGATGGAAGCTTCAGGAACGTCAAGCGCTCCGCCGTGAACCTCAACCTTGCTTTCCTTGCCGACAACGTGCAGCACGGCCGGAGGAACGATACGTGTGTCGCGTTCGCGCTGAATGGTGGTGATGGACTGCTCGATCGCCCCATCGTTGGAAGCGTCGATTCCGAGCGCCTTGAGCACCGCCACGAGAACATCGTCTTCGATTTCGTGGTAGTCGCGGCTCATGCCGACGTAACTGGTGGCGATACCCACCAACTTTGCCAGGCGAATGATCGGACGGGCTAGACGCGTTGCATTTTCGGTCTGTTCTGTCATAAACAACAGTCTATGCCCCAATCACATGCACCACGCGCAAAAATCTCATAAAAATGACAACGTATGCAATTATTTTTCCGAAAGATGCCGTTCAGCGGCCCTTTTCACCTCTCCTGACGCATCCTGCGCAAGTTTTTCCAACATCTGATCAGACGTGTTCGGGTTCAAAGCAACGGCCCTACGTACCATGGAAGCAAGCACGGCAGGAGCATTCGGCTCGACGTCGACCCCCAAAGATCCCAGAAAATCAAGGGCCGTGGAATCCATACCCGGATCCTGCGCGCCTTCGAGCCGCATCTTCCAAGACGTCTGCTTGTTGCGCAACGCGACATCGCGCACTTCGAGGGACTCATCCTTGGTGAGACGCCCCACCAGCCAATTCTTATCATTGGCATTGCCCGCAACAGCTTTGCGCACCTCAACGGATTCGTCGGTGGACAGTTTGACGAGAATATTCGGAAACGGCATGGTTTCCGCAAGAAAAACGCGATCTTCCAACGGTGTATGCGCATTGCCGGCGACGGCTTCCAGCAATGCCGTGGCACGCGAGAAAGCGGCCTGTTCGGAACGGTCAGGCAGCGGACGGCGCGCGAATTCGCTCAATTCGGCGGCATCCGTGGAGTGACGCAACCGCTCGTAGGTTGCGGTCAAAGGCTCGAAATCCGAAGGAACCTCTTGGTTTGATGCTTGTTCGTCGGCGTTCCCCACAACGGTTTCGACGGTATTTTCGGCGGTTTTCACGGCAGTAGTGTCTTGCGAGCTCATATCTTCGGTCATGCGTTCCACCTTACGTTATGTTCTGCTCAATATTCCATTCGTCATCGTTGGATTTCAGTATCGCATCGGGCGATTGGACGTGCCCTTTTGCCGCGGCGTGACGGTCGCATTGAACGTTTCGATAATTCGTGATTTGAATTTCTGCGATTGTTCCTGCGGAACGATAATTGACAGCACGATGCGATCGGTATATTGCGCATCCGCCTGCTCGCCGTCCACTGACGCAAGCAGATTCTGAAAGCTTCCCAATTGCGGATAGTCAAGCGTCACCTGATATTCGCAACATGGCACGATCTTCGCTTTGTTCGCCGCTTTGACCGCAATGGACGCACCCGTGGAATATGCGCGGATCAGGCCTCCGGAACCCAGCAGAATACCTCCGAAATATCGGGTGACGGCAACCACGCAATCCGTCATCTCGTTGGCGCGCAACACGTCAAGAATCGGTTTGCCCGCCGTGCCCGATGGCTCGCCGTCATCGCTCATGCGTTCGGCCAAACGACCGTCGGAACCGCCGCACACCGCAGCATAGGCGACATGACGCGCTTTCGGATGCTGGTCGCGAATCGTCTGCACAAACGCGAGCGCCTCATCCAAGGAGTCGATATGACAGGCGTCGCCGATGAATTCCGATTTTTTCTCGACGAACGCATCATGCGCGGGCTGATCGGCGGAATCGAGTATGGTCTGCATGTCTTTCAACCTACCCAATCACACCGACCGTCCACATGTTTTGCCCATACCGGTTTTGAGGTATTCACACGACGACGTTGAAATCCTCGCCCTTGCAGAATGCCGCAACAGATTGGACCACCTGCCTGGTGATGCCCACATAGGCGCCATCGGTGCGCCACGCGGTGTGCGGGGTGAGGATGATGCCTGGAATCGAACAGAGCGGATCGTCGGCAGTGAGCGGCTCGCGTTCGAACACATCGAGCGCCGCAGGAATGTCGCCTCGCTGGAGTCTGGCGAGCAATGCGCCCGGTTCGATGATTTCCGCACGGGCCGTGTTGATGAACATGGTTCCCGGTTTCAGAGCTTCGAGGTTTTCCGCAGTGACGATGCCTTTTGTGGAGTCCAGCAGCGGCATATGGATGGATACCACGTCGGAACCGGCAATCAGCTCGTTCATATCGTTGACTGGAGTGATATTCAGATCGGCGAACACCTGCTCCGGCACATGGGAGTTCCATGCGGACACGTTCATGCCCAAAGCTCCGGCGATGCGTGCCACGGTCTGACCGATGCCGCCAAGGCCGATGATGCCAAGCTTCTTGCCGTACAGCTCGTAGCCGTCGGCACCGTCCCAATCGCCTGTTTTGACTTGCCTGTCGAGTTTGCCGACCTGTCTGGCGAGTTCCATAAGCAGTGCGATGGTGTGTTCGGCCACGGCATGGTCGCCATAGTGCACCACATTGCATACGCGGATTCCACGTTCCTTGGCTTTGTCGAGATCGATGTAACTGGCCACGCCGGTGCCGCCGAATGCATAGCATTTGGCGTTCAACCGATCGAGGATGGAATCGGCGCAGTGGAATCCGATTACCATGATGGCGTCAGCTTCGGCGCAACGTTCGACGATGGTGTCTTCGTCAAGCGTGAAATCCTTGTACATGCGCACGCGGGCAATGTCTTTGAGCAGTTCGAAGTTCTTTTCGAACGGTTCGATCATCGATTCGATGATGACGGGCATGACCACCAGTGGCAGATCGGTGCGTTCCGGTTGGGTTTCGTAGATTTCCATGTTTTCACCTCACATTGTATGTTCGAGAGTTCTTACGCATATGCGACTCACGGTATGAGGCATATTGTGCCACGGAAAACTACTGGCCAGATGAACTCGTTTGCTCCGCGGTAATATTCCATTCCTTGACCACGTTCTGATCGGCGCCCATGGAATAGAGCACGTCCCAGATGCGTTGGCGCACATTGGCGTCTTGCGTTTCGTCCCAGCAGGTGCCGTCAGGATGATCGCTTGCAAGGGAACACCATTGGTATTTGCCTTGGGTTTCGTTGGCACTGGGCACCCAGTCAATGCGGTTGACACGCCACGAACCGGCCACGCCTTTCTTGCCCGCGAATTGAATACGCGCGGTAATGCCTTGATTGTTCACCAACGTGTCCGCAGTATTGGCCGATTCGGTCACGGCATTGCCCAAACCGTAGATGATCCAAGTGCCGTTGTAATTCTCGACCGGCTGCGCGCAATGGCATCCAGCGCCATAAATCACGTCGAACGCACCGGTATCGGCCAGTTCATGAGCCTCACTTTGCTGCCAGGAATCAGCGTAATCCAAATACTCCTGCACGGAATGCATGGCTATGGCCACCACATCGGCACCCTGCTCGCGAGCGGCCTTCGCTTTGGCTACCGCCTTGTCGATATCGGCTTGGTGGTTCGGGTCTCCGGATTCACGCAGACGATCCACACGCCAGTCGTAGTCAGGCGTCTGCGCGTTCAACGACACGGTTCCCGCAATCAGACCAAGCTTACCGCCACCGGTAGGCGAATCGATGACCAACGGCTTATACGAATCCTCTTCGGTTTTATAGGAGCCGGTCTGGGCGATGCCATCCTGATCAAGTGTGTCCCACAAGCGCGAGATGCCGTCAGCACCTTGGTCCCAGGAATGATTCGACGCATGCGTGCAGGCGCGATACCCCACGTTTTTCGCGGCGTCGGCCACTTCTGCCGGAATATTGAATACCGGATAGCCCGTATATGGACCGCCTCGCTGCGCGATAGGTGTTTCGAATTCGCATACGGCAATGTCGGATGCATCAATGTATTTGCGCATCGGCTCGAACAAGCCGGTAAAGTCGAATGCCGTGCCATCCGTGGCCGCGGTGTTGGTGCTGGCGTACTGGTTCCAAAGCCCCTCGTGGAACAGCAGATCACCGTTGACAAGCATGGCGATGCAGTCGGTGTCGGGGCAATCCGGAGAATTGCCATGATGCTCCGCAGGCTCAGTCGTCTGCTTCTTTTCAACCGTTTTCGGCTGGCTTACCGCCATCTCCGGCTTCACGGCAGCATCGTTCTGCTTCGGTTGAAGACTATGTACCAACAGCCAAGTTCCCGCCACAAGCACGACGGCAAGCACCGCCAATGCCGCAAACACAAGTTTGCGACGGCCGGCCGCAAGCACTTCCGGATTGGTCGCGTGCACCGCTCTTTCCTGTATTTCATGGCGCCCCTGCCTTCCTCTGGGCCTTCTCAACTCATCACTTCAAGAATAACGGATATGCCCTTGCTTCTACACCCCGAAGCTGGCGATATTGTTACCGTATTTTCGACGCACCGCATCAAGCGCCGCCTCCGCGCCACGCAAACGCGCCGAATGCGTCTGCGACTGGGCGCTGCCGCCGGAGATTTCAGCACGCTGTTCGACTTCGTTTTCTTCGAGCAGATCATCCAGCGAAGGCTGAATCACAGCTTCTTCGGCAAGTACAAGCCCACTGGCGCTCATTCCCGCCAAACGCACGGGGCGCGTAAGGGAAATGGCATGCGCAGACTCCGGAGCCATGCCCATCATGGAGAGCAGCAGATTGGCACATTGCGGGTAGAGCACGCTCGCCGCATCCGTAGGACAGCCCAGTGTGTGCCCTTTTGTTGCGTAGCTCAAATCCGGAAACCGAAGTTTGACCATGACTTTACGAGCGAGGAAACCCCTCCTGCGCAAAGACGTGGCCACGTCATCGCAACACCAGCGGAGCATGGAGCACACCTGCCGCATGTCTTGCGTATCCACATCGAAGGTGCGTTCCGCGCCAATCGATTTTTCCTGCGTATACGGCACGACGGGTCTACCATCCAGTCCTCGGGCCGCCTGATACAGCCCACGCGCGGAAATAGCCGATCCAGTAGCCTGTTCCAACGATTCAAGACTCATACGCGCAAGATCGGCAACGGAGTTGACGCCCCACGCATTCAGTCGTTTCTCCAAAGAAGGCCCAATGCCGGGAATGCCACGCAATGGCATCATCTGCACGAATTGCGCATGCCGCGCCACGGGAATCATAAGCATGCCGTTGGGCTTGGCATTGGTGGATGCCATTTTGGCGACCAGCTTGTTTGCCGCGATGCCTACGGAACAGGTGACGTTGTAACGCGAAACCACCTGTTCGCGAATCCACGCCCCAATGGCGCGAGGACTCCCCCACCGCAACAGCGCCCCGGAAACGTCCATATAGCATTCATCGACCGATACCTGTTCGATACGATCGGTGATCCGACTGAACACTTCCTCGAAAATGCGATGCGACATCGCGCGATAGTAGCGCATGTCGACCGGAAGGAAAATGCCGTTCGGGCAGAGCTTTTGCGCCCTGGAACTCGCCATGGCCGAATTAACGCCGTATTGGCGAGCCTCGTAGCTGGCTGCGGACACCACCGAACGGTTGCCCACGCCGATGATCACCGGCTTGCCGCGATATTCCGGATGCCTCGCCACCTCCAAAGATGCGTAGAAGGCGTCCATGTCGATGTGCAGCACCGTGCAGCCAGCCTCGTCGTGACCCCAGTCACGTTTGGCTGCTGCGATTCTCGGTGCGGTGCTCATGGTTCCATGATAACCGTTTTTCGCAAGATATTGAAACAAATGTTCGAATATAGTGCCGCACCTTAACGCAACGGCGTGTCGGCAAACCCGAAACCAGCATGGCAGCACAATCCCACAACACGTATTTTCGTTGAAATTTCAACGTTTTCTCATCTTTTTTGCGAGATATGGTGTTTTGCCCGCAAATGGATGGTATAGTTGCATGCTGTTGCGCCGTGAAAACGGTAAAACAGTGGAGTCATGCCTGAGTGGCCGATAGGGGCACCCTGCTAAGGTGTTAGTCGTTTTTAGCGGCTCGAGGGTTCGAATCCCTCTGACTCCGCCTTGAGGGTTTTCGGAGAAATCCGGAAGCCCTTTTTCATGCCAAAACGGCGGAATACCAACGATTTCAAGACATACGGCACAAACAGAGAATGTACGGAAATGTACGCCAATGTCAATATTTCCGGTACCCAGCAAGGTACCCGAGTTGAGTACCCAACAAGACATGCTGACGACTGCACTGCAAATACGCCATAGTGTCCGCGCTAGTCATGAGCAGGGGAGTTCAGTCTTCCTCATAATCACCCCCGTTCACGCTCACCGCCACGTCCAACGATTGAGACGCCACATCCGACGGAATCCACGCAGAAACGCCCCTATACGGCGAAATATCCGGCCTAGGACACTTCAAACAACTCCTAGCCTCACAAATAGAGCCGCACGACACCGAACAGGGTCTTTGATGCTCTGAGCCTCCGCGAGACGCCACCGACGAACCAGCCTACGGAAACGGTGAAAAGTCGGATAATGAGTCTCGAAATCCTCCTGCACGCGCAACGGCAAACCATTATGCGGCAGGGACGGTCCACAAAGACCGTCCCTGTTTACATATCAGTATTTATACATCAACGGCATGCCGTCACAGGCCGAATGCTTTTCGATCCGTTTCGGTAAGCCAATCCGTCCGCATGCCCGGTTCTTGGCATAAATGCATGGCGGGGCATTCCTCACCGATGCAAGGATCCCATACAGGAAGCGGCGTTCCGTCACGGTCTGTTCCGTTGGGATCGCCATTGGCGGCAAAATTGGTCCAGTACAGCCCCATTCGCCTTGCCAGATCGTAATGCCATCCAACGAACGGACGCCAGCATTTCGCAAGGCTTCCAAAGGAGAACCACAGAT
>ENA-OPZM01000232-OPZM01000232.1-human-gut-metagenome-genome-assembly--contig:-NODE-232-length-24164-cov-1.772559_pt1 | contig 24164 bp, 37 predicted proteins | sample MGYA00242478_ERZ504493 | MGnify/ENA primary metagenome ERZ504493 (study PRJEB26092, sample SAMD00036227) | human gut metagenome | host: Homo sapiens | study: EMG produced TPA metagenomics assembly of... | reverse complement strand
GGCCTATGGCGGAGATATCATCGGTGTGTTTGATCCGGGAATCTTTTCCATCGGCGATACACTGACCACTTCTGCCAGACGGTTTGCCTATGAAGGCATCCCTACTTTTGCGCCGGAGCACTTTGCCAGGGTGCGGCAGGTAGATACCATGAAGCGTAAACAGTTCATCAAGGGGATCAATCAGATTGCCCAGGAAGGCGCATCCAGATATTCCAGGAGTTTAATACGGGAATGGAGGAGATTATCGTAGGCGTAGTGGGCGTGCTGCAGTTTGATGTTCTGAAATACCGGCTGGAAAACGAATATAATGTGGAGATCCGGATGGACAGCCTTCCCTATGAATACATCCGCTGGATCGAAAGCAGCGGCACTGAGGTGGACAAGATCACCGGCACCTCAGACATGAAGAAGGTAAAGGATTTAAAGGGACGTCCGCTCTTGTTGTTCGTCAATGAGTGGAGCATCCGCATGACCGTGGAGCGCAACGACAATCTGGTGCTGTCAGAGTTCGGACGCTAAAGCGGGCCGTGAGAACAATAATTCCTACTAGGCAAATCCTGATTAATTTGTTATAATGAATAGAAGTGTAAGACCAGACAGGAGGTTTCCAAGATGAGTAAAGATGAAAGAAACACATATACGATCCAGGCAGATGAAAGCCTTGGTGAAGTCAAGATCGCGGACGAAGTCGTCGCAATGATCGCAGGTCTTGCGGCAATGGAAGTAGAAGGCGTGGCGTCTATGGCGGGAAACGCTACCAGAGAGCTGATCAGTAAGCTTGGGATGAAGTCTCTTTCCAAGGGCGTGAAGGTGGACGTGCTGGAAGGCGTGGTAACAGTATCCCTGTCACTGAACCTGAAATATGGATACAGTATCAAAGAGATCACTACCAAGGTACAGGAAAAGGTAAAGGCAGCCATTGAAAATATGACCGGGCTTGAGGTGGCGGATGTGAATATCCGTGTGGCCGGCGTGGAAGTTCCGGAGGAAGACTAAGTGAAAAGATCAGAATTACGTGAGCATATCTTTAAGATCCTGTTTGGGATAGAATTCCGTGACGGCGCCGAGTTTTCTGAACAGATCGGGACCTATACAGAAGAGATGGAAGGCGCAGGTCCGCAGGAGCTTGAGTATGTGAAGACAAAGACAGAAAAGATCAAAGAGAAGATCCCTGAGATTGACGAACTGCTCAATTCCCATACCACGGGATGGAAAACCAGCCGTATGAATAAGGTGGATCTTACGATCTTAAGACTGGCGGTCTACGAGATGAAATGGGACGAGACAGTGCCGGTGGGCGTAGCCATCAACGAGGCAGTAGAGCTTGCAAAGAAATACAGCAGTGAAGAGGGTCCAGCATTGTCAACGGCGTGCTTGCAAAGCTTGCAGATTGATCAGGAGTAAGCGATGACAAAAAATGTATATACGGTAAAGCAGGTAAATGCTTACATTAAGAATATGTTCACCCAGGACTTCATGCTGTCCAGGATCTATGTTAAGGGTGAGGTTTCAAATTGCAAGTATCATACATCAGGACATATATATTTTTCATTAAAGGATGAGTCCGGAACCATTGCCTGCGTCATGTTTGCAGGGCAGAGGGGCGGGCTCTCTTTTCGTATGAGTGAAGGCCAGCAGGTGGTGGTGTTTGGATCTGTCAATGTATACGAGCGGAGCGGATCCTATCAGCTTTATGCCAGAGAAATACGGCTGGACGGGGAAGGTCGTCTCTATGAACGATTCCAGGCGCTGAGAAGAGAATTGGAAGAGATGGGGATGTTTGCCCCGGAATATAAAAAAGAGATCCCGGCTTATGCCGGGCGTGTGGGAGTCGTGACGGCTCCTACCGGGGCGGCGGTACGTGATATCATGAATATCTCCGCCAGACGGAATCCTTATGTACAGCTGATCCTTTATCCTGCCAGGGTGCAGGGAGAAGGCGCTGCGGAAAGTGTGGCCCGGGGAATTCACATGCTGGAGCGCCAGGGTGTGGATGTGATCGTTGTCGGAAGAGGCGGCGGATCTATAGAGGATCTCTGGGCTTTTAACGAGGAAATCGTTGCAAGGGCCATCTTTGACTGTACAGTGCCGGTGATTTCTGCGGTGGGACACGAAACGGATACGACGATTGCAGATTACGTGGCGGATCTTCGGCTCCCACGCCTTCCGCGGCGGCGGAGCTTGCGGTGTATGATTTTCGGCAGGTCCAGTCCCGGATGCAGGAGACAGACTTAAAACTGAAAAGGCTGCTGGGCCAGAAAATCCAGCTTGCACGGATGCAGCTTCGCCAGTATGTGACGAGGCTTAAAGTGCTGCACCCCAGATATCAGCTGCAGGAGCGCCAGCAGCTTCTGGTAGAATATGAGGAACGTCTGAAGAGGTGTATGGAGGGGAAAATACAAAAGGAAAGGCATCGCCTTGCCCTGTACATTGAAAAAATGAAGGGCCTGTCACCGCTTAAGAAGCTGAATCTGGGATATGCGTATGTGGAGGATGAGAAAGGAAACAGTGTCAGAAGTGTGCAGCAAGTACGCAAAGGCAGTGTCCTTTCCGTACATGTGACGGACGGAGTGATTTACACATCGGTGACTGGTCTTAAGGAGGAAGAGCATGGAGAAGAATGAGAAAAAGGAATCGTTGGAAGAGATGTTTGCCGTGCTGGAGAAAACAGTGAACCAGATGGAAACAGAAGAACTGTCATTAGAGGATTCCTTTGCCCTGTATCATAAAGGAATGGATCTGTTAAAGAAGTGCAGCAGCACCATCGATCAGGTGGAGAAAAAAAATGCTGGTGCTGGATGAAGAAGGAGAAGCCCATGAATTCGAAATGTGATTTTAGCAAACAGATGGAACAGAAGGTGCAGGCGGTGGAAGCTGTTCTGCAGGAATATCTTCCGAAACAGAAGGGATATCAGAGTGTGATCATGGAGGCAATGTGCTATAGTCTTCTGGCGGGAGGAAAGAGGCTCCGTCCGCTTTTGATGAGTGAGACTGCCCGGCTGTTTGGAGAGCACTCTCCGGCACTTAAGCCTTTTATGGCAGCCATCGAAATGATCCATACGTATTCACTGGTGCACGATGATCTGCCTGCTATGGATAATGATGAATACCGCAGGGGCAGGAAGACCACCCATGTGGTTTATGGAGAAAATATGGGAATCCTGGCGGGGGACGCTCTTCTTAATTATGCATTCGAGACAGCGTTCCGTGCGTTTGTTATGGATCCGGAGGAAAGCCTGACCATCGGAAGAGCGCTGACTGTCCTGGGAGAAAAGGCCGGAATCTACGGAATGATCGGAGGACAGGTCATTGATGTGAAGGAGACAGGACACGAGGTATCAAAGGAAATTCTTGATACGATTTATGAGTTGAAGACAGCGGCACTGATAGAGGCGTCAATGATGATCGGAGCGATCCTTGGCGGCGCATCGGAGGAAGAAGTGCGGATGGTGGAACAGATCGCAAGGAATGTGGGCGTTGCATTTCAGATCCAGGATGATATCCTGGATGTGACCAGCACCAGTGAAGTGCTGGGAAAACCGGTACACAGCGATGAAAAAAATGAAAAGACCACCTATGTAACGCTGATGGGTATAGAGGAGGCAGGAAGGGCTGTAGAAGAACTTTCAGAAGAAGCGATAAGCCTGCTTCATCAGCTGCCGGAAGAAAATCACTTTCTGGATCAGCTGCTATGCCAGCTGATCCACAGAGACAGATAGAGGGGGCTTTCTGGATGGTATTGGAAAAGATACAAAAGGAAAATGATATAAAAAAACATGTCTGAAGAAGGAACTTAAACTTTTGCCCGGGGAAATCCGGGAATTTCTGGCTGGAAAAGATCAGCAGGAACGGGGGACATCTGGCCTCCAATCTGGGCGTTGTAGAACTTACCATCGCCATGCATCTGATGTTTGATCTTCCAAAGGATAAACTGATCTGGGATGTAGGACATCAGTCTTATACCCATAAGATCCTGACCGGGAGACGGGAAGGCTTTGACGATCTGAGAAAATACGGAGGTATGAGCGGATTTCCAAAGCGGAAGGAAAGTGAGTGCGACGCCTTTGATACGGGACACAGCTCTACATCGATCTCGGCCGGGCTTGGGTATGTACATGCCAGGGATTTAAAAGGAGAGGATTATCATGTAGTGTCTGTGATCGGCGACGGATCCCTTACCGGAGGGATGGCTTATGAGGCGCTGAACAATGCGGCTTCTTTGAAGACGAATTTTATCATCGTGCTCAATGATAATCATATGTCCATTTCAGAAAACGTGGGAGGCATGTCTCAGTATCTGGCAAGGCTAAGGACTGCGGATATCTACACGGGCCTGAAGAAAGGCGTGACCAATGCGCTTCAGACAGTGCCGGTGGTGGGAGACCGTATGATCGAACAGATCCGGAAGACCAAAAACAGCATCAAGCAGCTGGTGGTGCCGGGGATGTTGTTTGAAGATATGGGGATCACATATCTGGGACCGCTTCCCGGACATAATATTCCCCTTTTGTGCCGGGCTTTCCGGGAGGCGAAGAAAATGGAGGGGCCGGTGCTTCTCCATGTGATGACCAAGAAAGGCAAAGGCTATGCGCCGGCAGAAGAGCAGCCGGATAAATTTCACGGCGTAGGGCCGTTCGAGGTGCGGACCGGAGAGGTTAATGAGCCAAAGAAAAAGGATACGTATACAGATGTATTCGGGAAGGTGCTGTGCGACGCGGCATCAGATAATAAGAGGATTACAGCTATTACCGCGGCAATGGCGGACGGTACGGGGCTGAAGCGCTTTGCGCATATGTTTCCGGACCGGTTTTTTGACGTGGGGATTGCGGAAGGCCATGGCGTTACATTTGCGGCAGGACTTGCAGCCGGCGGAATGAAGCCGGTATTTGCGGTTTATTCCTCCTTTCTGCAGAGAGGCTATGACCAGATCATCCATGATGTGGCGCTGCAGAATCTGCCGGTGGTGCTGGCGGTAGACCGGGCCGGGCTGGTCGGAAGCGACGGAGAAACCCATCAGGGGATCTTTGATCTGTCCTATCTTGCAGCACACCCAATATGACGGTGATGGCGCCGAAGCATAAATGGGAGCTGGCCGATATGCTGCGGTTTGCTCTTTCTTATGACGGCCCCATTGCCCTTCGGTATCCAAGAGGAACCGCCTATGACGGATTCGAAGAATACCGGGCGCCGATTGTCTACGGAAAGAGCGAGATGATCGTCCGTGAAAAAGATATTGCGCTTCTGCCGGCAGGGCATATGTTCGAAGAGGCGGTAAAGATCCGGGAACTGTTAAAGGAACGGGGATATTCCTGTACGCTTGTCAACGCCAGGTTTGTAAAACCTATTGATGAAGACATGATCCGGGAACTTTCAAAAGATCATGACTGGATCGTGACTCTGGAGGAAAATGTACAGACAGGAGGTTTCGGAGAACGGGTACAGGCGTTTGCCTGTCGGGAAAATCTGCCTGTCCGTGTACTTGTCAGCGCACTTCCGGATGAATATGTCGAGCATGGAAATGTGGATATCCTGCGGAAGGAGACCGGAACCAGCGCAGAATGTGTGGCGGCAAAGATTGAAAAGGCTGTCTGTCAGAAATAGGAGATAACATGAAAGAACGATTGGATGTATTACTGGTAAAGAGAAATCTGGCTGCCTCCAGAGAAAAGGCGAAGGCTGTTATCATGGCTGGAAATGTCTTTGTAGACGGGCAGAGAGAGGATAAAGCAGGAACTGCATTTCCGGAGGACGTCTCCATTGAAGTACGGGGACATACGCTTCCTTATGTCAGCAGAGGAGGCCTCAAACTGGAGAAGGCGCTGAAAAACTTTGACCTGAGTGTGGAGGGGAAGGTCTGCACAGATGTGGGATCTTCCACGGGAGGGTTCACCGACTGCATGCTCCAGAACGGGGCGAAGAAAGTGTATGCCATTGATGTGGGAAGGGGACAGCTGGACTGGAAGCTGCGGAATGATCCCAGGGTCGTTTGTATGGAAAAGACAAATATCCGCTATGTGACTCCGGAGGATCTGGGAGAGCCGATAGATTTTTCTTCCATTGACGTCTCTTTTATATCACTGACAAAGGTGCTGCTGCCAATCCGGAACTATCTGACGGAGGACGGCGAGATTGCAGCGCTTATCAAACCTCAGTTTGAGGCGGGGAGAGAGAAGTCGGAAAAAAGGGAGTTGTCCGTGAAAAGAGTACACATCTGGAAGTGATCACCAAGGTGATCGACTACGCCCTGCAAATCGGCTTTTCGGTCAGGGATCTGGAATTTTCTCCGATCAGGGGGCCGGAAGGAAACATTGAATATCTGGTGCATCTTTGTAAAACAGAGACACCCGGGACACAGATTGACGAGACACGCAGAAAAGAGATCGTAGATCTGGCATTTGATACATTAGCGAAAAAATAGAGGGATCAGAAATTATGGATCGTTTTTTGATTGTGACCAATGACGGAAAGGATACTGATCACAGTGTGACGGCAAAGGTGAAAAACCTCCTTACAGAGGCGGGGAAAACCTGTATCCTCTGTCAGAAGGATGAGAAGAAAAATATTATCCGGAATCGATTCCGGAGGATCTGGACTGTGCTGTGGTCATCGGCGGTGACGGAAGCCTGATCGAAGTGGCGAGACTGCTCTGGAAACGGGATGTGCCGGTTCTGGGAATCAATATGGGAACTGTCGGGTATCTCACAGAGGTGGAGGTATCCCATATTGACCAGGCTATACGGCAGATTGCGGCAGGAGACTATGAGGTGGAGGACCGGATGATGCTGGAAGGCTCTTTCGAGGGCCAGAAAGAGGACGTGGCGCTCAACGACATCGTGGTATGCCGGAAGGGAGAACTTCGGGTGATCCATTTCCGCCTTTATGTCAACGGCGCTCTTCTGAATTCTTATGAAGCGGACGGTATCATCATTTCCACACCTACCGGATCCACTGCGTATAATCTTTCGGCAGGCGGACCTATCGTGGAGCGACCGCATCGCTGATCGTGATCACCCCGATCTGCTCCCATGCGCTGAATACCAGCAGTATCGTTCTCTCGCCGGAGGACGAGATCGTGGTAGAGATCGGCAGGGGACGCGATAATGCAGAGCAAGAGGTGATCGTAAGCTTTGACGGTGCGGATACCAGAGTCTTAAGGACCGGAGAACGGGTAGAGATCCGGCGTGCAAAGGCATCTACAAAATTTATAAAACTAAGCAAGGTTAGTTTTCTGGAGACGCTTCGGAGAAAAATGAAGGGAAATTAGGAGAATGAAGGTAAACAGACACGCAAAGATCATAGAGCTGATCAACAAATATCATATCGAGACCCAGGAGGAGCTGGCGGACTATCTGACAAAGGAAGCTTAAAGTGACTCAGGCCACGGTTTCCCGTGATATCCGGGATCTGAAGCTTACCAAGATCCTTCGGAAACGGGAAGCAGCGCTATGCGCTGCATCAGGGAACAGAGAGCAGCATGAGCGAGAAATATATCCGGGTGCTGAAGGATGGATATGTGTCCATGGATATGGCGCAGAACATCCTGGTGATCAAGACCGTGGCCGGAATGGCTATGGCAGTTGCGGCGGCCTGGATGCCATGAAGTGGAATGAAGTTGTGGGATGCATTGCCGGGGATGACACGATCATGTGTGCCATCCGAAGTGTGGACGACACGGTCAAGGTGATGGATAAGATCAGCAAGATTGTCTTATAGGAGGCAGAATGTTACAGAATCTACATGTAAAAAATCTGGCACTGATTGACGAGATCGAGGTGGAGTTCCAGGATGGGCTTAATATCCTGACCGGTGAGACCGGTGCGGGTAAGTCCATTATACTGGGGTCTGTGAATCTGGCGCTGGGTGCCCGGTATCACAAGGATATCTTAAGACCCGGCGCAGAGTATGGGTTTGTGGAGATCACCTTCTGCCTGGAAAATGAGGAACAGATCCGGAAATTAAAAGAACTGGATATTTATCCGGAAGAAGGGATCGTCACCTTGTCAAGGCGGATGATGGCCGGCAGGAGCGTAAGCAGGATCAACGGAGAGACGGTGCCTATTTCACTTCTGAAGGAAGCAGCGGCCATCCTGATTGATATTCACGGCCAGCATGAACACCAGTCTCTTCTGTACAGGAAAAATCATCTGGGGATTACGGATGCCTATGCCAGAGAATCCATTGAGAAGGAAAAGGAAGAAACGCAAAGCCTGTTCCATGCGTATAAAGCTTTAAAAAAAGAACTGGAGGATTCCCAGACTGACGAGGCCCAGAGGGCCAAAGAACTGGATTTTCTGAAATTTGAAGTGCAGGAGATCAGGGATGCACAGTTAAGACCCGGGGAAGATGAAGAACTGGAAGGGCTGTACCGGAGGATGTCAAACGCCAAAAGAATCGCGGACGGCATCTGGGAGGCCTATGGTTATACCAGCACAGGCAATGAAAATGCAAGCGAACTTTTAAGCCGGGCGATCCGAGCTCTTTCTGAGACAGCGGAATACGATGAGACTGCTTCCGGACTCTACGGACAGCTTTCCGAAATTGACAGCCTGCTCAATGATTTTAACCGGGAACTGGCAGAATATGGAAAGACCTGTGAGTTTTCTGAGGAAGAGCTTTATGAGACAGAGAATCGGCTCAATGAGATCAACCATCTGAAGACCAAATATGGGAATGAGATCGAGAGTATTCTGGAATACTGCAAAAAGCAGGAGGAAAGAATCGCGCTGCTGGAGGACTATGACCAGTATGTGGAAGACTTAAGCCTGCGATGCAGAAAAGCGGAAGAAGAGCTGAAGAAGGCTTCATTGAAGCTCTCAAAGATCAGGAAAAAGCAGGCGGGGCTTCTGGAAACCGAGATCGAGGAAGGGCTTAAGGAACTGAACTTTGAAAAGGTCAGCTTTGTCATCCACTTTGAAGAAACTGCCGATTACACGGCGGAGGGAATCGATGAAGTAGAGTTCCGGATTTCCATGAATGAAGGACAGCCTCTTCGCCCTCTTTCAGAAGTGCCTCCGGCGGAGAGCTTTCCAGGATCATGCTTGCCATTAAGACGGTCATGGCAAAGAAGGATGATATCGAAACACTGATCTTTGACGAGATCGACGTGGGGATCAGCGGAAGGACTGCACAAAAGGTATCGGAAAAGATGGCGCTGATCGGAAACGTTCATCAGGTGATCTGCATTACTCATCTGGCCCAGATCGCGCCATGGCAGACCATCATTACCGGATTGAGAAACGGACAGAGAATGGGGATACCCGCACCGCTATCAGCCTTCTTGACGAGAAAGAGTCGCAGGAAGAGCTGGCAAGGATCCTGGCGGCGCCGAGATTACAGATACCGTGAAAAAAAGCGCGGCAGAAATGCGCTGCTGGCCAGAGAAAAGAAAAAGAGTCTGCGCGGGACCGAGTAAAAACAGAAAAATGTCACATAATAAGATAGATGTCAAAGCTGGCATCTATCTTTTTTATGTGAGGGAAGATGAATGAGAAAATACTGGTATCGAAGAATTCTGATCATGATCGCGACCTTTACGGTAGCTGTGGGCGGAAGCTACTATCTGATCCGGAACTTTAAGGAGCAGATGAAGCAGGAGGTGAGCGCGGATACAGCCGGGACTCAGATGGTGATCCCCGGAGGGATGCCAATCGGGATATATCTGGAAACGGAAGGTGTGATGGTGCTGGGAACGGAAGCCATCGACGGAATTGACGGCATGCCGCATGAACCGGCAGAAAATCTTGTAACTCCCGGAGATTATATTATTGCCATGGACGGGGAAGAGATCCGGGATAAATCCCGGCTTGTAGAGGCGGTAGAGAATCTGGAGGACGAGGAGGTGATCCTTACGGTCCTGCGTTCCGGAGAGGCTGTGGACCTTAAAATGCGGGCAGTTCTCTGCGAAGATCATCACTATAAGCTTGGGATATGGGTCAGGGACAATGCCAGGGCCTTGGGACGATCACCTTTTTAAATGCGGGCAGCCAGTTTGGGGCACTGGGACACGGGATCCATGACGTAGATACCAATACTCTGCTTGAAACATCCGGAGGAACCGTTTATGAGACCAGCATCAAGGATGTCCAGAAAGGAACCAGCGGGAGCCCCGGCGGCATGGAAGGCATTATCATATATAATAATTATAATGTGCTGGGAAGCATTACGAAGAATACAGAGACGGGAATCTATGGAAAGATTGACCGGATTGACGCGCTTTTTGGTGACCAGACACCGATGGAGACAGCGAAAAAGGAAGAGATTGAGGAGGGACCTGCTGTGATCCGGTGTGCGGTAGAAGGGGAAGTGAAAGAATATGAGATTCGTATTACAAAAGTTGACATGGGGGGCAAAAAGAGGTCAACAAGGGAGTACATCCTGGAGGTGACGGATCAGGAATTGCTGGAGGCGGCAGGAGGAATCGTCCAGGGAATGAGCGGAAGCCCTATTATCCAGAATGGGAAACTTGTCGGGGCAGTGACCCATGTATTTGTCCAGGACTCATCCAAAGGGTATGGGATTTTCATCGAAAACATGCTGGAAAATGTCGAATCCTTATAAAGTGTCGAGAATTGTTTCGGTTTTCCGACAGCAATTTCTTGCCTTGGCTCTTGTCAGATTATATAATTTATCTCGACGGTTTTTATGTAGGGAGAAGGAGGCATGAGGCAAAATGAGTGAAATAAACGTGGCAATCGCCGACGACAACGAACGAATTCTGGACCTGCTTGGCGAAATCGTGGAGAGCGATCACGAGCTGCGTCTGGTGGGCAGGGCGAATAATGGAGAAGATGCGTACCGGATGATCCGCGAAAAACAGCCGGACGTGGTCCTGCTGGATCTGATTATGCCGAAGATGGATGGCTTAAGCGTTATGGAGACGGTGAACCGGGATCAGGAGCTTAAAAAGCATCCCGGATTCATCGTGATCTCTGCGGTTGGCCAGGAGAGAATTACGGAAGATGCCTTCAAAAAAAGGAGCAAATTACTATATTTTAAAGCCTTTTCAGAATGATATGATCGTAAGCAGGATCAAGCTGGCCGGACAGCCGCGGGGCCAGGGAGGAGCGGATGTATGCAGTGCGTCCGCATCACCGGCGCAGGCACCGAAGATCAGCTGGAGACCAGGGTGACGGACATGATCCATGAGATCGGGATTCCGGCGCATATCAAAGGCTATCACTATCTGAGAGACGCGATTATGATGGCAGTGGAGGATATGGATGTACTGAATGCGATCACAAAGGTTTTGTATCCCACAGTGGCAAAGATGCATCAGACGACGGCCAGCCGGTAGAGCGTGCGATCCGCCATGCCATCGAGGTGGCGTGGAGCCGGGGAAAGCTGGACACGCTTGATCACCTGTTCGGATATACGGTCAGCAACGGGAAAGGGAAACCGACAAATTCCGAATTTATCGCCTTGATCGCAGACACGATACGATTAGAAACGAAAAACTAATGCTTTCCTTCTGAAAAAAAATAGGATATAATAGGTATAGATTGCGAGGTTGGGAGGGAAAGCCATGAAAAAAATATTATTTGCAGCTTCAGAATCGGTACCGTTTATCAAAACCGGAGGATTGGCAGATGTTGTCGGTTCTCTTCCGAAATATTTTGACAAAGAAAAATACGATGTGCGGGTGATGCTGCCAAAGTATATGTGCATGAAGCAGGAGTGGAAGGATAAGCTTCAGTATCATACGCACTTTTATATGGACCTGAACTGGAGAAAGCAGTATGTCGGGATCCTGGAATTGGAATACGAAGGAATCTTATTCTATTTTATAGATAATGAGTATTATTTTAACGGATATGCTCCTTATGGGGATATTTATGCAGATATTGAAAAGTTTGCATTTTTCTCCAAGGCAGTGTTAAGTTCTCTGCCGCTTATTGATTTCCGCCCGGACATTATCCACTGTCATGACTGGCAGACAGCTGATCCCGGTCTTCCTCGATAATTTCCGGTACGGCAATGAATATTATCGGGGGATCAAAACGATCATGACGATCCACAACCTGAAGTTCCAGGGCACCTGGGACACGAAGCGTGTCCGGGATATTACCGGGCTGCCGCAGTATTATTTCGTGCCGGACAAGGTGGAGGCTTATAAGGATGCCAATTACCTGAAGGGCGGCATTGTATATGCGGACAGGATCACTACCGTGAGCAATACATATGCGGAAGAGATCAAGATGCCGTTCTATGGAGAAAAGCTGGACGGACTGATGAACGCCCGTTCCAACTGCCTGTCAGGTATTGTGAACGGTATTGATTATGAGGAGTACAACCCGGCCACTGATTCGTTTATTGAGAAGAACTACACGGTGGATAATTTCCGGAGAGAGAAGGTAAAGAACAAGCTGGCTCTCCAGAAGGAACTGGGTCTGGAGCAGGATAATAAGGTGATGATGATAGGCATTGTATCCAGACTGACAGACCAGAAAGGATTTGACCTGGTAGCCTATGTGATGGACGAACTGTGCCAGGATGCGGTCCAGATCGTGGCGCTGGGAACCGGAGAGGAGCAGTATGAAAACATGTTCCGGCATTTTGCCTGGAAGTATCCCGGCAAAGTTTCTGCAAATATTTATTATTCTGAGGCTATGTCCACAAGATCTATGCGGGCAGCGATGCTTTCCTGATGCCGTCGCTGTTTGAACCCTGTGGCTTAAGCCAGCTGATGAGCCTGCGCTACGGCACGGTTCCGATCGTACGTGAGACCGGAGGACTTAAGGATACTGTGGAACCGTATAATGAGTACGAGAAGACGGGAACCGGATTCAGCTTTATGAATTACAATGCTCATGAGATGCTTGGCACAGTGCGCTATGCGGAACGGATCTTCTATGATAAAAAGAGAGACTGGAACAAGATCGTAGAGAGAGGAATGCAGAAGGATTTCTCGTGGAAAAATTCTGCAAAACAGTACGAAGAATTATACGACAGCATGTAAGAGCAAGAAGGAGTACATTTTATGAAGATCAAAGAAATACTGAAAAGCAGTGAACCTCATATTTCATTTGAAATCTTTCCGCCGAAGACGGATGCCGGATTTGATAGCGTGATGAAGGCCACGGAAGCGATCGCGGATCTCCATCCCTCCTATATCAGTGTGACTTACGGAGCGGGTGGGGGAACCAGCAAAAATACGGTGAAGATCGCATCCAGGATCAAGCATGAGCTGGGCGTGACAAGCCTTGCACACCCGACCTGTGTGTCATCTACAAAGGAAACCGTACATAAGGTGATCGATGAACTGAAGGAGCAGGGGATTGAAAATATTCTGGCGCTGCGGGGGATATTCCGCAGGACAGCGACTTTCCGCTGCCGGATCATTATCGGTATGCCAGCGAGCTGATCGAGGATATCAAAGGGCAGGGAGATTTCTGCATTGGAGCTGCCTGCTATCCGGAAGGACATGTGGAAACAGAGCATAAAAACGATGACATCATTAACCTGAAGCACAAGGTAGACTGTGGCGTGGACTTTCTGACCACACAGATGTTTTTTGATAATTCCATCCTGTACAACTTTTTGTACCGGATCCGGGAAAAGGGAATCACGGTTCCGGTGATTCCGGGAATCATGCCGGTTACCAGCGGAAGCCAGATCAAGAGGATCGGTTTTCTTTCCGGAACCGCACTGCCTGAGAGGTTCCGTGCGGTGGTAGACCGTTTTGGAGATGACAAGGAGGCTATGCAGCAGGCTGGCATCGCCTATGCGACAGATCAGATTATTGATCTGTTTGCCAATGGCATTAACCACGTCCATGTTTATTCGATGAACAAGCCCGAGGTGGCTGCGGCGATCATGAATAATCTTTCAAAGATTGTAAAAGTATAAAGGATTTTCGTATGGATAAAAGAACGAGAGAGGCCGTTCGCTATTTGGGGTATGGAAACCATGCGGTAGATGAGGATACGCTTTTGCTGATCGAAAGCTCCTTTCAGGAGCTTTCGGAAGCGGCGGATAAACGAATCGTCTATCGCATTTTTAACTTGTGCCTGGCAGACGGTGATGAACTGATGATCGATGGATTAAAGATAAAAAGCCACAGTCTGAGCAGAAATCTGAAGGGATGTGAATCCGTGTTCCTGTTAGGGGCTACGCTTGGAACCAGGGTGGACCTTTTGTTGCGGCGGTATGCGTAGGAGAGATGGCAAGGTCTGTGACACTGCAGGCCTGCGCCGCGGCGCTTCTGGAGGAGTATCTGGATGAATGGCAGGAAGAAAGGCGTGCAGAGCTTGCGGAAACAGGACAGTATCTCAGGCCAAGATTCAGTCCGGGCTATGGAGATTTTTCCATTCTCTGCCAGGAGCCTATCCTGCGGATGCTGGACACTGCCAAGACGATCGGGCTTTCCATGACTGACGGTTATATGCTGACGCCGTCCAAATCCGTGACGGCCCTTGCCGGGATCAGCAGGGAGGAGACGCCCTGCCACAGTAAGGGCTGTGAGGAGTGTGGAAAGACGGACTGCCTCTACAGAAGAGACAGCTAGAAGTGACAGACAAAGGAGCAGACAGATGATAAGGGAACGATTAGGTAAAGAAGTATTATATTTTGACGGAGGAATGGGCACACTTCTTCAGGAGAAGGGCCTGAAGGCAGGGGAACTCCCGGAGGTCTGGAATATCGAACACATGGAAGAAGTGATCGAGATCCACCGCCAGTATTTTGAAGCCGGAAGCGACATTGTACTGACGAATACCTTTGGGGCCAATGCGCTGAAATTCAGGGATTCTTCCTATGAGCTTAGTGATATCGTGACGGCGGCGGTCATTCATGTAAAAGAAGCGGCGTCCCTGGGTGTTCATGATGGCAGGGAGGTCTATGCGGCGCTGGATGTGGGGCCCACCGGAAAGCTCTTAAAGCCGATGGGGGATCTGGATTTTGAAGATGCTGTGCGTGCTTTCGGAGAGGTCATGCGCTGCGGTGAGGAGGCGGGTGCAGATCTGATCCATATTGAGACCATGAGCGACACCTATGAGATGAAGGCTGCGGTGCTGGCTGCGAAAGAGCAGACGAATCTTCCGGTATTTGCCACCATGATCTTTGATGAGAAGGGAAGGCTCCTGACAGGCGGAGACGTGCGCTCTGCGGTAGCCATGCTGGAGGGCCTGGGAGTGGATGCCTTAGGCATCAACTGCGGCCTGGGGCCGGAACAGATGCTGCCGATCTTTCAGGAGATTGTCTCCCATACTTCGGTGCCGGTGATCGTAAAACCCAATGCAGGACTTCCGAAACAGAAGGATGGAGCGGTGTATTACGATGTGGATCCGGCGGAGTTTGCGTCTGTCATGGAAAAGATCGTGGAGGGCGGAGCGGCCGTAGTAGGCGGCTGCTGCGGGACCACTCCGGCACATATCCGGAAGATGATCGAAACGCTGGGACGAAGGAGTGTACAGCATGTGGAGGCCGAAGAAGAGACGGTAGTCTCTTCCTATGGACAGGCAGTGATCCTGGGGAAAAAGCCATTGATCATAGGAGAACGGATCAATCCCACCGGTAAGAAACGGTTAAAGCAAGCCCTGAAGGAGCATGATATTGATTATATCCTGAAGGAAGGGATTACACAGCAGGAAAAGGGCGCCCATATCCTGGATGTAAATGTAGGTCTTCCGGATATCAATGAATCAGAAATGATGAAAGAAGTGGTGACAGAGCTTCAGAGCGTGACCAGTCTTCCGCTTCAGATCGATACGGTTGATGCAGAAGCGATGGAAGCAGCCATGCGTATCTATAACGGAAAGCCGATGGTAAACTCCGTCAATGGAAAGCAGGAGTCCATGGATGCGGTTTTCCCGCTGATCAAAAAGTACGGAGGCGTGGCAGTGGGCCTGACCTTAGATGAGGAAGGGATCCCATCCACGGCAGAGGGAAGGATCCGGATCGCTGGAAAGATTATCCGGGAGGCTGAAAAGTATGGGATCAAGAAGAAGGATCTTGTGATCGATGTGCTGGCCATGACAGTCAGCTCTGATCCGGAGGGAGCAAAGGTGACGCTGGAAGCGTTGAAGGGAGTACGGGAAAGGTATGGCGTCTGCACTGTACTTGGGGTATCCAATATTTCCTTTGGACTCCCCAGCCGTCCCGTGATCAACGCTCATTTCTATACGATGGCGATGCAGGCGGGACTGAGTGCGGGGATCGTCAATCCTTCCTCGGAGGAAATGATGCGTTCCTACTATGCATATTGTGCGCTGACAGATCAGGATCCAAATTTTGAGGCCTATATCCAGAGGTTTGGAGGAACAGATACGGCGGCGCCTAAAGGAAAGAAAGACAGTGAGCTGACCCTTCAGGCGGCCATTGAGAAAGGCTTAAAGGAAGAGGCAAAAGAAGCCGCGACAGAGCTTCTTCTGACGCTTGCACCGTTAGAGATCATCGACAGCCATCTGATCCCTGCGCTGGATGCAGTCGGCAAGGGATTCGAAAAAGGGACGGTATTCCTGCCGCAGCTCTTGATGAGTGCAGATGCGGCTAAAATAGCCTTTGGCGTGCTGAAAGAGCATCTGGCTGCGCCAGGCGGATCAGAAAAAAAGAAACAAAAAGTTATTCTGGCTACCGTCAAGGGAGACATCCATGATATTGGGAAAATATCGTAAAGGTGCTGCTGGAAAACTATAGCTTTGACGTGCGCGATCTGGGAAAGGATGTGGATCCGGAGCTGATCGTACAGACAGCGGTAGATGAGGATATCCGTCTGGTAGGCTTAAGCGCTCTGATGACTACTACCGTGGCAAGTATGGAAGAGACCATCCGGCTTCTGCGCCGGGAAAAGCCGGACTGCAAGGTGATGGTAGCGGAGCCGTTTTAAACCAGGAATATGCGGATATGATCGGCGCTGACTTTTATGGAAAAGACGCAATGCAGTCGGTTTATTATGCGCAAAACGTGTTTGGAGAGGAATCATAGACAACACATTAGGAAATCGGTTATAATCATACAGAAGATACAGGAAGTGAGGAGAAGAAGATGGGATTAATCTTACCAGAATATTATGATCCGCGCCTGGATGTGCGGACCACACAGGAAGCGATCAAGTATATCAGAGACACATTCCAGAAGGAGCTTGGGAAGGAAATGAATCTTGAAAGGATTTCAGCCCCTCTGTTTGTGTCAAAAAGCAGTGGACTCAATGATAATCTGAACGGAGTAGAACGCCCGGTGCAGTTTGATATGGCAGGTATTGAGGGGGAGACCATGGAAGTAGTACATTCTCTGGCAAAATGGAAGAGGATGGCGCTGCATGAGTACGGCTTCAAACCGGGAGAGGGCTTATATACAAACATGAACGCCATCCGCCGGGATGAGGAGCTGGATAATCTCCATTCCTGCTATGTGGACCAGTGGGACTGGGAGAAGGTGATCACTAAAGAGCAGCGGACAGAAGAGACATTAAAAGAAACGGTAAAGACGCTGTTTAAGATTATCAAGCATATGCAGCATGAAGTATGGTACAAGTATCCCCAGGCGGTGAAGAAGCTTCCCAGCGAGGTCGTATTTATCACGACCCAGGAGCTGGAGGACCGCTATCCGGACCGGACGCCAAAGGAGAGGGAGAACCTGATCACAAAGGAATACGGATGTGTATTCCTTATGAAGATCGGCGACAAGCTGAAAAGCGGGAAGCTCATGACGGACGTGCGCCGGACTATGATGACTGGGAACTGAACGGCGACATTCTGTTCTGGTATGATACTCTTGGATGTGCGCTGGAGATTTCCAGTATGGGAATCCGCGTAGACGAAAAGTCGCTGGAAGAACAGCTGAAGAAAGCCGGCTGTGAGGACAGGAAAGAGCTTCCCTATCATAAGATGCTGTTAAACGGCGAGCTTCCCTATACCATCGGCGGCGGAATCGGCCAGTCCAGGCTGTGTATGCTGCTTTTGGACCGGGCTCACATCGGAGAGGTCCAGGCCAGTATCTGGCCGGAAGAGATGCGCAAGCTCTGCAGGAACATCACATGATCTTATTGTAAAATCGGTTTAAGAGAGATTCGGGAGGAGAAAAAATATGGTCAGAGGATTGGATACCACAGTCAGAAAACTCAGGAGACAGGTGTTTGAAGAGGTTGCAAGGCTGGGATTCCGGGCAAACGAAGAAAATTTTGAGGAGACGCTGAATGATGAGGTTGAGGCGATTCCATACCGGATGGTAAATGATGAGAAGAGATACCGGGAGAGCGTGTACCGCGCCCGCGCGATCTTAAGCGAGAGACTCCGTCTGGCGATGGGACTTTCCCTTCGTCCGGAGGATAAGCCGGTGCATCTGACAGCGGGATGGAGGCAAGCAATATTTCGGATAAATATTACGAGCCGCCGCTGATGCAGGTGATCCCGTCGGCCTGCGAGGCCTGCGAGGAAAAGGGCTATGAGGTCAGCAACATGTGTAAAGGCTGTCTGGCCCATCCCTGTATGGAGGTCTGCCCTAAAGGTGCGATCTCCATGGTGAAGGGCAAATCCTACATTGATCAGTCCAAGTGTATCAAGTGCGGAAAATGTAAGTCGGTCTGTCCTTATGATGCGATCGCAAAAAAAGAGCGTCCCTGTGCGCAGCCTTGCGGCGTGGGTGCTATTACGTCTGACAAGCTGGGACGGGCGTATGTAGATCCGGACAAGTGTGTGTCCTGCGGCATGTGCATGGTCAACTGTCCTTTCGGAGCGATTTCTGATAAATCTCAGATTTTCCAGCTGGCACGTGCGCTGACAGAAGGCGACGAGATCATTGCAGAGATCGCGCCGGCTTTCTATGGACAGTTCGGGGATAATATCACACCAAGAAATCTGAAGGCGGCTCTCGAGGAGATGGGATTCTCAGAATTTTATGAGGTGGCGCTGGGAGCAGATATCGGAGCCGTTGCAGAGGCTCATCATTATGTACAGAAGGTAACTACCGGAGAGCTTCCGTTCCTTCTGACCTCCTGCTGCCCGTCCTGGGCGATGCTGGCGAAGAAGTACTTCCCGGATCTGATCGACGAGGTGTCCCAGGAGCTGACGCCGATGGTGGCTACGGCCCGTACCATCAAGCAGCAGCATCCCAATGCCAAAGTCGTGTTTATCGGCCCCTGTGCGGCGAAAAAGCTGGAAGCGATGCGCCGGACTGTCCGCAGTGATGTGGATTTTGTCATTACCTTTGAGGAATTACAGGCCATGTTTGACGCCAAAGGTATCGACCTGACAAAATACGAAGCAGAGTCTTCCTTCCACAACGCTACCGGCGCGGGAAGAGGATATGCTGTGGCCGGAGGCGTGGCTGAGGCCATTGAAAAATGTGTCCGCGAATACTATCCGGACGTGGACGTCAACATTGAACATGCGGAAGGACTGGCAGAGTGTAAGAAGATCCTGGCTCTTGCCAAGGCCGGAAAGATGAACGGATGCCTGATCGAGGGTATGGGCTGTCCGGGCGGCTGCGTGGCCGGAGCGGGAACCAATATCCCGGTTGCCAAGGCCCAGAAGAAGATCAAGGATTTTGTGAAAGCATCCTCCAGGCAGATTCCGCCAAAGGAACTGGAAGAGATTGAATTGAATTAGAGTAATTCCCCGGCGTTGACAAACGCTGGTGCTCTCTTTATAATTAGAAAATAGCCTGAGCACAGCTATTTAGTGCTCACAAGAAAGTGGTGAAGCGGACACGGCTCGTATGCACATTGTGTGTGTCCGCTTTATTTATTAGGAGGATGTTATGCAGAAATACGGAGTAAATGAATTAAGGAGGATGTTCCTTGAATTTTTTGAGAGCAAGGGGCATCTGGCGATGAAAAGCTTTTCTTTAGTGCCTCATAATGATAAGAGTCTGCTTCTGATCAATTCCGGCATGGCGCCGTTAAAGCCTTATTTTACCGGACAGGAGATCCCGCCCTGCAAGCGGGTGACCACCTGCCAGAAATGTATCCGTACCGGCGACATTGAGAATGTAGGAAAGACCGCACGCCACGGTACATTCTTTGAAATGCTGGGGAACTTTTCTTTTGGCGATTATTTTAAGAAGGAGTCCATTGCCTGGACCTGGGAATTTTTGACGGAGGTAGTAGGACTGGATCCGGACAGGCTGTACCCGTCTGTCTATCTGGAGGACGACGAGGCATGGGAGATCTGGAATAAGGATATCGGTATTCCGGCAGAGCGGATCTTCCGCTTTGGCAAGGAGGACAACTTCTGGGAACATGGAAGCGGTCCCTGCGGCCCCTGTTCAGAAGTTTATTATGACAGAGGCGAGGCCTATGGCTGCGGAAAGCCGGATTGTACGGTGGGCTGTGACTGCGACCGGTATATGGAGATCTGGAACAACGTATTTACGCAGTTTGATAACGACGGAAACAACAATTATACCGAGCTGGAGCAGAAGAACATTGATACCGGCATGGGGCTGGAGCGTCTTGCTGCATCGTGCAGGATGTAGATTCCATGTTCGACGTTGATACGATCAAGGAGCTCAGAGAGCATGTGAGCCGTCTTGCGGATGCCGAGTATGGAAAAGAATATGATACCGACGTGTCTATCCGTGTCATCACAGACCATATCCGTTCGGTAACCTTCATGATCTCTGATGGAATCATGCCGTCCAACGAAGGACGGGGATATGTGCTTCGCCGTCTGCTGCGCCGCGCCTGCCGTCACGGAAGACTGCTTGCGATCCAGGGAAAATTCCTGACCAAGCTTGCGCAGACGGTCATTGATGGCTCTAAGGATGGTTATCCGGAGCTGGAGGAAAAGAAGGACTTTATCCTGAAGGTGATCGATAAGGAAGAGGATCAGTTCAATAAGACGATCGACCAGGGACTGTCTATTTTAAGTGAGATGGAGGCAGAGCTGGAGAAAAAAGGAGAGAAGACCCTTTCCGGAGAAATGGCCTTTAAGCTGTATGATACCTATGGATTCCCGCTGGATCTGACCAAAGAGATCCTGGAGGAAAAGGGAATCGATGTGGATGAAGAAGGATTCCAGGCAGCTATGGAAATCCAGAGAAAGACTGCCCGGATGCCAGAGAGGTGACCAACTACATGGGTGCGGACGTGACGGTGTACGAATCCATCGATCCGTCTGTAACATCTGTGTTTGTAGGGTATGATCATCTTTCCTATCAGTCAGAGATTACCGTGCTTACTACGGAGACAGAGCTTGTAGACGCCCTGACAGAAGGACAGGCCGGCACTTTGTTTGTTGGTGAGACACCGTTTTATGCCACCAGCGGCGGTCAGGAGGCGGACAAGGGAGTGATCCGCACCGCAGAAGGCGAATTCCAGGTGGAGGATGTGATCAAGCTCCTGGGAGGCAAGATCGGACATGTGGGCCGTGTGACCAAAGGTATGGTCAAGGTAGGAGATACCGCGGAGCTCCTGGTAGATGAAGAGACACGTGCGCTGTCTGCCAACAACCACAGCGCTACGCATCTGCTTCACAAAGCTCTCAGAATGGTACTGGGGTCTCATGTAGAGCAGGCAGGGTCCTCTGTGAATGCTGACAGGCTGCGTTTCGACTTTACGCATTTTTCGGCATTGACGGCAGAAGAACTTCAGAAGGTAGAGGATATCGTCAATGAACAGATCCGGAAGCATCTGGATGTCAAGGTGGAAAATATGCCGATCGAGGAAGCGAAAAAAGACCGGTGCGGCTGCGCTGTTCGGTGAAAAGTATGGAGACATCGTACGGGTAGTCAGCATGGGAGATTTTTCTGTCGAGTTCTGTGGAGGAACACATGTGGCAAACACCGGGGCCATCAGTGCGTTTAAGATCCTTTCTGAGACCGGCGTGGCAGCAGGTGTCCGGAGAATAGAGGCCCTGACGGCGAAAGGACTTTCTGCTTATTATAAAGAGCTGGAAGAAAAGCTCCTGAAGGCTTCGAAGCTTCTGAAGACGAATCCGGACAAACTGGAAGAGAAGATCCAGCATCTTCAGAATGAAAACAAGGCGCTCCGCAGTGAGGTGGAAAGCCTGAAGAGTAAGCTGGCCAAAGATGCGGCGGGAGATGTGATGGATCAGGTAACAGAGGTTTCTGGCGTGAAGCTTCTGGCAGCAAGATCGAAGACGTGGATATGAACGGGCTTCGGGAACTGGGCGATCAGTTGAAAGAAAAACTGGGTGAAGGCGTGGTTGTACTGGCATCTGCAATGGGCGGAAAAGTATCTCTGATGGCAATGGCTACGGAAGATGCTGTGAAAAAAAGGAGCACATGCAGGAAATCTGATCAAAGCCGTGGCTTCCCTTGTGGGCGGAGGCGGAGGCGGACGCCCGAATATGGCACAGGCCGGAGGTAAGAATCCGGAGGGCATCGACGATGCGGTTGCAAAAGTTCCGGAAGTTTTAAAAGAACAATTAAAATAAAAAAATACGAAAATTGTTGACGTAGAAGAAATATGTGCTATAATTTTATGTGTGCAAGAAATATACCCGAACAGTCATATGATGCACAATATAGGACTGGAGAGGTTAGGTGTGAGAGTATGTCAAATGTAATCGTGAAAGAAAACGAGACATTGGATAGTGCTTTACGCAGATTCAAAAGAAACTGTGCGAAGGCAGGTATTCAGCAGGAGATTCGTAAGAGAGAACATTACGAAAAACCAAGCGTTAGACGTAAAAAGAAATCTGAAGCTGCTAGAAAGCGTAAGTATAACTAGAAAAGGATTTTAAGAATAAGAAAGAACATAAAGTTATACGAAATATGTCAGGCAGAGACGCCGTATCGGAAGATGCGACGTCTCTTTTTCTTTTTAAGTCATCTTAGTGTGTTATACCGGGAAGACAGCAGCGGAACAATGAACCGGACGCCGGGAAGGAGGAGACGAACTATGAGATTAAGAGACACGGGACTTACAGCAGAGGAATTAAAGGAAATGGTGAATAAGTATATGGTGGAAACCTATGAACGCTATGATTTTATTGCAGAGCGTGCCGAGGGAATGTATCTGTATGACGAAAAGGGAATGCCTTATCTGGATTTTTATGGCGGCGTCGCAGTCAACAGCCTGGAAACTGCAACCCGGAAGTTGTAAAGGCCGCCAAGGACCAGATGGATGATATCATGCATACATTCAACTACCCATATACGATCCCGCAGGCACTGCTGGCAAAAAAGGTTTGTGAAACCATTGGCATGGATAAGATCTTCTATCAGAATTCCGGAACAGAAGCGAACGAATGTATGATCAAGATGGCGAGGAAATATGGTACTGACCACTATGGGCTGAGAAATACCACATCATTACTGCAAAGAAGGCTTCCACGGCAGAACCTTTGGCTCCATGGCGGCTACCGGACAGCCGGATACGGCGATTCAGCAGGGGTTCGGGCCAATGCTGGAAGGTTTTTCCTATGCAAGATATAACGATCTTAACGACTTCGCTTCCAAGGTTACAGAGAATACCATCGCAATCATGATCGAGCCCGTACAGGGTGAAGGCGGAGTGTATCCTGCCACTCAGGAGTTTATGGAGGGACTGCGGAAGCTGTGCGACGAAAAAGGCCTTCTGCTTCTCCTGGACGAGGTGCAGACCGGATGGGGCCGGACCGGCACACCAATGGCTTATATGGGGTATGGCGTGAAGCCGGATATTGTGTCTATGGCAAAGGCCATGGGAGCGGAATGCCGATCGGAGCCTGCTGTGCGACTGACGAGGTGGCACGGGTATTTACAGCGGGGACTCATGGGTCTACCTATGCCGGCCATGCAGTTGCCTGCGCGGCAGCCCTTGCCTCTGTTACGGAAATTCTCGATAAGGATCTAAGTGGAAATGCAAGACGAGTAGGGCGATATCTGAAGCAGGAACTGTCAAAGCTTCCCCATGTAAAAGAAGTCCGTGGAAAAAGGACTTTTGGTAGGATGTGAATACGATATTCCGATCGCGGCAGAGGTAAAGCATGAAGCGCTGGAGAGAAGAGTCCTGTTCACAGCGATCGGAGACAGTGTCAACCGTATGATCCCGCCGCTGATCGCCACTAAAAAAGATGTGGATCAGCTGATCCGCGTGATGAGAGAGTCATTGACGAAGCAGCGGCGAAATATCTGGACATGAAGATGGCCGGCTAATCAGGAAATGTTTTCAGCTCCTGATAAGGCGGGCGATTGGCAGGCCTACTACGTTATTATAGTCGCCGTGGATCTTTTTTACGTGGATGGCAAAAGGCCCCTGGATCCCGTAAGCGCCGGCTTTGTCC
>ENA-OPZM01000231-OPZM01000231.1-human-gut-metagenome-genome-assembly--contig:-NODE-231-length-24212-cov-3.161013_pt1 | contig 24212 bp, 28 predicted proteins | sample MGYA00242478_ERZ504493 | MGnify/ENA primary metagenome ERZ504493 (study PRJEB26092, sample SAMD00036227) | human gut metagenome | host: Homo sapiens | study: EMG produced TPA metagenomics assembly of... | reverse complement strand
CGGTTCTAATTATGACCGCGACAGGCTTCTCCGCATTTTTGCAAGAAAATGCGCGGAACAAAGAACGGAACAATCCTCATTGGGCAGCAGATGATCCTATGGCTATTTTGTTCATTAAGTCTGACCTGCGCCTTGTGGTTGACTTGCAGACCTGCGTAAAAGCACAGCAGAGCCGCGCCTATGCGCAGAAAGTCAAGATTTCCAATTTGCAGCAGATGGCACGAACAGTCGCTTATGTGCAGGAACATGGATACGATTCTTACGAAAAACTCTCCGATACCACTGACGCCATTCAATCTAAAATGGCGAAAGCTCGAAGTGATGCCAAATTCACCGAAGCTAAATTGAAAAAGGTCAACGAACAGATTCGTTATTTAGGCCAGTATCTTTCTACAAAATCAGTCTATGGTGATTTTTTGAAATCCGGCAATAAGAAATCTTTCCGTCAGGCTCATGCAGAGGATATTGCCAAATATGAAGAAGCACTCCGCATTCTAAAGCAGCACTCCCCAGATGGAAAGTTCCCGACCATGAAAGACCTTCGAACTGAAAAGGAGCAGCTTACCATTCAAAAAGATGCCCAGTATGACACATACCACTATTTCAAAGATTACCACAGGGAACTCCAGACTGTATGTGCCAATGTAGATAACATTCTGGGAACAGAACGAGAAGCACGGCGCGAACAGCAGCAATCCCGAAAGAACGAACACTCTCTATAAAACAAAAAGCCAGCCCTGGTCTTTCCTGCGAAAGACTAGGGCTGACCCTTTTCTACCATATTACTCTTAGAACAGGATTTGAACTGTCGCATCCTGAATCAAATCAATGAACTGCTCTTTCGTTATAACTTCTTTGCGGCAAATAATCGACTTATCCGCTTGCTGCCGTGTATAAGTCAATTTTCTATCATCGTGGCGAAGCTGCCGCACCGCATCCAAAGTCAAGGCGCCCTCACGATACATCTGACACAAAATAAAGTCATTTGACTTAAAGGCCACCGAAATCGGAGAATCCAGCGCAGGAGTAAATTCAGAATTTCCCGTTAAAATGCGCTCTGCATTCGTTTGGAACTCATGCGCATCCGTATCCTGCGTATAGATTGTCAGGCTGTCCACTCCATCATGATACCACGCGAATATTTCAGCAGGATCGTCAACGAGATTTCTCCCGCATTCTTTTTAAGAGTGCGACCCGTTGACAGCGTTCTTCCATGAATCGGCCATTCATCGTACAGCCGGTTCATCCATTCCTCTGCGGAAGGCAAGTCAATCAGATCTTCGGTTTTTACTTTTCTGCGAAGGAAGCGCATCAACTCTGACACACGCGATACCGCAGCTTCAACGATGTAGTACAGGTTCACATCTTCATCATTGACAAAAGCACCGTACTTTGTTTCATCAATCCAACGAATAGGATACCCTTGTGCCTGAAGCTGCTCAACATAGGTGCTTCTGTATGTAGAATCCTCAATTTCCTCCATTACCCACTTTGGTATCAGAATCAAATCGTATACGCTGAGGATTCCATCAGATGGATAACTTCTCTGGCTCAACTCGTGCATAAATGCCAGTGATGAGTTATCCATAAGTGCTATTTTGGTTTCCCCAGCATATTCTTTATACTCTGGTATATTAAGCATCGGCCTCTCCCGTCAGCATTTTAAATTCACTTAAAACCGTTTTTAGAAATGCTTCATTGTCTTTATGGTATTCCACTTCCGGCTCATTGCGAATCGTCTTATTGATTTTCTCTTGCAGCGGACTTACATTTACTACATACGAAGGCCGTACAAGGGAATCATCCAATCCCAAATCGCGGAATCTCTGTGCAATATCTTCAACCTGCACATCAAAGTTTTCCTTAACTTCTTCCACAATAGCCGTGTTCCCACTCTTTACTGCACTTTCATACAGAGAAATCAGCACCGCCTTATAGGGAGCTTGGAAAGCGTTCATGCACTGAAACGCTTTTGCTTGGAACTCCATATCCTTTAAGCCCTCAAAGTACGGCATAAGGTTTCCCAGAAGCATAAGCGCAGCAAAGTATTCTGCTTTTCGTTCTTCCATCAGGATTTCGGATTCAATTAAATGTCAAAAGAAACTTCATCAAACAATAGATGATAAATTTCATGCCATGCCGTAAAATACTGATTTGCTCTCGGAAGTGCCGTATTTATCAAGGGGATTCGTTTTCCATCCCGAACAAAAATTGCTCCGCTTAAATAGCGATTATCAATCGGCAGCTGTATCAAACCATATGGTCTTAAAATCTGTAACGCCAACTGTATCGGAGAATTTATCTGCATCGGATTGTATTTTGACCAGATAAGCGAAGCACTCTGCTTCATCTGTTCCTCGATAACTTCGTTCCTTTTGATAACTTCATCTAAGTTGGCTGCTGTAATTCGCTCACTCATAGCCTTCCGCCTTTAATAATAAACACTGCAAAGGTTTAGAATATCCTGCAACAGATCGTACTCCATTTTTGCCTTATCATTCATCTGATAATCAATCGGCGCATTCTGCGAGTACACGGCATCTACACTTTGCACTCTCGGTGAAAATCCCATCAAAGTATCCGGTCAATGCTCAAACTGGTAAGAATCTTGTTCAAGTGCTTATCGAACGTGCTTTTGCTATCTATCTCGCCATTCAAAATCTTATCTAAAGTAGGGCGAGAAATCTCTGTTTTCTTGCAGAACGATACTTTTGAGAATCCATTGCTGCGAATATAGTCCTTTAATTTTGTTCCTGTCAGTTTTCTCATTTCAAAAAGTTCATCAAAACGCATTTTTCATCTCTCCCTTCTGCTATTATTATATACCATCAGCTTCGGGAAATCAATCGTAATGTAAAAAAGTTTTTTACATTACGACTCTAACGCAAAAAAGATGGCCTCCTTTTGGGGGAAGCCATCTCAACGACATTACGGCATTTTAACTTTTTCGACTTCTTTCCTGCTCCTGCTGCGGTGCATTGTCTTTTTGTCGCCGCTCAGCCTGCTTAATATGCAGCCGATCCAGCACTGACCACCTGCCACCAATGCGCCGGGGCTTTTTCGGCACATTATTGACGCAGCCATCTATCATATTGTAATTTTGCTCTGTGCCGGATTCTTTGGCACGTTCCGCTGTGCCGTTTTCAAAGAACTTCTGGTGGTGCAGCAGGTCAGGCTTTGGGTCTTGCAAGAAAGCGCACATCTTTCTGGTAGCTTCTCCATCGAAACCTAAAGCTGTCTGCGTCACAAAGGCTCCGCTCTCGTGAAGAATAATGCTCGGCGGTGGATTCTTCGTTTGTTCACTTCTCATCTGAACAAACCGCTGACCATCGACCTCTACTTCATCCGATACCATCCATGTGCCTTTTTGTCCTGCCACCTGATAGCCGCCCTCATCAAGAATCAGGTATGTGCACTCTGGGGCTTTGGGAAAAAGCCGTTGAATCTCACCAGCTATCCTTATCAACATAGAAAAAAGAGGTTTTGCCTGCCTCAGTCAATCCAATCACATCACTGACCCCAAATTTTCTAATTTTGAATTTGTCCGGGTTAATGCTATCCATCTTTTCACGAATCGCTTCCGCGCCCATTCCTCGCGTAGCCGTACCAGAATAGCCCGTGCCATAATTGTCTGCGGTTACCATAAAGCCATGCTGAATCTGGTATTCATAGCTGCGGCAGCGATACTCACGATTTTTCTCGGAATTGTCGATCTGGTAAATCACAAATATATCTGAACTCATTTTCCTGCATCATCCTCCGGCCTATGCCATTCCAGTTCCAAACCCTTGAACTGCTGCTCATTCAACCGCTGCATCTTCGGGATCGTCTGCTGGACAAGCGCAGCCATCTCTGCATCCTCTGCCACAAGCGGCTGAACTTCCTTCAACGCCTGGATCGTATCTTTGAGTGTCGGCTGCTCAAACATCGCCATCAGCATCAGTTCCAGTTCATCAAAGCGTATAATACTCATAACTCAATATCTCCCTCTTTTTGCTTTTCTGCGGTATGGGCTGTTCCTGTGCAGGCTGCTCCTGTTTCTTGGCTTTCAGACTGCGCAGGGCATCCAGAACAGACTTTTTCGTACTGCCGCGTTCCTGCTCTTTACTCTGCTGCCGTGCCGCCATCAGCTTTTCCATATCAGAGATAGCCTGTTGCACCAGCTTATCATCCTGAAGTAGTTGATGGAATTGATGTTCTCACGCTGCACTTTATCGTTCACGACCAGCTCATACATTCCAACAAAGCCACCATCTTCCTCGATGCAGAATCCAATGCACTTGTCAGCATTCATCCGTTCGGACGGAATCTTGTCGTAGGCTTCCAAGGCTTCTTCCATTGTCAGATGATCGTGGAACTCTCCCGCAAACGTGAACTCCAAACACTCCGCGACATAAAAACTGAGTGTTTCCTCCGGCGCGGGTCTTTCTACAGCGAGTTTTTCTTTCAAAACCTCTGCCTGCTGTTCAGCCACCGCATCAGCCTGTTCCCGCAGTTCTGCTGCATCCATGACTTTACCCTCTGCCGCATCGCAGCCGAACTCTGCCAACAGTTCCGTCATAGCCTCCTGCACAGCTTATCTCCATCCGTTTCAAGATGCCGCCATCCCGCTCCGTGAAGTCCTTATTATATAAGGTATAGTCGAAACCGTCCTCACAGGTCTGGATATGGAAATAGGCATCCGGCAATTCGTAGGCCAGTTCCACATCCTGCACGGCTAACGCCCCTGTAACGGCTGGACAACGTGGTTCTGGACATACGGGTTATTCCAGCCCGGAACCGTTTTATAGTCCTCTACGATGGTGTCAATGCCGTTTTTGCACTGTAAAATATCCAGTGAACCCGGCATTGGATCAGGATTCTTCTCCACGCCCAAGGATTTCATGTAATGGTTCGGAAGTGCCTGATACTGCGACATTGCATCGTCGAGATTTCCGAACCGCTCAATTTTCAAGGGCGCGGCCTGCAAATTTTCGACCACATAGAACTGCTTTACGAAAGGCTGTTCCTGTTCTTTCTGCGCTTCCAGTTCTTTTCTGAACATTGTTACAAAGCCATCCAGAATAGCCGGGTGGCTGTCAACCACCCAATCCGTGCGGAAGGTCATGCGGTCTGCATTATGCTCCGGGGTGCTGACCTGCTCTGACCATTCTTTATTGCTGTGAGAAAAGCGGCCATCGTAGCTTTTATGGTGCAGAGTATTTGCCAGAATGTACCCCACACGCTCCATACCGTACTGCCGCACCACCTGATCGACTGCGCCATCGCCAAGGTACATCCCATCATAGTTGTCCGCAATCGCTTCATGGATTGCCTGCTTGCACTCGCTGTTCAGCCGATAGGAAGTGCGGTATAAATCCACCTCGTCATTTTCTTTGGCATAGCTGAACGGCTCATAGTAGACAGGCACATCCGAATAGTCCTGTGCGCTGTTGTCCGGCACAGGCACAGCCTTTTCAATGATCTCCGATACAACATCTTCTTTTTTCGGCATATTCCATTTTTCAGAGAAATATTTCTGCACGGCCTCCTGAAAATCTTCATCGAAGCCGTTCCACAAATCCTCTGCCACCAGTTTGCCCTGCTCATTGACTGCAACACAAGCCGCCATATCGCCGTGTTCCTCATGCTCCAGCAGGAAGAACTTCTCGCCGCCGATCTCCGTTTCATCAACGGAATACCATGTGCCGATATGCCCCTCGACTGCGATATGGTCGGAATCGCCGTGGATCAGTGCATTGTTTTTCTGCTGCTGTTCCTCCATGAACTCTCGCACGATCAGCTCTGCGCCTGTGAAGTTCAGCCCATCCTCGCCAAGTTCCAGCCGCCCCTCTGCGCCAAGGTCAAGTTCTTCGGCCATCAGAACAGATGCCGCATGGTTCACCACCACAGTTTTCTCCACCGTAATAGGCTGGCCGGGGTCATAGTCTGAGCCGCGCAGATCATAGCGATATAAACCATCCGGCACATCTTCATCCCGCAGTCGGCCATTGCTGAAAAGACCAGCTTATCAAAGATTTCGATTTCCTGCAATGCTTCGTTCAAAAGTTTCTCTTTCCGCAAATCCATATTCCTTTCCTTGAAAAATTCCGGCAACTCGGCAAAGCCGATGCTGTCCACATAGTAGGCTTTGACCGTATTGCATCATTGAGTACCACCACATCACTGACCGACAGCGAATGGCCTGTAAAGTCTGCCGGACGCTGGATATTGAACCGTTCATAAATGCTATCCAGCGTGTCCTTTTCCGTAAGCGGTGCGGTATAAATCAGGTCATAATCTGCACGGGCAACTGTCATGCCTTTCTTCTTCACAAAATCCAGAGCCATAAAGCGGTAGTCGTGTTCCGGGTCACAGGCAGTAATCTGGTAAATACCGAACTGCTTTTCGCCGCTATTCAGCAGCACATTATCCTGTTCTGTCATGTTCCGCTCCTGTTCCAAATCTGCTATTGCAATCTGGAAGGTATCACTTCCGCGCTCGATTTCCTCTCGTGCCGTGACAAGAATCGGCCACGGCTGATGCGGACAAGATAAATATGCTTACCCTCATCGTACAGCCGCAGGGCTTGTTCTCTGGTGATGGGCGAAAACGGGAACTGCGGATATGTAAAATCATCTTCCAGATAGTTTTCCTGCTGTTCCAGCAGAACACTCTGCCATGCATCCGTTCGGATACCGAAAATACCGTCATGCTGTGCGATTTGCTCCTTGCTGGCAAACTCGCCTGCCGTTCCATCCGAAAACAGAGGATAGATTTTCTCGCCAGCCCGATGCCATTCCAACGCAGCTTCTTTCATCAGCGGCAGCATATCGTCATTCCGATAACCATAGTCGTGCATCTCTGAAAGGCCAATCATTCTATCCGGCAGATTTTCGATCTTCTCCTGTGCTTCGTACATCAGACGGTTGGCTTCTTCTTTGTCATCCTCGGCCAGTGCAGCCGCCAGACCGTTCACCAGTTCTTCCGTTGCTGCCCGATCATCCAGCTTGAAAGCAAAATTCACGATAAGGTTTCGCTGTTCATCATCGAAAATCGTTATTTCCTGCTCCCTATTGGCAATCAGCTTTTCCGCATACTGCATCGCGGTCATGCGCTCTGCACTCCTTTCTGCCACCGCCGTTTCCAGCTTTTCCAGAAAGTCGGCAGCGGTCAATCGAATCGTATCCATCGAATCTTTCAGTTCCTTCATCTCCTTGCCGCTGGCCCAGCTTGCCACATACGGGAAAGAGTAATCGGACGTATCAATGCCCAGAGCCGAGCAGACCGTAAATGCAATGCTTTCCGCTTCGGTTTCTTTCGTAAGTCGGTCTTTTTCCTCGCCGTTCTTCTTCATGAAATCGCTGTTATGCAGCATCGCATGAGCAACCTCGTGGATCATCGTCTTGACTGTCTGGCTCTCGCCCATGCCGACCTGAATGCAGATTTCTTTGTCTGCATCACTGTAATAGCCTTTGGCATCCCCTTTGATTTCATCAAACCGCATCGGCACGGGCGATACCTGCTCGATTGCCGCCGTAAGCAGCACATAGTCTTTAACGCTGGCGGTCAGTTCGTTCACTTTCAGCGACGGAATCGGTTCCCCATCGGTCTGTGAAACATCAAAAACCGTCGTCACTCGGAAACGCGGAACCACATACTCCACACGTTCCATTTCCGGCTCGCCATTTTCGTTCAACACGGCCAGGCCCGTATCCTTGTCGATTTTCTCGCGTTCTTCCACTTCCTTGATGGGAGCCGGGGCAATGATCTGGATGCCCTTTTCGCCTTTTTTGACGTAACGGTTAAACTTATTCTTCCATGCGTTAAACCCTGCCACCAGTGTGGCATCAGGTCGCTGCATAGCGATCAGCAGCGTATTATTAAAACTGTAATTATGGAATTTTGCCATCGTGCGCAGATACGTCGTATACATTTCCGAAGTGAAAATGTCCTTTACGCCCTGCTCCAGCCGTTCCGTGATTTCTTTCATCTGCTGTTTGCGGTCAACCGCCATGCAAGACCTCCTTTTTCTTGACCCATCGTGTTTTCATCTGGCGCGGATATTGGTCGGCCTGTTTCGGTGCTTTTGCGCCGTTCCAATCCAATCCTCCGGCTCTGCCTCACAGGTATATCCGGCAGCTTTCAAGGAACTGCCATTCTCCGTATCCAGAATGTAGGTAACAACTCTGTTGTAACCCATTGCCCGTGCTGCACGGTACGCCGCCGCATACAGGATGCTGCAGGCGTTTGGAGTTCCATCCGTACACAGGCGATTAACTTCCAGCGTATAGCCATCATCCAACCGCCGCGCCACAGGTCTGCCGCAGATAGCAACGCCCACTAACGCGCCATTTTCTGATACGCCGATGGAGAACTTATGCCCCCGCGTCGGTTTATGGTGGCGGTGATACTGCTGCACAAATGCGTTTGCCGTTTTCAAATTGATTGGTGTTAAAGTAAGCAAATTTCCTCCTTCCTAAAAACACCCCTCAGATAAACTGACGGGGCTACTCATTTACAGTTCCATATCGTGACTTTTCCGCTTCTGGGATTTCTGCGGTTCTGCGGTGCGCTCTGCCTGCTTTGCATGAAGCCGTGTCAGCACAGAGGGTTTCCGCACATCATCCGCAGTGCGCTCTGCAACGCGGCCTGCGTAGTTCACAGGCTGTCGCGGCTTGTCTGCGACTTCGGTTTCGGCTGCATCCTCGTCCACTCCAAGCGCATCCTCACCGCCCTTTTCGTCCATGTTGAGCAGTGAATTCAGCTCCGCAAGGCGCGCGGATTTTTCGGCCAATTCCGCTTCCTGTGCAAAAGGACGTTTGGCTTCTTCCTTTGCCTGCGCCAACTGCTGTTCCAGATTTTCCAGTCTGCGTTCCACCTGCGGCAATGCTCTTTCGATACTTGCCAGTGCATTGGTAACGCGCAGGATATTACCCAGCGGATCTTTGCCGACTTCCATCGAATAGTTCCATGCGCCCTTGATGGACAATCGAAACACCTTATCGAAATTGTCAAACCGGGAATGCAGTTCAAACGCACCGTAGCTGCCGATCCTGCCTCGGTACCAGCCGCCTTCAAAGCCTTGCAAGCCTCGATGATGGCCGCGCCCGCTTCCTTGCGTTCGGTGTACACCTTGCCGCTGATTTCCATAGAGAAGTGGTCTTTATCCTGCGCCAGAAGCGGTTTTGCCGCTTCCATATCCGTTTTCAGTGCTTCGATCTGACCCTTTGCCGCAGTAATTTCTCGTGGATAGCGACGCGCAATATCGGATTCCAGACTATAAATCTGACTGGTGTGATTGGCTTTCAGCAGCTTCAGCTTGCTGACCTGAATATCCAAATCCATCTTTTCCTTGATGTAGGGATTGCCCGTTGCCAGTGCCTTGATTTCGGCATAGGACAGTGCGGTATCGTCCACATCATCGCAGGCACGGACAGGCGATTTGGAAGTCATGATCTGCGAGATGAACTTCTGCTTATTTTCCAGAATCTGCCACATATACGAATCAAACGTATTTTCAGTGACGTAACGATAGATTTTCACCTGCTTATTCCGGTTTCCCTGCCGAAGAATACGCCCTTCCTGCTGTTCCAGGTCAGACGGCTTCCATGGGCAGTCCAGATGATGCAGGGCAATCAACCGATCCTGAATATTGGTTCCCGCGCCAAGTTTCGGCGTAGACCCCATCAGGATACGCACCTGTCCGGCGCGCACCTTTGCAAAAAGCTCTGCCTTTTTGGTTTCCGTGTTATACTCGTGAATGAACGCCACTTCTTCACGGGGAACACCTCTCGCCACCAATTTTTCCCGCACATCATCATAAACATTGAATGTACCATCGGCTTTTGGTGTCGATAAGTCACAGAAAATTAACTGTGTTCCCCTATCCGGGCAGATTCTTCCCAGACCTTGAACGCATTGTCCACGCAGCGATTGACCTTGCTTTCCGGCTCGTCCGGCAGCATATCATTGATAAGCCGCTGGTCGAGTGCCAGTTTTCTGCCATCGTTGGTGATCTTCAGCATGTTATCGAACTTCGGATTCACGCTGCCGTTGCGTACAGCCTCGGCACGGTCTGCAAAGGAACTTACCATTTCCTCCTGTGTTTCGCTGGGCTTCAGCACTTCGTTGATGTACTCTGCTTGCGGCACAGGCAGGTTCAGCATATCCGCCGTCTGCACATCTGCCGATTCCTTGAACAGAGAAATCAGCTCCGGCAGATTGAAGAACCGGGCAAAACGTGTTTTCGCACGGTAGCCGGTTCCTTCCGGGGAAAGTTCGATTGCCGTAACGGTTTCACCAAAGGACGCCGCCCAATCATCGAAATGGCTCAGTCCCATCTTCTGCAGGGTGTCATACTGGAGATACCGCATAATGGTGTACAGCTCCACCATCGAGTTGCTGACCGGGGTTCCTGTTGCAAAGGTCACGCCTTTACCGCCTGTCAGTTCATCCAGATACTGACACTTTGCAAACATATCGCTGGACTTCTGTGCATCGGTCTGGGCGATACCTGCGATATTTCGCATTTTTGTGTAGAGGAACATATTTTTATAGAAATGTGACTCGTCCACAAACAGACGGTCAACACCCAGTTCCTCAAATGTAACCACATCATCCTTTCTCGTCTGGTCGTTCAGCTTTTGCAGCTTTGCTTCCAGCGTTTTCTTTGTTTTCTCCATCTGCTTGACCGTAAAACTGCGGCTATCCTCACTCCGGGCATCTGCCAGAGCCAGCGTAATATCGTCGATTTGACGCTCCACAATGGCTTTCTGCCGTTCCGGGGAGAGCGGCACACGCTCAAACTGCGAATGACCAATCACGATGGCATCGTAATCGCCGGTTGCGATACGGGAGCAGAACTGCTTACGATTGCTGGGTTCAAAATCCTTTTTCGTTGCCACCAGTACATTGGCATTAGGATAGAGTCGTAAGAAGTCTGCGCCCCACTGTTCTGTGAGGTGGTTTGGCACCACATAGAGGTTTTTCTGCGATAAGCCCACCTACGGCTTTCCATGCCGGCAGCAATCATCTGGAAGGTCTTGCCTGCACCCACGCAATGCGCCAGCAGCGTATTGTTACCGTACAGAATGTGCGCAACGGCATTTTTCTGATGCGGCATCAGAGAGATTTCCGGGGTCATGCCCTCAAAACGAATATGACTGCCATCGTACTCACGGGGACGAATCGCATTGAAAATCCGGTTATAGGTCGCACACAAATCCTCGCGGCGGTCTAAATCCTTGAAAATCCACTGCTTAAATGCTTCCCGAATGGATTCCTGCGCCTGCTGTGCAAGCATGGTTTCCTGTTTGTTCAGCACACGGTGGTCGCCGTCCGCATCGTGAATCGTATCGTAGATTTTGGTATCCCGGAGATTCAGCGCATCTTCCAGCAGCTTATAGCATTGACCCGCATTGTTCCGTAGGTATTGGTAACAAGCGGATTGCCGCGATCCAGCGTCTTGCCCGAAATGTTCCATGCACCTGAAATTTCGGAATAGGTTGCCTTAATGTCAATACCGGCATAGTAGTTCGGGGTCTTGAACACTTCTTTCATAAACTGCGTGATGTACTCCGGTTTTACCCAGTTTGCACCCAGCCGCACTTCAATTTCCGAAGCATCCAAATCCTTGGGCTGTACCCGTTTCAGGTAATCCACATTGATCTGATACTCTGCATGGTTTGCCGCAAAGATTTCTGCTGTGGCCAGTTTTTCACGAACATTGCCGGACAGGTATTCATCCGAGGTTTCCCACTGCTGTGTCACAGGATTTCGGAAAATCGCACCTGCCAGTTCATCCGTGATCTCGTGTTCCGGTTTGCCGCAGAGCTGCACCATAAACGGCACATCCACCTTTGCTTTTTCTCCAATGGAAAGTGCCAGGGCTTCGCTTGGCGTGTCCACCGAGGTAACAGGCTCCGGCTTACGGATGGTACGTTTGGTGAAAATATCGGCAAGTCGTTTGAGATTCTTCTCCTCATCCAGAATTTCCAGCGATGCCAGTAGACAATAGCTGCTGTCCTGTCGGAATGCCCGCTTGTTGGCCGTGCTGTTGATAAGGCCATACTGCGCCTTAAATGCGGTGTACTGCTGTTTCAGTTCATTCTGTAAAAGCTGTACTTCCGCATCCGAACCATCATGCAGCTGACAATCCAACAGCTTCCGGGTGGTTTCCCGCAGAGCAATCATGCCCAGCACTCGCTCTGCAGTTACGGCAGGCAGTTCCACCTTATTCATAAAGGAGTTTTCGCGGTAGTAAATCTGCCCGTCCACGTTCGTGAAGCTGAAATTCTTCACACTTGGGTCTGCCGGAATGGGTTCTTCTTGCACATCCAGTTCATCGTCGGAGATTTCCGGCTCCGTGATGGTAGCCTGGATGTTGCTGACCGCCTCTTTTAACTGCTTAGCAAGTCTGCGCCCTCGATGGGCTTGACCGTAGTTTCCTGCTTGCCATACTGCGTGCTTTCCGTGGTGATCTCCCCCAGCACCATCTCAGGATGCTGCGCAAAATACTGGTTGATGGAATATCCTTCCGGTGTTTCACCAAGATCCACCAGTCAGCCCGCTCCACCGCTGCACGGTCACGCTTCTGCAGGAACAGAATGTCAGCAACCACGCCCGTGTTGGCATTGCGCTGGAACGCATTGTTCGGCAGTCGAATCGCGCCTACCAGATCGGCACGGTTGGAAAGGTACTCACGGACAGAGGAATCCTTTTTATCCATCGTACCGCTGGACGTTACCACTGCTACCACACCGCCCGGACGCACAAGGTCAAGGCTCTTGGCGATAAAATAATCGTGGATGAGGAAATTGTGGCGATCATACCGCTTGTCCGGTACTTTGTAATTGCCGAAGGGTACGTTACCCACAACACAGTCGAAGAAGCTATCCGGGAACTGCATCGTTTCAAAGCCCTGCACCGCAATCTTGTTTTTCTGGTACAACTGCTGTGCAATGCGGCCTGAAATGCTGTCCAGCTCCACACCGTACATCCGAATCTTTTCCATGCTGTCCGGCACCAGACCCATGAAATTGCCGACACCACAGGACGGTTCCAGCACATTGCCTTTGGACAATCCCATATTGTCCAGAGCTTCATACATTGCCTTGATGACCGTAGGGGAAGTGTAAAACGCATTCAGGGTACTGGCACGGGCTTCCTTATACTCATCTGCCGTGAGCAGGGACTGCAGTTCGGCATACTCTTTCGACCACTCCGCATTGCTTTCATCGAACGCCTGCGGAATGCCGCCCCAGCCAACATACCGGGAAAGAATCTCCTGCTCCTCTGCGGTAGCCTGCCGCTGCTCTGCATCCAGTGTTTGCAGCACCCGAATGGCCTCCACATTGGCTTTATACTTTGTTTTCGGCCCTCCTGCGCCGAGATCATCGTCCGTAATGCGGAAGTTCATAGGCTCCTGTTTGGGCTGTGCAGGCAGTTCTATCGCACCGCTGTCCAGCGGAAGATTGTGCTGCCGCCTTGCATGGTTGACCTCTGCCGGGGTCATAGGCTGCTGCGTCAGCGGTTCAAGGGCTTCCTCTGCCGCTGCGCGGCTGATGGCATCCGTTCGGTTCTGCACATCTGCGATCAGCTGCATTTGTTCCGGCGGAAAGTCGGGATTCAGCAGTTCTTCCAACTCGCCACCCGATTCTGCCACCGAATAAATCACATCCATCTGCTCCGGGGAAAAATCCTCGTAAGCCACACCAGCATTATGCAGAGCCGTAAAGACTGTGATTTCCACCGCTTCTTCCATCGGTACATCTGCCTGTTCATACACATGCCGAATGTACTCCAGTGGTTCCGTTCGGAAGATCGGATACCGGGCTTCTTTCGCAAGGGTCATGTCCTGCAAACTGACCGTTCCCTGTTCAAAGTTGACCGAATCCACACGGAACTCTCTATCTTCCAGTTCGATGGTTGTGTTAATCGGTAAGTATTCCTCTCTGCGGAAATACTTTGTCTGCGCATGGGTTCCATCTTCCTGCTGGCCGGACAGATAGATACTCTCCCCCTGTTTCCAGAGCTTCATTGCCTGCGAAGCCCACTGTTCACGCGGGAAACCAGATACCTCAACCTTGCCGAGTGCGGTTTCTTTTTCCAGAATTTTTGTTCCCAGAAGTGCCGAAACGCGCCTTGCATCTTCGCCGTAGAACTCAAAGTTTCCGTACTGCTCATAGCCGACCAGTGCATCCGGGTAACGTTCTTTCAGCGTATTATACTCGTTGGCGGCATCCAGCGGCAGGGGCTGCAGTGTCTGCTCCGAAGGCTTTTCATCTGCAAGGGGCGCATCTTTTTGGGGTTCCTCAACCGCTGCGACGGTTGACTGCTCTTTCGATTGCGGCTCCTGCTCCATGAAGTCAAACATGGACATCTGCCCCTGTTCAGGAACCGCAATCTCAACAGCCCTCTTCTTTTCCGGGAAAATCGTGTACGTTCCCTCGACATATTGGTGCAGGATAGAGAGGGATTCTGCCTTACGCTCATATTCTCCCGAATCCAGCGGCACGGACAGCAGTGCATTGTCCATCTGCGCCAGCAGTTCCACCGCCTGTTCAGGGGCTTCCAGCTTTTCAACGAGAGCCTTTCGTCCTTCTTCATGGTAAAGGTCTTGCGGATAAGCCGCTCCACGTCGTTCGGCAGATGGTGATAGAATCCCATCACCCGCATTGCCATCTGTTCCCGTTCATAAGCAGGCATCCGGGAGTAGTCTGCCGGCTTCAAATACTCACTGTCACGGATAAGCCGATCAATTCGGCCTGCGGCCTGATTCCAGTTCAGATGAACACTTGCATCCGGGTTCCCGTATGAACCACGCTCCAAAGAAATGCCCCTGCCATCGTGATCTTCGTGAGAATCGTCTGCCCCGCAGAGTGCATGGCTGCTGCCGCCGATCCCGTAATGCTCTTTCAGGAAGTCAGCCCGTTCTTTTTTGTCCTCATGATTCAGGAAGAACGAATAGATTGCCAGCCGACTGTCCGAATAATTGCTGCCCCGTGTGAAGTAAGCATTGATTTCATCTTCCGTGATGAACTTCTTATACTCATTCCAGTGAAAGCCATCCCGCGCCGAGTAGTTCTGATAAGGTTTTGCAAACTGGTGGAACAGCGCCGCCACCTTATCCGGCTTATAAAAGTGCATCCGCATCAGGTCTTTATCTTCGGCGTAGGCTTCCCCCAGCGCAGATAATCTGTCGTTTAGGTCAGTCAGAAAATTCGTATCATCAAGCAAGCCTGCCAGCCTGTCCGTCAGTTCCGGGAAACCACCCCTGAAGATTTCTGTATCCTGAAACACTGCTTCGGCAACGCCATCTGCCAAGTCTCGCTCCATATAAGCCAATGTCTGCGCGTGTTCCTGCAAGGCGTTCTGCCGTGCAGCATCCAGAACCGCCTGCGGCGCATACTCGCCCTGCCGGAGCAGTTCATGGATGCGGTTGTTCACATCCTCCCACGAAAGAAACGCATTGACAACCGTGCCGCCCTTGGCTGTGTCACCTGCTGCAATGCGCAGTCCCAAATCATCGAACCAGACCGCATACTTTGCGCCGTCAATTTCAAAGCCTTTTCCTCCCGTGCCGTATTCGTTTTTCACGAACTCCGTGTATTCTTCCGGGGTTTTCTCGACCATGAAATTGTAGATCAGGCGCAGCTGGCCCTTGCTGCGGTTGCTGCCCGTGCGCAGAATTTCATCGACTACTTCGGGATCAAGTGCAATTTCATCCGCATACCGCGCCCGGATCGGTGCTTCAATGACGCGGATCTGCTGTTCCACGGTCGGCAAATCAGGAAAAGAAAAAGCAGAGGCAATTTCTTCCTCTGCTTCGCTCAAATCCTGTTCTGTTGTCGGTTCGGTTAATTGTACACCAATTCCTTCAAGACGATTTCCTCGGCCATCGCCGTCAGGCTGTTCTGATGTGCCGCCCATGCCAGCGGGTCTTTCTCCTTGCTCGGTGCCGGGAACTTCTCGTTCAGGCTGTCCAGCAGGGATTCCATCCGGTTCTCCGCTGCTTCCTCGATCTGCGCCAGATGCTGGTTCAGTCTGCCGCTCATCAGCATACTCTGATACCAGTTCTTGCGGTTCTCTTTCAGGTACGTCCTGCGCAGCATCCCGTACTTTCCGATAATCTGCGGCTCGTCCTTCACGGCCAGATTCGGGAACAGATAATCTCCCTTGCGGTAATACGTCAACTCCATTTTCTTGTCCTCCTTTGGTCGTGTTTTCTTTAGTTTCGTGCTTTAATGTGCTAAAGTCTGTATTGGTATTATACAAGCTGTCAACGGATTTTTCAAGCTGCTGCGTGATTTCTTTTTTGTAAATTTTCCGCATCTCACGGCCAATGTCAAAAAGAACCGCTTCGCACTGTTCGGAAACCGCGTTGCCAAGGAACGACAGTACCGGCAGCTTGTTGAAATCCACGATACGGATAAAGTCATCATCGTCCAGCACATCCATAGGCTCCTGCCCGCAGCGGCGGGAAAGCGTATAGAAAATACTGTTGGTCATCAGTTCCCGGAAGCGGACACGGATGTTATCTTCGTCCAGTTCTTCCAGAAACGTATCCGCCACTTCATAGGCCAGACCATCCATCGCTTCATCCAGATTGTCAGCGGTCAGCTGCTGCGCCACATCCATCAGGGCGGTGTTCATGCTGTCTGTCTGGGATAAACCATAGGTATCTGCCAAATGGTCTAGGATAATCTGCTCATGCTCGTGGCTGTCCAGATTCCATAAGAGTGGTGTTCTGCCGCCGCGCACCAGATGGGTGTCAGCAATATCGAACACATACCGCAGCCTGGTACGCGGTCCGGTATCATCCAGAAGCGCGATGCCTTTTGCGCCACGGTTGACCCATCGGCTCATTTTCTGATTCCAGAGTTCCATTTCTGCGCAGGCGGTTGCATCGGGCCGCTGCGCGTGGATCAGGAGCGTATCGGTGAACGAATAGCGGTACAGCCGCGCCGCCACATCCAGATAACTCATCCAGTCCTGTGGCGAGTTACTGACATACCGGGCGTTCTGCTGCGCCAATTCTCGAATATCGTTAATCTGTGGCAAGGGTCAAACCTCCTTTACGTTTTCGTTTTCATCGGTGTTTTGGGAAATTCCAGACTGTACTGTGCGCGGCCATCTTCGACGCGCATCACAAGATCGGCAGCGAACGTTTTATCTTTTTTCACGGAATAAAAGTCTTTTACATGGGTGCGGCCTTTCTTCAAAAGGTCTACCGCCATCTTCTTGTCCAGCGTTTTTCTCATATTGGCCAAGTATCTGCTTTCTTTCCAGAGGGCAAATTTGCAGCTGCGGTCTGCACAACAAAAGCTGAGCTTACTCTCATGTACAGGGTTTCCGCAGACCGGGCAGCTTCCTACGCTTATCTTATTATGATGTGGAGCTGCCGCGACGGTAGGAATCTGCCGGAGGTCAGCCAGCATCTTGTCGATCAGTCCATGGATGCCCTGCATAAAATCATGGGGCTTGATCTCACCGCGCTCCATCCGCAGCAGGTCATTTTCCCATTCGGCTGTCATGCTGGCAGATTTCAGGTAGTCCGGGATATTGTGAATCGCGACCACACCGTCCTCCGTGGGAATCATCTGCTTGCCTTTACGCTGCACATAGCCGGAGGATACCAGCTTTTCCAAAATCGCAGCGCGCGTTGCAGGGGTTCCCAGACCTTTCTTCTCCGTGTCCTTTTCAAATTCCTTGTTGCCTGCTGTTTCCATGGCCGACAGCAGGGTATCTTCGGTGTAGACTTTCGGCGGTGAAGTAAAGCCATGCTTTTTCTCTGCCCGTACCACCGGAATAACCATCCCCTGTTCCAGATCGTTCGGAAGTGACCCATCCTTGTCCTTTTCCGGCTCTACGAACGGAACAGGCTTTGCCGTATATCCGGGCTGCAAAATTTCCTTATACTTTGCTGTAAAATTCTGTCCCTGACAGCATACCGTCACCAGCACATCCTCATAGATGAACGGCGGCTGCACGGCCAGCAGCAGTTTCCAGATAATGAGTGAAAGAATCCTCTGTTTGGTTTCGGACAGTTTTTCCTTGCTGCATTTTACGCTCTGCATGGTCGGCAGGATCGCGTGGTGGTCTGTGACTTTGCTGTTGTTGATAACGCAGCTTACATCCACGGTCTGACCATCCAGAGCCAGCACCAAAGATTCCACTGTTGTTCTCATATCCTCGGTCACAAACTGGCTGTCCGTTCTGGGATATGTCACCAGCTTTTCTTCGTACAATTCTTGCAACGCCTGCAAGGTCTGGCTGGCGGTCAGGCCGTAGTATCGGTTTGCTTCTCGCTGCAAGGTCGTCAGGTCATACAGCTTCGGGGGCTTCTTTTCTACCCTCTTGCGCTCGATGCTGCCAACCACGGCACACTGTCCATCACAAGCGGCCTGCATGGTATCGGCATCCTGTTCCCGCCCCATCTGTTCCGATGCCGCCACGACACCCGCACCGGACAGTTCCACTTTATAATAGGGTTCCTTTACAAAGTTCTGGATTTTGGTCTGCCGTTCGGCCAGCATCGCCAGCGTCGGGGTCTGCACACGGCCAATGGTCTGTTTTCTGCCGTACTTTTTCGTAAAAGCACGGGTTCCGTTCATGCCGATCAGCCAGTCCGCTTTTGCCCTGCACTCGGACGCTGCAAACAGGTTATCATAGGCCGCGCCATCTTTCAGGTTTTCAAAGCCCTGCTGGATGGCGGCATCCTCCATGCTGCTGATCCACAGCCGCCTGATGGGGAGTTTGCTTCCGGCAAGAGCATACACACGGCGGAAAATTGCTTCACCCTCGCGTCCTGCGTCGCAGGCGTTCACCACATAATCGAATTTCTTGCTGCGGAGCAGTTTGCGCAGAACATTGAACTGCGGCTTCTTGGTATTGTGTACCAGCAGTTTCCACTCAACAGGGAGAATCGGCAAATCCTCAAAACGCCAGTTTTCATAGCGTTCATCGTAATGTTCCGGGGCTGCATACTCTGCCAGATGCCCCAGACACCAGCTTACCACGCAATCCCCACCCTCCAGATACCCGTCCTCCTGTCGGTATGCACCGATCACCTTGGCTATGGCTCTGGATACATTCGGCTTTTCAGCAATCACCAGATATTTCAACGCTTTCTCCTTTTTTGAAAAAAAGCAGGGATAGCCTTTTCGACTACCCCTGCATCCTTATGTTACGGTTTTCTTATGTGCCATTTTCGTTGCCGGACTGATTATCCTCGTTCACCGTCGCAAGGCTCTGGTCGGTTTCCAGATTTTCACTCTGCGGCGTTTCTTCTTTCGGCTTCGGCTTATAAATGTAGAAGTAGAAGAAAGCACCTGCACCGCCCAGTGCCGCCACGAATACCAGCAGCAGAATCTTATTCATGCCACCGCTCGATTCCTCTTTCGGTTCTTCGATTTCCGCATCCGGGGTAGGTTCGGGTTTGGTTTCGGGCAGAACTACCGCAGGCGTTTCTTCTTCCTGCTTGCCGTTCCGCTCTTCATCATCCAGAAACTCCTGCAAATCGTACTCATCGATCATCGAGAGCATATAGACGTTTTCGCTGTTTCGCGCCCGGTCGATCACCAGAAAGAACGTGTTGCCGCCCTTCGTCTTGACCGTGAAGAACTCCTTGCTGGGGTCATCCACCATGTTGTCCTCCACCTCACCGTTGCCCGCGATGGTGAACGGAATCTTTTCTTCCTCGGTCGGCTCTGCTTCCTCGATTACCTGCACAGGTTCCTCTGCCACCTCAGTGGTATCCACATAGGCAAAGGCCGGGGTCGAAAAGCCCACCGCCATCAGCAGGGTCAGAATTGTGCTGGGAATAACAACACCCAGCCGTTTAAGCATCTTTTTCAATCGCTTCCTCCGTTTCTGCTTCTTCCGAAGCGTTGTTTACAGCGGTCAGGAACGTCACATTGCCCGCCTGAATGTTGTCCAGCAGAGCCAGCAGTTCGCGCCCGCCCATCTTGGTGCTGCGGATGGCACGGATGATTTCGCTGTCCTCTTCCTTTTTCTGTGCTGCCCGGATGGTTTTCAGCCGTTCCTCCAGTTCCGCGATCTGCTGTTCTGTCTTTTCGGCTTCATCCAGATATTTCTGTAATTTTTTGCCCATCGTCCCTCCTTAGTTGATTCTGCCAAAGCCTAAGAAGTGCTCTGCCAGTAGGTCGAATTGATGCTGGTGTAGGAAATGGGGTCGCCGCAGTGGATCATCATGCCATTGCCGACATAGATTCCAACGTGCGACGCGCCAACGGTATTATAGGTTTTCTCAAAGAAGATCAGGTCGCCGGGCTGCGCATCCGCAGGAGAAACATAGCTGCACTTCCCGCGCAGGCCGTTGGCCGTTGTGCGCCCAACACTCCACCATTGCCGCAGTTATTGATGACCCAGCAGACAAAGCCGGAGCAGTCAAAACTGGTGCTTGGGGAACTTCCGCCCCACACATACGGCATACCGAGATACTTTTCGGCTTCCTTTATCATCTTTGCAAACTTTTCGTCCGACAATGCTTCCGATGGAATATCATACTTGAAGCCACCGCCGGAACCACCAGTACCGCCGCCTGTGCCGATACTGCCCGTTGTGCCGCCGCTGTATGTCGGGGAGCCTGCACCGAACAGTTCGGGGCGGTTGCCGTAGGTCAGGTTATAGGCATCGTACCGCCCGGTCTGCTTCTGGTTCATATTCTTCCGCGCGATGGTGTCGAAGCCTTTATTTTTCAGCAGGACGTTGAGGATTTTGTATTCATACTCCACTTCTTCCTGATAGGTATAGGTTTCCATGCTGATGTTTCCAAAAGCGTCAATCGTTGGCCGAACCCCTACTCTGGTTTCCATGCGGGTACGAATCTCTATCGTTTCCCACACTTTCAAAATGTACTGTTGCTTGAACAGTTCTTTGATAACAGGCTTGACCTGTCCTCTGGTGAACTGCTCATAAACCGCTGTCAGGTGAGAAATCAGCTGGTACGGGTCATGCCCGATTTCATCCAGCTGATAGCGATATTCATCATAGCCCGGATGGGTGGACTCCATCTGCCGAATCTGCTTATCCAGTTCCTTTTCCAGTTCCAGATAATCTTCTTCCGCACCTTTCATATCGGCATCCTTGCTGGGGTAGGTCGTTCCTACAAAGGTACTGCCTGTTCCCTGAATCGCCGCACCGCAGCTTGAAAAGGCTCCCAGCATTACCATCACCAATAGGATGCCCACACCAATACTGACCCACAGAGTTTTATTCTGCAGGACGATCTCCTGCACCGCCGCTTTCGCTTTCTCCGTAATGGTGTTGGTTGCCGCTACCGCCTGCTTGCTGGCAGCAGTTCCGGCTTTCTGGCCGCGCTTGGCGGCTGCATAAGCATCCTTATACTGTTTTTTCTGGTAAAACTTCGCGCCGACTGTTTTTGTTTCACCTCCTGCGGCAGTCGGTGGCGGCTGGGGCTGTTTCTTTTTCAGCTGCGGTTCTGCTGCATTTTCTCCCTTGCCGCCCTCGCTCTCGGAGAATTTCAGACGGCTGGATTTCTGATTTTCCCCACCTCTTTTCTCCGCTCTGGCAGATTTTTCTTTGGGCTCTTTTCTGCCTTTGACAAAGTGGTGCAGGCGTTCGGCGGCTTCTTCCGACTTATGAGCAGCTTCCACGCCGGAATTGTCCTTTTCTACCTGATGTACTTTCTGATGGGCATACCCGGTGGCGGTGTCCACTCCTTTCTTGGCCACCTTCTTAACACCCATTCCTACGCCACGGACAATGCCGCCTTTTTCATCTTCAAAAGAAAGTCGGCCTTTCTTGGTCTGCGGCTCTGCATCAGGTTCCGCAGGCGCATCCTTCGGCTTCCCATCCTCCTGATGGGCTTTATAATAGTCTGCGCTCTGCTTGGCGGTACTGTGATGCCGGGGTGTTTCCTCCTCCCATCCTCGGCATCCATGCACAGTTCTTCTTCCACGATAGGTTTTTTATCTGTTTCTTTTTCCGCAGTTTCTTCTGCCGAATCTTCCTGCTTCGGCTTTTCTTCTGCGGTTGCGGACTTCTGTTCCCCGGTGCGGAGGTTTTCATCCACCAGACCATCCTTGGTCATTTTCTGAACGATTTTATCTCTGCCCCGAAACTTTTTGTCTGCTATGGAAATCACCTCCTTCCGGCTGGAGCTGTCATGCGAGCAGGGCTGCGTGGGTTTCCCACTTATCAAGCACCTGCTCCAGCTTCCGGGCAAAGGCGATCAGACGGGCATTCACTTCCTCACGGTCAAGATAACCGTGGGCTTCCATGTGAAAGCCGTCAGTCAGTTCATCGGCCAGTGTGCCAACGGCGTAAAAGTCCTCCAGCACCGTATGCACTACCGATTCTTCATCTTGGAAGTTGAGCGGCTCCACCTCATTGAAAGGCGGGCCGGAATCACTTTCGTGCGGCTCCATGTCAGAGTGATGATGAATCTTGCGGCTCAGTCGGTCAAAAATATTCGATGTGTTCATGCTTCTTTTTTCTCCTTGTATTTTCCCATCTCATTGGGCTTCGTTGTCATCAGACTGTACAGTTTCAGCGAAGTGTCGAACTTATCCTTGAACGGGATAATCGTATTGCCGTAGAACAGCAGCCCCTCGCCCTCGTTGCTGTTCGTCACATACGACAGCTGGAACGGTGAAATATTCAGCTGCTTTGCAAGGATTTGTCGGTCGCCGGATGCCTGGTTGAGCATATAAATAAAATCGCTGTTCTCGAAAATGTTCTCGATTTCCCGGCTGGCCAGCAAATCCTTAATGTTCTGCGTAATTCCTGTCGGTACACCGCCCCATTTTCGGAACCGCTTCCAGATTTCGACGCTGTATGCAGCAGTCTGTTCCTCTTTCAGCAGGAGGTGGAACTCGTCTATATAGTACCGGGTGTTCTTTTTGCTGTTGCGGTTGATGGTAACGCGATTCCAGACCTGATCCTGGACGATGAGCATACCCAGTTTTTTCAGCTGTTTGCCCAACTCCTTGATGTCGAAACAGATGATGCGGTTATCCAGTTCCACATTCGTCTGATGGTTGAACACCCGCAGCGAACCATTGACGTAGATTTCCAACGCTGTGGCGATACGCTGCGCCTGCCGCTCTTTCTGCTCCCGCAGGCAGTCGTACAGATCACCAAGCGTCGGCATATTCTCCGGCTTCGGGTCATTCAGATACTTCTGATAGACCAGCGGCAGGCAGCGGTCTATAACCGACTTTTCTTCTGGCTCCATGCCATCCCTGCGCCCATGATAAGTTCGCACAGGGAAAGAATAAAGTCCGATTTCATACCCAGCGGGTTATCATCGTCCGCATAGTTCAGATTGATATCCATCGGATTGATGTAGTCCTTACTGGTGGACGAGATATGGATAACCTGACCGCCCAACGCTTCCACCAGCGGATAATACTCGCCTTCCGGGTCTGCAACGATAATATCGTCCGTTGTGGTAAAGAACACGTTCGTGATCTCACGCTTTGCACTGAACGACTTACCGCTTCCCGGTGTGCCGAGGATCAGACCGTTCGGGTTTTTCAGCTGCTTGCGGTCTGCCATAATCATATTGTTGGATACCGCGTTCAGGCCATAATAGAGGGAATCGCCCTCCATAAAAAGTTCCTGCGTCGTAAACGGAACAAAAATCGCAGTGGAAGTGGTAGTCAGTGCGCGCTTGATGGGAACGAGATTATTTGCCAGCGGCAGACTGCTCATAAGCCCCTGCTCCTGCAGATAATCCAGACGGTTCAGAGTGCAGTTGAACTTCTGAGCGATACCAGCAGTCTGAAACACAGCACTATCCAACTCCTGCTTGGTCTTGGCCGTATTGAGGAAAAGCACCGTAACAAGGAACATACGCTCATTACGGCTCTGCAGATCATCCAGAATCTTCTTGGCCTCGCACCATAAGTTGCAAGGTCGCTCGGAATAATTTCCATATCATAACCAGACCTCACAGCTTTCTTCTGTTCCTCAATTTTCATACGATCCAGGTCGGTAATTTTGCCCTTGATCAGTTTGATGGCTTTCAACTGGTCTACCGACTGCACATGGATACTGACCACCAGATTTTTGTCCATATCCAGAAACTCGGCCAGCACCTTATCCGTCAGTTCCGGGGCAAGGATGTTCAGGTATGATGCAGCACCGTAGGTGTCGCCCATCATAAAGTCCTTGCGCTTTTGAACAGGAAACTGGTCGGGGCAATGAAGTCCTTGGTCGTCATGCCGCTCTGCAGGATGCGG
>ENA-OPZM01000230-OPZM01000230.1-human-gut-metagenome-genome-assembly--contig:-NODE-230-length-24217-cov-3.214902_pt1 | contig 24217 bp, 35 predicted proteins | sample MGYA00242478_ERZ504493 | MGnify/ENA primary metagenome ERZ504493 (study PRJEB26092, sample SAMD00036227) | human gut metagenome | host: Homo sapiens | study: EMG produced TPA metagenomics assembly of... | reverse complement strand
GTACAAGTGCGCATGATCAAGTGAATACAGAAAACTTTACAGGGAGGTGGAGGAAGCATATGGCAGGGATTGGATTTGAACTCAAAAAACTGTTCAGCAGAAGAGGGCTGTTTGCTTCTTTCCGCGCCTATGGATATGCAGGGATTATCTGTACCGGTCCCATGCTGCTGGGGATCGTCCTTCTGCTGGGTGTTATGTTTTTGTGTGACAGGACAGGCGCTTCGAAACAGAGCAGAGAATTACTGGTCTGCATGATCACATATACACTTCTTGCATCATTGACGGTAACCAGTTTCTTGTCAATGGTAGTAACAAGATTTATTGCAGATATGCTTTATGAAGAAAAAAATGAGGCAGTTCTGTCATCTTTCTGGGGTTCGACAGGCTTAATGCTCATTGCAGGAGGAATTTTATATGGGATTTTTCTGATATTTTCCGGAGTTGGGCTTATAGATAAGTTTTTATGTTTTGAGTTGTTTGGAGAACTGATCGTTACATGGAATGCGATGAGTTATCTTACTGCAATTAAAGATTACAGAGGAATTATGTTATCCTTTCTTGCTGCGATCGCTGTTACTTTTCTTTCGGGAGCCTTATTGCTGTTTCTGGGAATTTCCCATGTGGAAGCATTGATGGCTGCGGTATGCATTGGATATGGGATCATGCTTTTATGGGATGTTGTTTTACTGTATGAGTATTTTCCACAAAGTGATATCAGTGCATTCTTATTTTTAAGGTGGGCAGATGAGTTTCTGCCGCTGGCATTTACAGGACTCTGCATTAATATCGGGCTGTTTGCCCACCTTGTGATCATGTGGGCCGGACCGCTGGGGAAACAGGTAAAAGGACTTTTTTATGGGGCACCGTCTCATGACGTACCGGCATTGATCGCATTTCTGACAATTCTGATCACCACTGTAAATTTTGTGGTTTCTGTAGAAGTTAATTTTTAATCCGAAATACTAGAATTATTACAGTTTATTCAATGATGGGGGAACCATTAAGGATATTATGCAGGCTGGTACAGAAATGCTGGATGTACTGAACAGAGAATTGAAGTATACCGCTTTGAAGCAGTTACTGACTACTGCGCTGGCGATTTCAATGGGTGAGAGTCTTTTGAAGTACCTTCCTTTGGGATTTAATGATCTGATGTATGGATATTTCCGGACACTTTGTGTTGGTTACGGCATTTATGCAGTTGCAAATACGATGCTTCTGCTTCTTTTATATTTTACAGATTACAGGGGAGCATTGGCTGCTTCTGTAATTTTTGCCGTGGGAACTTCTGTGTTTACTGTGATTTCTCTGTTTTGTCCGCAGGTATATTATGGCTTTGGGTTTCTTGCAGGATGTGTACTGTTTTATTTTATAGTTATGATCCGTCTGGAACGTTATACCAGACGTCTGCCATATTATATTCTCAGCATACAGCCGGTGGTAGCAGAAGACAAATCGGGGGTATTTACCAGAATCGGATGTTTTATGGATGAGAAACTGGAAAGGAGAACGAGCGTTGACAGGAATTAAAAAAATAAATCTGATAAGTGCAGTATTAGTCAGTCTTTCTCTCTGTGGAGGCTGCACTCTGGAAAAAGCGGGAAACTCTTCACAGGATCAGACAGTACAGGAAGATAACAAAACAGAACAGGTAAAGGCGGAAAAAGCGGAGAAAGAAGAAATCAATGAGATTCATTTAAGAGATAAGGATTCTTTGTATGAAAATGATGATGATACCAGTGTTGTTACCATGTATCTTACTGTATCTAAGGGAAATTCATCGGAAAATACATATCATACATGGAAGGAAATCAACAGCTATTCTGTTTATGATTACGAAGATATGGGAGTGGAGAGATATCAGGTGCAGGACTTTTGCAGGTGGAGATGAGAATGGACCGACAGAAGGGGAAGTCGGATATGGAGAACGCGTGCCTAATGCAACTGTTCAGATCAGGGGCCAGACATCCAGCCAGAATGCACAAAAAAATTATAAAATTGAGTTAAAAAAGAATAAAGGAACGTGGAGAGGCCAGAGAACCATTAACCTGAATAAACATATGACAGAAGGAATGCGCTTTCGAAATAAGCTGGCATATGATCTGATCAGGGGAATTCCTCAGATGGTTGGTTTACGTACACAGTTTGTGCATTGTATGTAAAGGATAATACAGAAGAACCAGGTGGAAAATTTGAGGATTATGGAATTTATACACAGTTGAACAACTGAATAAGACGGCATTAAAGAGTCATGGACTGGATTCAAACGGACAATTGTATAAGATTAATTCTTTTGAATTTTATCGCTACGAGGATATTATAAAAAAAGAAGATGATGCAGGATATGATAAGACAGCCTTTGAAAAAATGCTGGAAATAAAAGGGGATTCAGATCATACCAAATTGATCGATATGCTGACAGATCTGAATGATTATTCTATAGGGATTGAAGATGTACTGAAAGAACATTTTGATGAAGAAAATATTGTTTACTGGATGGCATTTCAGATTCTGATGGGAAACGTAGACACACAGAACAGAAATGTTTATTTATACAGTCCTCTGAATTCAGATATCTGGTACTTTATTGCCTGGGATAACGATGGCTGTCTGATGAGACCGGAATATGAATTAAGGAATTTTTCGGATCAGAACAGCTGGGAAAAGGGAATCAGCAATTACTGGGGAAATATTCTGTTTCAAAGGTGTCTGAAGTCACGGTCTTTCCGGGAAAAATTAAATGATGCCATTCTGGATCTGAGGGAATATCTGAACAAAGATATGCTCACATCAAAGATAGAGAGCTATAAGAATGTACTGAAGCCCTATTTATATTTGATGCCTGATGCAGAGTATGAACCGCTTACATCTGAACAATACGATCAGATTGCAGCATCACTTCCTGATGAGATAGAGAAGAACTATCAGTTATATCTGGAAAGTCTGGAAACACCAATGCCATTTTATATAGGTGTTCCGACAATAGACGGTGATAAGCTGAAATTTAACTGGGATGTATCTTATGATCTGGACGCAGAGGACATTACGTATTCTGTAGAGGTTGCAGGAGATTATCTATTCCGGGATGTGATCTATCAGAACACAACACTGACTGTTCCGGAAGCTGAGATGGACCTTCCGAAAGCAGGACAGTACTTTGTGAGAGTAAGAGCAACAAATACATCTGGAAAAACGCAGGATGCATTTGATTATTATGTAACAGATGAAGGAAAATATTATGGTATGAGGTGCTTTTACATAACAGAAGATAGTACGGTAGAGGAAGACGATTATGAAGAAGGCTGACAGGAAGAAAGAACGTTTTCGTAACGAGTGGAAATATCTTATCAGTACCAGTGAGAAAGAAGTCCTGAATCTTCGGATGAAGCCACTTATGAAACTGGATCCTCATGCAGAAACTGGAGGATATCTGATACGGAGCCTGTATTTTGATGATTACTGGAACAGTGCATATGAAGAAAAGGAAAGCGGCGTTCTTATGAGGAAGAAATACAGGATACGAATTTATAATTATAGTGCTGAAAGTATCAAGCTGGAAAGAAAAAAGAAGTTCGGCAGTTATATTTATAAAGAAGATGCCCCTCTGACAAAAGATGAGGTGCAAAAAATTCTTTCCGGCGAGTATGAATTTCTTCTGAAAAGCCCGTATAATCTTTGCAGGGAATTTTACATAGAATGTATGAGTAATATGATGCGGCCGAGAACAATCGTAGATTACGAGAGAGAACCATGGATCATGGATGAGGGAACAGTCAGGATTACATTTGATACAGATGTCAGAGCGGCTGTTGGAAGCTATGACATTTTCGACAGTACGCTTCCGGCTTTATCTGTACTGGAACCGGGAAAACTGATCATGGAAGTGAAATTTACAGAGATGCTGCCTCAGATTCTGAGAAATCTTCTGCCGCCGCAGGCAGCAGAATTTACAGCAGTTTCCAAATATGTACTGTGTTATGAAAAAACGCGGTACATGAATGGATTTGAGTATTGGTATGATACACAGGGGAGGATGATAAGATGAGTGTACAGGATATGATAAAAAAATCTGTACTGGAATCAGGAATGTTCAGTCAGTATGATATACCTAAGATATTGGCTGCTCTGGCAGTGGCTTTGATTTTGGGAAGTGTGATTTATCTGGTTTATCAGAAATTTTATGTTGGAGTTATTTTCTCCAGAAGTTTTGCAGTTACACTTGTGGGAATGACAGTGCTTACCTGTATGGTAACACTTGCGATCAGCAGCAATATTGTGATTTCTCTTGGTATGGTTGGTGCATTGTCTATTGTACGTTTTCGTACAGCAATTAAAGATCCGATGGATCTTCTGTATCTGTTCTGGGCAATCACATCGGGGATTACAGCCGGTGCAGGTATGTATGCATTAACTCTGTTGACAGCTGTGATTATCATTCTGATGATCACCCTGTTTTATCACAAACAACAAAATGGAAGAATTTATATTGCAGTGATTCATTATCAGGGAACTCAGGCGGGAGATGAAATTATCCGCTGTTTTGGAAAAAAGAAAATATTTCGTAAAATCAAAAACTATGCGCAATGAAAAAACAGAAATGGCAGTTGAAATATATTGCAGACAGAATGATATGGAGTTTATGGAAAAATCCGGGATATCGGTGGAGTGGAAGATGTTACATTGATTCAGTATAATGGAGAATATCATGGCTAAAAGTCAGAAACGATATCTGGTTCTGTTGGTTTTTGGACTTTTAGTTATTATAGCAGCAGGAGTATGGATGGTATTTGGAAGAAAAACTCAGATATATGAAAAAACAGAAGAAATTTTTGGAAATCCATTAATGGGATATGCACCTTGTGCCTGGGAAGAAACAATAGGAGAGGATATATCTTTACTGTATATGGATATTACCTGGGCTGAACTGGAACCGGAGGAAGGAAAATATGACTGGGAGAAAATCGAAAGAGAAAATCAGACTGACAGATGGAGAGAAGAAGGGAAACACCTGGTACTGAGGTTTGTGTGTGATATTCCCGGGGAGGAAAAGCATATGGACATTCCACAATGGCTATATGACAAAACTGATCATGCGGGAACCTGGTATGATATGGAGTATGGAAAGGGATATGCTCCTGATTATAATAATGAACAGATGATACAATATCACAAAAGGGCAGTTAATGCACTTGGAGAGCATTTTGGCAGAGATGGACTGGTCAGTTATATCGAACTTGGAAGTCTGGGGCACTGGGGAGAATGGCATGTAAATATTTCCGCAGGAATACAGAGTCTGCCAGAAGAATCTGTAAGAGAACGTTATATGATTCCATGGACAGAGGCCTTCCCTGATTCCATGATACTGATGAGAAGACCTTTTAGTGAGGGAGAACATTATGGAATAGGTCTCTACAACGATATGACCGGACAGCCAGAGAGCACAGAGGAATGGTTTCGCTGGATTAATGAAGGCGGTGAGTTTGACCAGACTCATGAGAAAAAAAGGGTTATCCGCAATGAAGGATTTCTGGAAAAAGTTTCCTTCCGGAGGTGAGTTTACAAGTTCAATTACAATGAAAGAGTTGCTTGACACAAATCTGGATCAGACAATAAATCTGATAAAGAAAGCACATACTACTTTTCTTGGACCGAAAGTAGCGGATAAAACTTATGAAAACGGTTATAGGAAAGTTTTAGGAAGCATGGGATATCGTTTGTGGATTTCGCAAGCAAGCCTTATTCAGATGCCGGGGTATGTCAGCCTGAATCTTAAATGGAAGAATGATGGAGTTGCACCATTTTATGAAGACTGGCCTGTATGGGTTCTGGTAGAAGATGAGGATGGAAATAGTCTTGAAAAAGAAGCGGTTGACATTTCGTTAAAATCACTTCTGCCGGAAGAAACTTTACAGACAAAAACAAGAATGCAGGTAAAAAAGATGATCTCACTGGCCGGAAAGAAATATAAGATCAGTATAGGTATTGAAGATCCGATGACTGGAAAATTAGCTGTTCGACTTTCAATGAAGGGAACTTATAACGAAGGGAAAAATTATCTTTTTAGCAAATAATATTGAAGAATAAAAATGATTCGTTTATCTGTTACAGTAAAAGGAATAAAAAAATCGGATTGTATGTTTTTGAATACAATCTGATTTTTTCTAATTACTGACAAAGTAAAAAAAAACTAATTCTATAGTATTATAGTTAAAAATTAAATAACATTTATTGGTTTTGAACCAGTCGTTGTAAGTTCCGCAAGGATTAAGCTTCTGGCAGCAGTACCGGAAATGGAGGGACGCCGTTTTGTTTAAGGAATCAGATATCGTGCTCAGTGCAAAGCACATTGTAAAACAGTTTCCGGCCTCCCATGGACGGACTCTGACAGCCTGCAATGACATTAATCTGAATGTCTATAAAGGCAAGACATTAGGAATCGTAGGAGAGAGCGGATGCGGTAAATCCACATTCGTAAGAATGGTTATCTCCCTTGACAAGCCTACCAGCGGTGAGATTTTGTATCATGGCAAAAACCTTGCTGACCTTTCCAAAAAGGAAACATGGTTAAATCGCCAGAACATGCAGATGGTTTTCCAGGATCCGCTGGCATCCTTTGATCCGAAGATGAAGATTGTGGATATCCTTACAGAGCCGCTGATCAACTTCGGAAAATTAAAGAAAAGCGAGAAAGAAAACAAAGCAAGAGAACTGCTGGAAATGGTAGAGCTGCCGGGAGATTTCGTAGATCGTTATCCTCATAACATGAGTGGCGGACAGAGACAGAGAATCAGTATTGCAAGAGCGCTTTCACTGGAACCGGAGATCCTGGTTTGCGATGAGGCGACTTCTGCGCTGGATGTTTCTGTGCAGGAGTCTGTGATCGAGCTTCTGGTACGCCTTCAGAAAGAAAAAAATATCAGCATGCTTTTCATCTGCCATGACCTGGCGCTGATCCGTTCTTTTGCCCATCAGATTGCTGTTATGTATCTGGGAAATATCGTAGAGGTTATTCCAGGTGAAGATGTTACAGAGTATGCAGTGCATCCATATACACAGGCACTTCTGGGTGCACAGTTCTCCATTCATATGGATCCCAGCCAGAAGATCCAAAGTATCGAGAGTGAAGCACCAAGTCCTCTGGATGTACCAAAGGGCTGCCCTTTCCAGAACCGCTGCGAGAATTGCACAGACAGATGTAAGGCAGAGATGCCGAAGCTGAAAGAGATTGCTCCCGGACATGCAGTGGCATGCTTTTATGTGGAAGAACAAAAGATATAAAAATGAAAAAGAGGCTGTCACATCAGGGATTTTCCGGTGCGACAGTCTCTTTTGCGTAATGCTCAGTCTTCATGAAACAGGATTTGTGTAAAGAATCTCACATCTGAATCATCTGCCCAGCAGACCATACCAACAGCATCAGCCATTTTCTGTGCATCTACACTGTAGGCGGACATACAGGAACAGTTTTTATACGGTCCTGCGCTCATGATCAGGACATCTTCTTTTCCTGTTTCCTGCATCTGTCTGGCAAGCTGTTCGGTAAGAATATTCTGTGCATGTTTCGCCTGCTTGAAAAGAACCGGATCCATGATCGGATCTTTCAGAACAGTCTGGAGAACCAGTGCCTTTTCATATTTCAATGCCTTTGCCTGCATTTCTTCTACAGTACCGCAGGCAGGTGGACATGCAGGAACCAGGTTGTAATTTCCACAGAGATTGTCCTCGCAGAACTGTCTGTATTCCGGCACAAATACCAGGTCTTTTGTATCCATGATCGCTGCATCTGCGAAACCCATGGAAAGTGCTTCTTTTATTAAATCCATAAAAAAGTCTCCTTTCTTAAAGCGGATTATTTTGGCTTGAACATATCAAGGTGAATTATAACATTTTGAAATAAATAAAATCAAGTTTTGTCGAGAACTTCTGATGAGGGAAACTTGATGTAACAAAAAACTTATGTTAACATATAGATATGCAAATTGGGGGATATTAATAAGAGGAAGTGATTATATGCCGGAAAATATCAGAAACATCATATATAGATTTTCTCAGGAGTTAAGACGTATTTTGGGCGATAAATTGACAAAGATTATCGTATATGGATCATATGCGAGAGGAGATTTTCGAGAAAATTCTGATATAGATATTATGATTTTGGTGAAAATGTCTGATGAAGAAATTCGATTAGTGAAGAATGATATTTATGATCTTGCATTTGAGTTTGAAATAAATACAGGAATAGAGTTCTCTCCCATCATTAAAAATGAAGACCAGTATGAGTATTGGATTGATACGTTACCTTTTTACCGAAATGTGCGAGATGAGGGGGTAGTGATCGATGAATGACAAAAAAGAGGATTTATGTATATACCGTATTCGGAATGCGGTGGAGACATTGGGAGTGGCAGTATTATGCTTAGAAAGTCAACATTATAAAGATTCAATAAATCGTAGTTATTATGCTGCTTTTTATGCAATAAAAGCAGTATTAGCTTTAGAAGAGATTGATTTTAAGCGTCATAAGGATGCGGTTGCGTATTTTAATAAAACTTATATAGCAAAAGAGATTTTTCCAAGAGAAATGGGAAAGAGGTTGGGAAGACTAAAGCAGGAGAGAGAAAATAGTGATTATGATGATTTTTACGTTGCATCTTTAAAAGATGCATCAGATCAATATAAGTCAGCGAAGCTTATTATTGAAAAGATAGAAGAATATCTGTCAGAGAAAGGTATTCAATATTAACTTTGTCGACACACTAGAGAAATGAATTAGCGAGAGGAAATCTTATGAAGCTGACGGCAGAAAACAGCAAGGGTGAAAAAATGAAATACCGCCTTGCGCGGTCAATGAAGGAATGTATGAAAACGATGTCTGTAGATAACATCACAGTAAAACAGATTACAGAGAATTGTGGTGTTACGAGGCAGACTTTCTATCGGAATTTTATGGACAAATTTGACCTGATCAACTGGTATTTTGATAAGCTTCTGGCGAAATCCTTTGAGCATATGGGAATGGGGAAAACTGTTTATGATGCTCTGGTAAAGAAGTTTACCTATATTCAGGAAGAGCATGTTTTCTTTGCAGCAGCATTTAAATACGACAGACAGAATAGTCTGCGTCAGCATGATTTTGAACTGATCCTGGACTTCTATGAAAATTTGATCCGTGAGAAAACAGGAAGAATCCCGGATGAGACTATACATTGTATTCTGGAAATGTACTGCCAGAGTTCTATTTATATGACTGTAAAATGGGTACTGGGAGAGTTGGAATGTGCACCGGAGGGACTGGCGAAAATTTTAGTTGACGGGATGCCGGGAAAACTCTCGGAATTGTTTGAAAAGCTGAAAATATTGTCATAAATATAACAATATTAGTGCATAATTTTGCACACAGTTTTTCGGCACTATTGCACAAACATTGTGAGAAAGTTACATTTGAATGAAAGTGTAACTTTCTTTTTTGTTTCACATTGTTAATATAATAACAAAGATAAGCGCTGCGGAAGCTTACCTAATACTGAAGAATACTGAAAGGAATGGAAATCATTATGGCAAACAGAATTAACTTAAATCAGACATCTTATCACGGAGCAGGAGCAATTGAGGAAATCGCAAACGAAGCAAAAGCACATGGCTTTAAGAAAGCTTTCGTATGTTCTGACCCTGATCTTGTAAAATTCCATGTAACAAGCAAAGTTACAGACATTCTTGAGAAAAACGGACTTGCATATGAACTGTATTCAGACATCAAACCGAACCCGACAATCGAGAACGTACAGCATGGTGTTCAGGCATTTAAAGATTCTGAAGCAGATTATCTGATTGCAATCGGCGGTGGTTCTTCCATGGATACTTCCAAAGCAATCGGTATTATTATTGCAAACCCTGAATTTGAGGACGTAAGAAGTCTGGAAGGTACAGCTCCGACCAGGAAACCTTGTGTACCGATCATTGCAGTTCCGACAACAGCAGGTACAGCAGCAGAGGTAACTATCAATTACGTTATCACAGATGTAGAAAGAAAACGTAAATTTGTATGCGTTGACCCACATGACATGCCGATCATCGCAGTTATTGATCCTGAAATGATGTCCTCCATGCCAAAGGGACTGACAGCTTCCACAGGTATGGATGCCCTCACTCATGCAATCGAAGGATATACAACAAAAGCTGCGTGGGAAATGACAGACATGTTCCATTTAAAAGCAATTGAGCTGATCTCCAAATCTCTCCGCGGTGCTGTTGAAAACACAAAAGAAGGTCGTGAAGGAATGGCTCTTGGACAGTATATCGCTGGTATGGGATTCTCTAACGTAGGTCTTGGAATCGCTCATTCCATGGCTCATACACTTGGTGCTGTTTATGACACACCACACGGTGTTGCCTGCGCAATGATGCTTCCAATTGTTATGGAATACAATCAGGAATGCACAGGTGAGAAATATCGTGAGATCGCCAGAGCAATGGGTGTCAAAGGCGTAGATGAAATGTCTCAGGATGAATACAGAAAAGCAGCAATCGAAGCTGTTAAGAAACTCTCTGTTGATGTAGGAATCCCGACTAAACTGGAAGCAATCAAAGAAGAAGATCTCCAGTTCCTGGCAGAATCCGCACATGCAGACGCATGCGCACCGGGAAACCCGAAAGATGCAAGCGTAGAAGATCTGAAAGACCTGTTCCGTAAGATTATGTAAATAAAAAAGCCCCCTGCGGGGGGACTTTTTTATTTATCGCTGTAATGGCCTTTGCATTGGATTACAATAATTGTTTCATCTGATATTTCGTAAACCAAACGGTCTTTGAGGTTGATTCGCCTACTCCATTTTCCATTTAAATCACCACGAAGTTTTTCTGGTTCACCTTTTCCTGAGAAAGGTGTCCGTTGCATTTCTTTCAATAATTCATTGATCTTCTTTAGTGTTTTCTTGTCTTGAAGTTGCCAGTAAAGATAATCTTCCCAAGCATCTTCTGAAAATGAAATATTACTCACACGCTATTGCCTCCAGATCTTCCATTGTTTTTGTTATTATTTTACCTTCCTTTACTTGTTGAGCAGATTTGCGAAGCTGTGCCATATTCTGTTCAGAATAAAATGGATCTGCCGGAGCTTCAATGTCAAATGGTATTCTACGATCTCTTAGTGCCTTTTTTGTATAGATCATGTAGAAAGTAGAAATATTCATTCCCATTGCTTCGCACATTTCATCAAGCTCTTTTTTCATTTGATCATCCATACGTAAACTAATGGTTGTCATGATATCACTCCTTTTTGCTTTTTAATATATTTTACTGCAAATAGAATATATTTGCAATCATATAGTATAAAATATATTCAAAATGAAAATATATATTCGCACATAGAGTAAATGGCAATAGGTAAAATGAAATCAGTTTATTGGAGAGCATGTAACTGATAGAGAATTTTGTTTATAAAATGATTAGAATTGGAACACTGATTAAACACATTTCTTTTGTATGATGGAGACGTAATGGGGAAAAAATGGTTATTTTGTAGTGCAAATGTGGAAAAAAAGATAAGTTCTGCAAAGAAGTACAGAATAAGAAATATGAAAGGCAGAAGAATAACTGCAGAGGTTTTTACAGGAGAAATAAGTTATGACAGATGAAGAATATTATGAATTTATACAACCATATGAAGATGCTAAACAGATGCTTCTCACACGTCTTGATGTGTTGAATCACAACCTGTACGGTGAAGCATCTGCAAGACCGATCCACAACATCCAATGCAGGATTAAGAAGAAACAGAGTATTGAAGAGAAATTACAGCGAAAGGGAAAAGAACCTACTGTGATGAATGCGAAGGATTATCTTCAGGATATTGCAGGTGTCAGGGTGATCTGCTATTTTGTAGATGATATCTATAATCTGACAGAGCTTCTGAAAAGCCAGAGTGATCTGATCGTGATCAGGGAACGTGATTATATCGGAAATCCGAAACCAAACGGATACCGAAGCTATCATGTGATCGTAGGTGTGCCGGTGTACTGTCTGGATGGAATGGAATATTTTCCGGTGGAGATACAGTTTAGAACAATGTCCATGGATTTCTGGGCAAGCATGGAACACAGGATCTCTTATAAAAAAGAACGAACAGATAAAGAACAGCTCAGAGATGAATTACGAGAATATGCAAATATGCTGGTAGAGATTGAGAGCCGTTTTGAGCAATATAATGAGACGGATCATCAGCAGGAGAAAAGAACAGTAGTTGTATAGTAGCGTTTTATGAAAATACAGTTTGTATTACCTGCGAAATCCTTGTAAAAGGATATGAATTTTTGCTGACCGGGTAGAGAAATCCTTGCACTTTTTTAAAAATTCCTTTATAATGTACCGGATTAGTGTTTTAACAAACTAAAGGGAAAGAGGATTGAAGAAATGAAAAAAGTTTGGGACAAATGGACCAGGATTGCTCTTGTAAAGAGAATCCTGGTTGGCCTGATTCTGGGTGCGATTCTGGGAATTGCTGTACCGCAGGCAACAGGAATCGCAATTCTGGGTGATGTCTTTGTAAGCGCGTTAAAGGCAATCGCACCTTTGCTGGTATTCTTCCTGGTTATCAGTTCCCTGTGTAATGCAGGAAAATCTCACGGAGGAGTTATTAAGACAGTTATCATTCTCTATATGTTCAGTACAGTTCTGGCAGCAGTGATTGCAGTATTTGCGAGTATGGCATTTCCTGTAAAGATGACACTTGCAAATGCAGCAACAGATACAAGTGCACCACAGGGTATCGTTGAGGTATTAAATAACCTGCTTCTGAACGTAGTTGCCAACCCGGTATCTTCACTGGTAAATGCAAACTATGTAGGGATCCTGATGTGGGCTGTTCTTCTTGGGCTTGCTTTTCGTGTAGCTGATAAGATGACAAAGAAGGTTCTGGCTGATGTTGCAGATGGTATTTCCATGGTAGTAACCTGGATCATTAATCTTGCACCTTTTGGAATTTTTGGTCTGGTATTTAACACAGTATCTACAAACGGTCTGGATATCTTTACGACTTATGGAAAACTGTTGCTTCTTCTTGTAGGATGTATGCTGTTTATCTATTTTGTGACCAATCCGCTTCTGGTTTACTGGTGCATCCGCCAGAATCCATATCCGCTGATTTTCCAATGCCTGAAGAGAAGTGCGCTGACGGCTTTCTTTACAAGAAGTTCCGCAGCTAATATTCCGGTAAACATGAAAGTCTGTGAAGAGATGGGACTGGACAGAGATACTTATTCTGTAACCATTCCGCTTGGTGCAACTATTAATATGGATGGTGCGGCTATCACTATTACGGTTATGACAATGGCAACTGCATTTACTCTTGGTATTCATGTAGATATTCCGACAGCAATTATCCTGAGTCTTCTTGCAGCTCTATCAGCATGTGGCGCTTCCGGTGTAGCCGGCGGATCACTTCTTCTGATCCCGATGGCATGCTCTCTGTTCGGAATTTCAGATGACATTTCCATGCAGGTTGTTGCAGTAGGATTTATCATTGGCGTAGTTCAGGATTCTGTAGAAACAGCTCTGAACTCTTCTTCAGATCTTCTGTTATCTGCTTCCGCAGAATTCAGACAGTGGAGACTTGAAGGGAAAGAAATTAAATTTAAATAAGATTGCAATGAGCGAAACGGTCGTCCGGTATGGACGGCCGTTCTTTTATGTTATAGGAAATTACTCTGTAATGTTCCTATAACATAAAAAGCCCTTCGGGCAGGATCGCACTGCGGCGGAGAGGAATTATGTCGCTGAAGCGACCCGCCGCAGGCGGAGAATTCTGCAAGCAGGATTCTTTCATATAAGGCACAACTATAAAAATGATTGCTACATATTCGGGAATTTCTGTGCATACACTGTAAAAACAGCGTCTTCGGAGGCTTATCCGTGAAAGATTATATCGAGGAGCGGGCAGTGGAAATTGCAAATTATATTATTGATACAAAGGCAACGGTGCGTCAGGCGGCGAAGAAATTCGGGATTAGTAAGAGCACGGTACATAAGGACTGCACTGACCGTCTCAGTCAGCTCAATCCGGGACTGGCATGTGAAGTGAGACAGGTTCTGGATGTGAACAAGCAGGAGCGGCATATCAGAGGTGGGCTCGCTACAAGAGAAAAATATTTACATCAGCATTAACAAAAATGGCTGCTGTCGGATATGACAGTAGCTTTTTTGATACATTTTCTGTATAATAAATCCAGATATTTCAGGATATTTTGTATATACATAAGGAGAACAAGAAGATGGCATTAATGGAAGTGAACTTCTTTTCAAAAGCACTGATGCGTCCGGTAACGATGAATGTAATCCTGCCGGTTGATAAAGTGTTTTTTGGAGAAGAAACAGAAGAAGAGAACAAACCGTTTAAGACTTTGTATCTGCTTCACGGAGTAATGGGAAATTACACAGACTGGGTAACAGGAACATGTATTAAGCGATGGGCAGAAGAAAAGAATCTGGCAGTAGTTATGCCTTCCGGAGCAAATATGTTCTATATGGATCATCCGAATGCAAATGAAAACTACAGTGAATTTATCGGAAAAGAACTTGTAAAGATCACACGAAGAATGTTTCCGTTATCATACAAAAAAGAAGATACATTTATTGCCGGGTTATCTATGGGAGGATACGGTGCAATCCGAAATGGTCTGAAATACCATGATACATTCGGATATATCGCAGGCCTTTCTTCAGCCATGATACTTGAAAAAATGGGGATAGCAGATGACAGTTCTCCTATGTTCTTTGAGAAAAAAAGTTTTCTGGAGAGTGTATTTGGAGATCTGTCCCGGATCAAAGACTGTGAGATCAATCCGGAATGGATTGCCGAAAATATGAAAAAAAGATGGAATCCCATTTCCGCATATGTACCTTGCCTGTGGACTGGATGATCCGCTTCTTCCTCCGAACCGTAAGTTCAGAGATACCATGCAGAAACTGGGTGTGGATGTAACTTACGAGGAAGGTCCGGGAGCACATGAGTGGGATTTCTGGAACCGTTATATTAAGAAAGTACTGGACTGGCTGCCACTTGATAAGGACAGTAAAGAAGGGATGAACAGCGGGAATGTAGGACTGTAAATGAGAGAGTCGCAACAGATGGATATGAAATCTGTTGTGGCTCTTTTTATTTCTGTTGCAGGAAATTACTCCGTAATGTTTCTGTAACAGAATAAAGTTCTATGGGCAGGACTCCTTCTTATACGTTACTGTTCACTCCGTTCACAGTAACTTAGCCAAAATTCATTCCAGATTGCCTGCGGCAATGGAATTTTGGCTTGTATGTCTCGGGATAGTGGTATGTGAACAGTAACTCTTATACAAAATTATCATAGCAATTTTGCAGAAAATATATTGAATATCAGACAGAAGTTGTGTATAATGAAAAAGCAAAATAAAGTATATTATTTTAGAAAAAGGTAAAATAAAAACCTGAAATCATAAACTGTGGAGGTAAAAATGACTAAGCTTGTAATTAATCCATCAAAGAAACAGAGCAAAATCAACAAAGAAATCTATGGGCATTTCTCAGAGCATCTGGGAAGATGTATCTACGAAGGAATCTATGTAGGTGAGGATTCCCAGATCCCGAATAAGAACGGAATGCGTACAGACGTAGTAGAAGCACTGAAGCATATCAGGATTCCGGTACTTCGCTGGCCGGGCGGATGTTTCGCAGATGAATACCACTGGAAAGACGGTATCGGACCAAAGGAAACACGTAAAAAATGATCGAACACACACTGGGGCGGTGTGGTAGAGGATAACAGCTTTGGTACACATGAATTTTTTGAACTCTGTGAGCAGCTTGGCTGCGAAGCTTATGTTAATGGTAACCTGGGGAGCGGAACAGTTCAGGAAATGTCTGAATGGGTAGAATATATCACATTCGAGGGTGTTTCTCCGATGGCTGACCTCCGTAAGAAAAACGGACATGAGAAACCATGGAAACTTGATTTCTTTGGAGTTGGAAATGAAAACTGGGGATGCGGCGGAAATATGAATCCTGACTTCTATGCAAATGAATACCGCCGTTATCAGACTTATGTCCGCAATTATCATCCGGATCACCCAATCCACAAAGTCTGCTGCGGCGCCAATGTAGATGATTATGAGTGGACTTCCGAAGTATTAAAGACTACACATAATCATTGCCTGAAAGAGCTTCACGGAAATATGGATGGTCTTTCTCTTCATTATTATGTACATCCGGAAGGATGGGAGATCAAGGGAAGTGCTACAGATTTTGATGATAAGGTATGGTATAAGAGTCTGAATAAAGCGCTCTTTATGGAAACTTTGATCGAGCGTCACGGACATATCATGGACGAATATGATCCAGAGAAAAAAATCGGCATGATCGTTGATGAATGGGGCGCATGGTACACAGTAGAACCAGGAACAAACCCGGGATTCCTGTATCAGCAGAACACAATGAGAGATGCCCTGATCGCAGGTATCACTTTGAATATCTTTAACAAACACAGCGACAGAGTAAAGATGGCGAACCTTGCACAGATCGTAAATGTGCTTCAGTCTGTGATTCTTACTGACGGTGCTGATATGATTCTGACACCAACTTATCATGTATTTGATATGTATAAATATCATCAGGATGCAATGCTTGTAGACAGTTCTGTTGAAACAGAAACTATTGGTGTGGAAGACGAATGGCAGGTACCGAACCTGACAGAATCCGTATCTGTAGCAGAAGACGGAGCTGTACATATCACACTGACAAACCTGTCTCTGGATAAAGATTATGAAATCAGAACTATCCTTACAGATTACCAGGTAAATGAAGTTAAAGGTGAGATTGTACACGGTGAAATGCACGAAATGAATACCTTCGAAACACCGGATCAGGTTCGTGTAAAAGAATTTAACGAAGTGGAAAAAACAGCAGAGGGAATTAAATTTACAATTCCTAAATGCAGTGTTCTCCATCTGGAAGTAAGATAATTACAGTATTTTTAAACAGATAAAATGAAAGATTAATAAACTTTACAAATTCACAGAAAATGCCGCTTCTGACAAAACAGGCAGGTATTTTCTGTGAATATTTATAATGGAAACAAAAAGGAGACTAAGGTATGAACGGGAAGCTGCGTGTGTGCAGAAAATGTCTGCCCGGACAGAATAATGAAGAGACTTTTTACGAGGATCTGTCACGCTACATTCAGCGCATGGATGAGGATCTGAAAGTAGACCAGCAGATTTACGAAAAAAGGCTTAACATATGCAGCACCTGTGACCGCTTAATGAATGGGATGTGCAGGCTTTGCGGATGCTTTGTGGAACTGCGGGCTGTACAGAAGGTGCGAAAATGTCCGGATCTGCCGGCAAAATGGGAGGCGCAGAAATGAAAGACGGTTTAAAAGAAGGGTTATTAAATAAGGTAAAAGTAACGGATAAATTCTGGCGAGGATATCAGGAACTGGTAATGAATACAGTAATTCCTTATCAGGAGAAAATATTAAATGATGAGATTCCGGGAGTGGAAAAAAGCCATGCATTGGCAAACTTCCGTATTGCAGCGGGATTGGAAGAGGGTGAATTTTACGGAATGGTTTTCCAGGACAGTGATGTTGCCAAATGGTGGAAGGTGTAGCGTATGCACTGGAAGTCCGACCGGATGCTGAACTGGAAGAACGTGCAGATAAGGTTATTGAAATCATTGAAAAAGCGCAGCAGGATGACGGTTATCTGAATACTTTTTTTCACGATCAAAGAGCCGGAACACCGCTGGCAGAACTTACAGGAATGCCATGAATTATACTGTGCCGGACATATGATGGAAGCAGCGGCGGCTTACTATGAGGTGACTGGAAAAGACCGTCTGCTTCATGTAATGGAGCGCATGGCAGAACATATCGGGAAACGTTTTGGAACAGAAGAAGGTAAAGAACCGGGCATTCCGGGACATCAGGAAATCGAGCTGGGACTTCTGCGTCTCTATGAAGTAACCGGAAAAGAAAATTACAAAGACCTTGCCAGATATTTCATTGAACAGCGTGGAAAAGATCCGGATTACTTTGTCAAAGAGAGGAAAAAAAGAGGCTGGGTTCACTTTGATATGGATGTGCATAACAGAGAATATAACCAGGCACATGCTACTGTCTATGAGCAGAAAGAAGCAGTAGACACAGTGTCCGTGCAGTTTACATGTATACTGCCATGGCAGAACTGGCTTCTCTTTACAAAGATGAAAAACTCTATCAGGCATGCTGTGATCTCTGGGAGAACATGACTCAGAAGAGAATGTATATCACCGGAGGAATCGGCAGTACCGTAGACGGAGAGGCATTTACCATTGATTATGATTTGCCGAATGACACCGTTTATGCGGAAACCTGCGCATCTATCGGGCTGGTATTTTTTGCAAGAAAGATGCTTGATAATGTGATGGATGGACGCTATGCAGATGTGATGGAACGTGCACTTTATAATGGGATCATCAGCGGAATGCAGCTTGACGGAAAGCGGTTTTTCTATGTAAATCCACTGGAAACAGAACCTGGAGTCAGCGGAAAATTATACGGATATAAGCATGTTCTGCCGGAGCGTCCGGGCTGGTATACATGTGCATGCTGTCCTCCCAATGTAGTGCGTCTGCTGATGTCTCTTGGCAAATATCTGTGGAGTGAGACTGAAGAGGGAGTTTATTCTCATATCCCGGCAGGCACAGAAGCACACTTTGATAAGATGGATGTAACTGTAGAAAGCAACTATCCGTGGATGGCAGAGTGACCTATCATATAACCGGAAAAACAGAGAAAGAAACCATTCTGGGAATCCATATTCCATCCTGGGTACGTCCGGGTTCTGTTCAGGTACGTATAAATGGAAAAGAGAAGAATATCACTGCAGATGTGGAAAAAGGATATCTGATCCTTAAGAGAGTGTGGGAAAATGATGAAGTAGAACTTGTTTTTCCGATGAAGATCCGCAAGATTTATGCAAACCTTAAAGTAAGGGAAGATGCCGGCTGTGTAGCATTTATGCGCGGGCCGATCGTTTATTGTTTCGAGGGTGTGGACAATCCGGGCCTGCTTCAGTCTTACCACATCTTTGAAGATGTAAAGATGGAAGAGGAAGTCTGCAAAGAAGGCCTGCTGCAAGGCTGCGTCCTGCTTAAGATCAAAGCACGTAAGCTGGAAACAGTGGAGATTCTCTGTACAGTGATATTGCACCGGTGAGAACGCTGACAACACTGACAGCAGTGCCGTATTACACATGGGCAACCGCGGAGAAAATCAGATGAGAGTCTGGATGCGCGGAGAATAACCGGAGAATCAGATGAAATATAAAACAAAAGCAAGGAACTATGTGGCAAAACACATCGGTTCCTTGCTTTTTGCTGTTTTCAGATATTCTGTAAAGTTATACATTTGGAGTATAATGCACTTTCACATTAATATCCTGATTATAGTTTCCGAAATCTTTTCCGAAGAGTGTCAGACCGCCAATATTCTGAGATGGTTCATCCACCTGGAAACGGAATACCATATCATCCTGAGAGGTAAAAGTGAGCTGCTGTGTATTCACATCAGAGATCTTTAATCCATCGATAAATGTACCGTGACGGTCAATGACAAGCATCTTCAGAAGACCATACTGATTCCAGTTCGGGAACCACCAGTCGGGAGTGAACATACCGTGGACATCACCGAAATCTCCGGGGCTTGTCCAGGTTCCGACCTTTGTATTATTCAGGAAAAAGGAAATATCAGAAGGCCAGTCACTGTTGACTCCGGGAGCTTCTGAACTGATTTCAAAGGAGAGTGTCAGCCGGTCAATCTTCTGTCCCGGAGGCAGCATATTTGGAATGCGGTAATCAATAAATCCCCGTCCAAACCATAAAATCTTTGCATCTACATGGCTCGGATGAGCAAAATAACGAGGATCATCTACCTCACCGATGAGATTATCGGTAGTAGACAGCCCACAGGTTGGATAGACAGAATAATTAAAGTAGTTGCCGATCGGAATGTCAATAGAGTAACTATCCTCAGCCGGGCTGTCATTGTTAGAGGCAATATCAACCAGGATCTTGTCAACATTAATGCGACAGACCTTCTGGTTTCCGTGGCCGGAATGCTCTGGAAGAATTGCGAGAATTCCGGATTCTTCGAGTTTCTTTACATGGCTGGTCAGGGCACCGTTGGTAATCCCCAGACTGGAAGCCAGTTCATTCATATTCATTTCCTGATGCTCAAGGAGAGTCTGGATCAGCCGTATGCGAATGTCAGAACCAAGAGCTTTGAAGACAGGGACCGCCTGCTCCAGACTTTTAATATATAACATAACGGATTTCCCTTTCTGTTAAAAATGATTTTACAGCGTTTACGGTAGATTATAACGAATCTGCAAAAAATGTGCAACGAAAAGAAAAAAATATAGTTGATATTTTCTGAAAAATGCAGTACAATTTTAAATACATAAAAAATAATTTATATAAATCTAAAATAAAAACAGACAGGGGGACACACAATGAGTGAAGAACTTAAGTATAATGAGCCATGGATTCTGCAGAGAGCAGATCCATATGTTTATCGCCACACAGACGGAAACTATTATTTTACAGCATCCATACCGGCCTATGACCGGATTGTACTGAGAAGAAGCGAAACTCTGGCAGGACTGAAAGATGCGGAAGAAGTGACAGTCTGGGAGAAACACAAAGAAGGAATCATGAGCGAACATATCTGGGCGCCGGAGCTTCATTATCTGGACGGAAAATGGTACATCTATTTTGCGGGCGGAGATAAAGATGATATCTGGGCAATCCGCCTTATGTGCTGGAATGTGCAGATACAGATCCGCTTACAGGAGCCTGGACAGAGAAAGGCAAAATGGGACGTGCGGATGCAGATGAATTTTCTTTTGAAGCTTTCTCTCTGGATGCAACAGTATTTGAAAACAAAGGAAAACATTACTATGTATGGGCTGAGAAGGTAGGGGTCGGCAAGCAGATTTCCAACCTTTATATTGGCGAAATGGAAACTCCGTATAAACTGAAAACCGTTCAGGTACTTCTCACTTCACCGGATTATGACTGGGAAAGAGTTGGTTTCTGGGTGAATGAAGGACCGGCAGTTATTCATCATGACGGCAGGATTTATCTTACCTATTCTGCATCTGAGACAGGTGCTGCATATTGCATGGGAATGCTTACAGCAGATGAAGATTCTGATCTTCTTGACCCGAAATCCTGGACAAAAGAACGTTATCCGGTTCTTCGTACAGATGAGTCCAGAGGAATCTATGGACCGGGGCATAATTCCTTCACTGAAGACGAAGAAGGAAATCCGGTCATGGTTTATCATGCGAGAACAGAAGCAGAGATTGAAGGGAATCCGCTGTACAATCCAAACCGTCATGCCATGCTGATGAAAATCCGCTGGGATGAAAAAACAGGCGCACCGATATTTTCTTACGAAGATTAACGTAATCTGAGAGAGAATAATATTTGGAGAACAGGAGAGCTGGTATGAGAAAAAAATGGGGAATGATCCTGGGGCTGACAGGAATGATGCTTCTCGGAGCACAGAGTATATATGCTGCGGAAGCTGCTGATGGCACAGCAGAGACAACAGATGCGGCAAACGAAAAAGAAACAGCAGGCGCAGATGATATTGAGAGCAAGATTAAGAAAGGTGGCTTTACTGCCGGAGCTTCCGTGCATGATCCATCTGTCATCAAAGACAATGACACTTACTATATCTTTGGCTCCCATATGGAATCTGCGAAGTCCACAGATCTGAGAAACTGGACCGGTTTTTCCTCCGGGGTCAATGCAGAGAATAAGCTGTTTGACAATCTTTTTGACGGAGAAGAAGACGGCGATCCGGCAGCGTTTACTTATGTAGGAAAGAACGAGGAAGGTGGTTATTCCGTGTGGGCACCGGATGTCATCTATAACAAAAAAATGGGAAAATATGTGATGTATTTCTGCACCACATCTTCTTATGTGAAATCCAATATCTGCTTTGCAACAGCAGATGATATTGAAGGTCCGTATCACTATGAGGACACATTCCTGTACTCTGGTTATAGCTATCATGATGTTAAGGAAAGTAATATCGAAGACTGATGGGAACAGACCCAAGGCCATATACAGCAGCGTCTTATGACAATAATAACTGGCCAAACTGTATTGACCCGGATGTTTTTTATGATAAAGACGGGCGTATGTGGATGGTTTATGGCTCCTGGTCCGGCGGTATTTTTCTGATTGAGATTGATGAAGAGACCGGCTATCCGATTTATCCGGAAGCAGACGAGGAAAATCATGTGGACAGCTATTATGGCAAGAAACTTCTCGGTGGTTATCACAACTCCATCGAAGGTCCGCATATTATGTATGATGAGACCAGTGGATACTATTATCTGTTTTTGTCCTATGGAAATCTGCAGGCAAAAGGAGGTTATCAGATGCGACTCTTCCGCTGTGACACTGTGGACGGAACTTATACAGATGCAGCAGGGAAGGATATGTATTTATTTGTGGAGCATAAAGATCATGGGCTGAAAATGATGGGAAATTATACATTCCCAAGTCTTACCCAGACCTATATGGCACCAGGCGGCCAGACCGCATTTGAAGATGAAGATGGTAAATTATACCTGGTCTATCATCAGCGTTTTGCTAAAACCGGAGAACTTCATGAGCCTCGTGTACATCAGTTGTTCCGCACAAAAGACGGATGGCTGGTTGCTGCGCCATTTGCCACAGACGGCGAGACGTTGAAAGAGGATGGATATTCCGGAGATGAAATCCAGGGTACTTTTTATCTGGTAAATCATGGTACGGATATTTCGGACAGGTACATAAACCGCAGAGGATTCAACTTAATGCAGACGGAACAGTTACCGGAGAAGAACTGGAAGGCAAATGGGAAGCAGAAGAAGGCACACCATATATTGATGTGACTCTCGGTGAAAATACTTATACAGGAGTTGTCCTGGAAATGACCGATGAGGCAGGCAATGATACGATGTGCTTCAGCGCTAAGGGTGACAATAATGAAACTATATGGGGTGTGAAATATCTGTTGCCATAAATGGCTGTGGGAGTATTCGGGGCAGTATATAAATCTGAAGTCAGGCGGAGAAATCAGATGTTTTCGGGATGATAACCGATGGTAATCCGTATATGCTGGTTATAATCTCCGAAACCTGCACCAAAAAGAGTACACCCGCCGGGATGTTCGGCGCCCGGAAGAACAGAAAAGCGCAATTTCATAACGGACTGATCAGTGAGTGCAAGCTGTCTGGTGGAAACATCGGACAGCTTTTCTGTGTCCAGAAAAGTGCCTTCAGGGGTGATCGTCAGTTTTTTCAGCAAACCATACTGATTCAGAAAAGAAAACCACCAGGAAGGATTGTATTTCCCTCTGCGGTCCCCATAATCACCAGGCTGGTCCAGGTGCCAAGGATTACACCGTTCAGGGAAAAGGTAATATCAGAAGGCCACACATTACAGAATCGGGGGGCTTCGGAACTGATCTCAAAGGAAACTGTCAGTTCTTCAATCACGCTGTGATCAGGGATGAAATTGGGCAGTATATACTCCAGATATCCGGTGGTGAACCAGACGATCCTTGCCTGGCGGCTGCCTGGGTGTATGAAATACCGTGGCTGATCCAACTGTCCCACAAAAGAAGTAGAAGTTGCCATACCACAGGTGGGAGTTACCGAGAAATCAGAAAAATGTCCCACGCCGATTTCTGCACTGTAAGTCTGCAGATCAGGACCGTAAAGCGCCATATTTACCAGAAGCTGATCCCAGTCTTTTATAAAATAGCAGCGTTTCTGTGTTCCGTGTGAGAGAGATTCATCCCTGAATTCTATCAGCCCGGCTTCGGCCAGAAGATTAAGGTGAGGGGACAGGGTTGTAACGGGAATTTTCAGGTTTTGTGCAATTTGTTTAATATTCAGACCTTCTCTTTCTTGGATCAGACGCAAAATTTGTACACGGACAGGGGAACCGAGAGCTTTGAAGATGGCAAGACCATCGGAAACAGAACAGGATTTCATGTAAAAACCTCCTTTTGACTGTATTTACAGGTATATAACACTAAATAAGAATTTTTAGAAAAATACGATTTTGATTTAGTTAATTTTTAACCATAAAATTTGGTTAAAAAAATATAGGGTAAAATAGTACAAAAAAATTAAGATAAGAATTGAT
>ENA-OPZM01000229-OPZM01000229.1-human-gut-metagenome-genome-assembly--contig:-NODE-229-length-24238-cov-4.029737_pt1 | contig 24238 bp, 32 predicted proteins | sample MGYA00242478_ERZ504493 | MGnify/ENA primary metagenome ERZ504493 (study PRJEB26092, sample SAMD00036227) | human gut metagenome | host: Homo sapiens | study: EMG produced TPA metagenomics assembly of... | reverse complement strand
CCCTCCCCACGAATTTCCCCGCTTTTTCAAAGCAAAACTTTTCCACGAAAAACCCTACAATACTTTGGAAAGAAACTCCTTCGTTCTTTCCTCTCGAGGATCCCCAAACAGTTCTTTCGGATTTCTATCCTCAAGAATCACCCCATCATCCATAAAGAGCACTCTGTCGCTGACCTCCCTTGCAAAGCCCATCTCATGGGTAACCACCAGCATGGTCATGCCTTCTTTTGCAAGCTCCTTCATAACCTCAAGAACCTCTCCGACCATCTCCGGATCAAGAGCCGATGTCGGCTCGTCGAACAGAAGCACCTGGGGATTCATTGCAAGGGCTCTGGCAATGGCAACCCTCTGCTTCTGTCCGCCTGAAAGCTTTCCTGGATAGACATCGGATTTTTCTTCAAGTCCGACTCTTTTCAAAAGAGCCCTCGCCTTCTGATCAGCTTCCGCTGCATTCCATTTGCCAAGGCGCACCGGCGCAAGGGTGATATTTTTCAATACTGTCATATTTGGAAACAGATTAAAATGCTGAAAAACCATTCCCACATTTTCCCTGAATTTATCTACATCCAGCTTCGGATCCAGAAGCTGCTGTCCGTTTACGGTGATCTCGCCTTCCTCCGGTTTTTCCAGAAGATTCAGGCAGCGCAGAAATGTAGATTTTCCGGAGCCGGACGGACCGATGATGCAGATACACTCACCTTTGTTTACGTGAGTTGTGATTCCCTTTAATACGTGTACGTCCCCGAAGGACTTTTTCAGATTTTTAACATCAATCACTTTCTCTCAGTCTCCTTTCAAATCTCTTCAGCAGAAGGCTCAGGCACTTCACGATCAGATAATACATGATACCTGCAACGATCAGCGGAATAAACATCTGATAAGTACGGGAAGAAACATAGCTTGCCGCTTTTGTCAGATCCATGATACCTACATAACCTAAAATAGATGTTTCTTTGATCAGCTGGATAAACTCATTACCCATTGCCGGAAGGATGGTTTTTACAGCCTGCGGAATGATAATGAAACGCATGGTATCTTTATACCCAAGACCCAGAGAACGACCAGCCTCGCTCTGGCCCTTGTCTACAGATAAAATACCTCCGCGGATAACCTCGGAAACATATGCACCGCTGTTGATACCGAAGCTGACCACTGCTGCCACATATCCCAGCCTGCTGTGGAACACTGCAAAATAGATAATCATCAGCTGAAGGACTGACGGTGTTCCACGGATCACATCAACATAAATATCCGCGATCGTGGAAAGAATGGTTCTTCTGCCTTTTTTCGCAGCTCCAAGCCGTACCAAAGCCACTACAAGACCGATCAGGATACCTACGATCACCGACAAAAGGGAAACGATCAGCGTAATCCCAAGACCATTAATATAAAACTTCCAACGATTATCCTGAAGGAAAATAAAGCTTAAAAGTCCCAGAAAACCATCGGTTGCTGCTACATCTGTCACATCCTCGCTGTTTTCAAGTGTGTCCACAAAATACTTCTGATAAAGATCATCATATTCCCCGGATTTTTTTACTTTTGCAAGCCCGTCATTGATGATCTGGACAAGCTCTGTGTTTCCTTTTTCAATACAGAAAACCGTATCCTCTGCTGTACTTGGCACGGACTCATACTGCAGGTCTGAGTTCTGTTTGCAGTAGATCTCAGCCATGATATTGTCGATCAGAACTGCATCTGCTCCACCGTTTTTCAGCTCCATGACTGCACTGGAAGCGTTTTTAAATCTTTTTACTTTGGCATCCTTAACTTCACCGTAATCGGTAGTCTCGCCGGATGCGATCATATCACTCTGTGCACCCTCCAGAACTGCAACGGTTTTTCCGGACATCTCCTCAAAATCCTTGATCGGATTATCCTTGCGGCTGATGATGCACTGTGTACCGGTGTAATAAACATCGGAAAAATCAACGCTTTTTTTACGGTCCTCCGTAGGTCCAATCCCGGCTGCGATCACCTGTACATCGCCAGCCTCCATGGAACCCATCAGGGAATCAAAGGGCATATCCTTCCATACCAGCTTTACGTTTTCTTCCTTGGCGATCGCCTCCAGAAGATCGTAATCAAAACCTGTAATATTTCCATTATCATCCAGGTATTCAAACGGTGAATACTCTGCGTTCGTTCCTATGACGATGGTCTGCTGTTCTGCCGCTTTTACTGCCACTGCACTGCTGAAATACACCGGCAAAGCCATGATCATACACAGTACAAAACAGATAAGAGCTCTGCTTTTTCCATTGCGTCCCATTATTTTCCCCTCCTGCTATTCATATTTTTTTCCGTAGCCAAAAGCACCTTCCATGCCACAGATGCCCGCTGCAAAAGCAGCTGCCTCTTCAAGACTTTCACAGATCGCGGTTTCCTCCGCCATGCCGTTTTTCATTCTTCCGATATACCCGGTAAGGAAAGATGCGATCAGTGAATCCCCGGCGCCAAGAGTATCTTTTACTTCCGTAAGCGGCGCTGCCGGCTGTCGGTAAAAATTCCTTCCGTCATAAAGAATGCAGCCCCTGGCTCCTCTGGAGGCCATGGCAAGCTTCGGCCCCATGGAGATGATCTTTTTCAGATGCTCTTCTGCCTCCTGGTCGTTCCGTCAAAGGAACAAAATGCATAAGTACCTGCGGTGCTGTTTTTTCATAATATTCCTCTGTGGAATCATCAGAAAAGTCAAAAGAAACCGGAATTCCCGCCTCTTTGATCTTATGCAGCTCTTCCTCCATAAAAGAGTAATTTCCGCTATGTACACATCAAAGCCTTTCATATATTCCAGATCAAAACGATCAAGGATATACGGTGTTTTTCCACGGATACCACCATCATTAAAATCCAGGAACTCACGGTCTCCGTCTTTTAATGTGATCCTGGAATAACCGTTCTCGCCGTGCAGCTGTCTGCACTTTACGGTTTCCACGCCGATTTTTCCAGTGTATCCATGATCAGCTCAGCTCTGTCGTCATCTCCGAAATATCCCATATACGCTGTTTTTTCACATCCGGCCATCTTTCCGTAAACACTGACGTTTACGCAGTTTCCGCCTGGATACATGGTTTTCAGATGATCATAGATATCCACTACATTGTCTCCGAAGCCAAGAAGCTTTGTACTGTATTTACTCATATTTTCCCTTTCTCTGTGCACAGGCACAGCAGCACCTTTAGTACTCTACAACGCCCATATATCTTCTCATATCCAGCGGATGACGGCGTTTATCCTGGAGAGCGGTACGGTAAACGGTCGTCATGGTGTAGAACAGCATCGGAGTAAAATATTCCACACAGCTGTCATCAATTGCTTCCATACCAAGCTTATCCGCATCGATCACTTCGTATTTCTTTCCGTATTTTTCAAGGAAAGTCAGCACACGCTCATCCATCATACGGTTTCTGCCCCGGCTCATCATAAGGATATAAAGATGATCCTCATCCGTTACCTCAAACGTCCGTGGAAATATTCCGCACTGTTCAGATAACCGCAGTCCATCCACTGCATTTCCTGAAGTGAGCAGATTGCAAAGCCATATGCCTGAGAATAGGAGGCTCCCGATGCCATGATATAGAGGTTCGGTTCCTCTGAATATTTTTCTGCAAAAAGCCATGCTGCATTCTGCTGATCCTTCACTGCAGCTGCAATAACATTATCGATCTTTTCAAAGCCTTCCACGATCTTATCGTAAAGCTTATATCCCGGCTCCTGTACCTTCATCAGCTCATTAAGAATACGAAGTACGATTCCCTGAGGCTTCTCTGCTTCCTTTACCCCCGGTGCCCAGTCGTATACAACGGAGATCCATTTATCGGTATCACATGGGGAACCTGGCGCATGTGTCATTGTAACAACAGCCGCACCTGCATCCATTCCTGTTTTTGCTGCCTCCAGACACTCCTTTGTCTTGCCGCTGTGAGAGCAGATGATCAGAAGACTGTCTTTTCCCAGCTTCTTCGGCGGTGTCAGTGCAAACTCTCTTGCAGGGATCCACTGTGCATCCATCACTGCGGATTCCGCACGGACAAAATAATATCCCGGATACAGATCCACAAGAGATCCTCCGCATGCAAGAAAATACACATTTTTGATTGTTCCATGCTCTTTGTTGATCTTATTTACGATTTTTACTGCGTCCATTTTCATCCTCCGGTTTTCGTGGAAATTTCGTCTGAGAATCCTCTGAATCCATTGAAAATACAGGTTTTTTTCGGATTTTCAGATGAATTTCTCCTTCTTGTACTTTTGCATTTTACCTTTTTGAAGAATATAACATATTATAACGTTATAGTAAAGAGTATATTCATGATTTATGATTAATTATTCATCCACTGTCCCTTCTGACGCACTGCAGAGGTTTGTCCCTTACTGGACAAATACATCCGCACTATAGTAAAATATCTTTTATGAACAACCTCAGAAAGGATATTTTCATGTTAAATAAAAATTCGATCCAGCCGCTTTACAAGCAGCTTATGGATATCATCACCCAGCAGATCAAAAACGGTACTTATAAGCCCGGAGAAAAAATCCCTCCTGAGCCGGAGCTTGCCGATCTTTACCATGTCAGCCGGATCACTGTCCGACGTACCGTGGAGGAGCTTTGCACACAGGGCTATCTTATCAAGCATCAGGGAAAAGGAACCTTTGTAAAATCCCCCATGATCTTCCGGAAATTTGAATCCCAGAAAAATATGAGCTTTTCCGAATCCTGCCGTCAGAATGACCGGATTCCGGAATCTCACGTACTGTCCTTCTGCAAAAAACCTGCGAACAGCGTAACCTCTGATTTTCTGCAGCTTACTTCGGATGAGGAAGTTTTTTTCCTGGAACGTCTTCTTCTGGCTGACAGTATTCCGGTTATTGATGTTCACACCTGGCTCCCCACACGGCTTTTCCCGGATTTTGATCCGAACGCTGTAGAAAACGGTTCTTTTTTTGAATATATCAAAACACCTACCGCTGTACGATCGCAGAATCCAGCCGCAGCACCATTTCTGTTACTGCAGCCTCCCCGGATATGGCAAAAACTTTGCGTCTGTCTTCCGGCGATCCCGTGCTGATCCTGGATTCCTATATGAAAGCTCCTGATGGAAATCCGCTTTACATCAGCCGTGAATACATTGCAGGTTCCCGCTATACGATTTCATTTTGAAGAATCAAAAAAAACGGCACAGAAGTGTTATGCTGCCAATACAGCAACATACACCTCTGTGCCAGTGTTTATTTATCCAAAAATATTACTGTTCACTCCGTTCTCCGTAACACGCTTCGCGATACACAAAATTTACCCTTTATCTTTTCAAGACTCCGATCCATCACTGCCTGTCATCTGTGCCTCAATGGCCTTTCCAAGGCGGTTATAGATCGTCACCGCATCCTCCACATGGAGTGGGCTTCCGGTATTTCCCGATGCGCCTGCCGTTACCAGTATGTATCTTCCTGTCGTAGACTCTGCAAAGCTTGCAAGACACAGACCCGCCTCGCTGGTATATCCTGTCTTGCGCCCAGGATCTTGCCGCCGGTAACGGAAGGGTCAGAAAGATTTTTGAACATGGTACTGTAATATGTGATCCCGCTGGGATGGATATTCGTCACTCCTGTGGAATGCCGCGGACTCTCAATGATCTCTCTGAACGTATCGTTCCGAAGCGCATACCTGAGCAACACCGCAATATCTCTCACTGTACTGTAATGATCCGGATCATGAAGCCCTGTCGTATCACAGAAATGTGTACCATTCATTCCAATCCTCTGTGCCTTCTTATTCATCAGCTCCACAAATCCATCCCTGGAACCGCCTACGGTATCCGCCAGTGCGATACAACACTCCGCACCGGATGGCAGCATGGCACCATAAAGAAGGTCGATGGCCCGCACGGTCTCACCGGGCTGAAAGCCTGCCTGGGTGGCATCCTGCTCATAAAGCCCCTGGAACATTTCCTGGGTCAGAGTGATCTCCTGATCCAAATCATCCAGGTTCTCAATAGCCACGATCACCGTCATGATCTTCGTCATGGAAGCCGGATAGATCTTCTCATCGCCCTTCATATTTCCGATGATCTTTCCGCCTTTTACCTGCATCAGCACTGCGTAGGGACTGTTGATACCGCTCATCTCAAGCTTACGGACAACCGGTCTCTGCAGAGACTCCATCCAGTCACCTACCCCTTTATTCCAGCCGATGATCACTATAAGTGTCAGGATCACGATAGCCTCTACCACCAGGCAGAGTATCATTTTTATTTTGTTTACCTGTTTTTTTATTTTCTTCGCTTTACGCTTTTTTGATCTCAATTTATACTCCCTGTTCCGACAAATTCATCTGTAAGTTTTACTTACAGAAACGTTTTCCCCATCTTTTTTATATTAACATGATTATTATTTTCTTCTGTAAAATCTATATGAAAAAGCTCTGATGAGCTTTCGGTCTGTTACAACTCTGTTTGTGCCTTATTGTAGGATCTTTGCCCCCAAAAATCAAGGTGTATAAATGTATAAAAAAATACCCCATACAAAGTTTCCTCTGTACAGGTATTTAAAATTTATTACTGAGCTAATTTAATCGGGTTAAGCTTAACACCAGGTCCCATTGTCGGAGCGATTGTAACGCTCTTCAGATACTGACCTTTCAGTGTGCTAGGTCTAGCCTTTGTGATAGCTCCCATAAGCGTCTGGAAGTTGTCGCTTAACTGCTCCTCGGTAAAGGAAGCCTTTCCGATCGGAACATGGATGATGTTGGATTTGTCAAGACGATACTCGATCTTACCTGCTTTAATGTCGTTAACAGCTTTTGTTACGTCCATTGTTACAGTACCAGCTTTCGGGTTTGGCATTAAACCTTTCGGTCCAAGTACACGACCAAGACGACCTACAACGCCCATCATATCCGGTGTTGCAACTACAACGTCAAAGTCAAGCCATCCCTCGTTCTGGATCTTCGGAATGAGTCCTCAGCTCCTACGAAGTCTGCTCCTGCTGCCTTTGCCTCTTCTGCCTTAGCATCTTTAGCAAATACAAGTACACGAACTTTTTTACCTGTTCCGTGTGGCAGAACAACTGCTCCACGGATCTGCTGATCTGCGTGACGTCCATCGCAGCCTGTACGGATGTGAACTTCGATGGTCTCGTCGAACTTAGCTACAGCTGCTTTTTTAACAAGGCTGATAGCCTCTGGTGCATCATATAATGTTGCGCGGTCTACTGCTTTCGCAGCTTCCACATATTTCTTTCCTCGTTTCATTTCTATAACCTCCTGTGGTATTTGCGGGGAAAAGCCCTCCCACTTGAAAATTTCACTTTTTCTACGGGAACCCCGAACTTAAGCTTCGGTATTTATTAGTCTACGACTTCGATTCCCATACTTCTTGCTGTACCGGCGATCATGCTCATAGCAGCCTCGATGGATGCTGCATTGAGGTCTTTCATCTTCAGCTCAGCGATCTCCTGAACCTGTGCCTTAGTAACTTTAGCTACTTTGGTCTTGTTCGGTGTACCGGAACCAGATTTGATGTTTGCAGCTTTCTTAAGAAGAACTGCTGCCGGCGGAGTCTTGGTTATGAAGCTGAAACTTCTGTCAGCGTAAACAGTGATGACAACCGGGATGATAAGATCTCCCTGATCAGCTGTTCTTGCGTTGAACTCCTTAGTAAACTGTACGATGTTTACACCATGCTGTCCAAGAGCCGGACCTACAGGTGGTGCTGGAGTTGCTTTACCAGCCGGAATCTGTAATTTGATATATCCTGTTACTTTCTTTGCCATTTTCGGCACCTCCTATGTGGTATTGGCGGGGGTGTGTCCCTCCCACTTGCTGTTACCTTGTTTTTGAATTACTCAGCTTTTTTGATTTCTGTGAAACTTATTTCTACCGGTGTTTCAGACCGAAAAGCTCAACATTGATCGTTACCGTCTGTTTCTGCATGTTGATACCTGTGATCACACCTGCGGTATCTTTCCATGCACCACCGGTAACGACTACCATGTCGCCCTCTGCGAAGTCCACTTCGATATCCGGTTTCTGGATACCAAGCGGCATCATTTCCTCTTCTGTAAGAGGCACAGGCTTTGATCCCGGTCCTACGAATCCTGTAACACCGCGGGTATTACGGACAACGTACCAGGTATCGTCATTCATCACCATATTGAGAAGCACATAGCCTGGAAACATCTTTTTCTGAACCTGTCTTGAGGTTCCGTTCTTCATCTCCACTACATCCTGCAGCGGAACACGTACCTCTAGGATCTGGTCTTCCAGGTGTCTGTTCTCGATCGTCTTTTCAATGTTGGCTTTTACCTTGTTCTCATACCCGGAATAGGTATGGACAACGTACCATTTTGCTGCTTCTGACATATAATCACCTTGTCCTTACTTCATTAAGAAATTAATGCATTCCAGAATTCCGGAATCCATTACACTGATAACCACTGCCAGGATGATCGTGATAATCACGACCACAACAGTCTGCTTTGCCAGTGTGGGACGGTCTGTCCAGACAATCTTCTCAAATTCTGACTGAAGTCCCTGAAACCAACTTTTCTTCTGCGGCTTATCCTCAGATTTCTGTTTTTCCATAGCATAACCTCACAAATCTCTGTGATTACTTTGTTTCCTTGTGCAGAGTGTGTGTATGACAGAACTTACAATATTTCTTGGTCTCCATTCTCTCAGGATGGTTCTTTTTCTCCTTCGTCATATTGTAGTTACGCTGCTTGCACTCGGTGCATGCTAATGTAATCTTAACGCGCACAACTTCCACCTCCAGTGTTTTCATTTGCATGGTCTTCTATGCCGCCCGGAACGTATATCCGTCGTCATTTTCGGGCATAAAAAAAAAGACCTAACTTCCATGTCGCTCGTCAATTTTATCACAGAGCAGGTGTGCAAGTCAAGCCTTTTTCGCTTAAATATAAAGAATTTTACAGATTCCGTACGGACTTCTCAAGTGCGCAAACCCGATTCTGCTTCGCTGCATTTCGTTTTCGGGACGTCGCCCCTGTACAGAAAGTAATAAGAAGACCCTTATGTGCAGGCACAACATGTCTTCTTCTGTCTTCCTGCACACTTTCAACTTCTATTAAAAATAGTCATATCCTCCATGGATATCCACCACACTGCCGTTCATATATCCGTTGGACAGCACTGCATACGCCATATCCGCCACTTCCTCCACAGTTCCAAATCTGTGGAGTGCGATCTTCCGGTTGATACGGTCGTAGCTCTCCTGGGTGCGGGCGCTGTGCCACGGAGTTTCGATGAAGCCAGGTGCAATAGCGTTGACCGTGATGCCCTTTGGCTCAAATTCCTTTACCAGGGATCTGGTCAGGAAATGGATGGCTGCTTGGTGACTCCATATACAAGGAGGAAGAATACGCCTGCTGTCCTGCATAGGAACCGGTAAAGAGCACACTGCCGCCCTCTACCATCATGGATCTCAGCTCTTTTACCATAAATACAGGTACAGAAAGATTGGTGTTTACGATCCGTGTCCACTCCTCAAAGCTGTAGTCTTCATATTTTGCGTAGGTACTGATGCCGGCATTGCTTACAAGCCAGTCAATATGGTCTGTCTGCTTTTTCAGCTCCTCCACAAAAGCCATCATCTCTTCATAGGAAGACATATCTGCCTTTATCAAAGTCACCTGAGATCTTTTTTCCTCAGGAAGGCTCTCCTGAAACGACAGTGCCTTCTTCTCATCATGTCCATATGTTACGAAGATCCTGTCAGCTTTTGCTGACTCTGCCAGGATCTTTTCGGCGATCCCTCTTCCGATTCCAGAGGTACCGCCTGTGATCACAGTTATTTTTCCCATTTTACAGCTCCATCAGTTCATCAAATATCGGTTTCGGTATATAAGGCTGCTGATTGTGGATCGGCTCACCCAGACAGGTCTTCGGGTATGCGTAGGTTCCATGCTCCAGCATGATCTCCAGAAGCTCCGGTCCGTTCTGCTCCAGGAATCCACCGGCATATTTTTCCACGTCTTCTCCCTGGATGCGCTTTGCAGGAATTCCGTAGGCCTGCGCCACATCTGTAAAATCGCAGGATGAAAATCCGCTGCCATCGGAGGTATCCGCATATACACAGTCAAAATAATCTCTCTGAAGATGACGGATCATTCCCAGCGCCTCATTATTCATTACGATCATCTTCACCGGGATATTCTCGCGCTTCACCCACTGCAGCTCCTGGATATTCATCTGGAAGGCTCCGTCTCCACAGATACATGCCACTGGCTTGCCGGTAGCATAATAAGCTCCGATAGCCGCCGGAAGTGCATATCCCATAGCACCATGTCCGCCGGAAAAAAGTGTCTTCTGCCCCTGCTGATTGTGGAAGGACTGATAGCTCCAGACCATATGCTGTCCCACATCCACAGCAACCGCTCCGGTATCGGAAAGCTGATCACTCAAATATGCGATCATGCGGTTCGGATAACGCTGCGGTGTCTCATCGTCCACTTTCCAGAGTTCCTTACGGATCTTCTGGCAGACAGCAAGCCATTCCTCATAGGAACCGATCTGTGCCTGCTGCTCTGTCAGCTTACGCACCACAGTCTCTGCGCTGACGCAAAAGCATTTCTCACCTTCTCTTCCCTCATGGATCTCTCTTTGAAGATTATAAGGATCAATATCCACACGGATGATTTCGGCATTCTTCGCAAACTCATGAACTTAGTACCAATCTGACGGGTACACAGGGAAATTCCAAAGCAGAGCAGAAGGTCGCTTTTTGCATTGGCGATCATATTTGCATACCGGTGTCCATAGGCACCTCCGATGCACCCGAAGTTCAAAGGATCATCAAAGCTCAGTGCGGAACGTGCAAGTACACTTGTGATCACCGGAATGTGATGGGCACGCGCCAGATCTGTGAGCATTTTTTCTGCTTCTCCGGAAGCTCCGTGACCGATCATAAATACCGGCCGTTTTGCAGTCCTGATCTTATTCAGAATATATTCTGCCGCCTCTGCTCCATCAGAAGAATCCGCCTTTGCAACTGCATCCCTGTAAAAGGCTGCCCCGTTTTCCGGATCATTTTTTCCATATACAGCTGTCTCGATCTCTTCCTCGGAAAATTCCATATCATAAGCCGGATCTTCCACCTCGCCTCTCTGCACGTTCATGGGAAGATCGATAAGAACCGGTCCCTTTCGACCTGTATTGGCGATCTGCCATGCAAGATTCAGTTCACGAACGATATTTTTCGGATCACGGACCTGCACCGCGTACTTGGTTACCGGCTTTGCCATGGAAACCATATCGATCTCCTGAAAGCCCTGCTGACGAAGGCCTGTAATACCGGAATATTCATAGGTATTCAGCTGCCCGGTGATAAAGATCACCGGAAGAGAATCGAAATACGCATCTGCCACACCGGAAAGCAGATTGGCAGCTCCCGGACCACTGGTGGCATAGCACAACCGCAGGCATTCTTTGCCTGAGCATAACCGCAGGCGGCAAAAGCAGCTCCCTGCTCATGATAGCTGGAATGACTTCTTGCATGGGGATTCTTCTCAATGGAATCTACCAGATGTGCGATCATGGTTCCCTGGTATCCAAAGAAATCATGGATCCCTTTTTTCTGCAAAAATTCCACAACATAATCTGTAAGCTTGACCTTAGACATATTTTTTTACCTTCTCCATATACGAGATCCTTCCTGTTTTTTCCAGATACTTAAGATACAGGTCAAAAACCTCCGGATCTGTTTCAAATGCTTCTTCATATTTCAGACAGCGATCATTCATCCTGGTATATCCTGCAAATGCTTTTTCCAGTTCCACATAATCTTCATTTTTGAAGAGATTCCGGATATAGCTGAGCTTTTTGCGATAAGCCAGTGCACAGGTATATTTTTTCCCCGCAGAATTTTGCATAATCCAGCACTGTGCAAGATATTCCCGGTAATTCATTCCAAACTGCCTGCGCTTTTCCCTTTTCTTCCTGACAGAAGCAAATTTCTTCAGTTCCTTTGACTGCTGCAGAAATTCCTCGCATGGGATCAGTGTGCTGCACACCACCAGCGAGCCGGGAACATAGTTTTCCATTGACTTATTTTCGATAATTTTTGCCGTAGGCCGGGTGAGATAGCTGTCTGTGTTTCCCGGGATCATAAAGGATTCTCCTCCAAGCATTGCCTCCCCGGGATTTTCAAAAATATGCGCAGGAAAATAAAGATTCTGGTCAAAATATCGGAGTACATATGTTTTTGCGCCATCCTGCGGCTGCCGGAGCAGATCCCGGAATATGCTCTTTGCCAGCCAGCCTCGTCCGCAAAGGGAAAGGACTCGCACCATCCAGATACATCCCAGCTCACGCCGGTTTCGCCACTTGCCTTTTTTTCCGTAGATCCTTTTCCATCCCTCTTCGCGCATACGGTTCCAGAGATATTTTCCCTTTGGGCCATATTCACACTGCAGCGGAAGGATATTGATCCCCAGTCCCGGATGTTTGTATTTTCCGTACTCGTCCAGCTTATAAAACAATGTATCTTTATCTGTATAACGCAGAAAAAATCCGGGGAAACGGCTGTTATTCTCCATAGATTCCAGAGTTCTGCGCAACTCTGGTTCTTCATCAAAGATATTTTTAAACCGGGCCATATCACCGGTCTTCATATAAATATCATTGCTTGCCGGATTCATGGGAAAAGGGCGCTCCGTTACCGCACAGAGGGTAAGATACGGAGAAAGATAATATGTGATCTTATTTTTTCTGCATATGGTATCTATTTCTTTTAGAAGTTCCAGTACTTTCTGCTGTTCTCTGTTCAATACACTCTGCCTCGTTTCTGTTAATCTGTCATTACAGGATCCGCTTCAGAAGCTTCTGAAGTTCCTCCTGACTTTTATATTTCTCCAGCCAGCTGTTCAGAAATTCTGTCACGTCAGCTTTCTTTGCGAAAAACCTGGTCCGCCGGCTCCCATCGTAAAGATCCTCCAGGAAGATCCTGGAAAGCTCATTTTTTATATAGGGATGCATCTCATGATCCAGTGCCATGAAATAATTTTCGAAAGCTTCCCGGGTACGCCCCTGTTTCTTCCGGATATCTCCCAGAAGCTTGTATACCTCTCCCTGCCATTCCTTGTGGACCAGAAGCTGCGGATTTCCTCTGCCAGATATTCCATCTCGCCCTCTTCCTCACTGCACAGGATCCTGGTACGGCCCTCTGCCAGTGCTTTGGGATAGCCAAATCTCTGCCATGCACAGGTAAGTGCCTCTTTGTACACTGGCTCCTCAAGGTTCCCTCCCTTGGAGAATCGCCGGTGATCCCAAGCTCTTTGCAAAGCTCTCTCACCAGCTCTTCCAGTTCCCCTTTTGTACGGACGGAAGATACCTTTGCAAGATAAAAAACGCCTCTGATCTCCTCGTCCTCCGGCATCAGTCTGCTCCAGAATTCCATCAGAGAGAGCGCTTCTGATCTTCTCTGGCTTCCAAGCAGATCCCGACAGTCCCGGATCGCCTGGGACTTCTGTTTTTTCAGGAATTTATCAAGTTCCAGCTGCACAATGCCGTTATTGGTGCATTCTCTGGCTTTCAGATACTCTGCCATTGCTTCGTTCCGGAGGCCCTTTTCCAGAGAAGATCGCCCTTATATTTCATAAAATATCCATCCTGGGGAAATACTCTCAGGCAGTAAGACAGAAATTTCTCCGCTTCCGAAGCATTCTGCGGTCCTTCCAGGCGCTCCATCACAAACCTGCATTTAAATTTCAGAAATCCCGGAACATCCGGATATTTTCTGAGAAGATCATCCACGATCGCCTCTGCTTCCTGCATTTCTTTAAATTCATAGTGGCTGGCTGCTTTTCGGAAACGGCGGATATCCTCCACTGTCTGCTCCATTTCTGGAGTAAGATGATCCATTTTCCTGCGTACCTCGTACATACGGTATGCCTTGGAAACACGCTCCTGATAGATCAGTGTCAGCATAGCCACCTGAAAAGCCTCATCCTCCAGCGGAATCAGGATCGGATGATAGAACGGACGGATCCCGTTAAAATCCTCACGCCCGATAAACTCCATGCTGAGCTGTACACGGTAATACTCCTCAAAGATCTCACCAAGCACATCATATCTTCTCTCTTTCAGCAGGGTCTCCGCTGTTTTTTCGGATCTCATCAGCCGGGCAGACACATCCCGGGCTACAACACCGGCTTTGATCCTTCTTCGTCTGTCATCCTGTTTATGGTCTCCCTTTGCCATTAAAAGGCAGTAGAATTTGCGGAAAAGCATCTGTCTGCGGATACGTTTTCTGTCGATCCTTGGCATATATTCATCCCGCACCTCCTGATAGCCGGCGCCCGGAACATCAACAGACTCATGAGATTCCCTTTCCCCATGAGGCGGTATATAGGACCATTCGTCCCCGTAATGCCAGATCAGATAATCACTGGTCCTGTGAGGGATCATAACCTTTCGCCCTCGAAGTCCATATATTTTACAGGGAACATCATATCCTTGTCAAAAAGAAACGGGCAGCCTCCCCATCGCATGGCATAGCGGCTGCACTCCTCTTCTTTATAGGAAAACATGATCTTCTCCAATTTCTTTAAGGTTCTGTCCTTTCCGCAGAAGGTATAGCGGAAAAGCCAGTACAGATATCGCCAGGGAGAAATTTCCCATCTGGTTCCCACGACCATGCTGATATTCAGAAGTTCCGTATAGATCATCATATGGTCCCGATATTTCTCATACTCGCGGTCATCATCCGGAATGGGATCCAGAGTCAGTACGTCAATGATCTCACCAGCTTGTCGTCTCCTATGATCTGATGCTTGTGGATCGCACAGGTATCCGTACTTCCGTAGCGCGGAAAACCGTTGGTATAATTACGGTCCACTTCTGCACAATAAATCGCCCGGTTCGGCGGCATCTCGTTCTGACATATTTCTACAAATTTATCCCAGTCACTTTTGGGCATGTAGATATCCACATCATCGTCCATGGGATAAAGCCTTCATTTCGAAGAACACCGATCAGAGTACCTCCGGCCATTACATATCTAAGATCATGCTTTTTGCAGATCGCATCAACCTCCCGGAAGAGCTGCAAAAGAAGCTTCTGTTTTTCTGTCATCTGTCAACCTCTTTGATTAATTATTTTCAAAAGCTCAGCCAGAGTTTCTGATTCTTCATAAAAAATTCTCGTACATTCTGTCCGTCTGTCACGGATCATGATGACCAGCTCCTGAAGCAGATAACGAAGACCATTTCCCTCAAAATTAAAGCTGTAGCGTTTCAGGAATTCCTGACCTTCTATTTTGGCTTCAAAATATCCGGTATTCCACCAGTCACCGGGTACGGTGATACGGCCCCTGGTCCCGATGATCACAAGCTCGTTTTCCACATCCACCGTTGTTCCGATCTCAATGGTCGCCAGTGCCCGGAGATACTTCATCGTGATCGTATTATAAATAAAGCTGCCGTCACTGCTCTTCACCGCATTGGTCTTCACATCCAGATAATCCTTACCGAGAAGCTTGATACATGCACAAAGCGCCTGGCTGACTGTTTCGCTGAAATTCTTTCCGCCCTCAAAATCATCCTGAGAAATCGCGCATTTTACAGCTACCACATCTCCCACAAGCGCTCCATGTGTCAGCCAGACAAGCTGCGTAAAAGCACGCAGATAGACCATGGTAAGCTTCTCTACCAGAACAACCTGATGTGCCTTTGCCAGTGCAAACAGCTCTCTTATCTCTTCCGGCTCCAGAGCCATAGGCGTGTCACTGATCACATATTTATCACATTCCAGTGCCTTTCGGATATAATCTGCCCTGTTTTTCAGACCGGATCGGATATAAACGATATCCAGTCCTTCCAGAAACTGTCCGTAATCTGTACCATAAGAGTCAAGTTCGTATCTGTCACAGAATTCTCTCGCAACAAAAACGTCCTCGGAATACACACTTTCTACATGCAGTCCGCTGACGTACTTGGACTCCATCACCATTTCGTTGTCCTCTGCATCATCCGTAACAATGCCCATGCTGTAGATCATACCCTCACTTCTGAGCTTGGTACTGGAAATATTTTTGGTACGTTCCAGATAAACGACCTCACAGTAATTCTTCAGATAATCAAATTTGCCACGCCAATCCGAACCGACTACCAGAAGATCGATATTGTATTTTGTAATGTCATTTAGCTTCTGCCCCTGATATTCCTCTACAATGATCTCATCCGCAAAACCCGTCTTGCGGACATTTTCGATACGCTTCAGAAGGCTGTCCTGTACATTCAGCTTGCCACGTTCGATATCATAGCTTTCACTGGTGACACCCACAATAAGGTAATCCCCCAGCTCCCTGGCCCTTTTCAGAATATTGTAATGTCCCTGGTGGAACAGATCAAAGGTACCGTAAGTAATGACTTTTTTTCATTATTAATTTAATCCTGCGCTTTCTCTTCTTTATTTTTCAAAAGCACTTCCATTTCCCCCTGCGGTTCTGTAATCTCTAATATATCATCCAGGTCCTGGAGCTGCTCAAATTCCTGTGGAGCTCCGGCATCATCCATGCCGTCCTCCATCTCAAGATTCTCATCTACAAAGAAATCCTCGTCACGGATCTCTTCCTGTTCTTCTGTCTCACGTTCCAGTACAGCCGCCACATCATCCTTTACCTTCCGCGCATCCTCCTCGTCCAGAGTTGCCGCAAGCTCCTCAATGGCTTTCTTTCTTTTCAGTATGATCTCATAACGGTCATCTTCATCATATTCATCCTCAAGTCCTTCATCCTGCACCTGCTTCTCACGTTTGAACAGAATAAATGTAAGCAGGTTCAGTACTCCTCCGTAGAGGAAAGATACCGGCTTGCTTCCAAGGATCAGCACAAGCACCCAGGATACTCCGAAAAGCACCCAGACATTCAGCATCTGCGGGATGCTGAGAAGAAGCAGACCGTTGAGTACGATCATGATCGGATAATGGAAAAAATAGATTCCCATGGTATTTCTTCCGATAAAGGTAACCGGCAGCTTCACATCCGGGATCAGTGCCAGAAACGTCAGAACCATCACAAAAGATACCAGATACATCAGAAGGCGGATCAGCATTCCCGTGATATCATCCATTCCCGATAACTGATACGTATGATTCCCGCGGAAAATATCTACCGGAATCTCATTGGCGATCATAAAATTCGGAACTGCATACAAAAGCAGGGCTGAAACCAGGATCAGGATCCATTTGCCCTTGAATTTACGGACTACATCTGTGTAATCACTCTTCCACAAATAGCCTGCCACAAAAAGCGGAAAAAATACAACGATCCTGGAGCTTGAAAGATAGGTCGTAAATTCCGGTCTTGTTCCTGCCCACAATGCAAAAATAATGCTCAGAGGCACGATAAAACGTATCTTGCCAAGTGCTTCGATAGTCAGCCTGTAGATAAACAGTGCCAGCACATACCACATAACTGTTCCGGACGGACGGAGCAGTTCATAATCCATGCTTCTGCCGGTCCAGATATACGCATACCAGGTCAGACTGTATCCAAGAATATAAGGGATCAGCAGATTCTTCACATTCTTCAGTACATCCTGTGGCTTCTTGGAAAGATATCCGGATATAAAAATAAAAGCAGGCATGTGGAAAATGGTGATCCCATACCATACATAACGCACCACCATATCCACCTTGACCAGCTGAAATGCGATCAGATGATTAAATACGACAAGAAAGATCAGTACTACTTTAATATTATCGACCAGGTAAGAATACGGTACTCCCTGGCTATCCGTTCTCTGTTTCATTTGTTTCCACCTTGTAATATTTGATAAAAGTATGAATAAATAATAACATATATTTATGAATTTGGAAATAAAAAATTAATATATGTCAGAATTATTCACCTCTTCCAGAATTTTTCAACGGTATTTCCATATCCCGTGGAACGCATAAGAAACAAAGAAAAACAGACTCTTCAGCGGGCCATATCCCACATACCGATACACCTGATAAGTCATTGCCGCAGACTTCAGCTTGTTTCTGGATTTTCCCTCTTCACTGAGCCGGTATTTCAGGTAAGGTCTGTTGATCCCTGCTGCAAATCCTCCATTTCCCAATATCCGTAGCCAGGTAATATAATCTTCATGGCTGTCATCATGCTCCATTGGAAACGCAAGTGCATCTTCTCTGCGCAGCAATACGGAAGAACAGTTGATGCTGTTATGCTTCAGAAGCTCCCTGTATGTGATCCGTTCCTTTACCGGAATATATTTGCCGGTAGTGCGGCCATCCGGCGTCATCAGTTCTCTTCCGGTGGAGCAGATTGCACAGCCGGTCTGTTCCATAACCTCAGTCTGAGCTTTCAGCTTGCCCTTTTCCCACCAGTCATCCGCATCCAGAAATGCGATATATTTTCCCCGGGCTTCCTTCACGCCCCGGTTTCTGGAACGGGCAGCACCCATATTCTGTTCATTTCGGATATAACGGATCTTTCCGCTGTCCATATATTTCATCACAGCAAGCTCCGTGCCGTCTGCAGAACAGTCATCAATGACCAGCACTTCTACCGGAACCTCCTGTCCCAGTGCTGATTCGATCGCTTTTCCAATATATCTTTCCCCGTTATATACGGGCATCACTACGGAAACCAACGGTTTTTCCATAAAAACAACCTCCGTCCTCTCTATCCACAAAATGCGCGTCAGGATGATCTGCCGCAGCCTGACACGCATTTCGTTTCGTTGCTTATTTTTTGTCTTCGGAATCCTTAAGAGCGTTCTTCTGATTATCATCCACGCCCTCGGAAACTTCTTTCTGGAAAAAGATCTTTACAGTCATAAACAGAAGCTTGATATCCAGAAGGAATGAATAATTTTCAATATAAAACAGATCCAGCTTCAGCTTATCATACGGTGTGGTGTTATATTTGCCATATACCTGAGCATAACCGGTCAGTCCGGCTTTTACCTTAAGACGATAGTGGAATTCCGGGATTTCCTGCTCATATTCCTGCATGATCACATCTCGTTCCGGACGTGGACCTACCAGAGACATATCACCCATAAAAACGTTAAACAGCTGGGGAAGCTCATCCAGATGCAGGTTACGCAGAACATGTCCTACCGGTGTGATACGGGAATCGTGCTTGGACGCAAGACGTGCCCCGTTCTTCTCGGAATCCACACACATGCTTCGGAATTTCCGGATGCGGAACTTCTTTCCCTGATAGGTAAGACGATCCTGGAGATAAAATACCGGACCGCCGTCATAAGCCTTCACCGCAATGGCAATGATCAGCATGATGGGTGAGGATACGATGATCCCAAGTCCGGAAACAATGATATCCAGAACTCTCTTGGCTGCACGCTGCTCCATGGAAAGTCCCTGATTCCTGCACATCAGAAGCGGCGTATCAAACAGATGGATCCTGTCTGTTCCAAGCAGGATGATATCGGAAATCTTCGGACTCATATAGCAGCGGATGGAATGAGAAAAACAGTATTTCAGATACCTGTTTCGGATCTGGGATGGAAGATCCCAGATGATCACGCCTTCATAATCTTCCATCATGCATGGATTTTCTCTTCGCCCTCACGGATATGAACCTTACCGCTGATATCGTATTTATCCTTTCGGGTGTTCATCTTGTGGATCACATCACCGGGATCACGGTCTCCGTAAATCACCAGCAGCTTCTGGTCCGTACAGTCTGGAGTAAATATACCTGGAACCCCAGATCCACAGTACCGTCACAATAAGCTGGACTCCGGTCATTTCGATCACCGGTCTGACCGACATAAACCATCTGTTGATCAGTGTGATCTGAAAATACGTCACAACATTGGTACAGATCGTTGCCAGCGTCAGTGAATAAAATACATCGATCCTCTTCAGATATCCTACCTTCAGACCTCCGTAAAGCTTGGCAAACATCAGATAGATCAGCGCATAGATCAGGATCATTACCCAGTTACCTTTTCTCCAGAATGGCTTCAGGATCAGATCACTGTAAAAATCATACCATACATAAGCAAAGATCGCTGCCTGTGCGATCACGATCAGACTTGCCAGGCAAAATACCACAAATCTCTTATAATCTTCTCTTTTACTTCTATTCACAGATTTTTCTTCCTTCCTGAGGAGTAGATATTAACTTCATTATTATAGCCAATATATACTCTTACGTCCAGAGATTCCTCTGATTTTTCTCCTGATATTTTCCTATCAGGATGTTTTTTCCGTGACCGTAGCAAAAATCCCCAGGAGTTTACCCAGGGATTTTTGGCTGTATATATTTATTTTTTCTTTTTCAGTTTCCACGCCTTTTCGAATTATTCATTCACCAGATTATACTCTTCGATGGATTTGTTGATGGAATCTGCCATGTTTTTCACAGCTGTATCCACATCCTCTTTTCCGTTGAGCATGCTCTCGATCTCAGACTCTACTGTAGCTCTTGCCTCAGGGAATACACTTAACAGAGCACCTGCATAGTCTGCGGAAGAATCATGAAGCTGGTCGATCGCTGTCTGGAACTGCGGATATTTTGCAACATTATCCTTGAATACCTGCTCGTCCTGAGCCTTTACGGTTACAGGGAAATATCCGGTCTGTGCGTTCCAGTAAGCCTGAGACTCCGGAGAGATCAGGAATTTTACGAATTCCCATGTTGCACGAAGCTTTTTCGGATCGTTGTTGTTCAGTGCCCAGAGAGATGCACCTCCGATGGAAACACCACCCTCATCGCTGGATTTGATCTTCGGAAAGTATGCAGTACCAACCTCAAATTTTCCGTTTACATCCTGAAGGATCTGTTTCAGGGAAGCTGTGGAGCCAAGTGTGATCGCAGATTTTCCTGCGGAGAAATCTGCCAGACCTGCATCGCCGCCTTTTCCTACGACCGGTGCGAAGCCCTTGTCGTTAAGATCCTTCCATGCTGTAAGGATATTCTTTGCAGCACTGTTCTCATCAAAAGCAACTTCTGTTGCAGCCTCTTTACGTCCGTTTCCGTTGTTTGCATACTCAAGGCCCTGCTTTCCGATAAACTGCTCGAAGAACCATCCATAGATTCCAAGAGACATGACCTCGCCTGCGCCGCCTTTGTCCAGAAGCTCCTGTCCGATCTCACCGATGCCCTCCAGGCTGTCCGGAATTTCTGTGATTCCTGCTTTGTCAAACATGTCCTTGTTGTAATACATGATCGGTGTGGAAGAGTTGAATGGCATGGAGTACAGCTCATTGTCGATGGTGTAGTATGCAGCCAGGTTCGGCTCGATCTCAGATACATCGTAGCTGTCCGCATCGATCATCTGCTGCATAGGCACGATCCATCCGGAATCGATCATGAATCTTGTTCCGATCTCATATACCTGTACAAGATCCGCACCCATGTTTCCGATCTGTGCACTTTTCAGCTTGTTCAGGGAGTCATCATATTCACCCTGATACTGAGCATCTACAGTAATTCCGTATTTATTCTCATCATTGAATTTTTTTACCAGTGTATCGATTGCCTCACCATTGACACCACCCATGGAATGCCAGAAGGTAATGGAAGTTCCGTCTACATCGGAAGCATCTGCCATTTCCACTTTTTCATCTGTGCCGGCCTCTGCGGCGAATACAGTTACTCCGGAAAGAGAACCGATGGTTATTGCTGTGGTAAGGAAAGCTGCGATGATTTTTTTCTTCATAACTTTTTTCTCCTCTTGAAAATTTTCTCTTTTTTCATTTTTTATATAAGATGAACTGCTTGTCTTACGACTTTGCAGTATCTTTTTGCAATATTTTTCCCCTTACAGCAGGATGCTGCAGGTTGCTGCCTGCTCCGATATCAGCCCTTGACTGCACCCGAAAACATTCCTCTGATCAGCTGTTTCTGTCCAATGATAAAGATAGAAATGGACGGAATGATGATCATAACAACGCCTGCGATCATCAGGGTGATGGACTGTGAATCCACACTGTCCAGCATACTGATACCGATCTGAACCGTTCTCATATTGTTGGAGCCTGTTACAAGCAACGGCCACATGTACATATTCCATGCATTGATGAAGGTATACACTGCCATAGCTCCGATAGCGGATTTTGTCAGCGGAAGCAGGATCCTTACGATAAATTTCAGATTGCTGCAGCCGTCAAGCTTTGCCGATTCGTACAGTGAGATCGGGAAAGTCATGTAAAACTGACGGAACAGGAAAATTCCCATTGCGGATGTAAGGTAAGGCACGATCAGTACCTGATAGGTATCCAGCATTCCCCAGCCTGATACAGTAAGGTAATTGGAAATGATCGTTGCCTCTCCCGGAACCATCATGGTTGCCATCACAACCATGAAGAGAATACCTTTTCCTTTGAATTCCAGGAAAGAAAACGCAAAAGCAGCAAGAGAACAGGTAATGATCTGTCCGATGGTAATGCATCCCGCCATGATAAAGGAATTCAATATGAATCGGAGAAGCGGAACGGTGCGGAATGCATTGATAAAGTTGGAAAAGGTCGGATTCTTGGGAAAGAGATTCAACTCTGTTGTAAACAATTCACCGGAAGGCATCAGTGCAATACTGATGGCATAAAGCAATGGAAGCAGGATCAGAACTGCAAACACAACATTTGCTGTAACACGGAGTGCTGTTCTTGTCCTTCTTTTTGCAAGAGCTTTTGCATTCATGGCTTTTTTCAGCTCCAGAAGCTCCTCTTTTGACATGTTTCCCACTGCCGGGACTGCCATATTTTCTATCTGGCTCATCAGTAATTCACTCCCTTCTTCTCAATACGGAACATGATCAGTGTGATGATCATGATGATCACAAACAGGATAACAGACTGGGCTGCCGCACTTCCGAAGCGATAGTTAAAAAACGCATCCCTGTAAATGGAATAAACAATAACATTGGTAGACTCATTAGGACCACCCTCCGTCAGGATCTTGATCTGTCCAAAGGACTGAAATGCCTGTATGATATTTACCACCAGTGTGTAAAACATGATCGGGGAAAGTCCCGGAAGCGTCAGGCTGAAAAACTGCTGCACGCTGCTGGCTCCATCCACAGAAGCTCTCTCATAAATGGTCTCATCAATATTTCCGAGTCCTGCGGAAAAATACAGAAAATTGATCCCGCTGTTAAGCCACGCAGTAAGAATGGCTACGCAGATCAGAGCAGTATTCGGATCGTTCAGCCAGTTGATATCCAGGCCGGTAAGTTTGTTCACAATACCTACTGCCGGGTGGAGCATGATCTGGAAGATCATTGCCGCAGAACTGGATGCAATAGCCATTGGCAGAGCATAAGATGTACTGAACACCCGGATTCCCGGAAACGCCTTGTTGCAAAGCACTGCTGCGATCAGACCAAGAAGCATGCCGCCGACCACAACGATCAGCACAAAGATCAGCGTCACCTTCAGACTGTTGATAAAGGATGCTGACTGAAGCAGTTCTTTATAGTTCCCCAGACCAACGTACAGCTTTGCCTGTCCCATCTTGTTGGTCTTGTAAAGACTTAAATAAATTGTTTTCACAAACGGATAAAACAGAAAAATTCCAAAAATAAGCATACAAGGCACCAGATATAAGTACGGTGTGATCTTGCTTTTGCTGTTATTTCCCATAACTATTTCTCCTCCTTGCATAATCAGATTCTATCTACAGGCTGATCTGCCTGCACTCAAGCTCTTCCGTGACATAAATTCATAACACAAAAAATATTTTCTTCTGTCTCCGGATCAAACACATGGGCCTTCTCCATATCAAAATACAGAGAAACCTTCTCCCCTACCTGTGTCTGATTTTCCGGACTTAAGCGGACTGCCAGGGTTTTGCCCTGCTCATCAAAATAGAGGATCACTTCCGCTCCCAGCATCTCGCGGTTTACTACAGGCTCATCTACATCTACGCTTTTATTTTCAATACCAAGCTTTTTCGCCTCAGCAAGCTCGTAGATATCCTCCGGACGGATTCCAAGGATCACGTGTCTGCCATTATATCTGTCTGCGATCTGTTTTCCTCTGGTTCCGTCCAGATAAACCTTTTTCACAGTTTTGGCATCATCCAGAAGAAGAGCCGTGCGATTATTTTCTTCTGCTTTTACCGTACACCGGAAAAAGTTCATAGACGGAGAACCAAGGAAGCCTGCCACGAAAAGATTTACCGGATTGTCATAAATACTCTGAGGTGCTCCCACCTGCTGGATCAGACCATCTTCATGACCACGATCTTAGTCCCAAGAGTCATGGCCTCTGTCTGGTCATGTGTTACATAAATAATAGTGGTAT
>ENA-OPZM01000227-OPZM01000227.1-human-gut-metagenome-genome-assembly--contig:-NODE-227-length-24277-cov-1.934700_pt1 | contig 24277 bp, 43 predicted proteins | sample MGYA00242478_ERZ504493 | MGnify/ENA primary metagenome ERZ504493 (study PRJEB26092, sample SAMD00036227) | human gut metagenome | host: Homo sapiens | study: EMG produced TPA metagenomics assembly of... | reverse complement strand
ATTCATACGCGGAACTTCTCGGATTATGTGAAGGAAAGTAAAAGAGGAGTATCTTGGAAAAGAAGGAGCGCTGTACTACTTTAACCATACGGATTTTTATGGCAGAACGAAGCTGGTGAAGATCCTTGTGAAGGATGAGAATGGAAAACCGGCTGCCGGAGCGCATGTTGCGGTTGAAATCCTGAATATGGCAGAGTTTTTCCCGGCTGCAGTGATGACGGCGGATGCGGACGGAGAAGTTCGGATGACACTTGGCCTTGGCGATATCCGGGTACGGGCATTTGACGGAATACGCCGGGCGGAAGCCATGATGCGGATTGAGGAGGAGGATTCGCTGGAACTGGTGCTGCAGGAAGAGGCGGTTCCGTCAGCGGATGATACGTGGCAGACGCTGGAAATCCGGGCACCGAAGGAAGTGCCGGTACGGAATGTCGTTGCCACAAAGGAGCAGAAGGAGCGCAATGCGGCACGGATGGCAGAGGCGGAACGGCTTCGGAAGGCACGGTTTGCAGCATGCTTTGATGAGAAAAAGGCTGCTGCGTATCCGGAAGCGGAAGAGATTTTCCACCGGGCAGGAGAGAATTTTGAGGAGGTTTATACATTCCTTTCCAAAGATGAAAATCCGAACCGGAAGAAGCTGCTGTTTTCGCTGGCTTTAAAGGATGCGAAGGACTTGAAGGCATCCGTTTTAGAGGATCATCTCGACTGCGAGCAGGGGGGATCTGCCGGAGGAGATTTTCAGGAAGGATCTTCTTTGCCCGCGTATTTTCCTCGAGGAGCTGACGCCGTATCGGAGCATGATCCGCGGATTTTTGAAGAGGAGACAAAACGCAGCTTTGTGGAGCAGCCGGAACGGATTCTGGATTATCTTAAGAAGAATATTACCTTCCATGCAGAAGAAGAGTATGACACGATCATGGCAACACCGGTCGGCGTCCTTACGATGAAACAGGGAAGTCCTCTGGCGCAGAAGATTCTGTTTGTGGCAATCTGCCGGAGTCTCAATGTAGCGGCAAGACTGAATCCGGTGACCCTGGAGCCGGAGTATTACCGTGATGGGGCATTCCACAGTGTGGAAACAGAAGCTGCTGTTTTGAAGGATGAAACGGAAAGTGCGGTTCTGACACTGAATGCGGAGGATGGAAGCGCATGGAAGTATTATCAGACGTGGACCATCGGAAAGTGGAACGGAACAGTGTTTGAGACGCTGAATTACGAAGAAACCGCATTCAATGGCAAAACACTGGCTCTGACCCTGGAGCCGGGCTGCTATCGTCTGATTACAAGTATGCGTATGCCGAACGGTGACCAGCATGCCGCATACCGCGTGTTTGAACTGAAGGCGGGAGAAGCAAAAGAGATTTATCTGGAAACCGTGAAAAAAGAGCTGGATGAGCTGTTAGAGCACATCGAACTGCCGGAGATCACGCTGGAGGATCTGGATGGAAAGGCGCATACCCTGAACGATCTCACCAAAGACGGCCCGATCCTTCTGGCCTTCCTCGGAACCGGAGAGGAGCCGACCGAGCATGTTCTGAATGAGCTGATCGAAATCGCAGAGAAGTGGAACGCAAAAGACGCTGCCATGCAGCCGTGCTCCGCACGAAAGCCGACCTGGAAAACACGACTTTCCAGAAAGCCCGCGCAGCAATCCACAACATGTCCCTCTACCTCGACCCATCCGACGACGCCCCGGCGATCGCCGAAAAAATGGGAATCGACGCAGAAAAACTCCCACTGCTGATACTCGCATTGCCGGGAAACATCGGCGGACGCGCTTATGCCGGATATAACGTCGGCAGCGTCGGACTGATGCTGCGGCTGATGGAAGAGGCGGCGAAAGCGTAAGTTAATACTAAAAAAACAGGCTGACGCATGAATGCGGCAGCCTGTTTTTTAAAGAACGCCCAGTTTTTTCAACTGTGCCACGCCATCTTCATATCCCGTAAAATGAATTCCATGAATCCCTGCCTGCTCTGCGGCCTCGACGTTTGCTTTGGTGTCGTCGAGGAATACGCAGCGGTCCGGGGTGAGGGAGAATTTCTGGATCAGGTGCTGGTAGATCTCCGGTTCCGGTTTTGTTAAATGGCAGGTGTAGGAGAAGAGGGTTCCGTCCATGTAGGGGAGGAAGGGCATTTTCTCTTTGGTGCGCTCGAAGAGGTCTCCGGAGTAGTTGGAGAGGATGTAGAGGCGGTAGCCTTTTTCTTTTAAGGAGCGTACCCAGCTTTCTGCATACGGCAGCGGGTGATGGTTTCCTCGCAGTGGGCGAAAACCTCTTTGATTTCTTCGGTGTATTCCGGGGCGAGGGAGCAGAATCCTTTTACAATCTCCTCCGGTGTGAGAATTCCGCGGTCGAACTGGCGCCAGTAAGGGCTTTCGAAGGTTGCGGCGGTGATTGCTTTCGTCTTTTCCGGACCGAAAGCAAAGCGTTTCAGATAGGACTCGTAGTCCCAGTTGACGAGTACGCGGCCTACATCAAAAATAATGGTATCAATCATGACTGTTTTTCTCCTTTGTCTGATTTGTCGTTCTCATCGCGGTGCGACAGAACCTTGGCAACCAGCATCATGGCATAGATGAGCACTGGTACGGTAATCGCACAGTAGAGGCAGACCGTCAGCGCCTTGTGTGCAAACGGCGTGTCGATAAACGCAAAAATCATGCGCCAAGCCCGAATCCGATCAGGACCGCGATGGCGAGAAGGGCGCCGATCTGTTTGAGTCGTTTCATAGATGGGATTCTCCAATCAAAAAATAAATACATGGTATAGTGTAGCACAGCTTCCTTGAAACATCCATGAAAAATTGAAAAACTGTCTGCAGGAAAAAACAGAGCGTGTTTGAAAAATGCGACACTGCAAAATTTAAGGATTCTTTAGAAAAAATTAATGGCGCTTTCGATTGCTTTTTTCCCTCAAAAGGGATAGAGTATTGGCATATACTTGAAAAAGGAGAAACGAGAACAAAATGGATAAACTGAAAGAAAAACTTTCCCGCCTGATGTACGGCCGCTACGGCATCGATCAGCTGGGCAATTTTATGATGTGGCGGCAGTTGCCATGATGATTTTCGGAGCGGTTGTACGGAGCTCCCTTATCTACACCCTGGCACTCGTCCTGATCGTCTGGGCGGATGTGCGCATCATGTCCAAGAACCATTCCAAACGGTATGCGGAAAACCAGAAATTCTTGGAACTGAAAAACCGCGTCGTCGGATTCTTCCGAGGCGGAACCCGTGCATTCAAGGATAAAGAGCACTGCTACTTCCGCTGCCCGTCCTGCCATCAGCAGGTGCGTGTACCGAAAGGAAAAGGCCATATCGAGATCCGCTGCCCGAAATGCGGAACAAAATTCATCAAAAACACCTGATAAAAAGGAGTAGTGCGATTCATGTTTGGTTATGTGACCATCCGAAAGGATGACCTGAAAGTCAAAGATTACAACAAATATCAGGCATACTACTGCGGTCTGTGTCAGGATATCAAAGAGGCGTATGGAAAAAAGGGTCAGGCGATGCTGACGTTTGATATGACATTTCTTTCCATCCTGCTGACCGGGCTTTATGAGTGTGAGACAAAAGAAGAGGAGCATTACTGCTTTCTTCATCCCGGCAAAAAACATAAATGCCTGCGGAACAAATACACAAAATACTGCGCAGACATGAACGTGCTGCTCGCCTATTACAATCTGCTGGATGACTGGGAGGACGAGAAAAACTACGCGGCGTTTACAGCGGCAAAGGCTTTGAAAAAATCTGTGACACGCATCGAGCATCGTATCCGCGCCAGACGAAAGCAGTGCAGGATTACCTCGAAAAGCTGCATGCATGCGAGAAGGAAAACAATCCAGACCTCGATCTTGCGGCGGGCTATACCGGAGAGGTGATGGCGGAGATCTATATTCCGGAGGAGGACATCTGGAGCGATGATCTGCGCCAGGTCGGCTTTTACATCGGAAAATTCATTTACCTGATGGATGCGCTTGATGACGTGGAAAAAGATAAAAAGAGCGGAAACTACAACCCGTTTCTGTCCATCGCAGATCAGCCGGACTTCGAGGAAACCGCAGAAAAATCCTGCTGATGATGACGGCGGAAGCGTCGCGTGCATTTGAAAAACTTCGATCCTGGAAAATGTAGACATTCTGCGAAATATATTGTATGCTGGTATCTGGGAAAAATACGAAATGCGAAAAAGCGCAAAAGAGCGCCAAAAAGAGGAGAAATAAAGACTGATGACAGATCCATATGAGGTGCTGGGCGTGTCCCGCGGGGCTTCGGACGATGAAATCAAAAAAGCATACCGAAAACTCAGCCGGACGTATCACCCGGATGCCAATATCAATAATCCGAATAAAGCAGAAGCAGAAGAAAAATTCAAACAGGTGCAGCAGGCGTACAAACAGATCATGGATGAACGCGAGCACGGCACCACGTACCAGAGCGGAGGTTCGTCGTATGGCGGAGATGCTTACGGCGGCTATGGCCCGTTCGGCGGCTTCGACCCATTCGGCGGCGCGTACGGAAACGGCGGCTCCGCACGGAATGATTATGGAAATTCCGAGCAGGAAATGCGGCTGCAGGCGGCAGCCAACTACATCAACAGCGGCCACTTCCGCGAGGCGATGAACGTGCTGAACGACATTTCCGACCGCAGCGGAAAATGGTATTTCCTGCATGCGATCGCAAATTCGCGCCTCGGCAACAACATCAATGCCGTGCAGGATGCCGAGATGGCAGTCAAATTAGAACCGCAGAATCTGCAGTACCAGCAGCTTTTAAGCCAACTCCGGGGTGGGGGTCAGTGGTATTCCGACATGGGAAGCGGCTACGGCTACGAGAGAAGTGCAGGTGATCTCGGAAAATGGTGCTGTGAATGTATGGCAATCAATGCCATCTGCAATTGCTGCTGCTGCGGCGGAAGAGGATTTTTCTGCTGTTGATGAAAACGAAGTGTATAAAAACAAAAATACCGGGGAGAATAGGACTATCATCGAAATTCCCCTGTTCGATGAGACAGACAAAAGAAGAATAAGGAAATACTTATCCTCCCCTTAAAGACCCCGCTGCGGCCGCAAAAAACGGTCCGCCGCGGGGTCTTCCTTGTCTTTTCCGTACATCGAAAGTCCTTGTGTTTCCTGTCAAAACAGATTATAATGAAAGAGATCGCAATCATGACCGGAAGCCCGATTAGATTCAGAAAAATACGGCACGGATCAGATAAAGAAAACAGAAAGAGAGAAAAGCTATGGAACGAAAAACAGCATGGAATGAGTACAAGAAAAAAGATATGAAAAAGCTGGAAAAATTAAACGCCAGCTACCGCGCATTCCTGGACAACGGAAAAACAGAGCGCGAGTGCGTAAAAGAGAGCGTGCGCCAGGCGGAAGAGGCTGGATACGTAAACCTTGACACTTACGTAAAAGAAAACCGTGCATTAAAACCAGGCGACAAAGTTTACGCCGTATGCATGAAAAAAGCCATCGCACTGTTTCAGATCGGAACAAGACCGCTGACCGAAGGTATGAATATCCTCGGCGCACACATCGATTCCCCGCGTCTCGATGTAAAACAGAACCCGCTGTATGAGGACAACGGATTTACATATCTCGATACCCACTACTACGGCGGTATCAAAAAATGGCAGTGGGTAACCCTTCCACTTGCCATCCACGGTGTGGTAGCGAAAAAGAACGGCGAAGTCGTTGATGTTGTGATCGGTGAGGACGACAACGATCCGGTATTCTGCGTGACAGACCTTCTGATCCACCTCTCCAGAGAGCAGCAGACAAAACCGGCAAACACTGTTGTAGAGGGCGAAAACCTTGACCTTCTGATCGGAAGCCAGCCGCTCGAAGGAACTGAGAAAGAGGCAGTCAAAGCCATGACCTTAAAACTCTTAAACGACAAATACGGCATCGAAGAAGAGGATTTCCTCTCCGCAGAGCTTGAGATCGTACGGCCGGAAAAGCACGCGAGCTTGGTATGGATGCCAGTATGATTCTTGCATACGGCCAGGATGACCGTGTATGCGCATACACTTCTCTTGTCGCAATGCTCGAGGTGGAAGCACCGGAGAAGACATCCTGCTGCCTGCTCGTAGACAAAGAGGAGATCGGAAGCGTCGGCGCAACCGGTATGCAGTCTCATTTCTTCGAGAACACCATGGCAGAGCTGCTTGCACTTGCAGGCGAGGGAACAGAACTGGCCCTTCGAAGATGCCTTGCTTCCTCCAGAATGCTCTCTTCTGATGTCGGGGCAGCATTTGATCCGCTGTATGCAGCAGCATTTGAGAAGAAAAATGCAGCTTCTTCGGAAAAGGTATCGTAATTAACAAATTTACAGGAGCAGGCGGAAAGAGCGGCTCAAACGATGCCAATGCAGAGTACGTCGGAGCTCTTCGCGCTATCTTTGATGATGCAAAAGTAAATTGGCAGACAGCAGAGCTTGGTAAAGTTGATGTCGGAGGCGGCGGAACCATCGCCTACATCATGTCTCTGTACGGTATGGAAGTGATTGATTCCGGTGTACCGGTTCTCAGCATGCATGCTCCATGGGAAGTAACCAGCAAAGCAGATGTTTACGAGCCAAGAAGGCCTATGTGGCATTTTTGAAAAACGCATAAATAATATTGAGGAGGTTTGAAACGTTTGGACAGTGACATAGTCGGCAGTATTCTTTTGCAGGTCGTATTGATAGCGGTCAATGCGGTATTTGCCTGCGCGGAGATCGCTGTGGTCTCCTGCAACGACGCTAAACTGGAAAAAATGGCACAGGAGGGAAACAAAAGAGCGGCGAAGCTGTTTCATCTGACGGAACAGCCATCCCGTTTTCTTGCAACGATACAGGTGGTCATCACTCTGTCCGGTTTTTCTCGGAAGTGCCTTTGCAGCAGAAAATTTTTCGGATCGAATCGTTTCTGCTCTTGTGGACGCGGGTATGAAGATTCCGGAAAAGACACTGGATGCGATTGCCGTTGTGCTGATTACGCTGCTTTTATCTTATATCACCCTGATCTTTGGCGAACTGGTGCCGAAAAGGATTGCAATGCAGAAGGCTGAGCAGATTGCGCTCGGGATTTCCGGTCTTGTAAGCGGTGCTTCGAAAGTGTTTGCACCGCTTGTGTGGCTGCTGACTGCATCGACAAACGGTATCCTGCGCCTTCTGGGGATCGATCCGGATGAGGACGACGATCAGGTGACGGAGGAAGAAATCCGGATGATGGTAGATGCCGGCAGCGAAAAAGGCGCGATCGACAATGAAGAAAAAGATATGATTCAGAACGTATTTGAGTTCGATGATCTGACCATTGATGAAATCTGCGTCCACAGAACCGATGTAGATCTTCTGTGGCTGGAAGACTCGATGGAGGAGTGGGAGCAGCTGATCCATGAAAGCCGCCATTCTTATTACCCGGTCTGTGGTGAAAATGTGGACGATATCATCGGCGTTCTGGACGCCAAGGATTATTTCCGGCTTCGCACCAAGGACCGCGATCATGTCATGAAAGAAGCAATCAAACAGCCTTATTTTGTTCCTGAAAACATCAAGGCTGCCACGCTGTTCCAGAACATGAAAAAGACCGGCAACTATTTTGCCGTGGTTCTGGATGAGTACGGCGGCATGGATGGAATTATCACCGTGCGTAACCTGATCGAGCAGCTTGTCGGGGACTTGAATGATGAGGCGGAGATCGGGCAGCCATCGGAAATTGAGCTGATTTCCACAGACACCTGGAAAATCATGGGAAGTGCCTCGCTGGATGATGTGGCGGAGGAACTGAAGATCAAACTGCCGGTCGATGAATATGAAACGTTCGGCGGCTACATTTTCGGCGAACTCGGTGCGGTTCCGGATGACGGCAGCCAGTTTGAACTCGAGACCGACGATCTCTGGATCAAGGTCATGCGGGTCAAAGAACACCGCGTGGAAAATACGGTGGTAAAGAAACTGCCTCCGAAAGAAAAAGGAGAGCAGGAGGAACGTAAGGAGAGGGAATGAAACGTGAACTGGATACAGCAGACCGGAAAATTGTGGAACTGCTGCAGGAAGATGCAAGGCTTCCGCTCAAAAGTATTGCAGACAAGGTAATCTCACTTCGCCGACGGTTTCGGCGAGAATCGACCGCCTGGAAAAGGACGGGGTGATCACCGGCTACCGCGCGAGTGTGAACCCGGAGGTTTTCGACTATCGGATCAAGGCATTCATCAATCTGGAGGTTGAGCCGGTGCGGAAAAAGGAATTCTATCCGTACATCACCGACTGCCCGAATGTGATCGAGTGCAACTGCGTGACCGGCGACTATTCGATGCTGATGGAGGTTGTGTTCCACACAACATCTGAGCTGGATCAGTTTATCGGCCAGCTTCAGCATTTTGGAAGAACGAAGACGCAGATCGTGTTCTCTACATCGGTGGAACACAGAGGAATTCCGCTCGGCGATACCAGAATCCCGATTCTGGAGCAGGAAGAAGAAAAAGGTTGATTTTCTGCGGACTTTCCGATATACTAAAGCGTGTTACAAAAACCGGAATCCCGCTAGGGGACGGCGCGAAAAAACGCGCTCAGAGAAACAGATAAAGGATGGATAATAACATGAGTTTATTACAGAATTGGCGTGATATCGCCTATAATCAGGAAGCAGACAAAAAACAGCTCCAGCAGTTCTGGACCAATTATTTCCTGATTGAGAAAAACATTTACGAGCAGCTTCTTTCCAACCCGGATGAAGTGGTAAAAGGAACCGTAAAAGAGCTGGCAGAGAAATACAAAGTGGACGTTATGACCATGGTTGGTTTCCTGGACGGCATCAACGACAGCCTTGTGATCCCGAACCCGATCGAGGAGATGGAAGAGGATACCGTTGTTACACTGGCTTACGATAAAGAGCTTCTGTACAAAAACATGGTAGACGCAAAAGCAGACTGGCTGTACAACCTGCCGATGTGGGATGAGATCTTCACAGAAGAGCAGAAGAAAACGCTTTACATGGAGCAGAAAAAATCCGGCACTGTAATCAAAGGCAAAAAAATCGGAAGAAACGATCCATGCCCGTGCGGAAGCGGAAAGAAATACAAATACTGCTGCGGTAAAAACGCATAAGAAAGAATTTTCGAGAAGAGACCGGGGAGCCGAAAGTTGAAAGGCTTCGCGGTCTCTTTTTCTATGAAGAGGGAGAAGCAGGATGCAGGAGACGGTAGTTTATCTGAAAAAAAATTACACAGCCGGAGGGCAAAAAAAAAAGAGCTGGAACGGGAACTCTCGCAAGTGGCGGATGGGAGCTGTTCCGGATGGGAATGCAGGAACAGTATGGGCTGGATGGAGAAAAGATAACGATCGAACGGAATGCGCACGGAAAACCGTACCTGCCGGGGCATCCGCAGATCTGTTTTAATATTTCTCATTCGGGGGAATACGCTGCCTGCGCTTTTGCTTCCATTCCGATCGGCATGGATCTGCAGCAGCACCGCCGCGCTGCCTGGGAGCGCATGGCAGAACGGTATTTTTCCGCCGAAGACCAGAAACGCCTTGCCGCAGCGGAGAATGCTGAAACGCTGTTTTTCCGGATCTGGACCGAGGAGGAGAGCTACGGCAAGTGGAGGGGAACCGGTCTTTCGGGTTCTCTTGGAACGGAAAAGAAAGAGGGCTTCTGCACGCATTTCAGTCCGGAGAAAGGATATGAAGGCGCCGTCTGGGCAGCGGAGCCCGTGAAAATCTGCATGAAAAGAATAGAACCATAAAAACCGTGCATAACCTGTCCCGCCATCTCATATATATAACGATAAGAGGTGGTGAAGATGAAAAGGACAGGAAGACAAAAGGATATTGTTACGCCAGAGAAAAAACAGGAGCAAAGGGAACTTTTGCGCCTGTTTTCTGCGAATATACGGAAAATTCTGAAAAACACAGATCTGCTGGCCGATGACCTGCAGGAAATCCGTCTGCGGACCGGCGCGCCGCTTCTGGTGGTCGCAAAGGATCAGGAGTACTTTCTGACCCCGGACGGAGCACTGACCGGGGAGTGGGAGAAAGGTTATCCCGTCTCACCGACGGATATCCGCGATACGATGGATTACATAGGAAGTTTTTCCCTCTACGCCTACGAGGATGAACTGCGGCAGGGTTTTCTGACCGTGGAGGGCGGCCACCGGATCGGCATTGCCGGAAAGACGGTAATCGAAGGGGAAAAGGTGAAAGGCATCAGCCATATATCCTGCATCAACGTGCGGGTTGCTCATGAGAAAAAGGGCTGCGCGGACCGAGTGATGCCGTACCTTTGGGAAGACGGCCGTTTCCTGCACACCCTGATTGTCTCCGCACCCGGCTGCGGCAAAACGACGATGCTGCGCGATATCATCCGCCAGATTTCGGACGGGGAGTCGCCGTATCCGGGGCTGACCGTCGGTGTGGTCGATGAACGGAGCGAGATCGCAGGCTGCTATCTCGCGTTGCGCAGAATGATGTCGGCATCCGCACCGATGTGCTCGACTGCTGTCCGAAGGCGGAGGGCATGATGATGCTGATCCGCGCCATGTCGCCCGATGTGGTGGCAGTCGATGAGATCGGAACGGGCGAGGACATCCGTGCGATCGAGTCCGTCGTTAACTGCGGGTGCAAGCTGCTCGCGACCGTGCATGGCAATTCCATGGAGGATATGAAGCAGAAGCCTCTCCTGAACCGCCTCGTGGAATCCCACGTTTTCGAGCGGTACATCGTGCTGGATGCGAAACCCCACGCCGGAAGCGTACAGGCTATTTTTGACGGAAGAGGAACGACACTGTACCGAAGGGAGGCGTTTCTGTGATGCGGCTTGCAGTTTTACTGGCGGCTTCTCTTGCCTGCGTCGGGATCGGCTTTGCAAAGAGTGCGGCGCTGTCGGCCCATGTGAAAGATCTGGAAACACTGCAGAAAATTATCCAGTATCTGCGTGGAGAGATTGTGACGGCGGCTTCCCCGCTGCCGGATGCGTTCTGGGAGACGGGAAGGCGGATGCGGGATCGTACCGGGATTTTTTACAGGATATTTCCGAGGATATGCGCCGCCCGGACGGAAAGACACTGCCGGCGATTCTGGAAGAGAATACGGCAGTCCACCTGGCGGACACACGCCTTACAAAAGAAGAAAAAGAAGAGCTGCAGGAGGCCGGATGCAGCCTTGGCACCGGGGACCGCGCCATGCAGAAGGCGAATCTGGACCGGTATGAGGCACGCCTTGTGCAGCGGATCGCGGAACTGCAGAAAGGATTGCCGGAAAGGAAGAGGCTCTGTCAGAGTCTTGGAATCATGGGAGGCCTTTTTTATTTTTGATTCTGGTTTAGGGCGTGTCTGAAAACGGAGGAGCAGGCGTGGAGGTCGGGATTCTATTTAAAATCGGGGCAGTCGGGATTCTGGTATCGGTCCTGTGCCAGGTATTAAAACACAGCGGCCGGGAAGAACAGGCATTTCTTGCAAGCCTTGCCGGTCTTGTGCTGGTGCTGTTCTGGATTCTTCCCTATATTTCCGCGCTGTTTGAGGACATCAAACAACTGTTTACAATTTAAGAGCAGGGAGAAAAAACGGAGGGGATCATATGGATATACTTCGGATCGCTGCGCTTGGCACGGCGGGCGTGCTGCTTGGAATCACAGTAAAGGGAGCAAAGCCGGAATTTGCCCTTCTTGTGACGGTCGGTGCCGGCCTCTGCATTCTTGCCGGGACGTCGGAAAAATGCAGTATCTGCTCGGCATGCTCGCACAAATGAAATCGTATCTCCCGGTGGACTCATCGTATCTGAATACGCTGCTGAAAATGCTTGGGATCACGTATGTGGGGCAGTTTTCCGCCGGGATCTGTAAGGATGCGGGCTATTCTTCCATTGCAGGGCAGATTGAACTGTTCGCCCGCCTGGCGGTCCTTGCCGTCAGTATGCCAGTGCTGCTCGCTCTGCTGGAAACGGTTCATGATTTTCTGTAAAAAAGCCGGATGGGGCATGGCGCTGCTTTTTCTGTGTCTCATTTTCGGAACGGGAAGAACGCAGAAATCGAAGCAGCGGATACCGAAACGGATCAGGCAGCAGCAGCGCAGGACGAACTTCTTGCAGAACTCGACTTCGATGCAATCCAGCAGGAAGTGGACAGCCTGCTGTCCAGCCAGCAGTTTTCTTTTGCCGGTACGGTGCGTTCTCTTTTGCAGGATGGCGATCCCTTCCGCGCCTTCCGTGCCGGAAATGCCGTTCTCTCCTGTGCCAAAACAGCATTCCTTGCGCAGAAGGGCTGATGAAGGAGCTGTTTCTCCTCGTTCTGGCAGGCGCGGTGCTCGGCAGTTTTTCCTCTCTCTTTGAAGGAAAACAGGTCAGGGACGCCAGTTTTTATATGGTCTATCTGCTTGCGCTTGCACTGATTCTGAAAAATTTCCAGTCGAGCGGGGAAAACCTGAAAGCTGTCATCACATCGCTGATCGCTTTTATGCGGATCCTACGCCATCCTACTATCTGGCGGCCGCGGCCGCCGGGGGCGCATCATCAGCCGTGATGTTTTATCAGATGCTCCTTCTAGTGATTCTGGCTGTCGAAAAGCTTCTGCTCGCCCTCGTCCTCCCGATGATCCATATCTATCTGCTCATCGCCCTTGTAAACGATCTTTCCGGCGAGGAGATTTTGTCCCATATGACAGAGCTGCTGGAAACCTGCGTGAACGGCCTTTTAAAATCGTCGCTCGGCGTACTTGTGGGAATGCAGATGATCCGGAATCTGATCGCACCGGCGCTCGATTCCCTGCGGCAGATGGCACTCTGGCGGACTGCCGGAATGATTCCCGGCATCGGAAATGCGGTGAATGCTGTAACCGAGTTGGTGGCAGGCTCCGCGGTGCTGATCCGCAACTGCTTTGGCGTGACGGCAATGCTGGTACTGCTCGCAGCAGGCATGGTCCCCGCCGTTCAGCTTCTCGTTTCGGGTCTTTCCTTCCGCCTTCTCGCCGCGGCGGCGCAGCCCGTCTCGGACAAGCGGATCGCGGGATGTCTTGCGGCGGCAGGAAAAGGATATGCGATGCTTCTGCGTCTCCTTCTGACCGTAGAAGTCCTGTTTCTGCTGACGATTGCAATCCTGGCGGGAACTTTTTCCTAGAGCTTGTCTGAAAAAGGCTTTTCGCAAACTGGGGCTTGCAGATTGCGGAAATGATTTTTCAGACATGCTCTAGCATGTAGTTGGGCAGGCAGCGGCGGGAGGCGGCATGGTAGAAGAGATTCTGCAGTGGCTTAAGAATATTTCAATTTTTCTGATTTTTATGACAACTGTGCTGAACCTGATCCCGGAGAAGGAGGACAAGAAGCCGGTTCAGTTTTTTCTTGGAATTGTGATGGTACTGATTTTTTTTCAGCCGTGCTAAAAGCGGGAGGTTTGGAGCAGAAAATGGCGCAGACGCTTGACCGTCTGACGCTGGAAGAGGAGGCAGCAGCAATGGAAAATGTACAGATTCGTGCAGAAAGCTTTGAAAAACAGTATTACGTGGGCGCCTGGGAAAAAGAGACGGAGCGCCAGATCCGGATGTATCTGTCAGAGAGCGGCATTCCGGGGGCAGCCGTTTCGGTAACGCTGGAGCCGGGAAACACCGGTGAGGCAAAAGAGATCCGCATTGAAGCGCCGATGCGGCAGACGAGCATTTACCGCGAAGAACAGAAAAAACAGCGGGAAATGCTCGATGAAAAGCTGACAGAGATCAAAAGTGTTTTAAGTGAGGTCTACGGAACCGATCCGGCGCATATTATGGTAGAGATTTCGGAATAGGCCTATGAGGGAAAAGGCAGCGGCGTTTTCCGGAAACAGAAAAAGGAGCAGTGGATGCTGTACTTCCTGCTGGCGGCAATCGGCGTTGTCCTGCTGCTGCCGACGGGAACAAAAAAGACCAGTGAGGAGACAGAACAGCCGCAGGAGACGGCTGCGCGTCCGGCGGGAGATGCGGGAGCATCGGTGCAGGGGGAGATGGAACAGCGCCTTTGTGACGCACTTTCCCAGATGGACGGTGTGGGCGCAGTGCACGTCGTGGTGACGCTGGAATCCACAGGAAAAAAGATTGTGGAAAAAGATGTCCCAACGCGGAGCACAACGGAGGAAAACAAGAAGGGAGAGGAGACCGGAAGCGTTACATCCTCGTCGCAGGATGAGGCAACTGTCTATGAAAAGACACAGAACGGGGCCGAGACACCGTATGTGGTTTCCGAGGAGTACCCGGCGGTGCGCGGCGTGCTCGTTATCGCAGAAGGCGGGGGAAACCCGGTGACGATACAGGAGATTCAGGAGGCCGTGATGGCATTATTTCAGGTGGGCGCAAATAAGATTAAAGTAGTCAAAATGAAGTAAAGGAGTCAAATGCGTGGAAAAATTAGAACAGGAAATGAATGCACCTGAGAAAATGGCAGAGACACCATCGCCGAAAAAGACGGCCGGGAAAAAGAAAAAATTCCGGAAAAACCAGGTCATCATCACCGCCCTTGCGATCATGATCGCCGTCGCCGGATACATCAACTATGCGGACAGTACCCTGTCCACGAAGGAGAAGGCAGACGGAACCACGGCGGATGCCAGCACCGTTTTAAAAGACATCTCCAGCCTGGACACCGACATCACCGACGAGGTGGATGCCGGCACAGCAGGGGACTCGTCGCGGACCGTCACCGAAACGCCGGGAGAGGCAGTCCTTGCCGGGGCATCTACATACATGGCCCAGGCAGAATCGACCGCGAACAGATCCGTTCCCAGAACAAAGACACCTTAAATGAAATCATCAACAACACCAACCTCTCCGAAACCGAGCGCCAGAGCGCTGTCCAGAGCATGGTGGAAATGACGGAACTCGTAGAAAAAGAGTCAGCAACTGAACTCCTCCTCGAAGCCAAAGGCTTCACCGACGTCGTTGTAAACCTGACCGGCGAAACCGCCGACATCGTCGTTCCGATGAAAGAAGTAACCGAGGAACAGCGTGCCCAGATCGAAGACATCGTAACCCGTAAAACCGGAATCGGCGTAGAAAACATCGTCATCACCCCCATGAGCTCCGCCGCCGACACAGCCGCAGAGGAGAGTGCTCAGTAAATTTTGATATCCACGTAAAAAATCCGGAAACGCAAAATCATGCGTTCCCGGGATTTTTCACGTAATTCTATTTAATTTGCACCATGTGCTGTTCTTGCAACCGTCTGCAGTGCTTTCTTCACCGGCGGCAGCGAGATCAGAATCACCGTCAGCACACCTTCAGCCAGCAGATAGCTGTAGTTGTAAATAATCGGATACAGCGCCTTTAAAGACTGCGGGAAATTCTCCGGCATATAATCCATCCAGTACAGATACCCGCCTAACGTATGGAAAAATCCCCTCGCCAGCACAGCTACAATATACCCGATCAGCAGCCCGTTTTTCTTCTTTCCAAAGAATCCGGCCACACCCAGCGCCGCAAACGCAAACACATAATCACAGCACACCTGGAACAGCGACAGCACATACGGCCCCTGGATAAACTGCAGCAGTCCATAAGCAAAACCAACGAGAATACCCGTCTTCGCCCCATACCAGTTCGCAATCAGCACAATAAACAGCATCGAAAACAACGTAACCGATCCCCCGTACGGCAGCTCAAACACCTTCACATACGAAGTCACAAACGCCAGCGCCATCCCCATCGCACAAAACGCCAGCTTCCTTGCATCCATTCCCGTCCCCTTACTCTTCTGAGCAGAAAGAACCGAAGCAATCACCACCAGCGCCACCATCAGCACCACGCATCCAACATAACCGGCCGTCGTCAGTCCGCCGTCAGCAGTAACAAAAAAACTCATAAAAAAACCTCCTTCGCATTCCGCTTGGAGGGGCTCACATAAAAACACAGTCCCGAATCACCTCCGAAACCACGTTCCAGCTTCCCTACGCAGGAATTATCCCGTTCAGGTAGTGAGGGTCCGTGAGCTTATCCCTGTCCCACGTTCTCAGCCAAAGGCTCCCCTAGCGTCTTATTATTTTAACGTATTAAAGTATACCAACCTCCCCCTTATTTGTCAACCTACCCGTTTTTTCATCCAAATACATGTTGACAAGAAGTACATACAAGTGCTATATTACAATTAGTTCAATCATTAAACTAATTGTACGAAAGGAGCACCAACACAATGCAGATTCTGAAAGTAACAGACGAAGCATTCCGCCGGTACGGCAAAGTCATCAAAGACCTCGACGTCAGCGACATCATCACCGCCATGTCCGAGACCCCATGTCCCGACGACGTAGTCTACGAGCCTTCCATTGAAAGCCTCGAAGCCTGCAAAAGCGCCCAGTCCGTATCCGACAGCCTCTACGGCGGCATGCCGATCCAGATCGGCTACTGCAACGGCCACAACCATTTACTGAACGCCGTAGAATACCACCGCGACAGCGAAATCAACATCGCCGTAACCGACCTGATCCTGATCCTCGGAAAAGAACAGGACATCACCGAAGACCACACCTACGACTCATCCAAAATGGAGGCCTTCTTAATCCCGGCCGAACCACCATTGAAGTCTACGCAACCACCCTCCACTACGCACCATGCAACGTGGCAGCCAGCGGCTTCAAATGCGTCGTAGTCCTTCCAAAAGGAACCAATACCGACATCACCCTGGAAGAAAAACACACCCCGGAAGACGACCTGCTCTTCGCCAGAAACAAATGGCTCTTAAGCCACCCGGATGCAAACATCGCTGGAAGCGTAGCAGGCATCAAAGGAGAAAACCTCTCGGTAAAATAAAAACCAGAGACAAAACCAGAAATCAGAAACACTGCCCCAAAAGAGCAGTTCTGAACATAAAAAGAAACCAAAAACCAAGAAAACCAAAAAAAAGGAGGATCTTCAAAAATGATCAACAATACACCGGAAATCAAATTAGGTATCGTTGCAGTAAGCCGTGACTGCTTCCCGAACAGCCTTTCCGAGAACAGAAGAAAAGCAGTCGTAAAAGCATACGACGGAGAAATCTACGAATGTCCAATCATCGTCGAGAATGAAATCGACATGATGAACGCACTCGAAGACCTGAAAAAAGCAGAGTGTGATGCACTTGTTGTATACCTTGGAAACTTCGGACCGGAGACCGAGGAAACCCTGCTTGTAAAATACTTCGACGGACCTTGCATGGTAGTAGCAGCAGCAGAAGAGACCGGCGACGACCTTGTAGGCGGACGCGGCGATGCATACTGCGGCGTTCTGAATGCAAGCTACAACCTGAAACTGCGCAACCTGCACGCATACATTCCGGAGTACCCGGTTGGCGATGCAGAAGACGTAGCAGCCATGATCAAAGATTTCGTACCGGTTGCAACTGCAGTTGTAGCTGTTAAGAACCTGAAAATCATCAGCTTCGGACCGCGTCCGGCCAACTTCCTGGCATGTAACGCACCGATCAAACAGCTGTACAACCTCGGCGTAGAAATCGAAGAGAACTCCGAGCTTGACCTGTTTGAAGCATTCAACAAACACGCAGGCGACGAGAGAATCCCGCAGTCGTAGAAGATATGGCAAAAGAGCTCGGCGAAGGAAACCTGAAACCGGAAATCCTGCCGAAACTGGCTCAGTACGAGATCACCCTGTTAGACTGGATCGAAGCACACAAAGGCTCCAGAAAATACGTAACCCTGACCGGAAAATGCTGGCCGGCATTCCAGACACAGTTCGGATTCGTTCCTTGCTATGTCAACAGCCGTCTGACCAAGATGGGCATCCCGGTATCCTGTGAGGTAGATATCTACGGAACACTGTCCGAGTTCATCGGAACCGTTGTATCCAAAGACACCGTAACACTCCTCGACATCAACAACACCGTTCCGAAGGATATGTATGAGAGCGAAATCAAAGGCAAATTTGATTACACCTTAAAAGATACCTTCATGGGATTCCACTGCGGAAATACCGCTTCCACCAAACTGGCATTCTGCTCTATGAAATATCAGATGATCATGGCAAGAACTCTTCCGGAAGAAGTAACACAGGGTACCCTCGAGGGAGATATCGTTCCTGGAGACATCACCTTCTATCGTCTGCAGAGCACATCTGACGCAAAACTGCGCGGATACATCGCAGAGGGCGAGGTTCTTCCTGTAGCAACACGTTCCTTCGGAAGCATCGGTATCTTCGCTATTCCGGAGATGGGCAGATTCTACCGTCACGTACTGGTAGAGAAAAACTATCCGCATCACGGCGCAGTAGCATTCGGACACTTCGGAAAACCGTTATTCGAAGTATTCAAAATGCTCGGTGTTGAAGTAGATGAGATCGGCTACAACCAGCCGAAGGGTGTTCGTTACCCGACAGAGAATCCGTGGGGCTAATCCGTTCCGGAAGATTCACTGAAAAATAAGAAAGATATGCAGTAACGCATAAGCAAAAGGGCGGAGCAGAGATCTAGGTCTGCTGCCGCCCTTTTTGAAAAAGAGTAGAAAAAGGAGATTCGACATGTATTTTATTGGTGTTGACCTTGGTACTTCCGCTGTCAAACTGCTTCTGATGGACGAGGAAGGCAAAATTGTAAATATTGTATCGAGAGAGTATCCGCTGTATTCCCGCATCCAGCTGGTCTGAGCAGAAACCGGAAGACTGGTGGGAGCAGAGCAAAGAGGGAATCCGCGAGCTGGTAAAAGACGTAGACAAATCCCAGGTAGCCGGCATCAGCTTCGGCGGCCAGATGCATGGCCTTGTCATCCTGGATGAGAACGATAACGTCATCCGCCCGGCGATCCTCTGGAACGACGGCCGTACCGCAAAACAGACCGATTATCTGAACACCGTAATCGGAAAAGAAAAACTCTCCGAGTACACCGCAAACATTGCATTTGCAGGCTTTACCGCACCGAAGATTCTCTGGGTGAAAGAAAATGAGCCGGATAACTTCGAAAAAATCTGCAAAATCATGCTTCCAAAAGATTACCTGGCATACCGTCTCTCCGGCGCATTCGTAAGCGACTACTCCGATGCATCGGGCATGCTTCTAATGGATGTCAAGAACAAATGCTGGTCCAAAGAGATGGCAGAAATCTGCGGTATTTCCCTGGAGATGCTGCCGGAGCTCCATGAGAGCTTTGACGCTGTCGGAACCTTAAAACCGGAAGTAGCAGCAGAACTTGGACTGCCGGAGACCTGTAAAGTTGTAGCAGGAGCCGGAGACAACGCAGCAGCCGCAGTCGGAACCGGAACCGTAGGCGACGGCATGTGCAACGTTTCCCTTGGTACAAGCGGAACCGTATTCATTTCCAGCAACAATTCGGCGTAGACAGCCACAATGCCCTGCACGCATTCGCACACGCAGACGGCACTATCACCTGATGGGATGCATGCTGAGTGCAGCTTCCTGCAACAAATGGTGGATGGATGAAATCATCCGCACAAAAGAATATACAAAAGAGCAGGAGAACATCACAAAACTTGGCGAGAATAATGTCTTCTTCCTGCCGTATCTGATGGGCGAGCGTTCCCCGCACAACAACCCGGATGCAAGAGGAACCTTCATCGGCCTGACCATGGACACCACAAGAGAGGATATGACCCAGGCTGTTCTCGAGGGCGTTGCCTTTGCGATCCGCGATTCCTTTGAGGTAGCAAAATCCCTCGGCATCCAGATCGAGAGAACGAAAATCTGCGGAGGCGGTGCAAAGAGCCCGCTGTGGAGACGCATGATCGCAAACGTGCTGAACATCAAAGTGGACCGTATTGAGTCCGAGGAAGGCCCGGCACTTGGCGGAGCCATGCTGGCAGCCGTTGCCTGCGGTGTCTTTTCATCTGTAGAAGAGGCGGCAGAAAAAATTGTTCGTGTGACAGAGACCATCGAGCCGGAACCGGAACTGGTTGAGAAATATGAGCGCCAGTATCAGAAATTTGCAAAGATTTATCCGACCGTAAAAGATCTGTTTACAGAGCTGCTGCAATAAAAAGAGGTAAGAAATAAGATGAAGAAAGTGGAACATGGGAAAACATTTGACCGGAATGCAGCAAACCCGCCGGCGTTTGAAATCTTTCACAACACCGTGACAGAAGGCTATCCGAAGCACTGGCATACCGCAATTGAAATTATCATGCCGACCAGAGGCGAATATGAGGTTGTTGTCGGAAAAGACAGCTATAATCTCAAAGAGGGCGACATCATTATGATCAATTCCGGCGTTGTACACGGAATGAGATTCGTATCCCAGGGAGAACGGATTGTCATGCTGGTGGAACCGGGCTGTGTGGAGAATCAGGAAGAAATGGAAACGATTTTCCTGCGGCTTCCGGCCATCTACTTCAAAAAAGAGGATGAGGAAGATCCCTTCTATCTGTTTCTACGCAGCCAGATTCTGGAACTGGTGCGGGAATACGATAATGAGGCGCAGTGATGACGCACAGAATCTGCACCGGCCTCAAAGAGCTTTTTTCAGAGTTTGGCCGCAAGGGCTTTTCGGATGCCAACGCGCAGAATACGTTCGGGGCAATGAAGCAGCAGGAATATATAGAGGCTGTTTTAAGCGTCTGCCGTTATATCAATGTCCATTACATGGAGAATCTTTCTCTCGAGGAAGTAGCTACGGTCAGCGGATTTTCCAAGTTCCACTTTACCAGAATTTTCAAGCAGTACATGAACATGACATTCTATGAGTACCTCAATTCTAAAACGCGTCAAACGCGCAGAGGAGCTTCTGTATGACAAAAAGATGAGTATCACGGATGTGGCGATGAATTCCGGATTCTCTTCTTTAAGTGCCTTCAACCGTACCTTCAAGACGGTAAAGGCCTGTTCGCCGAGCGATTACCGCAGACAGCGGGAGTCGATGGTACAGGCTTTGCTGATGCAGGGATAAAAGGACTTGTATTTCACACTTTACTGTGCTAAAATGGTAGTATTCCGAGTTATAAGAATGAGATGGGGACTTAATTTTCGTACAGGAGGGCTTGAAATGAACAAGAAACTTCATTCAGAAGCAGTAGACCAGCTTTTTGAGGCAATTTTGTGTCTGAAGAATAAGGAAGAATGCTATACTTTTTTTGAGGATGTATGCACCATCAATGAACTGCTTTCGCTGTCGCAGCGGTTTGAAGTGGCGAAAATGCTGCGGGAGAAGAGAACGTATCTGGAAATCTCCGAAAAGACGGGAGCATCCACGGCGACGATCAGCCGCGTGAACCGTTCCTTAAGCTATGGAAACGACGGATATGAGATGGTGTTTGAACGGATGGAAAAGAAAGAAAATGTGTAAAATCAAGACGGTGCGATTCCAACGCAGCCGTCTTTTTTGATTTTACACGTTTGTTCTTAATTTTTCTTTTTCGGATCAGAAGGCGCCGCGAGGGATGCCAGTTCATCACCATGTGCTCGATCATCTGTTTTTTCAGATAGACATCGAAACTCAGCAGACAGATAAACGAAAAGAGCTGGAGAAATTCCCGGTCCTCCTCCGGTGAGCTGCCGAACATGGACTTGGATACATCCGCTTTTTTCAGAAGATCTTCTTTTACGGATGCAATTTCTTCTTTTCCATCTGGAAAATTTCGTCGTAGATATCTTTGATGGAAAAGCCGCTCTCCGTGCCGAAATACCGATCGGTGATCGGGGCGAGCAGTGTCTGGATATCCGTGATCGAGAGGATGTTTTTAAAGTAGTAAATAAAAACCAGAAGCATCATGTGCTCCGGCGAATATTTCTTTTTGACCGGCGGCGGGAGCAGCTTGTTTTTTGCATAGTTGTTGATCATTGTTTTTGTCAGAACCTTATCGGACTCGAAACGGCGCGAAGAAGCGAGCTGTGCGTCCATAAAGGTCGTGACTGGTCCATATATAAAGCAATGTTCGGGATTTCCCCCGGGCGGATGCCTTCGAGAGAATCCAGTGAATTCAGTAAATCATGAAGAATTTTATCTGAGTCTATCGTCATTTGTTATCACCTCACGGTTCCCATTATATAGTTTTTAATACCAGATAGCAAGGACTTTGCGAAAAAAAGTTTCCATGATAAAAATGCAACGTATGTTCGTTCTTACTTGTAACCGGGGCGGATTTGTTATATACTGAGATGCATGTGAAAAGATTCGAAGCAGATGAAGGAGAAAGAACATGAATCAGACAGAAACAGGATTAAACCCGATGCAGATGGAAGCTGTGGAGCACACCGAAGGGCCGCTTCTGATCCTTGCAGGTGCCGGTTCGGGAAAGACGAGGGTACTGACGCACCGCATTGCTCCCTGATCCGGGACAAAGGCGTCAATCCGTGGAATATTATGGCGATCACCTTTACGAATAAGGCCGCCGGAGAAATGCGTGAGCGTGTCGATAAAATCGTGGGATACGGATCGGAGCGGATCTGGGTCAGCACCTTCCATTCCAGCTGCGTGCGGATTCTGCGCCGCCATGCTGAACGTCTGGGATACGCCAACAATTTTGCAATTTACGATACCGATGACCAGAAATCGCTGATCAAGGACATCATGAAACGGCTCCAGATGGATCCGAAACTGTACCGCGACCGTGCGATCATGGCGGCAATTTCGTCCGCAAAGGATGAGATGATCGAGCCGGACCAGTACCGGATTGACGCGGGAATCGACTGGAAGCTGCAGAAGTATGCGGCAGTTTATGCGGAGTATCAGGCAGAGTTAAAGAAAAACAATGCGATGGACTTCGATGATCTGCTGGTACAGACCGTAAAATTATTCCAGCAGTTCCCGGAAGTGCTCGACTATTATCAGGAGCAGTTCCGCTATATCATGGTCGATGAGTATCAGGATACCAACACGGTTCAGTTCGCTTTGTGAGCCTTCTGGCGGCAAAATACCGCAATCTCTGCGTTGTCGGCGATGATGACCAGTCGATCTACAAATTCCGCGGGGCGAATATTGAAAATATTCTGAGTTTTGAGCATGTATTCCCGGATGCGAAGGTCATTAAACTGGAGCAGAATTACCGTTCTACGCAGAATATTCTGAATGCGGCAAATGAAGTGATTGCGAATAACCAGGGACGAAAAGCAAAACGCCTGTGGACAGAGAACCCGGAGGGTGACCTGATCGATCTGCGGCAGTTCCAGAGCGGTTTTGAGGAGGCGGAGTACGTAGCAGGAGAAATCACGCGCGGCGTCCGCACGGAGGGAAAGAAGTACCGTGATTATGCAATTCTCTACCGTACCAACGCACAGTCCCGTCTTTTTGAGGAGAAACTGCTGCTTGCAAATGTTCCATATAAAATCGTGGGCGGTGTTAACTTCTATGCGAGACGCGAGATCAAGGATCTGCTGGCGTATCTGCGTGTGATCGAGAACCCGGAGGATGACCTTGCGGTACTGCGTATCATCAACGTTCCGCGGCGCGGTATCGGAGCGGCGACGATCAACAAAGTGCAGGACTGGGAGCAGAGCAGGGCATCCGTTTCTACGATGCGCTTCTCGAGGCCGAGTATGTGCCGGGGCTGATGCGGTCTTTAAATAAGATTAAATCCTTCACGTCCTTTTTACAGGTACTCCGCGCGAAAGCAGATTATCTGTCGGTCAAAGAGCTGCTGAATGAAATCATCGAGGAGACCGGCTATGTACAGATCTGCAGGCGGAGGGAACCGAAGAAGCGGCAGCCCGCATCGAGAACATCGACGAGCTGATTTCAAAGATTGCGGATTATGAGGAGAGCGCCGAACAGCATCTCTCGGTGGTTTTCTGCAGGAGGTTGCGCTGGTGTCTGATATCGACTCGGTGGATGAGGAGAGCGATTACGTGCTGTTGATGACACTGCATTCCGCAAAAGGACTGGAGTTCCCGAACGTATTCCTTGCCGGCATGGAGGATGGCATTTTCCCGAGCTACATGACGATCACCGGAGATGATCCGTCGGAGCTGGAGGAGGAGCGCCGTCTCTGCTACGTGGGCATCACGCGTGCGATGCAGCATCTGACATTGACGTGTGCGCGCCAGAGAATGATCCGCGGCGAAGTGCAGTACAACAAGATGTCCCGTTTTGTCAAAGAGATTCCGCGGGAACTGATTTCCCTGGAGCGGGAGCGCGGGGAGATCGAAGACCGGAAGCCGAAGATGGACATTCCGACGAGAGGCAGCGTCTATGCGGCGATGAAGCAGGCATTCCGCGAGAAGCCGCAGCAGGCGAAAACCTTCAGCGCGCAGAAGGCGACGAAACTCGATTACGAAATCGGGGATACGGTGCGCCATATCAAGTTCGGTGTCGGCATTGTCACGGATATCGTGGACGGCGGAAGAGATTATGAAGTTACCGTCAACTTCGACCAGGCTGGTACGAAGAAAATGTTTGCTTCGTTTGCA